>Ga0209369_1000522_pt1 | contig 45621 bp, 34 predicted proteins | sample EBPBio142010_DNA_FD_185865 | JGI IMG/M metagenome (GOLD analysis project Ga0209369, IMG submission 185865) | Wastewater treatment Type I Accumulibacter community from EBPR Bioreactor in Madison, WI, USA - Reactor 1_10/4/2010_ DNA (SPAdes)... | ecosystem: Engineered > Bioreactor > EBPR >...
TGTTCGACTTCGTTGCCGACGCGATGCGCCAGCGCGATTTCGGATTGAATGTTATCAATTCCGGCTTCGGTCGCCCAATCCTTAAACGTTGAACGCAGGCCATGCGGCACGGCGGGGCGCGGGTGCGGTTCTTTGGCGGGGTCTTCGGGCTGCGTCAGAACATGCGGGTCAATCCAGCCCTTGCCGTCCTTCTTCGCCTTGGCTTCGTGCATCCGCTTCATAACTGCGGAAATCGTCATGTCCGACATTACGCCGCCACGCGGGGCCGGGAAGACAAGCGCCTTCGGGTCGTTGTGATCGGCTTCGAAGTTCGGAAGCGCCTTCAAGACGGCAATCGCAGCGTCGGACAAGGGCACCGAATGCGGCTTCTTCATCTTCATGCGGGCTGCGGGGATCGTGAAGACCTTTGCGGCGAAATCCACTTCCCCCCAAGTCGCGCCGCGAACTTCTCCCGACCGGCTGGCGCACAACACGGCAAATTCAAGCGCCCGTGCCGCCATGCCTTCGCGCTGGCGCAGTTCGGCGAACCATGCAGGGAAATCGCCCTGTTGAATGGCCGGATGGTTCTGCGCTTCGGCCTTCTTCTGATTGCCGATCCAGACTTCAAGCGCCTTCACCGATGCCGGGTTGTCGTGCTGGCGGCATCCTTCGTCCATCGCCCATGCGAAGACGCTTTCCATGCGACCGCGAACACGGCGGGCCGTGTCGGTCTTCGTGGCCCAAATTGGCTTCAAAACGTCCTTCACGTCGTCAATGGTCAGGGTGCCCACATCCTTCGCCCCGATCTTGGGCACGGCGTGAAGATCAAGGCTGGCCCGCCATTGCTTGCGGTGCTTGTCGCTGCGGAAGTCTTCGATCCGACCCGACTTCATGTATTCGTCCAGTGCATCGGCGAAGGTCACGACCTTGGGCGCATCCTGCACGGCATGAAGTTCGCGGCGTTCTTCGATGGGGTCGCGTCCTTCGCGAACGATAACCCGCAGCCGTTCGGCTTCGTCGCGGGCCTGCGCAAGCGTCCGGTCTTCGATAGACCCAAGGCCCATGCCGCGCGTCTTGCCGCGAACCGTGTAGCGGAAGACCCACGATTTCGTTCCCCAAACCGACACTTGCAGATACAGGCCCTTGCCGTCCCGGTAGTGGCCCGGTTCCGTCAGCGGCTTGCCGTCTTGATAGAAGACCGGCTCTTTGCTGGCCTTGGTCTTCATCACCGTCAAAAGGTCGGAACCCCGTGCCATGATCGCTTATCCTACTACATTCCTACTACAGAACTTTCGCAGAAGCAGGCGGGCGCATCAAGACAGTGACGGACGCAACAACGCACCAAGCAATTGGAAACAATATCATTTTCAGACACACCAAGACGCAGGTAGACATATGAATGGAAGCCCTACGGGCTGCCACTTTCCCCCATTAAGAGATTGATTTTCCTTGGTTCGACCGGGGGCAATCGTTTTGGCCGAAAGCGCCGCCTGTACGGGCGACGGGGGCGGACCATCGCGACGAAAACCTTGCCCCGCGAGGCACGCGACAGGCTCTTGGCGGCATGGACAGCGCCGGGGCATTCGGCCAGGGCCGCGATCCGGGCGGGGTGAATGCCGCTGGGGCGCTGCGGTCTCCCGGCTTAGCACAGGCCCCGATTTCGCCCTCCGCCCATCCTGGCGCAGCCTGCGCCCCGGCCCTGCGGTGAAGCCCGTCGGAAGACGGGGAGGATCGCCGGATCGCGGAGGCCACACCCGCGCAGCCAAGGGCCCGCGCCCCGCCTCAGCCCCGGGGGAGGCGCAGCGACAAGGGTCCGTCGGTCCGCGCCGAAACCAGCGCCAGTTCGATCATCCGGGCGATCTGCGCCGCGCCGTCGACATAGGCCAGACGCGCGGCCCGCGCCGCGACCCCGGCGGCGAAGTCCGGCGCCAGCCCGCGGGCCACCGCCGCCCCGGCGCGCGGCGCATCCTCGCGCGTCAGGCACAGGCCAAGGCCCGCGACCTGCGCCCAGGCGGCGCGCAGATGCTGGTCATCCATGATGCCATGGCGGTTCGGCACATAGATCGCGGGCACCCCGCCATAGGCGCATTCGTGAAAGCTGTTATAGCCCGGCGCGACCACCATCAGGTCCAGCGCCCGGCTGAGCGGATAAAGCGGAAAGACCGCGCGGGCGGGCGGGTCGCCCGGGGCGGCCTGACGCGCCGGGGACAGGGGATTGGCGATCTCGACCACCTGCACGTCCCGCTGCGCCAGCGCCGCCAGCACCGCCGCGCGCACCGGCTCCATATCGTAGTTGCGGCCCGAGCCAAGCTGCACCGCCACCACGGGCCGGGCCGGATCAACCCCCAGCGCCGCCGCTGCCGCATCGCGGGCGAGCCGCTGGTCGGGGCGGCAGATCAGCACCGGCCCGACCCTGGCCACATCCGGCGCGCCGACCGTCGGGCCGCCATCCTCTACCCCGGCAAGTTCGGCAGGCTCGATCACCAGCCGGAAAGCGGGGGCATAGCGCGGGTTAAGCCGGTGATGCGGCTGCCACAACGCCCGGCGCAGCCAGAGCCAATGCACATCGGGCCGCTGCGGCATAAGCTGCAAAAGGCCGGGATAGACATCGTTGGAATCGAAGACCACCATCCGCGCGCCGGTCGCGGCCAGAGCATTCTCGGTCTCGACCGCGAAAGCCTCGTTCCAGCTTGCCACCGTCACGCCCGAGCGGCTGGAGCTTTCGATGTAATCGGCGCTGAAGCCCTGCTGGCGCAGGAGATGCGTGCCCAGCGACCGGGTCAGGAAGATCGGCTCGATCCAGCCGGGCATCCGTCGGGCGATGGCCATCAGCCTGGTGACATGGCCCAGGCCGATGCCATTGCCGCAGACCAGAAGCAGGCGCTGGCGGGCGGGCGGGCGCACGAAATGCAAGGCGGCTTGCAAGGGCAGCCGAGGGGCGCTTGCGGGCGATGCCGCCTTGGCGGCGGGCCGTTCGGGCAGGCCCAGCGCCTCGCGCAAGGCGATATCGCGGCGGACAAAACAGTCCAGCCCGTGATGGGTCGCGATCCAGGCCCGCGCCGCCTGCGACTGGGCCAGATAGGCCGCCGGATCGGCGCGCAGACGCCCGATCAGGGCGGGCACCTCCTGCGGTTCGGCATAGAGGGCGGCGGGGCCGAAACTGGCGCGCAGGGCGGGCGGCAGGATGCAGACAAGGCCCGTCGCCATGGCCTCGGCCGGGGCCATGCCAAAGGCTTCGACCCAATCGGGATGGTGGTAATAGACATAGAAATCAAGCCCGTGCAGGAACCGCGCCAGCCCGGTTTCGCGAAAGGGCAGGACATGCCAGTTCGAAGGCGGCGCCATGCCCTCGGGCAGGTGCACCCCACCCAGGATGCGCACGTCCACGTCAGGCCGGTCGGGCCAGGCGGCGCGGATCACCTCGGGATCTTCCGGCCATTTCAGCCGGTCGCCCCGCGCGTGGCGGCCAAGGATGACGGTCCCTTCCGGCCCCGGCGGCGGGCGGTCGCGCAGGGGCCAGTCGCGCAGGTCAAGAAGGTTGGGCAGATCCTGCGGCAGCACGGTCTCTTCCGGCTGATCGAGCAACGCCAGTTGTGCCCGCACCAAAGGCCCAACCGGGGCAAGCAGCGCCGGTTGCAGGAACAGACGCTCCAGCACCGCCAGCACGGCGGCCGGGTCGTAGAGCTGCCACCCCGCCCCGTCGAGCGGCGGCTGATGCAGGACCAGCACCACCCGCTCGGGCCGCAGCGCCAGCGCCCGGTCGGGCATGTGCCGGAAGACCTGCGGATGATGGCAGAACAGGATGTCGCAGCGCGCCGCGGTCTCGGGCGCAAGGATCGGCAGGCCAAGGGTCTCGCACAACGACTCGAGCCTCGGGTCGGCGGTCAGGGCATAGGGGGCCTCAGGGCCGATCAGCGGCAGAACGGCCACGCGTTGCCCGGCAGCCGTGGCGGCGGCCAGTTCGCCGCGCAGCGCGCTGGACGTGCCGCCGCGATAGCGCAGGTCGCAGGCATGAACGCAATCGAAGACGGGCAGATCAGACGGCACGATCAGGTGGTCCCCGCTGGCGGCTTCATCCTTTTCTCGCGTCCGGCCCCGGCTGCCCCGGCTATTGGTAGATGCGCTGCCCCAAAGCCGGCACGACCGGCGCGACGGGCTTCTTGATCACGGGGGCCACGACGGGTTTCTTCAGCTTGGCCGTCGCCCGCGCGACATAGCAGCCTTGCGGATAGTGGTTCAGATAGGCACGATAGGCCTTGGCCGTGCCCTTCTTGACCGTCGCCTCCCAGAAGCTCTGCTCCTCCTGGCCGACGGAACAGCCATCCTTGGTCACATAGGTCGGCACGCAGGCGGCAAGCGCTGTGGCCCAGATCAGCGGCGCTGATTTCTTCATCGCGGCACCTCCTGGCAAAATCTCTCTCAAAACAAGCGTCATGTGCGGCAAGCCCGCTCATGCAAATATTAACGCCAGCGTAGCACCCATGCCCCCTCTGTCAATCCTGCGCGCCCGCGAAGAGCATTGACATCGCGCCCGCCTGCCCAAGAATGATCCCCGGGGTCCGCCGCATTTTTTCAGGGACCCGGCCGGGTCTTTTTCCCGGGAATTCGCCGAAGGACATTTCATGCAAAGCCTCGCGATGGCCCATTTCCGGCGCTGGGTGCGGCCCGCTTTCGCCGCCCTCCTCTGCCTTGTGCTGCTTGGCCGCCCGGTGCTCGCCGAGGGCCGCGTGGCGGTGGTGGTCGGCAATGCCGCCTATACGGGCGCGCCGCTGGACAACCCGGCCAATGACGCTAGGCTGATCGCGCAGACCCTGACCGAGCTGGGCTTTGACACCTCGCTTTATCTCGACGTGACCTCGGCGCAGATGCCGCTGTTGCTGGACCGCATCTCCGAGACCATGGCAACGGCGGATGTGGGCCTGTTCTATTACGCGGGCCACGGGCTGCAATATCGCAACGAGAACCTGCTTCTGCCGGTCGATACCAGCCTGACCTCGGTCAAGGGCATCGCCACGGCAGGCCTGCCGATGTCGACCTTGCTGGACCGCGTCACCGCCAGCGGCAAGGGCATCCGCATCGTCGTGCTGGATGCCTGCCGCACCGTGCTGGCGGGCACGGGCGAGGGCGACCTGAAATCGGGCTTCAGCTTCGTCGAGGCGCCCTCGGGCGAGGTTCTGATCGCCTTTTCCACCGGCGCGGGCGAGGTGGCGCAGGATTCCGATGCCACCGGCAGCGGCAACAGCCCCTATTCGCTGGCGCTGGCCAATGCGCTGCAACAAAGCGGCGCCGATCTGTACGACGTCTTCCGCACCGTGCGCCGCTCGGTCCGCTCGTCCTCGGGTGGGACGCAGATCCCCTGGATCACCGGCTCGATCGAGACCAAGCTGATCCTGCGCCCCGACCTTTCGGCCCCCTTGGCAGGCCCCGCCCCCGCGACCGGCCCCGCCCGCGTCACGACCGCCTCGGGCGAGGTGCTGACCCTGGACCGGGTCTTGTGGGAATACCTGCAATCCTCGGGCGACCCAGCCGATTTCCAGCGCTTCACCCAGGTCTTCCCCGACAGCCCCTATGCCGAGGCGGCAAAGGCGCGGGCGGTGCAGGAATTGGCGTCCGGCACGCCGGACAAGGAAACCGTCACCCGCGACGGCATCATGCTGACGCCCGGCGCCATCGTGACCGAGATCGGCCCCAGCCTGCCGGGGTCCGAGGCCGAGGGGCGGTCTTCGCCGCTTCTCGACCAGTCGGGCGAATATGTGATGCGCGACAGTTTCCGGACCTGGCCGCTGACCTATCCGCAGACCCAGGCGGGCCTGGGCGCGCAGGCCAATGACTGCGACGAGGAAGCCGCCGATCCGCTGGATGCGGCCAAGCTGACGCCGGGCGTGTCACTGTCGCGGATGAACCTGCGCCGGGCGCTGCGCGCCTGCGCCTTTGCCCTGGCCGAAGCGCCCGACAGCCCGCGTCTTCTGTTCCAGTTCGGCCGGGTGCTGGATCAGGCCCGCCGCTATGACTGGGCCAATGCCTATTATGATGCCGCGATCAGCGGCGGCTATGCCGCCGCCATGGTCAATCGCGGCTTCAATGCCCGCATGGGGCGCGGGCAGGACCGCGATTTCGCGCTCGCCTTCGCTCTTTACATGCGGGCCGCCGGCATGGGCAATCTGCGCGCCCGCACCAATGTCGGCACCGCCTATCGGCTGGGCGAGGGGGTGGACAAGAACCCCGAAGAGGGTGTGCTGTGGTATCGCCTCGCCGCCTCGATGGGCTGGCCGCACGCGACCACGGCACTGGGCGATGCTTACAGGACCGGCACCGGGGTCGAGAAGGACCCGGTCGAGGCCGCCGCCCTGTATCGGGCCGCCGCCAACCAGGGCCAGACCACCGCCATGGCCAATCTGGGCCGCGCCTATCTGGAGGGCGAAGGGGTTGCGCAGGATGTGAAGACCGGGCTCGACTGGCTGGACCGCGCCCGCGCTCTGGGCAATGGCTATGCGCCGCTTTACGGCGGGCGCTTCTATCTGAAAGGCGGCGGGGGCATCGCGGCCGATCCGCAGAAGGCGCTGGAGTTGTTCCAGGATTCCACGCGGCGCGGGCTGGCGCAGGCCTATCTCGATCTGGCCTGGGGCTGGCGCGATGGCCGTTTCGGCAGCAAACCCGATCTGGAAGAAGCCTTCCGCAACGCGCTTTTCGCCACCGAGGGCAAGGTGAAGGGTGCCGAGGATCTGGTCACGGACCTGGCGGCGCAACTGCCCAAGGGTCGCGAGGCCGCGCTGCGCGCCGAAGCGAAGACCTTCATCGACCAGAACGGGATCTGAGCGCCATGTCCGAGGGTGCCGCGCCAGAGCCTGCCCCCCTCCCGGATGACCCGCCGCCATCCGACACGATCCTTCTGGTCGATCTGGACGGCGAGGCGCGGCCGCGCTGCCTTGTCTCGGCGCTCGGGCCGGGCCTGCCGGCGCGCGAGGCGCTGCTGGCCGGTGTGGCGCAAAGCCTGTGGGACGAAGGCAAGCGCCCGGTGATCTGTGCCACCGGCCTGTCGCTGCCTTTCCTGGCCGATGCGCCCGTCGCCATCGAGCTTCTGCCCAGCCGCGCCGACCTGCGCCTGCTGACTGCGGCGGAATATGAAAGCTACCTGCGCCGCCGCTATGAGGTGGTTCTGGCGAAATGGGGCGTCAGCGAGGAAATCACCCTGGGCGAAGAGTTCGAGGACTTCGTCGCGCGCGAGGTGACGCTGGCGGTCTGACAGGGGCACGGCCTTTCGGCCAAACACCGGCCCACCCTTCTTCTCTTCCCGAACATCCCGGGGGTCCGGGGCCAAGGCCCCCGGGGGTCAGCCGCAACCGCCCACGCCCCCCGTCTGGCGTCAGCTCATCGCTTGAAACTCGACCCGGCGGTTGTCGGCGGCCTTGGGATCGGCCTTGTCGAACAGGAAGCGTTCGCCCAGGCCCATGGCCTGCAACCGCGCCTCGTCAATGCCGCAATCGCTGACCAGCCGCCGCTTCACCTCCTGCGCGCGCAGCAGCGACAGCTTTTCGTTATACTCGTCCGAGCCCGCGGAATCCGTATGGCCCATGATGCGGAAAAGCTTGATGTCGCTGGCCTTGATCACGCGGCACATCTGTTCGATCACCGGCACCTGATCGGATTTGATCGAGGCGGAATCGTAGTCGAAGGTGATCCGCACATTGACCTGCAACTCTTCGGGCAGGATGCCGACCTGGGTCGGGTCGATGGGCGAATCCGGGTTCGCGGCAAGGATCAGGTCGGGGTTTTCGCCCGATTTGACCGGATCGACCTCGGCCTCGGTCAGGGTGACGCCGCTGGTCTCATCGGTGGTGGAACTGCCCATTTCCGGCCCGTCGGTCGCCGCGACGACAGGCCCGGTGTCCGTGCCATCGCCCGTCGCATCGGTGGCGGGCGTGTCGGTCGCCGCCACGGCGGTTCCCGCCTCGGGCGTCGTTGCCTCAGCCCCGCCCAGATCCTCGACCGAGACGATCTCCAGACCGCGCGTCTTGCCCTTGCCGGTCTTGACGGCGGTATAGGCATCGCGCTGGATCAGGAAGCGCTGAAGGATTTCCTCGTCGGTCAGGCTTTCGGCCCGTGCCATCTGGGTCGTGGCGAATAGCCCGCAAACGGCGGCAAGAAGCACGGCATGACGCATGATTTCATCCAAAATTTTGCTGTTAAACGCGCAACCATGCTATGCTAGCCTGACCCTGTTTTCAATCTCCGCCATTGTTTCGGGCCATAAGCCATGCATCACGTTTTCCTTACGCCGCCGCCTTCCGCGCTCCGGCGGGACCAAGGCGCATGATGCAGCCGACCACCATCCTTCCCCGTCCTGGTGCCGGTCCGCTGCCGGTGCCGAAAGGCGCGGGGCTTACCCATCGCGGCCGGGTGCGGACACAGAATGAAGATGCGATCCTGGCCGACCCCTCGCATGTGCTTTGGGCGGTGGCCGATGGCATGGGCGGGCATGAGGGCGGGGCCGTCGCCGCCGATCTGGTGATCGACGCGCTGGCCGCGATCCAGGATCAGGCCGACCCGCCCGAGGCGCTGGAAGACGCCATCGAACGCGCCAACACCATCGTCCGGATCGCCGCGCGCGAACGGGGGGCGCAGGTGATGGGGGCGACGGTCGTGGCCCTGTTCATCGCCCAGGGCGTCGCCCATGTGGCCTGGGCAGGGGACAGCCGCGCCTATCTGTTGCGCGGCCAGCGCCTGCGGATGCTGACCCATGACCACACGGTCGTGCAGGGCATGGTCGACCGCGGCGAGATCGGCAGTGACGAAGCCGAAGGCCACCCGGAAGCCCATATCATCACCCGCGCCGTGGGTGCCGCGCCCGAGATCGAGGTGGATCACGCCGCCGTGCCGTTGATCCTGGGCGACCGGCTGATGCTCTGTTCCGACGGGCTGCCGCGCTGCGTCTATGAAACGGCCATCGAGACGATCCTGTCGCAGGGCGGCCATGCCCAGGCGACCTGCGAGGCGCTGGTCTTGCGCGCGCTTGAAGAAGGCGCGCCGGACAATGTCTCGGTCATTGTCGTCGATCTGGTGGCGGGCTGAACCCATGGCACGCGGCACGCTGATCGGCCCCGTCATCGTCGCCATCGGCACGGTCGTCGCCGCCATCGCCTTTGCCGTTGTCACCGTGCTGATCGACACGGCCGATGGCGCCACCGACCTGCGCATGCAACGGCTGGAAGACAGCGTGAAGGCGCTTGAGGCCGCGCTGGCCGACGAGAAGGCAATATCCGAAAGCCTGGGCGAAGAGGTGAAGCGCCTGCGCGAGGATCTGAGCCTTCTGGCAAACCGCGCCCCGGTCGCGGTCCCCACCCCTGCACCCACGGCCGAGGCCGGAGGAACCACGCCCGCCGATCCTGCCGCGCTCTTGCCCGACGAGGATTTCGAAAACGCCGCCACCGAAGACCTGACCGAGCAGATGAAGCTTGCGAAGACCCGCTTCAACAAGGGCATCACCCAGCCGCGCAACCGCACAATGCTGGAATTGCTGGGCAATCCGCGCGAGAGCTATTCGCAGGATTGCCAGGGCATGACCAATGAGCACCTGAAGTCGCTTCTTGAGGAACGCACGGTCGGGCTGATCAAGGTAACGATGCTGCGGCCCGCGCTGGAAAGCCTGCAACGGGTGCTCGACCGGCTGAAGGAAAGCGATCCCGACATCTATGCCAAGGTCGGCACGGCGGGGGCGCTGTGCGTGCGCAACATCCGCGGCTCTTCGACCTCGATCTCGAACCATTCCTGGGGCACGGCCATCGACCTGACGCTGGAAGGCCAGCTTGACGGTTTCGCCGATGGCGGCACGCAATTCGGCCTGCTGATCCTGGCCGAATATTTCAACGACGAGGGCTGGTTCTGGGGCGCGGCCTATAACCGCGAGGATTCGATGCATTTCGAGGTGGGCGAGGAAACCCTGCGCGCCTGGAAGGCGGAAGGAAAGCTCTAGTGGCCGCCGACCCGTCCGAGGCGGCTGGCCAGGAAACCACCGTCGCCCGTCTGGCCGAGCCGGTCCTGGCCTATGCCGACAGGCTGGCCACGGTGACGGGCGAAAAGCAGTCGGACCTGCTGCTGCACGCCCGCACCCTGCTGGAACGTTTTGAATTCGGCCTGCAACGCGCGGGGGTGCCCGCCCCCGCCGTGCCGCCCGCCCGCGCGGCGCTGGCCCTGGTGATCGACCAGCGGGCGCGACAGAACCGGGCGATCGACGTGGCCGATTGGGGGGATGCCTCGCGCCGTTTCCTGTTCGACGGGCGCGATGTCACCGCCGCCGATCTGGCCGAATTCCTGCGCCGCAGCGCGGGGATGGCGGATTATGCCGGAGTGACGCCGCTGCTGGCCCTTTGCCTGCAACGGATGGAGGAACGCCGCCGCGCTTTCGACACCTCGCCGGTGACGGCGAACTGGACCGGGATGCTGGCAGTCCTGATCACCGCCTATGCGCTGGCCGTGGCGGGCTGGATGGCCTGGGTGGAATGGCGTTTTCACCGCGATCTGGGCGGGGCCTATGCCGCCAGCGCAATCGAGATCGGGCTGGACCGCGCCGGACCCTTCCCCGACCTTGCCGCGCGTCTGGATGCGCTGTGGCGCGAGACGGAAGTCACAAGGATCACCCGCGCCAAAGCACCGGTGAACCTGTTCGCCGGGCTGACGGGTCATGACGCCGCTGTCATGGCTGAGACGGCCTATCAAGAGGCGCTGCAACGCCATCTGCCGGGGCTGATGTCCAGGGCCATCGACCGCGCGCTGGCCAGCGAGGGCGAACCCGCTGCCGCCTATGATACCTTGCGGGCCTGGACGATCCTGTCGGGCGAAAGCGACTGGCAACCCGCCTGGCTGGCCGGTTGGGCGGAGGATCGCGCCACCGCCGACCCGGCGCTGGCGGGCCTTGCACCCCATCTGCTGCGGCTGGAAAAGCCGCCGATCATGCCCGCCCCGCCCGATGGCGAATTGCTGGATCAGGGCCGGGCCATCGCCGCCGAAGCATCGGAACCCGACCGTGCCTATCTGGAACTGCGCCGGTCCGCTGCCGTGGCCGCCCTGCCCGCCTGGCAGCCCGACAGCGCCGTGCCGGGCCTGACCACGATCCTGCGCCGCCGTTCGGGCCTGCCGATGGCGACACCGATGCCGGGCCTCTATACGCAGGCAGGCTGGGACCATGCCCGCGATTTCGGCGCGGGCCTTGCCGTCACCGCCGCGCGGGACCGGGCAAGCGCCCTGTTCAAGACCCCGCCCCCGCCGCAGAACGACACGCCCGATCTGCTGATGGACCGCTTGCAGGACGACACGCTGGCGCGCTGGCAGGCCTATCTTGCCGATCTGCGCGTGCCGGATTTCGCCTCGACCGAGGTGGCGGTGCTGGTCTCGGGCGAGCTGGCCCGCCAGGCCTCGCCGCTTGAGGGCCTGCTGCGCGAGGTCTGGGTGCAGGCGGGCGGCACCGACCGGGCGCGCAGCCATGACCAGCAGATCCGCGTCGCCGCCGAATTCGGCCCGATGATCCAATATGTCGAAGCCGGGCGGATGCAGGAAATCGGCAGGCTTTTCGCCGGCTTGAACGTGGCGCTGGCCGCGCAGGACCGCGATCAGGAAAAGGGCCAGCAGCGGCTGATGTCGGTGCAGGACCGCGCCGCCTCGGTCGCGGCGCTGGGGGTGGCGCCCAAGGTGGTGGTGCAACTGGTCGAGGATACGCTGGCCCAGACCGGCGCCGCCCATGCCGACCTTCTGTCGAACGACCTGACCCGGCGCTGGCAAAGCGAGGTGCTGGAAACCTGTCTTGCCGTTACCAATGCCCGTTTTCCCTTTGCCGATCCGGGCGAGGATGCCGACCCCGAGCGCATGGCACAGCTTCTGGCGCCGGGCGGGCTGATCGACCGTTTCATCAAGACCCGGGCCGCCGAGATGCTGGACATGTCGGCAACCCCCTGGCGCTGGAAACCCGAAGCGCGGTTCGAGGGGCTGACCCCGGACAGCGCCATCTTCCTGCAACGCGCGACCGAGATTGGGGCGGGCCTGTTCCCCGATGGCAGGCTGGGCGCCACGCTCACGCTTTCGGCCCTGGCCGAACGCGGGCAGGCGCGGGTGGTGCTGGGCGGCACGGGCGGCCCGGTCGAGGCGGCGACCGACAGCCTTGTCCTGGCCTGGCCCGGCCCCGATCCGGCGCAGGGCATCGAGGTGACATTTGCCACCGGCAGCGGGGAGGCGAAACTTTCCGCCCCCGGCCTTTGGGGCCTGTTGCGGCTGGTCGCGCCACTGCGCCTGCGCGACCGCGACAATGGCCAGCGCTTCCTCGTCGATCTGCGCGCGCAGAATGCCCGGCTGTTTCTGGAAATCCTGTTCGACAAGCCGCAGAATCCCCTGGCGCAGCGCATGCTGATGAAGGGCCTGACCTGCCCGCCTTTGCTGTGACGCAGCAGACCGTCCCGGCAGGGGGCGGAATTTCCCACGCGCCAAGCGGCGGTCAACCCGCTATACTGCCCGCATATTGCCGTCTCGCCTTTTCATCGATCCGCTTCAAGGATGCCCGCCGTGACCCCTGACCGCGACATCACCGTCAAGATTCCCGCCATTGAAGACGAAATCTTCTTCGCCCGGATGGACGGCAGCGACGAGATTTCCACCCCCTTCGCCTATGGTCTGCTGATCTCGTGCAAGAACATGAACCTCGAAGCGGGCACCGTTCTTGGCACCAAGGCGATCATCACGGTCTCGGGCGAGGAAGAGCGGCATTTCCACGGTCTTGTCGCCGATTTCGCGCTTGAGGAAATTCGCGACGACCTGGCCTTCTTCCGCATGACGCTGCGGCCCTGGTTGTGGTTCCTGTCCTTGGACAGCGACAACCGCATCTTTCAGGAAAAGACCGTCCCCGACATCATCGAAGAGGTGTTCAAGGCCTATCCCGACGCCAAGTATCAGCTCAAGCTGCGCGGCAGATACAAGAAGCGCGACTACTGCGTGCAATATGGCGAAAGCGATCTGGCCTTCGTGCAGCGGCTGATGGAGCATGAGGGCATCTTCTATCACTTCGACCATGATGCCGATGGTCATGTGCTGGTCCTCGCCGATGACAACACCGCCCTTCAGCCGGGGCCGGGCAGTGCGGACCTGCCCTATGAACCGGACAGCCGGGTCAGTTTCCGCGACGGCGATTTCATCACCCATTGGGTGCCGAAATCGCAGGTGCGCAGCGGCAAATACACGGCGACTGACTATGATTTCGAAAAGCCGAGCTTCGATCTGTCGACGATGACCGAGAATGCCCTGGTCGGAGAGCAGAGCAAATCCGAGATCTACCATTATCCCGGCCGCTATCTTGAGCTGAGCCCCGGTCAGGCCATCACCGAGTTGCGGTTGCAGGAACTGCAGGCCGATCAGCACCGGGTCGCCGCGCGGGGCACGGCGCGGCAACTTTGGTCGGGCCGGGTCTTCACGCTAAAGCTGTTCCCGCGCGAGGAGGAGAACCAGAAATACATCGTCATCCGGGCCAGCTATGAGCTGTGGGACGAGGAATTGCGCGCGGGCCAGTCGCGCGAGGGCACAGGCTATGTGGTGCAGCTGGAGCTTTCGCCCGCCAAGATCACATACCGTCCGCCCCACCGAACCCCGCGCCCGCGCATGGCGGGGCCGCAGACGGCGGTGGTGGTCGGGCCGTCGGGGGCCGAGATCTTTTGCGACGAACATTCCCGGGTGAAGGTGCATTTCCACTGGGACCGGCTGGACCGCCGCAACGAAAACTCGTCCTGCTTCGTGCGCGTCAGCGCGGCCTGGGCGGGTGCGGGCTGGGGCTTCATCCAGATCCCGCGTATCGGCCATGAGGTGATCGTGGACTTCCTGGAAGGCGATCCCGATCAGCCGATCATCACCGGCCGGGTCTACAATGCGCAGAACACCGTGCCCTATGGCCTGCCCGGCAAGGCCAGCCAGTCGGGCTGGAAAAGCTGGTCCACGCCCTCGTCCGGCGGCTTCAACGAATTGCGGTTCGAGGACAAGGCCGGGTCGGAAGAGGTCTATTTCCAGGCCGAGAAGGACCATGTCGAACTGATCAAGAATGACGAGACCCGCACCATCGGCCATGACTGGGTCGAGGATGTCGGCCACGACGCCACCCAGTCGATCGGCCATGACCGCACCGAAAGCGTAGCCAACAACAAGTCGGTCACGGTCGGCGCGAACCAGACCACCTCCATCGGCATCAATGACGACGAGACGGTGGGGTCGAACCGGACCCTGACGGTCGGCGTGAACGAGACCATCTCGATCGGCGCCAACTCGACCGAGACCATCGGCGCCAACCATGCCCAGACTGTCGCCATCGCCCAGGCCGTCACCGTGGGCGGCCCGCGCGTCGATACGGTTGGCGCGACCGAGGTGCGCAGCGTGGGGTCATCGCAGACCAACACCATCGGGTCTGACCGCGCGATGACCGTGGGCGGGGCCGAGACGCATACCGTGGCCAAGGACGACACCTGGACCGTGGGCGGCAAGCAGGCGATCAGCATCGGCAAGGATCAGACGCTGGATGTCGGCGGCTTGCAGGGCGTGAAGATCGCCAAGGATCAGGCCATCGAGATCGGCGGCGGTCAGGGCACCAAGGTGGCCAAGGATTCCGCCTTTGACGTGACCGGCGCTTTTGGTGTGAAGGCGGGCAAGACCATCACGCTTGAGGCCGCCGATGCCATCGTGCTCAAGACCGGCTCGGCCGCGATCTCGATGAAAAAGGACGGCACGATCAGCATCGAGGGCAAGGACATCACGATCAAGGGCTCGGGCAAGATCACCGTCAAGGCGTCGAGCGACGTGGTGGTCAAGGGTTCGAAGATCCTGAACAATTAGGGCCTGGCGCGAAAAGCGCCGACAGGGCGGCCTCGGGCGCAGCGGCATCGCAGGCGACCGCCTGATGGCCGACACGCCACAGCGCCATCACCGACCCCTCTGCCGCGCCTTCGGGCGGTGGCAGGCTGTCCAGCGCCTCAAGCAGGCCCTCCGGCCCCTGCCCGCCCTCCTGTGCCGCCCGCAGCAAGGCCAGCGCCGCATCGCACCAAGGGTCAAGCCCCTCAGGGCCGGGCAGATCGGCGGCGATCACGAAAGCCGCCAGCGGAAAGCGTCGCCCCACGCGGTCGGTGCCGGGGACCGCCACGCCCGCCGCCACCCGCCCACCCGATTGCAGGCGCAGGCGCAGGCCCGCTTCCGGCCAGCCCTCGCGCCGCGCCAGATGGGCCGCGGCCCAGCCATCCCAGAAGGCCAGGAACCCGCCGGGCAGCCCCCGGCTGACGAAATCGCCCAGGCTGGGCAGCTTGCCATGAAAGCCGGTCAGGACATCGCTCATGCGGCGCGCCCCGGGCCTGGGATCTTCTTCGAAGAGAATTGCGAATTCCCTCGAAGGAACTTGGCCCTCAGAACCCCTGCGGACATTTGAAATTGCCGAACATGGTCAGGTCGAAGGGATTTTCCACCGAGGCCGCGCGCAACTCGAACTTGGCCGAAAAGCCGCCCGCCGCCAGTGTCAGGTTGAACAGTTCCGGCAGGTTGGTCTTGGCAAGGCTGCCTTTGCGGATCAGCCGCAGCCAGGCCCAGGCCCCGGTTTCCGAACTCATCACCTCGCCCGAACCATCGACCGGCGCGAAGGACAGCGAGATCAGGTTGGTGCCATCCTTGCCCGGCCAGGTCATCGCCATCGGCCGCGCGGCCGAATTGAAATAGACCAGTTGCTGGCCATCGATGTTCAGCGTCACCCGGCTGGCATTGCCCGACAGATCCTTCGGCTCCAGCGTGAAGGCCATGATCGGCCCCGCGCCGCCCGGGAACAGGCTGTCGCGGATCGAGCGCGCCTGTTCAAAGGGTTGCAGCGTGGCCGCTGGCAGGCCGAAATCGGCCCGCCAGGCCCAGGGCCGCACCGTGGTGTCGATATACTGTTCCAGATGGGTGGTGGTGAAACTGTCGATCAGCCCGCCCGGCCCGAACAGGCGCTGGAAATCGGCCGTGTTCACGTCGATCGCACTGCCCTGCTCGAACGGATAGCGCCCGGCGGTGGCGTTCTGGCAGAAGGGCAGCACATCGGCCTTCCAGCGCGCGTTCAACTGCGCCACCACCGCATCGCGGGTGACGGTGATCGTGTCACCGGCAAGCCCGGTCAGCCAGTCATCGACCGGATCGGGCAGGATGCTGGCGACATTGGCCAGTTGCCCGGTCAGTTGCGGCAACCCGCCCCGCGCCAGAAGGGCCGCCTTGGGGTCGGGGCTGGCCGCCACGGTCTGCAACTCGTTGGCCAGCGCGCCCAGCGCGGTTTCGGCATCGGTGATCAGCGGCGGCACGCCATCCACCTCGGTCACCGTTGCCTTGAGCGGCGCGAAATGTTCGGCGATGCCGCTGCCCGGCGCCTCGCCGCTGGCATCCTTCACCTCTTCGCTGCCGCCCGCGATCTTGCCCGCGGCCTTGGAGCCTTTGGTGATCAGCGCGCCGACCTTGCCCGCCTTTTTCAGCGCACCCTTGATCAGCCCGTCCGTCGCCGCACTGTCCGTCGCCTCGGGTTCCTCGCGCAGGGCCAGAAGATCGGTCTCCTCGACCACCGCCCGCAACAGCCGCTTGAGCGAACTGTCAGCGCTGGCCAGATCCTTGAGGTTCGCCGTCGCCACCGTAAGGTCGGTGATCGGCGCCAGCCGCACATCGCGCAGGAAGCCGTCCCATTGCGCGATGAAATCATCGGAATAGAGCTTGAGGATATCCGCCTGCAACTGCCCGACCGAAGTGTCGGAACTGTCGGCGCAGCCGCCTTCGAACACGGCCCGGTCCAGCGCCATCTGCGCCGCCACCTCGGGGATCAGCGGCAGGACGACACTGTGGAACCCGTCATAGGTATAGGCGCCGGGCAGGCCGATGCGCAGGGTCTTTTCCGACAGCCGCGTCAGCACCTTGGTCGAGTTTGGCCCCGCCTTGTCGGCCGGAATCCATTCCGGCAGCGCCGTCACCGCCGGATCGTCCATCAGCGTGTTATAGGCCCGGACCGACAGCGGCACGGTGCAGATCGCCTCAAGCGCCTTGGCGACCAGCATGTCGTCGGGGGCGATGCGCTGCGCCGCCTCGTCGCCCGAGGCGCGGTCGATGGCGGCCAGTTCATGCGCCAGCGCGGCATCGTTCGGGAAAGGCGGGATCGGCGCGAATTGCGGCAATTCGGTCTGCCACCAATGCGACAGGAATTCGGCGTTGTAGGGCGCCTTGCCGGTCAGCATGTGATAGGATTTCAGCGCGCCCAGCAGGAATTCCGGGTTGCGGATCTCGCGCCACATCGTCGCTTCGATCAGCGCCACCATCCGCGGCTCGAGGATCGTCTTCAAGCCATGGTCATAGGCAATCTTCTCGGCCCGGTTCAGATCGGTCTCGGCGGTCGGCCCCGCCAGCGTCAGGATGCTGGCCTCACGCGGGCTGCGCGCCTTTTCGATCTCGTCCATCGCGCCCAGGGCGACGTCCAGGTCCAGCGGATCGGTCGGCGCCTGCCGTGCGGCCACATTGGTCAGGCGCTGCGACAGATCGGCGGTCAGGCGGGCCTGATCGGCGATCACCCCGGAATAGCGCAGGTAGCTGAACAGGAAGGCCAGCCCGGCAAGGGTGCAGACCATCGCCGCCGTCGCGACCGAGCCGCGCCAGATCCAGACCCGGCGTTCCTCGGCCGCGCGGTCGAACTGGCCCAGACCGGCCTCGGGGAAGATCACGTTCGACAGAAGTTCGCGCAGGAAATAGCTGCGCTGCTCGCCCGCCGCCCGGCGCGGCGGCAGTTCTGCCCGCATCCCGAAAGAGGCCGCCATCTCGCCCAGCATCCGGTCGATGGGGCTGCCTTCCTGCGCGGCCGAGGTGAAATAGAAGCCGCGCAGCCAGGGCGCCTCTTCATAGCGGCTTTCGCCGAAGACCGTATCGACCAGAACCTTCAGCGCGCCTTCCAGCCGCTCGACCTGGGCGGGAAAACGGAAGACCTCGGCCCGCCAGGGCAAGGGCGCATCCTCGGCCATCCGCGCCGAAAGCCGCTGCTCCAGCCGCGCCACCAGCCCGCGCAATTCGCGCACGGCGGCCGTGCCCTCGGCCCGGGCATCGGTGGGCAGGGTCGCGCCCCAGACCTGTTCGCGCTCGCGCGTGGTCAGGTCTGAAAAGAACTGCTCAAATCCCGGCACTAGGTCGGCCTTGGTGATCATCAGATAGACTGGAAGCTGGATTTCCAGCCGCTCGCGCAGCTCGGCCAGCCTTTTGCGGATCGTCTTGCCATGGGCGCGCAGGGCGGCCTCGTCGCCCAGAAGCTCTTGCAAGGACAGGGTGACGATCACGCCATTCAGCGCACGCCGCCCGCGATGCTTTTTCAGCAGATCAAGAAAACCCGTCCATTCCGCCGCGTCGATTTCCGGGTTCGACTGCTGCTCGACATAGCGCCCCGCCGTATCGACCAGCACCGCCGTGTCGGTGAAGAACCAGTCGCAGTTGCGCGTGCCGCCGACGCCCTTGATGTCATCGGAAAGATCGATGGGGAAATGCAGGCCCGACTGTTTCAGCGCCGTCGTCTTGCCAGTGCCGGGCGGGCCGATGATCACATACCAGGGCATCTCGCGCAGGAACTTTTTCGCTCCCAGACGCGACTTTTTCATCTGGCCGAGAATATCCTGAAACTTGCTGTTGATGGCCGCAAGGTTCGCGTCATGCGGCCGCGATTTGTCGACGACGGGGGCTGCCAGTTCAGTCACGAACATCCGGTTCTTGCGAGCGGCCCGAAGCTGCGCGATCAGGATCGAGAAAAGCCAGACCAGCACCACGCAGGCGATGGCGACCAGGCGGTTCAGCTCCTCCTCCAGCGGATGCACCTCGCCAAAGGCCAGAAGCGCGCCGAATTGCCAGATCAGCGCGCAAAGAAGCAGGACGCCGATGAAGACCCACAGCTTGCGCGAGATCAGGAAGCGGAGGATGGCCTTGATCATGCGGAACATGGCTAAAGCCTCTTCTCGATCTTGATCTCGATCCGGCGGTTCTGCGCCCGTCCGTCCTTGGTGGCGTTGTCACCCACGGGTTCTGTATCGGCGCGGCCTTCGGATTTCACGCTCTCCGCCGGAATGCCCGCCGCGACCAGCAGTTCCGCGATGGTGGCGGCGCGGGCTTCGGACAGGCCCTGGTTTGACTGGAACGGGTTCGACGATTGAACAGGGACCGAGTCGGTATGGCCGATCACGGTGATCTTGCCGATCACCTCGGCATTTTCCTGGATGACCTGGGCGATCGACTGGATCAGCGGGGCATATTCCGGGTTGATATCGGCCTTGGCGCTGCGGAACAGTTCGGGCGCAGTGCCCTGCACCACCAGGACGGCCAGCGACACATCCTCGCGCCCCTTCAGTGCGGCGGCGGTATCCGCAGGGGCCTTGGCCTGGAACAGCGGCAGAAGCTCGAAGATCACCGGCTCGACCGGCTTGATCGGCGTGGTCGCCAGCGCCTCCAGCTCTGCCGTGTCGCGCACCGGGCGAAAGACGCCCGCGCGTTCCTTGGGCGGCAGGGCGGCGGCGGCGGTGAACAACTGCTCGGCCTTGTTGCCCAGTTGCAGCGACAGGCCGGTATAGATCCCGGCGATCAGGCAGATTGCCACAAGCCACACCGTCCACAAGGGCACGGCGAAACGCCGTGGCTCGTCCGGGACCTTCACCCCCTCGGCATGGGGCGACAGCGCCGCCGCCATCACATCGGGGCTGCGCAGATGGCGGGCGATCTGGCTGCGCAGCGCCATGATCGCCGCCTCGCCCGTCGGCCCCTGGGGGCGGAACTGGCCGCGAAAGCCCAGCGACAGGCACAAATAGGCCAGTTCCATCAGCTCGGGGTCGCGGTTCGGATAGGCGAGCAATTCCTCAAGATGGCGGAAGAAGCGGGTGCCGGCATCGACCTCGCCCGACAGCGCGGTAACCAGCGGCTGGCGCGGCCAGTCGGAATGGCCGCCCCAAGGGGTGTTCAGCGCGATGTCATCGATCAGCGCCGCCACGAACCAGGCGGCCTGATTGGCGCGGGTCAGCGGCTGGCCCAGCGCCACGGCGGCATCGCGCGCCTCGATCAGCCCGGCCTGCATCCGCTGGCGCAGGATTTCGGGCTGGGCGGGGGGGGCGGCGCGCTCCAGTTCGGGGGCGAATTCCAGCAGCGGCGCGAAGGCCGTGACCAGGGGATTGGCATGGGGCCGCGCCCCGCGCGCCCGCGCCGGGCCGGGCGGAGGCGGCGCATAGCCCTGCCCGCCGCCAAAGCTGCCAAAGGCCGGTTGCTGCTGGCCATAGCCGGGCATTGCTGCGCCGTAGGCGGGTTGGGCCGTGCCAAAAGGCGGCTGGGCGGCGCCATGGGACGGTTGTGGCGCCAGCGTGCCGCGATCCGCCCCGCCACCGCCAACCGGCCGGATCCGCGTGCGCCCGGCGTCGGAATTCAGGCCGAAGGGATCGTCCTTGTCGCTCATCTTGCCTTACCTGCTGACCGCGTAGCAGTCGATCTGCGGCTCGCTTTCAAGCTGGCCGGAAATGCCGATCACAAAGCCCGGCGCGTTCAGAAGCTGGGCGAAATGTTCGGATTGCTGGTTCAGTTCCAGACACAGCCTTTCGCCATCATAGGGGATTTCGCGCGGCTGCGAATGCAAAGGTTTCAGCGCGATGCCCGGCAGGCGCGATTTCCACAGCATCTCGAAGGCATCCGCCGCCCCGACCGTGGCTTGGTTGACGAACAACTGGCGCAGCATCTCTTCCGACATGGGCGAGCCGACGCGCAGCACGATCCGGCTGGTGCGCAGCAGATCGGGATTGTCGATCCGCACCTTCCAGATGTTCTGGCTGTGCTTGGCCACCGGCAGGGCGCGCGATTTGGGTTCGACATGGCGCAGGGACAACATCAGGCTGCGCAGCGTGTCGGCCAGCGCGGTGAAGGCGGGCGTCGGGTCCATGTGGTCATAGGCGGGCAGGTCCGACAGGCGGCGCGAGGAGGACCCATAGGTCGCCATCCGCCCCGCAAGCGCCACCAGTTCCTCGTATAGCGCGCAAGGATGGATCAGGTTCTGCGCCAGAAGATGGGCGATGCGCGGCCGCGCGGAATTTGCCAGTTCAAGGATCAGCAGATTCTCGATCGACCGCCCCGCGCCGCCCAGCACAAGGCCGCCATGCGCCTCGGCGATGCGGTCCAGCCCGGTCACCAATTCCTTGAGGAAACCGCCATACCAGGGATGGGCCGCGATGGTCAGCGCGGGTGGCAGGTCGCCCTCGCGGATCGCGACCGAACCATCGGCGCGCAGCCCTTCGACATGCAGCATGGGCAGGGCGACGAAACCGGCCAGCGCCTCGCCCGGCCCAAGCGTGCGCAGGCACAGCCGGGCGATCTCGACCTCGGCCGGGTCGGCGCCGTTGCGGATCGTGTCGCGCAGCTCGAGGATCTCACCCTTGTAGCGCGCGCCGGAGGCTTCGGCATGGGCGGGGTCCATGGTCGCGGTTCCGGCCTGTTCCACGGGCACCGCCAGATGCACCGCCCCCGAAGCCCCCGCTACAGTCCGGATCGGCGCGGGTGGCGCGGCGCTGTCGGGGATCGCGAAGGGCGTGCCATCGGGGAAGATCCCCTCGGCCAGCCGGATGGCGATCTGGCCCGCATCCAGCGCGGCGCGGTCCAGCTCGATCCTGGTGAAACCATGCGGCTGCCAGGGCGCCACAAGCAGACCCGCCCGCATCAACGCCTCGGCATGACGATCCTGCTGCTGGAAATGCTGGGTGCGAAGGTACAGACCCTCGCTCCAGACCACCCTGTTGCGTTCGCTCATCCCCTGCCCTTTCCCTTGGCCCTCGCCGCGCCTCAGCCCGCCTTCAGGCTGACGCCGGAAGACGTCACCGCCACCGCGAAGGTCACGCTTTCCGTGGCCGAAACGCTGGCCTTGGCGCGAAAGACCTTGCCGCCCGGGTCACGATAGCCCGCGATCACCCCGATGACCGTGGTGCTGGCATCCAGCCCGATCGACAGCGTCTTGGCCGCCCCCGCCGTCAGCGCCACCTGGTCGGCCTTGATGAATTCGCCGCCCAGCGCCGCCTGCGGGTTCTGGAGCGCAAAGAAATCGGCCCCGTCAAAGGCCCCGGCGCTGCGCATCTGCACCACCTGCAAGGTCAGCGGGCGGTCGGCCCCATCCGGGCCGGGGTTCATGCCTGCCGCGCCCTGCGCCACGATCGTCAGCACACCGGGGCCCGAAGGCGCGCAGCCCGCCAGAGCCCCCGTCGTGGCCAGAGCCACCCAACCGACCAGAAATTCACGGCGTTCCATCTTCAATCCTCCTTGCTTCATTTTCATATGCTTCTCGAAAATCCGCACCGACCTCGCCCAGGAACCTGTCCTCGGCGGCCTTGGCCATCTCGCGATAGCGTTCGGTGTAAAGCTGCCAGAGCCGCGCCGAACGGCTGCCCGAGACCAGCGCCTTCAGCACGCCCACATCTTCCAGATCGGCCTCGAACAGCGCCGGGTCGAAACGGTCGATCATGCGGCGAAGCGAGGCCTGAAGCCCCGACCAACTGCGTTGGTGATGGTCCATCAGGTCCGCCAGCGTGCCCGCAATGGCGGCGTCAGGGTCAAGATAGCCCGGCCCCTTGGCCGAAACGAGTGCCGCGACCATGTCCTCCGGCGTCACCAGGAACTTCAGCGGATTGACATTGGCCGCCCCGATCACCGTCTGCGCCACCCGCGCACTGCCCTTTTCCCGCGCGCGCAGACGCAGAAGCTGCACCATGCCTTCGACCATGGCGCGGTAGCGGCGGCCCATGGCCTCCATCTCTTCGGCACTGCCCCTGAAGCCCGGCGGCGGGTCGATCCCCAGCCCCTTGAGGAAGGCCGCTGCCGCGCCCGGATCAGCGGGCGGGGCGGGCTTGTCGAGGACAAGGGGGGTAGTCTTCGCAACCTTGGGCTTCACCGGAACCGCATCGGCCGCAGCCACCTGTGGCGGCGGGGCGGGGGGCGGCGCAGGCGGCGCTTTCGGCTGGCCCAGATCAGCGGGCAGGCCGAAATCGCCAAAGTCGAAGTCGCTCGCCGGGGCTGCGGCAGGGGCGACCGCCGCCGGGGCGGCGAAGGGATCGCCAAAGGGATCGCGTGCGGCAGGTGGCGGAGACGGGGCCGTTTGCGGCGGCGGGGCCGGGCGCTGCGGCGCGGGCGCTTCGAATGGATTGCCAAGGGCGGGTTGAGCGGCGGGGTGCGCTGCGGGCTGCGGCGGCGCGGCGGGCGGGGCCGCGCGGGGCGCGGGGTCCAGCGTGAAGGGATCGTCGAAGAAGGCCGGGCCGCCCTGGCGCGGCGCGTTGACCGGGGCCTCCGGCGCGGCGCGCGGGGCATCGAACGGGTCAGGCAGGCCCGCCGGGCGCGGTGGCGGCGGCGCTTCGGGGCGCGGGGTGAAGAAATCGTCGCCGAACATGCCGCCGCGCGCCTGTTGCGCGGGCGCGGCGGCGGCGGCCTGCGCGGCGGGCCCTTCCTCGGCCCGGATCACGAAATCCCCAAGCCGAAGGCGCATTCCCGGCACCAGCACTGCCGTCACGCCCTGCCCCAGCGGCGCGGGCGCACCGTCCAGGAACAACCCGCCCCGGCTGTCATCGGTCACCCGGTATTGCCCGGCCTGCCCCACCACCGTGCAATGGCGGCGCGACACGAACATCTGCGGGTCCTCGATCTTCCAGTCGCAATCCTCGCCCCGCCCGATCACCACCCGGCCCTCGCCCAGCACAAACTCGGCGCGGGACTGCGGCGCGGGGGCGGTTTCAAGGATCAGGCGCAGGGTCATGCCGCCACCTCGCGGCCCGAGAAATTGCGCATCCGCCAGTCATCGGCATCGCGGGCGGGCCTGGCGCCGATCCAGGTCGTGCGGCCCAGGGCGCATTGGCCCAGGCGCGGTTCGGGGATGTCCTCGGCCGCCAGCACCAGTCGCAGGTCATATTCCACATCGGCCCCGGCAACGAAGCGGATCGCGCGGCGCAGGGCGACCATCGCGCGCCGGTCACGGATCAGCGCCAGATAGCGGTCAAAGGGCAATGGTCCCAGCCGCAGCTCGGCCCGCCCCTGGCGCTGGAACACCCGGCGTCCGACCAGCGCCCCATTGCCCAGCGCGTTGAAGCCCTGCCCCAGCCTTGTCTGCAGGGCCTGCGGCACCTCAAGCCAATGGCCGACGAATTCGACCAGTTTCACCGGCACGCCCAGCAGGTCGGCCAGATAGCCGGTCAACCGTTCCACGCCATTGACCTGATGGCCCAGCGACGTGGCCTGCCGCAAGGCAAGATCGGGATCGGCGCTTTGGGCATTGGTCTCGCGCAACCCCGGCAGGCCCACACCGCCCAGCGCGGCCAGCATGGCCATGACGCGGCCGCCCGGTCCGTGTTCCACCTGCACTTCCGGGCGCTGGTCGCCCCAGGCCCGCCAGTAGAGCGCCAGATGGCGATGCTGAAGCATGTTGGCGAAATCGAGGAAGGTCGTATCCGCCGTGACCCGCCCCTGCGGCCCGCCGGAAAACCAGCGTTCCGACTGGCGCGCCATGATCCAGCGCGTCATGTGCAGGGGCATGGCGCCTTCGGGACCGAAGAGGCCCAGAACCTCGACCTCGACCCGGGCGGGGCTGTCCTCTCCGGGCGGGGTGAAACCGGCCACATCGCGCACAGCCATCGACAGACGCGCCCGCTGGCCCAACCGCGCCGGTTCCTTTTCCGGGCCGCCTGCCCGGCCAAAGCGGTGCCCCTCGCGTTCAAGCCGCCGCAGCAGCTCGAAAAAACCGATCTCTTCGGGGGCGGGATCGCGGAAGCCTAGATCAGGTCGCGGTTGCCCAGGGCCATCGGCCATGCCACCTCCTCCTGTCTTTGCTGAAGCCGCGTCCGGGTGCGGACGAAGGCGTTGATGCTGGCATGGCGGGCGAAAAGCCGCGACAAGAGCGCCGAGAGCAGAAGCGTGCTCGACCCCGAAAGCGGGCCTTCATCGACATGCAGGGTGATCTCGATCCCCTTGCCCAGACACAGGGGCCCCGGCAGATCCAGCCGTTCGATCACCTGACGGCTGGTCACCCTGGCCAGAGAACGGATATGGCGCGCCAGTGCCGGATCGCCCCGGTCAGCGTATAGTTCCAGCAGCGCGCGCAGGGGCTCGGCGCCCCGGTTTTCCTCGGCCAGCGAGAGGTGGTTCAGCGAGAGCTGCGCCACCAGCCGCCAGGTCAGGTCATCCATCGCCGCCTCGCCCTCGCGCCCGACCTGCGGCAGGCTGGCGGCCAACGACCCGCGCGGGCGGCGCAGCGAGGACAGCAGTTCCACCCGCGCCACCGGATCGCCGGTCTCCAGCGTCAGGCGCGGTGCGTCGTCAAAAATCGGCAGGTCGCGGTTCGACACCAGCGCCCGGATGTCCAGCCGCCGCAGCGGCCTGTCCTGCTGCACGCCCGCAGGCCGCGCGACCGAGACGAAGACATCGTCGCCGGTATAGGAGGTGCGGGTCTGACCCCGGCGCAATTCATCCGCGCCGGGACGGCGGGGGCGGCGCTCGAACGTGTAGACCAGGCCCGAGCCGGATTGCGCGGCGGGCGCGTAAAGTGGATGAACCTCGGATTGCGGCCCGTCGGTTTCGGCATCGGTGACGCGCAAGAGGCGGTGGATCTCGAAATCCAGCGGGCGGGTCCGGTCGGCATGAACGACATGCGCCGTGGCGCGGGCGTCCATTTCGACCACGTTGCATTCCTTCTCGAACAGGTTGACCACCGGCGCCGCGAACAGGCGGAAATCCTTAGCCGAGACATCGGCGATGCCCGGCGCGGCGCGGCCCATGGGCAGGATCACCTCAAGCCCGCGCAACCCGGTGGCGCGCACCGCCTTTTGCAGCCCGGTCAGGCGCAGCCCGTGAAAGCGGTCGGGCATGAGGAAATATTCGCGCAACAGGCGGTAGCCCTCGAAACTGGGGCGCAGGCGGGGAAGAAGCGCCTCGTCATCGCGGATACCGACCAGTTCGGGACCAGGGCTTTCATGGAAGGGGGCGGCGGGTTCGCCATGCCGCGCAATGGTCGGAAGGGGCGCGGCAAAGACCGCGTCGAAGATCGCCGCCGAGCGCGGCCCATGCGAGAAATCCAGATCCAGCCGGTCCAGCGACAGGTCCGAGATCAGCCCCGCGCCCTGCCGCCGGAAGGTCAGCTTCAGCCCGGCCTCGGCCCCTTTCAGCCGCGCCTCGGGCACGCCCGCCGCGGTCAGCGCGCCGCGATCCTGAAGATATTCGACCGCGACCAGCGCGATGGGCCACAGCGTCACATCCTGCGCGGTCGTATAGATCGCCCGCGTCGAAATCCCCTCGCGCAGCGCCGCCACCAGCCGCGTGCCGCGCCGGACCAGATGGCCGTCGGGCATGGTCTGCACCTGCGGGCCAGGATGCAACACCGCCATGCCCATGGCAGGGGCCGGTCCCGCCAGATCGGGATAAAGCGCATCCAGCACGCCGCGCACCTGCCGCTGGCTTTCGGCATCAAGTTTCAGCCGGGTCCGCGCTGCCAGATAGGCCACGCCTTCCAGCAGCCGTTCTACATAGGGGTCCGGGCAAGGCACCGCATCCAGCGACAGGTTGCGGGCCACCGTCGGGTGCAGGCCGGAAAATTCCAGCGCCAGCTCGCGGATATGCGCAAGCTCGGCCTCGTAATAGCCAAGGAAGGCCCGATCCATCCTCAGGCCTCCTCGATCCGGGTCGCGGCGCGGCCATTGTCAAGGTCGATGGTCGTCGACAGCCGCAGCCGTTCCGGCACGGGCGACAGCATCAGGACCGCCTCGATCTTGACCTTCAGTCCCTCGCGCCCCGAGGTATCGACGCTGATCTTGATCGTGTCGCGCTTGAGCCGCGGCTCGAAGACCGCGACCACCTCTTTCAGCTCGCGCGCCAGAACCTCGGGTTCGAAATCCTTGGCCCGGCGGCCGGAAAAGGACGGCACGCCGAAATTCAGCACCGAGCGCTGCACATGCGGGAAATCGGCCAGCACATCGTGCAGGTCTTCCGTCCCGCCGCGTTCGGCGTCGGCCCACAGGAACTGCGCCTGCAACCGCTCCATGCCGAACAGTTCTTCCAGATCGCGCCGCACCGCTTCGCGCAGGATATCCGCCGTCACCACGATGCCGCGTTCCTCAAGAAAGGCGCGCCGCTGCAAGAGTTGCAGGAACTGCGCCAGTTCGCGCCGCCTGCCCTCATCCAGATCGGTCGCCTGTTCGATGGCGCGGGGGCCGGCCGCGATGATCGCCTCCAGCCGCTCCGCGCCGATTTCGGCGCCGATCTCGCGGCGCCGAAGGTCGGTCTCGCTGACGATGCCGGGCAGGTCGTCGACCAGCCGGTCCCAGAGGCTTGGCTGAACCGCCTCGCGCCGCGCTTGCAGCTGAACCGGCCCCTTGCCCAAATGCGCCTCCTTCGCCTTCCGTCCGCCGCGCCCGCCTTACTTGGCCGCGACCAGATCGTATTCCACCTCGTGCTCGTCACCCTTGGAATGGTCGTCGGCCTGCACGACGTATTTGAAATTCACCTTCTCGTAGGAAATCCCGATCGTCTCGGAGACCAGCTCGTTCGAGCTTTCTTCCGGGGCGTTCTGGGACATGTTGTAGGAGGAGATGATGCAGTTCTCGAGCGTGATGATCAGATAGTCGAGATGCGCATCCCCCGAATCCTTGCGGGCGGTGAACACGATCTCGGAGAAGGACTTGCCCTTGGCGCAGGCCAGCATCAGATAAGGCGACGCCGCGTCGAGCCATTTGTTGAAGGTGAAGTCCGACAGCGTCGCGCGGCCCCGGGTGCGGCCCGAGCCGACCGAGGAGGACGACATCTGCTTGGCCTCGAACTGAACGCCGAAGACGTCGATTTCCTTTTCGTGATCGGCGCGCTTGGATTCGCCGTCGATGCCTTCAATCTTGAGGTAACCGGTAAAAGCCATGATCTTACCCTTTCAAAAGATGTGTCTTTCTGGAATGCGTGCCCCCCGCCCAGTACGGAGGGCCTTTTGACAAAGACCGCGCCCCCGGGCTGCCCCGGGGGAAGGGTCAGGCGCCCTTCACGGAAGGAAGTTCCGAGACCAGCCGGAGCGAGGCGTTGATGCCTTCCAGCTGGTAATGCGGGCGCAGATAGAATCTTGCATTGTAATAGCCGGGCCGTCCCTCGACGGAATCCACCTGCACTTCGGCCATGGCGAGGGGACGTTTCGCCTTGGCCTTGTCATCCGCCATGGCGGTATTCGCCAGCACATAGCGGTTGATCCATTCCGACAGCCAGACCTGCATGTCGTTGCGTTCCTTGAAGGTGCCGATCTTGTCGCGCGCGATGGCCTTGAGGTAATGCGCGAAACGGCAGACCGGCAGCAGATAGGGCAGGTTCGCCGACAGCCTTTCATTGGCCTGGGCATCGGGGTCGACCAGACGGCCCGCGCGGGCGTCATCGTCCTGTAGGCTGTGGGCACCGATGAAGGCCGCAAGATCGGTGTTCTTGCGGTGCAGGATCGGCATCATGCCCAGTTTCGCCAGTTCCGCCTCGCGCCGGTCGTCGATGGCGATCTCGGTCGGGCATTTCATGGCGATGGAGCCATCGTCGGTGGGGAAACTGTGCACCGGCAGGTTGGTGACCGTGCCGCCCGATTCCACGCCGCGGATCTGCGTGCCCCAGCCATACAGCTTGTGGCTGCGGTTGATGTTCACACCCATCGCGAAGGCCGCGTTCATCCAGGTGTAATGGTCGTGCTTGCCGTCGATTTCCTCTTCGAAGGCGAAACCCTTTACCGGCACGGTATTCGCGCCATAGGGCAGACGCGCCAGTACGCGCGGCATGGTCAGGCCGATATAGCGGGCATCTTCGGATTCCCGCAGGCTCTGCCAGCTTGCATATTCCGGCGAGGAGGTGATCTGCTTGAGGTCCTGCGGATTGGGCAGTTCCTGCCAGCTTTCCATGCGGAACAGCTGCGGCGCGGCGGCGGCGATGAAGGGGGTATGCGCGCTTGCGCAGATGCCCGACAGGTTGCGCAGCAGGCCCACATCGCGCGGATGATGGCTGAACTCATAGGCGCCGATCAGCGCGCCATAGGGTTCGCCGCCGAACATCGAGTATTCTTCGGAATACAGCTTCTTGAAGGCCGGGGACTGGTCCCACATCTGGCCCTCGAAATCCTCAAGCTGGTCGGCAAGCTGATCCTTGGTGATGTTCATCACCCGGATCTTCAGCTTGCTGTCGGTCTCGGTGTTGTTGACCAGATAATGCAGCCCGCGCCAGGTGCCTTCCATCTGGCGCACTTCGGGGGCATGCAGAATCTCGTTCATCTGCACGGTCAGAAGCTGGTCGATCCCCGCGATCAGCGACTTGATCGACTTGACGGCATTGCCCGAAATCGTCGCCGTGCCCGATTTCTCCTGCGCCGCCAGGGCCAGGTTCTGAACCAGCTTCTTCAGCTTGGCCGAACCGTCATCCTTGACGCGGAAATCCTTTTCCAGAAGGTCGTTGAATTCGCCCAGGTCGATGGCCTGCGCTTCGGCGGCGCCGGGTGCGCCCGCGGCTTTTTCGGTTTCGGCCATTATTCAGTGCCTCCCTGATCCTTCATCGCCTCGGTCGCCACCTGTTGCAGCAGGGGTTCGTTCTGCAGAAGCTGGGCGATGCGCTTCTCGGCATTCACCTTGCCGTCCATGTAGCTGAGCAATTCCTCAAGCTGCTTGCGCATGGCCAGAAGCTCGGCCAGGGCGGGCACCTGTTCGGCGATCTTGTCGGGGGTGAAATCGCCCATGTTCTTGAACGAAAGGTCGACGAACATCTCTTCATCCGCCGCCTCGGCGCCTTCCTTGGCGGGCAGCGTGTTCTTGACCCGCGCCTTCACCCGCGGCGACAGCGCCTCCATGAACTTGTTGAAGCGGCCCGCATCGACCTCGACAAAGCTGCGGTCGGCGGGGGCTTTCATCGCCTCGCGGGTTTCGGACTTGCCGGCCAGATCGGCCATCACGCCCATCACGAAGGGCAGCTCGATCGTGGTCGGGCTGCCGTAATGCTCCACGTCATAGGCGATCTGCACGCGCGGAGCGCGGTTTCTCTCGATGACTTTCGCCTTGCTCTCGCTCATCAGTCTCTCCCGGATTTGGTCTTGTCGTCAAAGACACCGGCGATGCCACGGAATTCCTTGAGCCCGCTCGGCGCAATCTCTTCCATCAACTGCAGGAAATTCATCGGAACCATCTTGCGCATCCGCCGCGCCAGATGCGGGATCGGGCTTGAAGGCTCGGTCCTTTCGTAAAAGTCGATCACCAGATCGAGGCAGCGTTCCACATCGCGGCGGCTGTTGATCTGGCCGGGCACATAGGCCCCGTTGGCCGCGCCGTTCACCGGCGCTGCGGGCGTGGTCATGGCTGGGCCTCCCGTCCCGGCGGCGGCAGGGGCGGGCGGGGCTTCGGGCGCGGCCCCTGCCCCTGCGCCCACCGCATCAAGCGTCTGGGCGATCCGGGCCAGCATCTTGCCCATGGCGTCGAAGCGCACCGCCACATCGTTTTCCGTCACATGCGGCGCAAGCGCGGCCTCAAGCCCGGCCAGCGCCGTCCGCCCCGCCGCGATCCCGTCGCGCAGCGCCGCGAATTCCTCGGGCCGTTCCGCCGCCGTCGCCCGGCAGGCCGCCGTCACCCGGTTGAGCCGCTGCTCATGCCTGGCGATCAGTTCGGCCACTTCCTTTTCACCCAGCCCGCTGGGCACCTCATTGGCAAAGACCGCCCGGCTGATCGCGCCGGCCGCAAGATCGCCGCCCGTCACCGGACCGATGCCGCGCGGGGCCATCAACGTCACAAATTCCAGATCGCCCAGCACGCCGCCATCAGGATTTTCGATCTGATACAGGGCGTTGATCCGGCGCAGCGCCGCCTCGCGCTTGCCGCCGCCGGGGCGCAGCGCCGGATGCAGCGTGTCCCAATATTGCGAGATCGTGTCGGCCAGTAGCTTGAAGCCGGGTGCCAGCCCCTCGGCCCGATCCTCGTTCACCATCAGCCGCGCGACGATGACCAGAAGCCGCAGATCGCGCCCCGACTGCGCCAGAGCCCGCGCCTCTTGCGCCAGGTCCGACCAGTCAAGCTCGACCTGTCCGGTGCCGCCCTCGGCGACGAGTTTCAGGCGCGCGGCGCGCGAGGCGGGTTGAAGGCGGTTCTCAAGGGCATGGAAGCGGGCGTCGTTGCGCAGGTCTGTGCCCGACGGCGCAGCAGAATCCACAGGCGCGAGGAACGCTTCAATTTCCATAAGTCATTGGCCAGTACTGAAAAGGTCGTCGGAATAAAGAAAGACTGTCAGACAAGGACGATTCTTGCAACGTAACTGTCGGAAGGATCAACCTCGACTTGTATTCCGTCAAGGTCGGGATTCCAGAATGCGGCTGGCATAGCCAAGGATGTTTCCGGGATGCTCGGTCTGGGCGTAATCCAGCGCCTCGGCAAAGGAAGCGACGGATTCATCCCGGGGCCGCCGGGTGTCGAAAAGGTCGGACTTGGTCACGAAGGCCAGAAACTCGCTCTTGCCGTAATCGGTCTTCTTGATCCGCATCGCCAGCAGCTTCGGGTTGGCGCGCAGCTCGTCAAAGCTGAACAGCACCCGGACCCGGCGCATCCCGTCCTGCACCGTGCCCAGTTTGCTCAGGTCGGTTTCGGCGAAATTGACATTGGGCAGCAGGTTGAAGACCGTGCCGGTATTGTCGACCACCATGACCCATAGCCGCCCCCCGGTGACCGAAGCCGGGATCAGCACCTCGACCACGGGATTGTCACCCTCGGTATAGATGCCGGTCAGGTTCGGCTCGCCCGTCTCGCCCTTGCCCAGCCAGATCGACACGGCATTGTTGGGCAGGTCGGGCAGCACGTCGCGCACGGCGCAAAGATCTTCGTTCAGCACTGCCAGGTCGACCCGCACCTTGCGGTCGCCAATGCGTTCGCGCAGGCCCAGTTGCAGATCCGCCGCCAGATCGCCATCGGGGGCCGAGCCGGTGACGGCAATCGTGTCGCCCAGAGCATAGCCCGCCGCGGGCGGGTCGGTCAGCACCAGCTTGCCGCAGGTCGCGCGTTCGTCCAGCATCTTCTTCACATCGGCCAGGGCCAGAACCTTCGGCCCGACCGACAGCGAGGTGGTCAGAACGAAATTGCCCTTCTGCGCCCAGGTTTCCAGCATCTGGCGCAGCGCCTTACCCGCCGCCGCATCCGCCGCAAGACCGGTGACCTTCACCGCCCGGTCGGACACTTCGATCTTCCAGTCCTCGACCCCCGACAGGATCGAGAACAGCTCGCTGACCGCCCCCACCCAGTCCGGTCCCGGCACGCCTTGCGCGAGGATCGCGGCATCAGGGGCCGCGTCCGCACCCGCCAGCCCGGCGAAAGCCGCCCGCAGGGCCGCCGCCCCGGCTTCATCCGGCGCATGGGCGGCAAGGCTGGCAGGGGTTGGGCCATCGGCAGCTTTGGCCGTCAGCGTATAGGGGGCCGCAACCGGAAGGGCGGGTTTGAGCAACTCGTCGAACAGGCCCGCATACCAGGCCCCGCCACCTGCCGCGCCCAGCATCAGGACCAGCACCGCGACCAGAAACCCCGCGCCCGAGGACCGTTTCGCCGGGGTCATCCCGCGCTCGCTGCGTGGCAGGGCACGTGTGCCGCCCGCCGCGCGCGTCGCCGCCGTCTCGGCCCCCGCCTTGCCCCCGGGCGTTCCGCCCAGCGCCGCGCCGACCTGTTCCACCACCGCCACCGCCGAGGGCGCGCGCTGCGCCAGGGCCGGCGCGGAAAGCCAGTCGATCAGCCCCTTCAGCGGTTCCGGCACGCCAAGAGTGTCCAAGGGCTGGCCCTTGCGGCGGATCATCTCGCCGGGTGTCATTCCCGCAAAGGGGATCTGCCCCTTCCAGGCCGCCAGCAACAGCGCCCCCAGCGCGTAAAGGTCGGACCGCGCCTCGGCCTTGCCCTCCATCTGCTCGGGCGCGGCATATTCATACTTGCCCGCGAAATCATTGCCGACGATGGTCCGCGCCCCCGCGCCGGTATCCTTGGCGATGCCGAAGTCGATGATCGTCGCCTTTTCCGGGCTGCCGCCCTTGAGGATCACATTGTCCGGCGACAGGTCGCGATGGACGATGCCCTGCGAATGCGCGGCCACCAGCCCCTCGGCCACGCGATGCGCGATGATCATCAACTCGCGCGGCTCCATCCGCCGGCGCATCATCACGTCGGCCATCGACGGGCCGTCGATGAAATCCATCACCAGAAAGACATGGCCCTGATCGGTGCGCGAACATTCGGTGTAGCGCACCACCGCATCGTCGCGGATGTCGCGCATCTGTTCCTCGCGGCGCATCAGGGCGATATAGCCCTCTTGCCCGCTGAACTGCGCGTTCAAGGCCTTGATCGCCACGATCCGGCCCGAGATCAGGTTGCGCGCGCGATAGACCTCGCCCGTGCCGCCCCGGCCCAGCACGCCCTCGATCTCATATGTGTTGTTCAGAACCTGGCCGGCACGGAAAATATCGCCGGGCAACGGTGCTATCATCGCCTCAAACCTCCGGGCAACCTGACCGTCACCCTATTCTCAAATCTGTCGCGCAGTCACTCAATCTAGATTAGACTGAGTCTGCAGGATTTCCCCATTTATCTGCAAGTGCCGTTAGACCGACCCTTTTTTGAAAGGCTTTAGCATGGCCCAGCGCGGTTCGCCCGAAACCGTCAAGCGCAAGGAGCTTGTCGGAAAACTCAACGAAACCTGCCTGCGGGCCTTCTCGGCGGCGGCACAAAGCGCCAAGGCGCGCGGCAACCCCTATGTGGAACTCGCGCATTTCATCGAGGCGCTGAGCCGCACCGAGCGCACCGATTTCGACATTCTGTGCCAGTCGGCCGGGGTGGATGGCGCGCGGCTTGAGGGCGACATCCAGCGCGCTTTGGACAAGCTGCCCCATGGCGCCAGCGCCGTCGAGGAATTCTCGGACCACATCTTCCACGCCATCCGCGAGGCCTGGACCTTCGGCAAGGTGGAAAAGGACAGCGATCAGGTCCGCTCGGCCTGGGTTCTTCTGGCGGCGATGAAGACCGCCGTTCTGGAAGGGCTGCTGCTGAAGATCAGCCTGGAATTCGAAAAGATCGACCCGCCAAGCCTTGAGCCGCAGCTTGACGGCCTGCTGGAGGCCTCGGTCGAAACGGCCGCCCCTGCGCCGGGGGCGGCACCCGAAGCCGGGGCGGCCAAGCCGCAGGGCAAATCGGCGCTGGGGCAATATGCGACCAACCTGACCCAGCGTGCCAAGGACGGCAAGATCGACCCGGTCATCGGTCGCGACATGGAGATCCGCCAGATCATCGACATCCTGATGCGGCGGCGGCAGAACAACCCGATCCTCACGGGCGAGGCCGGGGTGGGCAAGACCGCCGTGGTGGAAGGCTTCGCCCTGCGGCTGGCGCGCGGCGACGTGCCGCCGCAATTGCAGAATGTCGATCTGTGGATGCTGGATATCGGGCTGATGCAGGCCGGGGCATCCGTGAAGGGTGAATTCGAGAAGCGCCTGAAGGCGGTGATCGACGAGGTTCAGGGCAGCCCGAAACCCATCATCCTGTTCATCGACGAGGCGCATACCCTGATCGGGGCCGGGGGCGCTGCGGGCACGGGCGATGCCGCGAACCTGCTGAAACCGGCGCTGGCGCGCGGCGAGTTGCGCACCGTCGCCGCGACGACCTGGGCAGAGTACAAGGAACATATTGAAAAGGACCCGGCCCTGACCCGCCGCTTCCAGGTGGTCAAGGTCGAGGAGCCGTCGGAAGATGCCGCCATCCGCATGCTGCGCGGCATCGCGGGCGTTCTGGAGAAACACCACAAGGTCGAGATCCTGGACGAGGCGATCCAGTCCGCCGTCCGCCTGTCGCATCGCTATATCCCGGCGCGGCAATTGCCCGACAAGGCGATCAGCCTTCTGGACACCGTCTGCGCCCGCGTCGCCGTTTCACAGCACGCCACGCCCGCCGAGGTGGAAGACATCGAACGCCGCCTTCAGGCGCTTGAGGTCGAGGCCGCGATCATTTCGCGCGAAGGCGCGGTCGGCATCGACGTGGCCGAGCGCGAGGCCGACGTGAATGCCGCGCTGGAGACGGCGCGCGGCGAGCTGGATGCTGCGAAGGCCCGTTGGGATCAGGAAAAGGCCTTGGTGGATGAGGTGCTGGACCTGCGCGCCAGGCTGCGCGCCGAGGGTCTGGCGGTGGATGCCACCGGCGTCGCGCCGCCGCCCGGCGAAGCCGCCGCCGACCCCAGCGCCGCACCGCCCGCCGAGGGCACAACCGATGCGCCCGATGCGGCAACTCCCAGAATGACCGCCGAAGACCGCGCCGCCACGCTGGAAAGCCTGAAGGCCAAGTCTGCCGAGCTGGCGAAATTGCAGGGTGAACGCCCGCTGATCCTGCCTTCGGTCGACCGCATCGCCGTGGGCGGCGTGGTGCAGGACTGGACCGGCATCCCGGCGGGCCGGATGCTGGCCAGCCAGGCCGAACAGGCGCTGCAGCTGGCCTCGATCCTTGCCCAGCGTGTCGTGGGCCAGGACCATGCGATGAAGATGATCGCCAACCGCATCCAGACCAGCCTTGCGGGCCTTGGCGCGCCGGAAAAACCCGTGGGCGTCTTCATGCTGGCCGGGCCATCGGGCGTCGGCAAGACGGAAACTGCGCTGGCTTTGGCCGAAACCCTGTTCGGGGGCGAGCAGAACCTGATTTCCATCAACATGAGCGAGTTTCAGGAGGCCCATACCGTCAGCACCCTGAAAGGCGCGCCGCCCGGCTATGTGGGCTACGGCAAGGGCGGCATCCTGACCGAGGCCGTCCGCCGCCGCCCCTATTCGGTCGTGCTGCTGGACGAGGTGGAAAAGGCCCATCCGGATGTCCATGAAATCTTCTTTCAGGTCTTCGACAAGGGCATGATGGATGACAGCGAAGGCCGCCGGATCGATTTCAAGAACTGCCTGATCCTGCTGACCACCAATGTCGGCAGCGAAGAGATCATGGCCATGACCGATGATGGCCGCGGCACGGCGGATCTTGAGGAACTGACCGGGTCGCTGCGCGCGCCGATGCTGAAAACCTTTCCCGCCGCCCTGCTGGGCCGGATCGTCACCATCCCCTATTACCCCCTGTCGGATGCGATGATCGAGGCCATTGCGGGCCACAAGCTGCGCGGCATCGCGCGGCGGCTTGAGGCCGGGCATGACGCCGAACTGGTGATCGGCGAAGGGGTGATGGACCAGATCAAGGCGCGCTGCACCGAACTGGAATCCGGCGGCCGCATGATCGACGCGATCCTCACGAACACGCTGCTGCCCGAACTGTCGCGTCAGGTGCTGAACCGCAAGCTGGAAGGCGTGCCGCTGTCAAAGGTCACGGTCACCGGCACGCCCGAAGGCTTTGCCTACGCCTTCGAGTAGCGCGCCATGCGCATCCTCACCAGCACTCGCTTCCTTGCCCAATCCACGCAAGGGACAGACATCGCCGGCAGGACCTTCCTGTCGCTGGTGATCAAGGGCACATGGGATTTCCCCGAACCCGGTCAGGCGCCGCGCAAGGCCAAGGTGCAACGCGCTTTGGTGATGGCCGATGAATTCACCGGCCCGCCCGGCTTTTCCGCCCCGCTTTGGGAGACGGATTTCGCCTTCCGCAAACCCCATGCCGAGGTCATCGCGCAGGGCGCGGCCTATGCCCCCACCGGCCAGCCCGCCGAACGCGTGCGCGTCGGGCTGCGCGTCGGCGACTGGACAAAGCAGTTCGATGTCGTGGGTCCTCGCCAGTGGCGCACGCTGGGCCCGACGATCACCGCGACCCGGCCCTATCCCTTCACCCGCCTGCCCTTTTCCTATGACACGGCCTTCGGCGGCCCCGACCGCTCGCTGGGCGATGGGCCGAACCGGCCCGCCTATGCCGACAATCCCTTCGGCCTGGGCTTCGCCACCATCCGCGCGGGCAGCCGGATCGACGGGCTGGACCTGCCGCTGACCGAGGCCCCCGACGATCCCGTCACCTCGCCCTTCGGGGCGCATCGCCCGATGGCGCTGGGGCCGCTGCCGCGCATCATTCCCGCCCGCGCCCGTCTGGGCGGCACCTATGACGGCAACTGGAAAGACAATATCTTTCCCTTCCTGCCGCCCGATTTCGACGAGCGCTATTATCAGGCCGCGCCGCAGGACCAGTGGATCGCCAAACCCGCCCCCGGAACCCCGGTGGTCATCGTCGGCATGACGCCGCGCGGGCGCGAGGAATTCCGCCTGCCCGACACGACCCTTCCCGTCCGCCTGTTCCGGGGCCGGGAGCTGGCGCTGGACAGCACGCTTGTCGCCGACACGCTGATCTTCGACACCGAGGCGCGGCAGTTCACCCTGGCCTGGCGCTGCGAAGCGCCGATCCGCCGTACCATCGGCGAGTTCACCGAGGCCTGGGTCGGCCCGCCCTCGGCCGGGCTGCGCCGGGCCTATGCCTGGGGCAAGGAATATCTCGTGCTGCCGCCGGTCCTCCGCCCGGATGACCAGATCGCCGGGGCCGCCACGCCATGAACCGCCCGCTGCATATCGCCGCTGCCGGCATGGTCACCTGCGTCGGGCTAGACGCTGCCGCCTCTTGCGCGGCGATGCGGGCACGGCTGGACGGTTTCGCCGAGACGCGCTTTCTGGGCACCGAAGGCGCCTGGCTGATCGGCGGCGGCGTTCCCCTGCCGCGCAACTGGATCGGGATGAAACGGCAGGCCCATCTTGCCGCCGGGGCGCTGACGGATCTGGAACGCCAGCGCCCGGGCAGCCTTGCCGCGACGCCCTTGCTGCTGTGTCTGGCCGAGGCCGACCGCCCCGGCCGCCCGGTCAACGATCCCGAGGCCTTCCTTCAGCAGCTTGCCCAGATCCTGGGAAGTGCCGCCCTGCCCCGCCCCCAGGTGATCGCACATGGCCGACCCTCGGGCTTTGTCGCGCTGGACCTTGCCCGCAGGATGATCGCCGAAGGCGCACCCGCCGTGATCATCCTGGGCGTCGACAGCTATCTGACCGCGCAATCGGTCAGCCACTATCTCAATCAAAGCCGCCTGCTTTGCCCCGGCAATGCGAATGGCTTCATCCCCGGCGAGGCCGCCGCCGCCATCCTCTGCACCGCCGAACCGGGGCCGATCCGCATGACGGGCCTGGGTCTGGCGCGCGAAGTGGCGCATATCTACAACGCGGCCGATGCGGGCGGGGCTGACCTGCCCCTGCGCGGCGATGGCATGACCCGCGCCTATGACCTGGCCATGACCGAGGCCAGCGTCGATCTGGCCCATGTCGAATACCGCATCTCGGATCTGATCGGAGAGCAGTATTTCTTCAAGCAGGCGGCGCTTGCCTCATTGCGGCTGGAACGGGGGCGCATCCCGTTCCAGGATCTGTGGAGCCCGGCGGAATCGCTGGGCAATATCGGCGCGGCAGTAGTGCCGGTCATGGCCGCGCAACTTATGATGGCCGAGCGGCGCGGCTATGCGCCGGGAAGCCCGGCGCTGATGGAAGGTTCGGGCGATGACGGCGCCTGTGGCGCGGCGGTCTTTCATGCCGTGCGGAGGGCCGCCTGATGCCCGACGTCTTTGCCAACAGTCTGGAAATCTCGGGCAAGGCGGTGCAGGCCCAGACCATCGCCGCCTTCCCCGATGTCTGCTTCACCCCGCCGGAAAACCCGGCCACGCCGCCCGGCGTGCCGATCCCCTATCCCAGTTTCGGCATGGCATCGGATGCCGAAAACGGCACCGCGACCGTTTTCATCTCGGGCAAGACGGTCAACATCAAGAACAAGTCCGACGAATCCAAGACCAGCGGCACCGAGGCGGGCTGCGCGGCGAAGAAGGGCGTCATCACCTCGAAGAATACCGGCAAGAAGTATTTCAACAGCTGGTCTGCGGATGTGAAGTTCGAAGGCGAGCCGGTGATCCGCTTCACCGATCTGGCCACGCATAACCATGCCTCGCCCATCGGCAATACCGGCCCCTGGCCCGAGATCTGCAAGGCCAACCCCGCCGTCACCGCCTGCGCCGCCACACTGGCGAAACACGGGATGCCGGTGCACACCCATGGCAAAAGCGATTGCACCACCCCGGCGGAAAAGGCGGCGGGCAAGAAGCCGATGAAGGAATCCGAGCATTTCTTCGAGAACCAGATGCTGCAAAAGGCGCGGGGCGGCCCGAATTACAAGAATTTCCCCGGCTATGACGTCGATCAGGCCCCCTGCGTCTGCATGACCTCTCGCCATGACGACGGCACGGGATTCGGCAAGCGCGGCGGCGGGTCAAAGAAGGACACGCCCCACAACCTGAAGACCGCCGACATGCGGGAATTCCTGGCCGAGAACACAAGCCCGCAACCGACCGTGGGCGAGGCCTGCGACGAGACTATGAAGGCCGTCGGCAAGCATCACGAGGCGCTGGAGAACAAGACGCCCGCCGAGAAGAAAGAGGCGCTGGATTGCCTGACCCTGATCATCCTGTCCTATCTGGCGGCCTGCGCCAAACCGGTGCAGGACAGCCCGACCAGCAAACCGCGCCAGCCCACCATCGCCGAAATCCGAGGCGTGAAGGTAAGGACATGACATCATGGTGAAACGTCAGATGCCCGAAGAGGGCTGGGAGATTGACCGCCTCGCCCCCGACGAGGTCGATATCGAGGCGATGGAGGCCTTCCATCTGGGCGGCGACCGCTTCAGCGCCAGTTTCGAACTGTCGAACGACCGCAGCGAATTCGCCCGGTCCTTCCTTTTGGATGTGCGGTTCGGCACCTCGCTGACCTTCGACATCCGGCTCAGGATCGAGGATTCGATCCTGTCCCATGCCAGCCTGGCACCGGACCGGCATCTGGTGCTGGAACTGGGCGGGATCATCCATCACCTGCAACCCGGCGGAGACAGCGAAGTCACCCTGAAACCCAGCCGCCTGCGCCGGATCTGGGCGCTGGACGACCGGCATCAGTATCTGATCGGCGATCGCGGCATCTCTTTCCTGCGCGAAGGCGGCGACTGGCAGGCGATCGAACCCTATGGCGACAGCCTGTTCAAATCGGTCCATGGCCGCAGCCCCCAGACCATCCATGCCTGCGGCACGATGGGAGAGGTCGTCCGCCTGGAAGGGCGGCGCTGGGTGCCGCTGGATGTGCCGGTGCAGACCGAATTCAAGGCGGTCCATCTTGGCCAGGATGGCAGCCTCAACCTCGCCGGAACCGAGGGCCAGTGCTACGCGATCCGCGACAGCGAGCTGATCCCCCTGGCCAATGAAGGCTGGACCTATATGGGCATCGCCGAATTCAAGGGCCAGCGCTACTGGAGCGACGCGAATTTCGGCCTGTCGATCCAGCGCGGCGACCGTCTGGAACCCTTCCGCGCGCTTGGACAGGGCTTCACCATGCACGCCTCGCCCGATCTTCTGGCCATCGTCGGCTGGAAAGAGGTCTTCCTGTTCGACGGCGAGAACTGGTCGGGCTTCGAGCTGGGCTATGACGGCACCCTGTTCCTCAGCCAGCTTGACATGACCCAGTTCGGCGGCTGAGACCGCGCCCCGTCAGGGGTTCAGCGTCTGGGCCAGATAGTCGCGCACCTTGGCCAGATCCAGATCGGCCACGCGCAATCCTGCCGCGCCCGGCTGCAACATGCGGATCACGAACAGCTCTCCCGGTTCGGGATATTCGGCATAGCGTTCCTGGGCCATGGCCTGCCCCGCCGAACCGGCGATGCGCAGCCCGTCGAGATGCGCCTCAAGCCGCTCCAGAAGCCGCGAGATGCGCAGGTCGTCGAGTTCGGGGTTTTCCTCGGGGAACAGCCGCGCCCGGTCATAGACCGTCCAGAGAAAGGCCGCCTGTTCGGCATGCTGGCGCAGGATATGCGCAAGCTGCGGCACGGCGGGCTCGGGGAAGGACGGGGCATCCTGCATGGCAGGGCCTCAGTTCAGGTTGACCGACCCGCCGCGGATGCGGTTCGACCGCGCGGCATGGCTGACAAGGTCGGTGCCGCGGATGGTGATATGGCCATCGGCCTCCATCACGATGCTGGCCTTGCCGACGCGCAGCTCGATCTTTTCCTGCGCGGTCAGGCGCAGCATCTCGCCATCCGCCACGACCAGGGGCGCCTTGGCCACCCGCGCGGGCTCGACGATCCGCCCGACGATCAGCGGACGGTCGCGCGCGCCATCCTCGAACAGAAGCGCCACTTCCGCCCCGACATCGGCCGAAGTCAGCGGCGCCAGGCTGCGCGCGGCGATGGCATGGTCCTTCTCATTGCCGGGAAACACCACCAGCGGCCGGTCCTCCTGAAAGCCCAGAAGAAGCCCGATCACAACGCCATCCACCTTTTGCCGGTCCGCAATCATCGCCTGAAATCCTTGGTTCAATAGGGCAAGGATACACCGGCCCGGTCCTTGCGGCGACGAAAATCTGCGCGGGCCGCGGCGGCCTGTCCCGAAAGGCTTGGCATCGCGCGACCCCGCTTCTATGCTGCCGCGAAACCTGCACAAAAGGTGTTTTCAGTGCCTCGCAATTTCCTGGCCTTCGCCCTTGCCCTGACCCTCGCAACCCCTGCCCTGGCCGCCCCCTGTTCCGATACCGGCGGCAAATACGAAGACTGGAAGCCCGTGATGGCCAAGGAGGCCCGCGCCGAAGGTGTGGGCGAAAAGGGCATCGCCGCGCTGATGGGCACCAGCTATTCCAAGGCCACCATCTCCGCCGATCGCGGCCAGAAAAGCTTCAAATACACGCTCGAGAAATTCCTTAAGGTCCGCGGCGCCGACACGATCATCTCGCAGGGCCGCTCGAAGAAGAAGAAGAACGCCGAATTCTGGGCCGGGATCGAACGGACCTATGGCGTCCCCGCCGGGGTGATCCTGGCGATCCACGGCATGGAGACGGGTTTCGGCAATTTCATGGGCGACACCAACGTGGTCTCGGCCATCGCGACGCTGACCTATGACTGCCGCCGCTCCGATTATTTCCGTCCGCATCTGATCGCGGCGCTGATGCTGGTCGACGAAGGCTCGATCAGCGCGAAATCGGTCGGCGCCAAGCATGGCGAACTGGGCCATACCCAGTTCCTGCCCGGCAATGCGCTGAAATACGGTGTCGATGGCAATGGCGATGGCCGCGTCGATCTGACCAATTTCACCGATGCCATGGCCTCGACCGCCAATTACCTGCGCCAGAAGGGCTGGCAGCCCGGCAAGGGCTATCAGGAAGGTGAACCGAACTTTGCGGTCATCAAGGAATGGAACGCCGCCAAGGTCTATCAGCAGGCCATCGCGCTGATGGGCAAGCGGATCGACGGCTGACCCGGCCTTCTCCTCTGCCTTGGCGGCTCGTCACGGACGGGTCGCCGCAAAAGGGGACCAGAGAAGCCGCAGGCGAATGAGGACGCGCCCGTGACAGAGCCGCAGCCCTTCGAGCTTGTCATCTTCGATTGCGACGGGGTGCTGATCGATTCCGAGATGATCTCGGCGCGGATGCTGGTCGCGGCCCTGGCCGAACGCGGCGTGACGATCGACCTGCCCTATGTCGCGCAGCATTTCCTGGGCCGCAGCTATCCGACCGTGATGGCGACGATCCGGCGCGACTTCGGCCTCGACCTGCCGCCCGCCTTTGAGGAAGACTATCGCGAGCGCCTGCTGGAAGGGTTCCGCCGCGAGCTGCGCGTCATGCCGCATGTGGCCGACGTGATCGACGCGCTTGGCCTGCCCTATTGCGTCGCCACCTCGTCCTCGCCGCGCCGGGTTGAGATTTCCCTTGTGCTGACCGGGCTTTGGCCGCGCGTGCAGGGCCGCCTCTTCACCGCTTCCGAAGTGGCACGCGGCAAGCCCGCGCCCGATCTTTTCCTTCATGCCGCCGCGCGCATGGGGGCCGATCCGGCCCGCTGTCTGGTGATCGAGGACAGCCTGACCGGCATCGCCTCGGGCCTTGCCGCGGGAATGACCGTGTGGCGCTTTACCGGCGGCAGCCATATGGCAAACGGCTATGCGCCCGAGCCACCCGAGGCCGTGCCGCACATGCGCTTTGCATCCTTCGCCGATTTCTTCCATCTTGCGCCCGACTTGAGGGGGGCCGGATGACGCCGAGACAGGAGCCAGAACCGACACCGCTGGACGAGGCCGCCCGCGCGGGCTGGCTGTCCTATGTCGGCGGGCTGACGCAGGACCAGATCGCCGCCGAGCTGGGCATCTCGCGCCAGCGGGCGCAGCGTCTGGTCAGCCGCGCCATGGCGGAAGGGCTGATCCATGTCCGGCTGAACCATCGCATCGGCGCCTGCATGGACCTTGAGACCGGGCTGACCCAGCGTTTCGGCCTGACCCGCGCCCGCGTGGTGCCGGGCCTTGGCCCGGGGGGCGATCCGGTGCGCGCGCTTGCGCCGGCAGCGGCGGCGGAACTGGAACGCTTCCTGCGCATGGCCCAGCCCCTGACCATCGCGCTTGGCACCGGGCGCGCCCTGCGCGGCATGGTCGACGCGGTCGAGGCAACCGAAGCGCCGCAGCACCGGCTGGTCAGCCTGATCGGCAATATCGCGCCCGATGGATCGGCCAGCTTCTTCGACGTGGTGATGCGGCTGGCCGACAAGGTCCTGGCGCCGCATTATCCGATGCCCGTGCCGGTGATCAGCCCCACGGCCGAAGAACGCGCGGCCTTCCACGCCCTGCCCCCGGTGAAGCGCGTGGCCGATCTGGCGGCTTCGGCGGATGTCGTCTTCGTGGGGGTCGGCCAGATGTCCGACGATGCGCCGCTTCTGAAGGACGGTTTCGTGACGCGGGCCGAGCTGGACGAGATGCAGGCCGCCGGGGCGGCGGGCGAGGTCGCGGGCTGGGTCTTCGATTCCACCGGCACCTATCTCGATTTCGGCACCAACCGCCGCACTGGCGGCGTGCGCGTCGCCCCGGGGCTTGCGCGGCCCTCGATCGGCATTGCTGCGGGCGCATCCAAAGCACCCGCCATCCTTGCCGCCCTGAAATCCGGCATTCTCAATGGCTTGGTCACAGACGAACCGACAGCCCGCTGGCTGATCGACCAGCGCTGACCTTCGCATCTGCGGCGGAAGTGGGGGCTTGACGACTCATCCCCCTGTGTGAGCATTTATTCATTCAGCGATGAATTGCTCATACGCTACCAGGGAGGATTACTGATGACCTATCCGCTCCGTGCCCTTCTGGGCGCGACGGCCCTTGCCGCCCTGTCGGGTGCCGCGCTGGCCGAAACCACCATCACCGTGGCCACCGTGAACAACGGCGACATGATCCGCATGCAGGGTCTGATGGACGACTTCACCGCCAAGCACCCCGACATCAAGGTCGAGTGGGTGACGCTGGAAGAGAACGTCCTGCGCCAGAATGTGACGACCGACATCGCCACCGGCGGCGGTCAGTATGACGTGATGACGATCGGCACCTATGAAGTTCCGATCTGGGGCAAGCAGGGCTGGCTTGTCAGCCTGAACGACCTGCCCGCCGAATACGATGTCGATGACCTTCTGCCCGCCATCCGCGGCGGCCTGACGGTCGATGGCAACCTCTTTGCCGCGCCCTTCTACGGCGAAAGCTCGATGGTCATGTACCGCAAGGACCTGATGGAAGCCGCGGGCCTGACCATGCCCGACGCGCCGACCTGGGCCGATATCGAAAAGGCCGCCGCGGCCATGACCGACAAGTCCAAGGAACAATATGGCATCTGCCTGCGCGGCAAGGCCGGCTGGGGCGAGAACATGGCCTTCCTGACCGCCATGTCCAACTCGTTCGGAGCGCGCTGGTTCGACGAGACCTGGCATCCGCAATTCGACCAGCCCGAATGGAAGGCGACGCTCGACTTCTACCTGAACCTGATGAACAACTACGGCCCGCCCGGCGCCTCGAACAACGGCTTCAACGAGAACCTGACCCTGTTCCAGCAGGGCAAGTGCGGCATGTGGATCGACGCCACCGTCGCGGCCTCCTTCGTGACCGGGAAGGATTCGACCGTGGCCGACAAGGTCGGCTTCGCCCTTGCGCCCGACAACGGCCTTGGCAAGCGCGGCAACTGGCTCTGGGCCTGGTCGCTGGCGATCCCGTCCTCGTCCAAGAACCAGGAAGCGGCCAAGACCTTCATCGACTGGGCGACCAACAAGGATTACCTCGCCCTTGTCGCGTCCAAGGAAGGCTGGGCCAACGTGCCCCCGGGCACCCGCACCTCGCTGTATGAGAACCCCGAATACCAGAAGGTTCCCTTCGCGAAGATGACGCTCGACTCGATCAACGCGGCCGATCCGACCGCTCCGACCGTCAAGCCTGTGCCCTATGTCGGCGTACAATTCGTCGCCATCCCCGAATTCCAGGGGCTTGGCACCTCGGTGGGCGAGTTGTTCTCGGCCGCACTGGCCGGCCAGAAATCGGCGGATGATGCACTGGCCGAAGCCCAGACGCTGGTCACCGATGAAATGACCGCGTCGGGCTACATCCAGTAATCCTCCTGACTTGGGGGCCGGAACCCTTCGCCGGCCCCCCTTTTTCTACCCTGCTCTGCCATTCTCCCGGCCCAGGCGCGCCCGTCGCGCCCGCCCCCCGGCGCCCCCTTCGCGCCCTCCCCGAGCGACCCGGAGACCTGATCCCATGTCCACGCAATCGACCCGCGCCGCAGCCCGCCTGATGGTCGCGCCTTCGGTCTTCGTC
>Ga0209369_1000529_pt1 | contig 44007 bp, 35 predicted proteins | sample EBPBio142010_DNA_FD_185865 | JGI IMG/M metagenome (GOLD analysis project Ga0209369, IMG submission 185865) | Wastewater treatment Type I Accumulibacter community from EBPR Bioreactor in Madison, WI, USA - Reactor 1_10/4/2010_ DNA (SPAdes)... | ecosystem: Engineered > Bioreactor > EBPR >...
GTCCGAGAATCACCGGGCAGCCCACCCTCGTCCAGCAGCGTGGCCCAGGTCTGGGCCACCGACTTGTCGATGAACCGGTCACTGGTCAACACACCCAGGACCTGGGCGCGTTCGTCGTCGCTGAGCGCGTTCGGCGGCGCCGGCCGAGGCCCCACCGGTAGGACCCGTTGGGGTGCCTTGGCCCGGTAGTGACTGCCCCGCGGTCGGCCCAGCAGGTCGCACGCCGTCTTGACGGTGGTGTACGAGGCGAGCTCTTCGACCAGCGGGTTGATCACCGCGGCGACCGCTTGGGCTGCTCCGCGCTCTCGGAGAGCATCTCCAAGTCGGGTGGCCGGGGGCCCGCGGGCCCCCGGCTCCCACAGAACCGTACGTGACAGTCTCCCGTCATACGGCTCTTGTTGTTCTGGTCACCACAGGAATTCTGGTTCGCTGGTCCACGCCCAGTGGGCGAAATACCGTGGGCTTGCTTTCACGGCGTCCCTCCAGGTGGTCATGGTCTCTTTCCAGCTGTGCCGTAGTCGTCGATATTTCCCGCGTAGCCACCGGATCATGTAGGAGTTGATCCGTCTCAGCAGCGGATACAGAACATGCCGATTGAATCGGCCATAGTACTGCATCCAGCCTCGCACGACAGGATTAATCCAGTCGGCGAGGTCGCGTGCAGTCGCCGTGACCCACCGGTGCAACCGCCAAGCCCGGAGCTGGGCACCCATCCGCTTTCGGGCCGACTTCGAAACTGCCGGAGAAAAGCTCCGGAACAGCCCGTAGCGGCCCTTGACGGTACGGTCACGAAAGTCATACCCCAGGAACGTGAACTGCGTGAGCTCATAGGAGCCCGTGCGGTTCGCGTCCCGGCAGTACACAATCCGTGTCTTGTCCGGGTGCAGTTCCAGACCGACCTCGTTCATCCGTGCTGACACCGCGGCGAGCACTCGGCGAGCCTGATCCAGGCTGGCGCAGTGGATCACCGCATCATCGGCGTACCGCTCGAACACGACTGAGTCGTGATGACGGGCTAGCCAGGTGTCAAACGCGTAGTGCATGAACAGGTTCGCCAACACCGGCGACAGCGGAGACCCTTGCGGGGTTCCCACCGTCCGCGCCACGACGGCACCGTCGGGATGTTGCAGCGGCGCCGCAAGCCAGCGCCGCACATACAGCTTCACCCACGGCAGATCGCACACCGTGACCAGCGCCTTGCCGATGAGATCCCAGGGCACGCTGTCGAAGAACGCCTTGATGTCGAGATCGATCACCCAGTCATACCGCCAACAACGTGCCCGGCAGACGGCCACGTCGTCGAGCGCCCCCCGATCGGGGCGATACCCGTAAGAATCACGGTGGAACACCGGCTCACACCGCTGTTCCAGCACCATAGCTACCGCCGTCTGGGCGACCCGGTCCCCGATCGTGGGCACCCCCAGAACTCTGACCCCACCAGCGGCCTTCGGGATCTGGACCATCCGCACCGGCGGCGGAACGTAGCTGCCCGAGGACATCCGATTCCAGATCTTGTACAAGTTACCTTGCAGATCCTTCTCGAACTCCTCGATAGCGACTCCATCCACCCCCGGCGCACCTTTATTGGCCCGAACCTTCGACCACGCCTGCAAAATCAGCACTTTCGGGATATCGAACGATTTCCCAGATGATGTCAACGCGTCCACTCCATTCCTCCCACCACCAGCGCAACACGCGGCGGCGGTTGATCGAATCAACCCGTCACGAACAACCCAGCCCCTTCGCTCCCGACCCATTACAGGCCCTTCACCGCTACTACGAGCCGGTCCGCCAGCATCCGAACAGCAACCCACAAACCACCCTCCGGACACCTTCTCCTGTTCCATGCAGACGCTGCAGACCGGGTTCCTGCCACCTTCACGCCGGACGCCACCTGGCCAATAAGCGGACACCCGCCAGGCTCATCCCGGGACGCCCTCATATCCCGGTTTCGACGTCACCCAAGCATTTCGACGCGTCATCAGTGATTCACTCGCGTTCAGCTCCCCGGTCCCCACCTGACACCCGGCCGTACCAGGCGCCTTTTCCTTCTCGCTCACCACGACAGTCTTCAGCTAACGCAGCAGAAGGCGGTTTGAAGCCTCCCTCCGCAGGGCGACTCCGAGGGGCCAATAACCCTCATCATCTACACAGCACCATCAGGACGTCTGTCGCCTACACCACAGACCCCTTCCGTTCAGGACACACGAGCGCGTGTGCTTTTCCCACCAGGTCCAACGCCGCGCGGGTCCGGGCCAGCTCGGCCTCGGCCCTCTGCGCCCTGGCCCGCAACGCCTCGACTTCGCGGTCACGTCGATCCCGGGTGGCCGGGGCCAGCCCGGAACGGGCGCCGGCATCAGCGGCCTTGCGCCACTCGATGATGTGCGAGGAGTACAGGCCCTCGCGGCGCAAGATCGCGCCACGCTCACCCCGCTCCGCTGCCTCGTACTCGGCCAGCAGGTTCGCCTTGTACTCCGCGCTGAACGTGCGGCGCTTGGGCCGATCAGCACGAGGTCCCATACCCCCATCATCAACGCAGGAATCGGCCAGGGTCATCGTCATCGGTAGCAACTCGCTTCTCGCCCCGTGCAAGGGAAGGAACTCAGCGGATGTGTCTCACCTCAGCCTGACGCACAGGGGTTCGGGGAGAAGTTCTTCAACTACTACAACCACGAGCACCGCCACTGCGGGATCGGCCTGCACACCCCGGCCTCAGTCCACTACGGCACCGCGACCGAGGTCCGGGCCCAACGACAGCAGACCCTGAACGCGGCCTACGCCGCCCACCCCGAGCGCTTCGGCAACCGCCCACCACAACCACCGAAACTGCCCGCTGCCGCCTGGATCAACCAGCCCTCACAGGAGGCCCTCATACAGACCGCATGACCAGACGTGTCTCAAACGGCTTGACACCTTCCGGACACCCGATCAGGAGCCGGACCGCGTTCACTCAGACCTCATGCGTGTCCTGGCCATGATTGCTCCCGATGTGGCTACCCATCTCGCGCCGTCGTCAACCGTCGAGATGGTGCTCGCACAGAGGCCGTGATCTCGGGTGGGGATCGAATCCCCTCAGCTCCACCAGTTTTCGAGTGAGCGCGGGCCGCAGGCCCGGCTCATCGGCATTCTGGGGGATCGCGATTCCACCCCCGTCAGTAGGCCCCTGCGAGCGCAGCGGTGCGGTGCCTGCCTGACGGCGGGGCACCTGGCATTCCGTGGTCACGTCCATGACGTGAGCCGACGATGAAGGTTCCCTCATCGTCGGCTCACGCGCCTTTCAGGGCAATCCTTCAGACTGCGAATCATGCAACGACGACGTCCCGCCTGGGGGTTTGCCGCCGCAGGCACCTTCGGCCGGGTCCCGGCGACCTGGCGACGCGTGGGGGTGATCCTCGGGCTGCTCCTCGTCCCGGCCCTGCTTGCCGTGGCCAGTACGGCTCTCGCGCAGCGACCGGGCCCCCCGGTGATCCTGCGTGATCAGGCCACCGTGCACCCCCCGGCCGCTCCCGGGCCGGCGCAGCCGAGCCCTCCCGCCGGGCCGTCCCCGAGCGCACCGATGGGGCCGTCCCCGGCGCCCGCGCCCGCCGGGCCAACCCCCGCTCCCGCTCCCGCACCCGCACCCGCGCCCGCCGGGCCGTCGCCGGCACCGGCGCCGCCGGCCCAGGGACCCCCGGTCGGGGTGCCGCCCGCGCCTGTCCGGACGCGACCGGCACCGCCGATCGACGACGACGACGGCCCGGGGGATGACGATGACGACGATTGAACCGCTTCCGCAGCGCACACCCGCAGCGTCCGATCCCGCGAGGGATCGAGCGCCCGGGGAGGCCGGCGGCACGGCTGTCGACCTCGGCGGGACGCCGGCGAACCTTCCGCGGGGATCGCGCCTGCCGGCCCGGCTCCGCATCCTGGGCTGGATCCTCGGAACGGTCGCGATCGGCCTCGCGGCCCTCATCGTGACGGTCGACAGCACGCTGCAGGCCTCCGTCGCCCGCGAGGCCAACGACCAGGTACAACAGGAGGTTGAGGAGTTCGCCAAGTTCGCGGCCGACGGTCGCGACCCACAGACGGCGGCGTCCTTCGTCGGCACGGGCCGGCTGTTCGAGGTCTACCTCTCCCGCCAGCGCCCCGAGAGCACCGAGGTGCTGCTCACCCGCGCGGCCGACGAGCCCGGACTCCTGGAGGTCCGCGGGTCGAGGGTGCCCAGCGACGGCTACGACCTCGCCGCCGACCGGGAGATGCTCGACCGGGTCCTCGGCGAAACCAGCGGAGTTGCCCAGACCCCTGTCGGCGAGATCCGCTGGGGGCGGCAGCACGTGGCGCCGCAGACGGGGCCGAGCGGGGACATCGCGGTCGTGGTCTTCCTCGAGCCGCTGGCGCAGGACGCCCGCGAGACGACGCGTCTCATGACCTGGGTGGGCCTCGGCAGCCTCCTGCTGACGACAGTCATCGCCTCCGTGGCGGCCGGTCAGATTCTGCGTCCCGTGAAGGAGATCCGGCAGGCGGCGGAACAGATCTCCCAGGAGGACCTGTCCCGGCGCATCCCGGTCCGCGGGCAGGACGACGTCGCCGAACTCGCGGTGCAGTTCAACGCCATGCTCGACCGGCTGCAGGACGCCTTCGTCGCCGAGCAGCGCTTCGTCGACGACGCCGGCCACGAACTGCGCACGCCGATCACCATCATCCGCGGTCATCTCGAGCTGTTGCCGGACGACCCCGACGACCGCCGAGCCACCCTGCACCTGGTGACCCAGGAGCTGGACCGGATGTCCCGGATCGTCACCGACCTTCTCGCGCTCGCGAAGTCCGAGCGACCCGACTTCGTCCAGCGTCGTCACGGGGTCGACGCCGCCGTCCTCACGCTCGACATCGACGCCAAGGCCCAGGCTCTCGGCGAGCGACGCTGGGAGCTCGGGCACATCGCGGAGGGACGATCCTGGGTCGATCCGCAACGGCTCACCCAGGCGGTCCTCCAGCTCGCCCAGAACGCCGTCGAGCACACCGGGCCCGCCTCACCCATCCGCCTGGCGAGTCACTTCACGTACGACGATCACCGCCGCTACCTGGTCTTCTCCGTCTCCGACCAGGGTCCGGGCGTGCCGCCCGAGGACGCCGAGCGCATCTTCGAGCGCTTCGGCCGCGGCGGCGACGGCCCACGCTCCGGGCCCGGTGCCGGCCTGGGCCTATCGATCGTCCGCGCCATCGCGGACGCGCACGACGGCTGGGTCGGCGTCGACTCCGTTCCCGGGCAAGGGGCCACGTTCCACCTCGGCGTGCCGGCCGACCCGCCCACCGCTGCGCCCTACGACGCGGCCTCGGACGAAGCACCCAACCCCGTCGACGACTTGCGAGGGAGCACCCGATGAGCCACATCCTGATCGCCGAGGACGAGCCTCGGATCGCCCAGTTCGTCGAGAGCGGACTGCGCGCTGCCGGGCACCTGACCACGATTGCCGCCGACGGCGAGACCGCCCTGTTGCTGGCCAGGTCCGGCGCCGTGGACATGGTCGTTCTCGACATCGGGCTGCCGCGGTTGGACGGACTGGCGGTGCTGACGCGCCTTCGCGAGGAGGGCCACGTGCTTCCGGTCATTCTGCTCACAGCGCGCGACGGCATCGACGACAAGATCACCGGGCTGGAGGGCGGCGCCAACGACTACATGACCAAGCCGTTCGCGTTCGGGGAGCTGCTGGCCCGCATCCGCCTGCGGCTCGGGGACGTCCCAACCAGCGGCGCAAGCATGACCGTGGCGGCCGCGGGGTTGACCCTGGACCTGCGCACTCGTCGCGTCACCATCGGCACCGCTCCCGACGCCGACGTGGCCGACCTGACCGCTCGTGAGTTCGGGCTGCTCGAGATGTTCCTGCGGCATCCGGACCACGTGCTGTCCCGGGAGCAGATCATCGGCCAGGTCTGGGGCTGGGACGTCGATGCCTCCTCCAACGTCGTCGACGTTTTCGTGAAATCCCTGCGGGCCAAGATCGGGTCGGACCGCATCGAGACCGTGCGCGGCATGGGTTATCGGCTGCGAGCCACACCATGACCGTGGGGACGCGGCACACGGCGTACCGGACACGCCCCCCCAGTCGCTCTGTCCCGGCATCCGAGACACCGACCAGGCGGCCTCGGTGGGCCGAGGCCCGCCGCCACCTGCCGCGGCTACTGTCCGGAACCCTGGTGCTCATCGCCTTGGTCGCGCTGGCTCTGGGCGCTCTCCCGGCGACCGCGGACGTCGGCACCGGGGAGCCGATCGACCTCTCCGGCCATGGCCGCGCCACCCTGGCCGTGTTCCTGACGGCCGTCTGGGTGTGGGCGTTCACCGATCTCGACGACACCTACACCGCCCTCGGCGCCGGCGTCGCCCTGGTGCTGATGCGCGTGATCGACACCACGGGGCTGTTCGGAACCCTCGGCGACGACACGATCTGGCTGCTGGTCGGCGCCTTCGTCATCGCCACCGGGGTCACCTCGTCCGGGCTGGCCAGCCGCGGGGCGGCGTGGCTCGTCAGCGGCGCCGCGACGACCCGTCAGCTGGTGCATCTCACGACGACCGCGCTGGTGGTGACGACGTACGCCGTGCCGGCGACGTCCGGCCGCGCCGCCCTGGCCCTGCCGGTCTTCGTTGCGCTCGCCGCCGTCCTGACGCGCGGCGAGCCCACCCCCGGGCCGGAGTCGACCCGCGTCGTGCGGGCCCTGTCGCTGCTCTTCCCCACCGTCATCCTGCTGTCGGCCGTCGGTTCCCTCGTCGGCGCCGGCGCTACCTCATCACCTCCAGGGTGGTGGAGACCGCCACGGGCACGGGGTTCGACTTCGCCGGCTGGCTGCTGCTCGGCCTCCCCCTCGCCTTCGTCTCGGCACACCTGGCAGCGGAGCTCATCCTCTGGCTCTTCTGCACGTCGCAGGATCGGCGCAGGCGGCTGCGCGTCACGGTCGCGGACGTCCAAGCGCACGTGCCGACGCCGGTCAGCGGGCCGCTCACCGTGGCGGAGGGACGCGCGGCCCTGCTCCTGGCGGTCGTCATCACCCTGTGGTGCACCGAGGCCCTCCACGGCATTCCCCCAGCCGTGGTCGCGGTGATCGGCGCGCTGATCACGACCTCGCCGCGGTACGGGTCCGTGAGCCTGAAGACGTCGCTGGCCAAGGTGCCGTGGTCGTTGTTGCTGTTCATGGCCGCGACCCTGGCGCTGGGGGATGCCCTCATCACCTCGGGGGCGGCCCGGTGGCTCTCGCACGCCGCGTTCAGCTCGCTCGGGATCACCTCCCCCGTGCCGTTTCTGGTAGCCAGCGTCGCGCTGTCGACCCTCGCCCACCTGGTGATCCAGTCGAGATCCGCCCGGTCCGCCGTGCTCGTGCCCATCGTCGTGGCCATCGCACCGGCCGTCGGGATGTCGCCGGCCGCGGCGACATTCGCCTCGACGGCGGCCGCCGGGTTCTGCCATACCCTGCCCAGCTCGGCCAAGCCCGTCGCGATGTTCGCCGACGTCGCCGGAGTGCGCACCTATGAGCCGGCCCACCTGCGCCGCCTATCGGTGCTGTTGGGACCCCTCACGGCCGTCCTGGTCGTGCTGTTCGCCCTGTTCGTCTGGCCCCGCCTGGGCCTGCCGCTGTGAGCCGCCCGGCCGCACGGATCCCCTCTCGTTCATCAGGAGCCCGCATGCCCATCCTCGTTCCCCACCGCGTCCTGGTCGCCCCGAGCGGCTTCAAGGAGAGCCTCAGCTCGACGGAGGTCGCCGAGGCCGTCGCCGCCGGGGTGCGGCGGGTGCTGCCGGGCGCCGTCATCGACTCCCTACCGGTCGTCGACGGGGGCGAGGGCACGGCTGCGGACCTCGCGGCGGCCACCGGGGGGCGCATCGTTACCCGAATGGTCACCGGCCCGGTCGGTGAGCCGGTGACGGCGCACTTCGCCATGCTCGGCGGCGCCCGCAGCGACACCGCAGTGGTGGAGATGGCCGCCGCGGCGGGGCTGCGGCTGGTCCCTCATGAGCATCGCGACCCGACGCGGACGACGACATTCGGTGTCGGCGAGCTGCTCGTCGCCGCCCTGGACGAGGGTGCTCAGCGCGTCATCATCGGCTGCGGCGACTCGGGCACCTCCGACGGCGGCGCCGGCCTGGTGCAGGCGATCGGCGGGCGCCTGCTGGACCACGAGGGACGGGATCTGCCCCTCGGCGGCGCGGCGCTCAGCGAGCTTGCCCGCGTCGAACTGTCCGCCGTGGACCCCCGGTTGGCCGCGACCCGGATCGATGTGGCCTGCAACATCCACAACGTCCTCACCGGGCCGCGCGGGGTGGCCCGCGTGTTCGGCCCGCAAAGGGCGCCACTCCCGATCAGGTGGAGGTGCTCGCATCCGCGCTGGAGCGCTGGGCCGACGTGCTGACCCAGACCTGCCAAGCCACCCTGGATCGGTTGGGCATCGATCTACGCACCGGACCTGGCACCGGCGCCTCGGGCGGGCTGGGAGCAGGTCTGGCCGCCGTCTGCGGTGCGGTCCTTCGACCCCGCTTCGAGGTGCTGCTCGATGATGGTCTCAGTGGCATCGACTTGACCACTGCGGTCGCCCGCGCGGATCTCGTCATCACGGCCGAAGGCGCGGTCGACGCCCAGACGCCGCACGGCAAGGTGCCTGCTGAGGTAGCCCGGCGGGCGAAGCGGCACAGCAAGCCGGTGATCGCCCTGGCAGGCAGCATCGGCGAGGGTGCCCATGCCGTCCACGACATCGGCATCGACGCCATCGCGGGGATCATCCCCATCCCCGTGGACCTCGCCACCGCCGTCGACCGGGCGGACGCACTCGTGGCCGACGCCGTCGAGCGCACGCTGCGCCTGTTCCTGCTCGGCGTCTCATTCGCCGGGGCCGGAGCGACGCGTCGGGACGGGCAACCGTAGCGCCCGCAGCCCGGCCCGCGGCAGCAGCACCGCCCGCGCCCGCATCCCGCCGGACCGCAGCGACACCGCCCCCCGCAGGACAGTGCGCGCATCGGCCCGCAGGTCGGGTTCCCAGGCAGGAGCGGCATTCGAGGCGGCAGAGGCGTGCGAGGCGCCTGAGGCGTGCGAGGCCTGCGGGGCGGCAGGGACGACCACCGGCACGGCGTACCGGGCGTCCTCCACCGCCAGCAGCACCCGCCGCAGTGCATCCGAGGACTCCCGGTCCAGCACGGCCGTGTCCGTCATCCGCGCGTGCAGTTGCCGGGGCGTGGCGGCGACCGGCACCTCCAGGCCGAGATCCGCCAGGCGTTCGGCCAGGATCAGCCACTCCGCCTCGGCGACGGCGGCGGCATCCTGCGCCCGGGCGCGGCGCCGCGCTCGCACCGCCGCGGCGGCGGCCGGGACGATCGAGAGCAGGATCGCCAGCCCTCCGGCGATGCGCAGCCACGGCGTCCACACCGACTCCTGGGCCAGCGCCCCCGCGTCGGTGCCGGTGTCGGTGTCCCGGCGGTCCGTGGGCGCACTCGGGGTGGGGGTCACCGTGGTCGTGGGGGTGAGCGCGGACGGGGTCGGCGCGGTCGGGGTGGCCGGGGTGAGCCCCCCGGCGTACCGGGGCACCGGCCCGCTACGCACCGACGGCGTGGGTTCGAACCGGAGCCAGCCGACGCCCTCGAAGTACAGTTCCGGCCACGCATGCGCATCGCTGGCCACGACGGTACGCGCGGACCCGACCAGGCTGCCGGGCAGGAAGCCGGTGGCCAGCCGCGCCGGGATGCCCTCCGAGCGCGCCATCATCACCATCGCGGTGGCGAACTGGACGCAGTAGCCCTTCTTGGTCTCCAGGAACCGGTCGAGAGCCGTGCGTTTGGCGACGGTCTCGCTCATCCCGGTCGGCACGGGCGCCAGCTCCAGGGAGTAGCTGAAGCCGCCGGACTCGCGCAGCCATTGTTGGATGTTCACGGCCTGCTCGTACGGCGTGCGCGCGGCCCCGATCGCCGCGTCGGTGGCCGCCTGGAACCGCGGGGTGCGCACCTCGGCCGGAACCACCAGGTTCTCCCGGAACCCGCGACCGGTCGGGGGGATGGCCGCCAGGAACTCGGGGGTCGGGTTCAAGGAGAGATAGGTCAGGTCGTAGGAGCGCGGGACCACGTCGACGACCGGGACGCCGCTGGCCTCGTCGACATTCCACCGGGCCCCGACCACGGTGCCCCACACCACGGGGACGGGGCTGGCCACGTAGGGCTTGCCGAGGGAGGTCTGCGACACCGACAGGTGCGACTCCACCCGCGGGACCTGATCGGAGAGGCCGGGTGGTCGCGGCAACACGGGCGACTGGGAGGGGATCGCCGTGGTCGTGCGGGGCGTCCAGTGCGCCTCGCCGTAGGCGCTGGAGACCGTGACGCGCAGGGGTGGGGCCTCGGCGTCGTCGGAGGTGTAGGTCAGGATCGGGGTCCGGTCCCCACTGCGCAGGTCCTGCAGCAGGTCGGTGTCGGGGGAGAAGCCGACCCGGTTGCCGGCCGCCAAGTCGCCGCGACCTAGGCCGTCCGCGATGTAGCGCTGCGGCAGGTGCGGGATCGTCGCCGCGCCCGCCAGGCCGAGGACCAGACCGGCGACCACGAGCGCCGCTCCCGCGCCGAGCCGCCGCCCGCGCGCCGGCAACCGATGCGCGCCCGCCAGGTCGGGACGCCAGGACGCCAGCCAGTCGCGTTCCTGCTCCACCAGCATGGCGCCCCACAGCAGCAGCGGCGGGACGATGTCGCCCACGGCCAGGCTCGCCGAGCCGTTCGCCACGGCGGTCAGCAGCGGGGTGAGCAACGGTAGCCCGGCCACCGCCGGCATCCGCGAGCCCACCGCCACCACATCGGTCGCCCACGCGACGAGCGCCACCGCGGCCGAGATGACGAAGGCGATCCCCACCGGGGCGGGGGCGGGCGCCGCATTCTCCATGATCGTGCGCCCGGCCTGCTCGGTCAGGGTGCGCCAGTGCAGCACGGTCGACCACGTCGGGACCCATCCGCCGAGCGGGCGGTCCGCGGGCCCGAAGGCCACCGAATGCACGATCACGACGCCGAGGAGTTGCCCCAGCGCGGTCGTCGTCGGACCGATCCGCCGGGCCCGCAGCACCAGACCGAGCCCCGCGACGACCGCGATCGAGACCAGCGCGGTGGGCCACCAGGGGGATGCCGCGAAGAGCCGGCCCAGCGGGAGGGTGGCCGCGACGACCGCCGCCGCGGCGAGCAGCGTCGCCACCGGCTGGGCGCCGCCGCGCAGGTCGGGCTGCGCCGCGGTCATCGGACCGGCTCCGGGGTCGGCGCCCACGCCCGCGGCGTACCGATCAGCTCCGACCAGGCGTGCGCCGGCGACATGGCCGGCAGGGCGCAGGCCGCGCGCCAGCCGCCGGATCGGGCATAGGCGCACAGCCGTACGGCGTCCGCCCCCGCGCCCTCCGGAGCGGCGGCGCTGGACACGCCGGCGGCCGGGGCCGTCATCCGGGCGGTGCTCGCGGCGTCGCCCGGCACGGGTGCCCCGGCCCGGGCCGCGGCCGGATGACCCTGCGGGATCCACCAGTCCCGATCCGCCGCGGCGGCGAAAGCGGCGGTGTCGATGACCATCGCCAGGCCGGTCAGTCCGGTGCGCAGGACCCCGAACGTCTCGTGGGCCGCGGCCGGGGCGCGATCGCCGGTCATCAGCACCACCAGGCCACCGGCGCCGGCGACCTCGCGGGCCGTCGCGGGCAGCGAACCGGCGCGGTCCGTGCTCCCGCCGATGCCCGGCGTCACGAGGGCGAGACGTTGCAGGACGTCGTCGACGAGCAACGGCCGGGCGGGGTCGTCCGCAGCACCCGCCCCGGTGGGGGCCGCCCCCGACACCAGCAGATGCAGCGTGAAGCCCAGCCCGGACAGGTGCGCCGCCACGGACGCCAGGGTCTCCACCGCCCACTCGAACCCCGGGCCGCCGTCGAGCCGGTCGCTGCCCGGCTCGCCGGCGGCCTGCAGGAATCCGGCCGATGCGCCGGAGGCGCCGGCCGCGCCGGCAGCGCTGGCAACTGCGGCGCTGGCGGTGGTCTCGACGGTGTCCGGCCGGGCCGACCGCGACTGCGCGTCGCCGTCCTCCTGGACGCCCCAGGACGACGCGGAGGCGTCCAACAGAAGGACCGCGCGGCGCAGCCTCGGCAGCGCCTCGTGGCGCACCATCAGCCGGCCCCGGTGCGCGGTCACGCCCCAGTGCACCCGCCGCAGGTCATCGCCCTGCCGGTACTCCCGCACCGACACATCGTGCTCGGTGCCCGCCAGCACGCTGGCCGGCGCCTCGCCCTCATGGCCCATCCCGAGGCCCGCCGGGTCGCCCCCCGCCAAGTCGTGCACCGGGGGCAGGACCAGCACCTCCAATGGCGTGCCGATCGCCGTCCCCAGATGGGTCAGACCGAGCGGGTCGCGGCTCACCACCCGCAGCGGGCCGGCCAGATGACGGCCTCGCCGGACCGGCCGGACGTCGTACGTGCCGGAGGTCTCCTCCCCGGGACGCAACGGCGGCAGCACGAGGCGGGCCGTCGCCCCCAACCACGGCGAGACGTGCTCGGCGGCAGCGAGCGGATCGCACCCGCGCGGCCCGGTGTTGCGGACCTGCACCCGGATCCGTCCCGGCCGCCCGGACACCAGCGGCGCCGGTTCCACGGCACGGATCACCTCCAGGCGCGGCCGACGCCGCCAGGCCACCAGGCGGGCGAGGAGCACCAGAGCGGCGCAGAACACGCCGACCCGGGTCAGGTCGGCGAAGCCGAGCAGCAGGCCGACGCAGGCGAGCAGGAGACCGGCGCCGAGCACGGCTCGGCCCCGATCGGTGAAGCCGCGCATCCGCGCCAGCCGCGCAGGGCCCGGACCGTCGGGGCGGCGGGCGCCGAGCCTGGCCACGACTCAGGCCCCGTGCACCGGCACCCGGTGCACCAGGTCGGCCAGGATCTCGCGCGGTCCCCGACCGGCGAGCTGGGCCTGCCCGGAGGGCAGCACGCGATGCTCGACAACCGGGCTGAACAAGGCCTGGACGTCGTCCGGCAGGACATGGTCGCGGCCGTGCAGCGCCGCCCGGGCCCGGGCCGCGCGCAGCAGGTGCAGCGCGGCGCGCGGGGAGGCGCCCAGCCGCAGGCCCTGGTCGGTGCGGGTGGCGGCGACGAGGTCGACCACGTAGCCCTTCAGGGCCGCGCTCGCGTACACGCCTCGCGCGGCGAGGATGGCCGCCTGCACCCCGGCCGCGTCGGTCACCGGCCGAAGCCGGCTCAGCGGCGACGTACCGCCGTGCACGTCCAGCATCTCCAGCTCGGCCGCCCGGGCCGGATAGCCCATCGACAGCCGCGCCATGAACCGGTCGCGCTGGGCCTCCGGCAGCGGGTAGGTGCCCTCCATCTCCAGCGGGTTCTGCGTGGCGACGACCAGGAAGGGGGAGTCCAGGGCGTACGTCGTGCCGTCGACGCTCACCTGGCCCTCCTCCATGCACTCCAGGACGGCGGACTGGGTCTTCGGCGAGGCGCGGTTGATCTCGTCGCAGACCACCACGTTGGCGAAGATCGCGCCCGGCCGGAAGTCGAAGCGATGCGTCTGCGTGTTGAAGATGCTCACGCCGGTGATGTCCGAGGGGAGCAGGTCCGGCGTGAACTGGATCCGCCGCATGGGGCAGTCGATCGAGGCGGCCAGCGCCTTGGCCAGGGTGGTCTTGCCGACGCCCGGCACATCCTCCAGCAACAGGTGACCGCCCGCGAGCAGCACGATCAGGGCGGTGTCGATGACCTCCTGCTTGCCCTCGATGACGCTGCCGATGGACCGGCGCAGGGTGGCGGTCAGCTCGGCGACCTGCGCGGGGGTCGCCACGCCGACTTCGCTCACATCCACGAATCCTCCTGAGATGGGGTGGCGATATCTTCCCCCAGATCCGCAACGCCTGCCCGCGCACCCCCGGTTCCGCGCCTGTCGCAGGGAATCCCCGCGGCGCCGGGGGGGCGAATCTCCCTCCACTGCGCTCCACCGTTGCTGAGCTGGTCGAATACCTCAGATTGATCGGCTGGTGAACGATGGGGACGTTGACCGTGGAGGGAAGTGGAGTATCGTGGAGGAGTGGGGGGCGGTGTGGCATCCCTCGCGATCACGAACGACGACCGCGGGGTCCGCGCGATGCGCGGTCCCCGCTTCCGGGAGGGAGGTGGCCACCGATGTTCCTGGGCACGCACACGCCCCGGCTCGATGAGAAGGGCCGCCTGATCCTGCCCGCCAAGTTCCGCGATCGGCTCGCGTCCGGCCTGGTCGTCACCCGGGGTCAGGAGCGCTGCCTCTATGTCTTCCCGATGGATGAGTTCGTCCGGTACGCCGAGGGGCTGCGCGCCGCACCCGTGACCAACAAGGCGGTCCGGGATTACCTGCGCGTGCTCCTGTCCGGGGCCTCCGACGAGATCCCCGACAAGCAGGGCCGGGTCACCATCCCTGCCGCGCTGCGCGAGTACGCCGGGCTGGACCGCGAGGTCACCGTCATCGGCCAGGGCAGCCACGTCGAGGTGTGGGACAGCGGCGCCTGGGACACCTACCTGGCCGGCACCGAACAGGCCTTCGCCGACCAGGCCGAGGAGGTGATCCCCGGCCTGCTGTGAACGCAGCGCCGACCCGCTCATCGTGCGAGGGCGCCCTGCTGGCGGCATCGCCACGGGTCCTGCCGTGCGGTCTCCGGCCGCCGTGACCGTCCCGGGATACTTCCCCGATCCCGGGCCGGCAGCACGGCGGCGGGGGACCGGACGCCAGGACCCGCGTCCGTTCCGAACGCCGGTCTGAACCGCCCCCGACTGAATCGCCCCCGACTGAATCGCCGTCGTCTGAGTGCCCGCCGAACCGCCCCGACCCCCCCGACACCCGAGAGCCCGCGCCCGCCCGAGAGGAGGCCCCGATGAGCACCCCGCCCGCCACCGCCGACCGGCACGTCCCGGTCCTGCGCGACCGGATCGTCGCGCTGCTCGCCCCCGCGCTGGAGGCGCCCGGCGCGGTCTTCGTCGACGGCACCCTCGGCCTGGGCGGGCACACCGAGGCGATCCTCGCGGCCTGCCCCCACGCCCGGGCGATCGGCATCGACCGGGACGCCCAGGCGCTGGACCTGGCGACTGCGCGGCTCTCGGCGTACGGCTCCCGCTTCGTCCCCGCCAAGGCCCGCTACGACGAGATCGAGGACGTCCTGGCTGCGCTCGGCGTGAGCGCCGCGCAGGCCGTGCTGCTCGACCTCGGCGTGTCCTCGCTGCAGCTCGATGAGACCGACCGGGGGTTCGCCTACCGGGTGGACGCCCCGCTCGACATGCGGATGGACCCCGATCTGCCGCTGACGGCGGCCGACGTGCTGAACACCTACCCCGCCGCCGACCTGGCCCGAATCCTGGCCGACTACGGCGAGGAGCGCTTCGCCCGCAAGATCGCCGGGGTGGTCGTGGCCGAACGGGACCGGGAACCGTTCGCCGGCTCCGGCCGGCTGGTCGAGCTGCTGCACCGGGTGATCCCGGCCGCGTCGCGTCGCACCGGGGGACATCCGGCCAAGCGCACCTTTCAGGCCCTGCGCATCGAGGTGAACGGCGAAATGGACTCACTTGCAGCTGCGTTGCCACGAGTTGTCGAGGTTTGCGCGCTCGACGGGCGTGTCGCAGTCCTGTCCTACCACTCCGGTGAGGACAGGATGGTCAAGAAGGTTTTCGCGGCGGGAACGACCAGTTCGGCCCCGCCCGGGATGCCGGTGGAACCGCCCGAGCACGCGCCGTATCTCCAGTCCCTCACGCGGGGCGCGGAGGTGCCCGACGCGGCGGAGGTGGCCGCCAATCCCCGTGCGGCCTCGGCCAAGCTCCGGGCGGTCCGTCGGCTCGCGCCGACCCCGCCGGGGCGGATCCGGTACGCCGAAGGGGCGACGGACCCACCCGACCGGCGCCGCACGACCCAGCACACCCAGTCACGCCGATCGACCGGATCGGCCGGAACCACCGGAAAGGGGCACCGCCGATGAGCATGAGCGCCGCGACGACCGCACGCCCGGCCCGTCGACCCACCCCCCAGCGTCCCGCCCTGCAACTGGTCACCCCGGTCGCGCGGGCCCACAGCAATCTGCCGTTCGTGCTGCTGTGCTCGTTCGTGTTGGCCGCCGGACTGATCGCCGTGCTGTTCCTGAACCTGCAGCTCTCCTCGGGGTCCTACGAGATGGACCGGCTGCAGAAGCGGTCCTCCCTCGCCGCCGACCAGGAGGCCAAGCTCCGCGAGGAGCTGGCCGCGGAATCGGCCACCGGCCGGCTCGCCCAGCGGGCCACCGCCCAGGGCATGGTGCCCGGCGTGGCCGCGATGTTCCTGTCGCTGCCCGACGGCAAGATCCTCGGCGTGGCACCCAAGGAGGCCGCGAAGGACCCGCTTAAGGTGGTCGTGGACGGGGGCACCCCGATCACCCCGGCCGACAAGTCCGGCCAGCCTGGCCAGTCCGGCCAGCAGAGCCAGCCGTCCGCCCAGGCCACCGGGACCACCCGGGGCACACCGACATCGGGCACCGCGGCCGATCCGGCCGAGGCCCCGTCGGCCTCCGCCAGCACCGCACCGCGCGCCCCATCCACCCCGACGGCCAGCCGCCAGTAAGCACCGCCGTACCGGCAGGGAGGTGACCCACGTGACGCAGGACCGCCATCGGGGCGTCGGGGTTCGCCTGACCCCCGGAGCTCGCGGGCCCCGGCTGGCCAACGGCCGCCGGCGCGCCCGGGCGCTGTTCGTCGCCACCCTGTTCGTGTTCAGCATCTTCGCCGCTCAACTCGTGCGGCTGCAGGCCCTGGAGGCCAACGCGATCGCCGAGGACGCCCGCGACCAACGGATGGGCAAGAAGACCGTGTTGCCGGCGGTGCGTGGGCAATTCACCGACGCCAGCGGGCTCGCGCTGGCCCAGAACGTGGACCGCTACACGGTGGAGGCCTGCCCGGTGCAGGTCGCCAAATACCGCAAGGACGGCGCGACGGTGGGCGTCGACGGCGCCGCCAAGGAGCTGGCCCCCCTGTTGGGGATGTCCGAAGGCGATCTGCGCACCCAACTCACGCCCAAGGACGGCCCGGACGGCAAGGACTGCTACCGGGTGTTGAAGAAGGGCCTGGAACCGATGCAGTGGCGCGCCGTCAACGACCTGCGCGTCGACGGCATCTGGGCGGAGACGACCCAGGAGCGCGTCTACCCCGGAGGCGCGGCCACCGCGCCGCTGGTCGGCTGGGTCGGCGTCAACGGCCAGGCGAAGACCGGCGAGGGCGGCGGTGGCCTGGAGATGGTCTACAACGACTCGCTCAAGGGCACGCCGGGGGAGATGACCGCGGAGTACTCCGTGACCGGTCAGGTCATCCCGATGGCCGAGCGACAGATCACCCCGGCCGTGCCGGGCGACGGCGTACGGCTGACCATCGACCACGACCTGCAGTGGTATGCCTACAACGCGATCGCCGCGAAGGTGCAGGAGCAGAAGGCCCAGTGGGGCGAGATCGTCGTGATGGACACCAAGGGCCGGCTCAAGGCCGCGGCTCAATATCCCTCGTTCGAGCCGAAGAAGATCGGCAGCTCGGACATCACCGGGGCGCTGCCCTTCGAGGCCACCTTCGAGCCGGGCTCGACCGCCAAGGTCATGTCCATCGGCGCCAGCCTGGACCAGGGCGTGACCGCCCCCGACGCGCAATACACGGTGCCCAACGCGCTGCCCCGCCCGCAGAACGACATCACCATCCGCGACATGCACGGGCACGCCACGCTGCAGCTGACCGCGACCGGCATCCTCGCGGTGTCCAGCAACATCGGCACCTCGATGATCGCCGAGAAGATCAGCGAGCAGACGCTGTATGACTACCAGCGCAAGTTCGGGATGGGCTCCCCGTCGGCGGTCGACTTCCCGGGCGAGTCCCAGGGCAAGCTCTACCCCCCCGAGCAGATGAGCGGCAGCCAGCGCTACACCGTCATGTATGGCCAGGGACTCGCGGTCACCGCGGTCCAAGCGGCCGGCGTCTTCCAGACCGTCGCCAACGGCGGCGTCCGGATCCCGCCGACGCTGATCGCCGGTCGCACCGGCCACGACGGGACCTACACCCCCGAGGCGCTGCCCGAGGGCAACCGGGTGCTGCAGGAGGACACCTCCAAGACCCTGCTGAAGATGCTCGAGAACGTCACCAGCGAGGGCGGCACGGCGGTCGGCGCCGAGATCGACGGCTACCGGGTGGCGGGCAAGACCGGCACGGCGGACATCGCCGAGAAGGGTGTCTACGGCGGCAAGAACACGCTGTCGTTCATCGGCATCGCCCCGGCCGACAAGCCCGAACTCATCTGTGCGGTGATCCTGCAGGCCCCGGAGAGCAACAGCAGCGCGATCGTCGCCCCGGCGTTCAAGTCGGTCATGACCTACGCCCTGCAGCGGTTCAAGATTCCCCCGACCGGAAGCAGACTCGAGCCGTTCCCGAACTACTGGGGGCAGCAGGCTGACCGCAACCGGACGCGATAGGTTCGGCCGGTGAGCAGCACCATGCGCCCGACCCAGGGGCCCCGTGCCTCCGCGCGCGCGATCGCGACGGCGCTCGGTGCGGACCTCACCGGGCTGCCGCCGACCGCCGCGGACGTCCTGCTGGACGGGGTCACCCTGGACAGCCGGCAGGTGCGCCCCGGGGACCTGTACGCCGCGCTGCCGGGGGCCCACACCCACGGCGCCACCTTCGGGCTGCAGGCGGAGCGGGCCGGAGCCGTCGCGGTCCTGACCGATCCCACGGGCCGCACCCTGCTGGACGCCGCCGGGGTGTCGCTGCCTCAGATCATCGTCCCGGCACCGCGCGCCACCCTCGGGGCCGCCTCGGCGCTGATCTACGGACGCCCCGCCGACGACCTGCTGCTGATCGGCATCACCGGGACGAACGGCAAGACGACCACGGCGTACATCCTGGACGCCGCGCTGCGCGCCCTCGGCCACCGGACCGGCCTGATCGGCACCATCGAGATCCGTGTCGACCAGGAGGCGGTGCCGGCGGTGCGCACCACCCCGGAGGCCTGCGACCTGCACGGACTGTTCGCGCTGATGCGGGAGCGGGCGGTCGACAGCGCGGTCATGGAGGTTAGCAGTCACGCGCTGACGCTGCACCGGGTCGACGGCGCGCGCTACGACGTGGCCGTCTTCACGAACCTGTCCCAGGACCATCTCGACTTCCACCCCACCATGGAGGACTACTACCTGGCGAAGGCGGCGCTGTTCACCCCGGAGCGGGCCCAGCGCGGGGTGGTCTGCGTCGATGACGCCTGGGGGGCCCGCCTCGCCGCGCAGGCGAGCATCCCGGTGGTCACGCTGGCGACCCGGGTCGATGCGGTCGGGGTGGGGTCCGACGCCGGCGCCGGCCGGGCCGACTGGCGCCTGATCCCCCGGCCGGACGCGCCCGATCAGGACGAGTTCGACCTCGTCCAGGGCAGCAGCGGGCAACGGGTCCGGCTGCGCTCGGCGCTGCCGGGGGACTTCAACCGGAGCAATACGGCGCTGGCCGCGCTGACGCTGCTGGAATGCGGGATCGCGGCGCCGGACGTCGAACGCGCCATGGCGCTCGGGGCCCGGGTGCCCGGCCGCATGGAGCGCGTCGAGCTGGGCCCCGGGGCCCCGACCGTGTACGTCGACTTCGCGCACACCCCCGAGGCCATCCGGGCCACCCTGGCGGCGCTGCGGCCGGCCGCTGGGGGGCGACTGATCGCCGTCGTCGGCGCCGGCGGCAATCGGGACCGCGGCAAGCGCCCGCTGATGGGGGCCGCCGCGGCCCGGGGCGCCGACATCGTGGTCGTCACCGACGACAATCCGCGAGATGAGGACCCGGCCCAGATCCGCGCCGACATAGCCTCGGGGGCGCGTTCGGCCGGGCCGGCCGCCTCGATCCTCGACATCGCCGGCCGCAGCGCCGGCATCGCGCAGGCCCTGACCCTGGCGGCGGCCGATGACGTCGTCGCGGTGCTGGGCCGTGGGCACGAGACGAAGCAGGAGGTCATGGGCATCGATCGCCCCTTCGACGACCGGGTCGCCGTCCGCGAGCGCTGGGCGCAGGCGGCCCCGGCATGATCCCCATGACGCTCGCGCAGATCGCCGCGCTCACCGACGGCCGGCTGTCCGACCCGGGGGCGGCCGACGTGCTCGTCGACGGTCCCGTGGTCACCGACAGCCGCGAGGCCGGTCCCGGCTCGTTGTACGTCGCCCGGATCGGCGAGCACGCCGACGGGCACCGGTACACCCCCGACGCGGTCGCCCGCGGGGCGGTGGCCGCACTGGTCACGGCGCCGGTCGAGCAGACCCCCTCTGTGCTGGTCCCCGACGTCCAGGAGGCCTTCGCCGCGCTGGCCACGGCGGTCGTGCAGGCGATCCCGGGCCTGCTCGTGGTGGGCGTCACCGGCTCCTCCGGCAAGACCTCGACCAAGGATCTGCTGGCCGCGGTGCTGGCCGAGCACGCCCCCACCGTGGCCAACGTCGGCTCCCTGAACAGCGAGGTGGGCGTGCCGTTGACGGTCTGCCGGGCCGCGCCGGACACCGCCCACCTGGTCCTGGAGATGGGTGCCCGCGGGATCGGACACATCCGCTATCTCACCGACATGACCCACCCGCGGGTCGGCGTCGTGCTCAACGTCGGATCCGCCCACGTCGGCGAGTTCGGCAGCCGCGCGGCGATCGCGGCCGCGAAGGGGGAACTCGTCGAGGCCCTGCCCGCGCAGGGACTCGCCGTGCTCAACGCCGACGACCCCCTCGTCGCGGCCATGGCGGCGCGGACATCCGCGCGGGTGGTCCGCACCGGTCGCCGCGCCGACGACGCCGACATCCGCGCCGCCGACGTCGTGCTGGACGAGCAGGGTCGCGCCGCGTTCACGCTGGTGACCCCGGAGGGATCGGCGCCGGTGCGGCTCGCCGTCCTCGGTGAGCACATGGTGGACAACGCCCTCGCGGTGGCCGCGGTCGCCCGGGAAGCAGGCATGGCCGTGGGGCCCCTCGCGGCGGCCCTGGGCCGGGCCCGACTGGCCAGCCGCTGGCGCCTGGAGCGGCACGACCGGGCCGACGGCGTGGTCGTCCTCAACGACGCGTACAACGCCAATCCCGACTCGCTGGCCGCGGCGCTGCGGACCCTGGCCGCGATGGGCGCGGGCCGGCGCACCTGGGCCGTGGTGGGGGAGATGCTCGAACTCGGCCCCGATTCGGCGGCGGCCCACCGGCAGTGCGGCGAGCTCGCCGCCACCCTCGGCGTGGATGAGGTGCTGGCGGTGGGTGCCGGCGCCGAGCCCGTGGCCGAGGGGTTCGGGTCGCGGGCCCGCCGAAGCGTCGACGTCGACGCGGCGTACCACCTGCTCTCCGGCGAACTGCGCGCCGGCGACATCGTCCTGCTCAAGTCGAGCCGCGACAGCGGCCTCCGCCATCTGGGGGACCGGCTCGTCGAGGAAGAGGTGCACTGATGAGGGCCGTCGTCGCCGCCGCGGCGGTGTCGTTGTTCCTGGCGCTGCTGGGGACGCCGCTCTACATCAAGTTCCTGGTCCGGCGCGGCTACGGCCAGTTCATCCGGGACGACGGGCCGACCACCCATAAGACCAAGCGCGGCACCCCCACGATGGGCGGGGTCATCATCATCCTGGCCACCATCGTCGGCTACTTCGTCTCGCATCTGCTGACCATGAACCGCCCCGACGGCAACATGGCGTTCACCGTCAGCGCGAGCAGCCTGCTGGTGTTGGGCCTGATGACGGGCCTGGGCTTCGTGGGCTGGCTCGATGACTACATCAAGATCAGCAAGCAGCGCAGCCTGGGCCTTCGCTCGGCGCAGAAGCTGTTCGGCCAACTCCTGGTCGGCAGCGCCTTCGCCATCGCCTCGGTGACCCTGACCAACCCGCGCGGAATCACCCTCGCCTCGCCCAACATCAGCTTCGTCCGGGACATCAGCTGGCTGAACCTGTTCGCCGCCGGCCCCGTCATCGGGCTGATCCTGGTCGTGCTGTGGGTCAACCTCATCGTCGCGGGCACCTCCAACGGGGTGAATCTGACCGACGGCCTCGACGGGCTGGCGACCGGCGCCTCCAGCATGGTGTTCGGCTGCTATGTGCTGATCGGGATCTGGCAGTCCAACCAGGCCTGCTACCCGGTCGCCACGTCGCCGAACTGCTACGACACCCCCTCGCCGTACGACCTGGCCATCCTCGCCGCCGCCGTGGCCGGCGCCTGCTTCGGATTCCTGTGGTGGAACGCCTCGCCGGCCAAGATCTTCATGGGCGACACGGGCTCGCTGGCCCTGGGTGGGGCGCTCGCCGGGCTGGCGATCATGACCCGCACCGAGCTGCTGGTGATCCTGCTCGGCGGCCTGTTCGTCATCATCACCGTGTCGGTGATCATCCAGGTCGCCAGCTTCAAGCTGACCGGCAAGCGGGTCTTCCGGATGGCGCCGCTGCAGCATCACTTCGAGCTCAAGGGCTGGAACGAGGTCACCATCGTGATCCGGTTCTGGATCATCGCCGGGGTGTGTGCCGCGCTCGCACTCGGCCTGTTCTACGCCGAATGGGTCGCCGGAGGCGTCGTATGACCGGGGCCGACCGCTACGAACCCCGGCCCGGCCTGACCTGTCGCGAGGCGGACTGGTCGGGCCTTCGGGTGCTGGTCACCGGGCTCGGGGTGTCGGGCTTCGCCGCGGCCGACGCGCTGCTGGAACGGGGCGCGCACGTCGTCGTCGTCGACGCCGCCACCGAGGGTGCCGCACTGACGGAGCGGGCGAAGATCCTGGCCATGCTCGACGCCGACGTGCGCCTGGGGCCGGAGCACGTGCGCGCCCTGCCGGACGACGCCGCGGTGGACCTCGTGGTCACCTCGCCGGGGTGGCGCCCGGATCAGCCCCTGCTGGCCGCCGCGGCCGCCGCGGGCCTGCCGATCTGGGGCGAGGTCGAACTCGCCTGGCGGTTGCGGCCCCGCGCGGGCGCCGCGCCCTGGCTCACGATCACCGGCACGAACGGCAAGACGACGACGGTGCAGATGCTGGCCTCGATCCTGACCGCCGCCGGGCTGCGCGCGGTCGCCGCGGGCAATGTCGGCATGCCGATCATGGCGGCCGTGCTCGATCCCACGCCGTACGACGTCATCGCCGTGGAGCTGTCGAGCTTCCAACTGCACTGGCAGCGCTCGCTGGCGCCGCTGGCCTCGGCCTGTCTCAACGTGGCCCCGGACCACGTGGACTGGCACGGGTCGTTGGCCGCCTATACCGCCGACAAGGGCCGGGTCTACCAGAACACGGAGGTGGCCTGCGTCTACAACGTGCAGGACCCGGTCACCGAGCGGCTGGTCCGCGACGCCGAGGTGCAGGAGGGCTGCCGGGCCATCGGGTTCACCCTGGGCGTCCCGGGGCTGAGCATGGTGGGCCTGGTCGAGGACGTGCTGGCGGATCGGGCGTTCGTCGAGGAACGGCGCACCTCGGCCGCCGAACTGGGCACCCTCGCCGACCTGCGCACCGGCAGCCAGGACCCGGCGCCGCACTATGTCGCCAACGCCCTGGCCGCGGCGGCCCTGGCCAGGGCGTACGGCGTCCCGCCGGTCGCCGTTCGCGACGGCCTGCGCGCCTTCCGCCCCGATGCGCATCGCATCGCCGAGGTGGCCACGGCGGCCGGGGTCACCTGGGTCGATGACAGCAAGGCGACCAATCCGCACGCGGCCGCGGCCTCGCTGGCGGCCTATGCGTCCGTGGTCTGGATCGCCGGGGGACTGCTCAAGGGCGCGGACGTCGACGACCTCGTCCGGGACCGCGCCGATCGACTGCGCGCCGTGGTCCTCATCGGGGCCGACCGCTCACAGATCGCGCAGGCTCTGGCCCGACACGCGCCGCAGGTCCCGGTCGTGGACGTCGCCGCGACGGACACTGGTGCCATGGATCTCGTCGTGGCGAGGGCGGCGGAACTCGCGCAGCCCGGCGACGTGGTTCTGCTGGCGCCGGCGGCCGCCTCGATGGACATGTTCTCCCACTACGGAGCGCGGGGGGACGCCTTCGCGGACGCCGTACGTCGGCATCTGGGCCGCTAGGCCCTCACCGGTGGGCCCGCGCGCGGTCCCACCGACCGGACCGCACCAGGATCGAGCACGCGAGGGGCCAGACGACGTGAGCACGAGCACGGATCGCCACGGGGCGCCGACCTCGGAAACCGGCGCCCGGTCCGCCCCGGGCGGGGACCACACCGGCACGCGCGAGCCGAGCGGGCCGCCTGAGGCACACCCGCTCCTCGCCCGCCTGGACAGCCCCCTGTCCACCTACTACCTGCTGATCGGCTCCATCGGGGCCCTGCTGGGCATCGGCCTGATCATGGTGCTGTCGGCCTCCAGCGTCTCCTCGCTGCAGGAGAACAACTCGCTGTTCACGGTGGGGGTCAACCAGGCTAAGTTCGCCGCCATCGGCCTCGTCGGGGCGGTCGTGGTCAGCCGGTTGCCGGTGCGCACCTGGCAGCGGGTCGGTCTCGGGGTCATCGGGGCCGCGATCATCATGCAACTGCTGGTCTTCGTGCCCGGCCTCGGTGTGACCGTCAACGGCAACCGCAACTGGCTCCGGCTGATCCCCGGTCTGCAGCTGCAGCCGAGCGAGTTCGGCAAGCTAGGCATCATCCTTTACGGGGCCAGCGTGTTGACCGTGAAGCGACGATTGCTGGGGGACTGGAAGCACGCGGTGATCCCCGTCGTACCGGCCGCCGGCGTCGTGATCGCCCTGGTGCTCGCGGGTGGTGACCTGGGCACGACGTTCGTGCTGATCGGGATCCTGTTCTCGATCCTGTGGACCTCGGGGATCTCCGCTCGGCTCTTCGGTTTCGCCGCTGCGGGAGGCGTGCTCCTCGTGGTGATCATGGCGCGGGTCTCGCAAAACCGCGTGGCCCGCATCACGAGTTGGCTGAGCTGCGACACAACCTCCGCAGACCCGCTGTGCTGGCAGGCCAAGAACGGGGCGTTTGCCTTGGCCGACGGCGGGCTGCTCGGCCAGGGTCCGGGCGCGAGCCGGGAAAAGTGGGGCTGGCTGCCCGAACAGCACAACGACTTCATCTTCGCCATCATCGGCGAGGAGCTCGGTCTGATCGGCACGCTGACGATCCTGCTGCTCATCGGCCTGATCACGTTCGCCTGCTATCGCGTCATCCTGCAGACCGACGACCGCTTCGTGCGGCTCGCCACGGCCGGCGTGATGGGCTGGATCGTCGTGCAGTCCGTCGTGAACATCGGTGCCGTCCTCGGCCTGCTCCCCGTCATCGGCGTGCCCCTGCCGCTGGTCTCCGCCGGGGGATCGGCACTCATCACGACGCTGCTGGGACTCGGCATGGTGATCTCGTTCGCCCGCAGCGAGCCCGCCTGCGCCCGCGCCCTGGCCGGCCGGCCGCGCGTCCTGGCCCGCTCGCTGTCCGTCATGTCGCCGCTGCGGAAGCGCACCCGATGACGGCTGCGCCGCTGCGCTCCGTCGTGCTGGCCGGCGGAGGGTCCGCCGGGCACGTCTCCCCGTTGCTCGCCCTCGCCGACTGCCTGCGCCGCCGCGATCCGCAGGTGCGGATCACCGCCCTGGGCACCTCGACCGGGCTGGAGCACCGGCTGGTTCCCGAGCGCGGCTACGCCCTGCGGACGATTCCCAAGGTGATCTTCCCGCGCCGGCCGTCGGCGGCGGCGCTGCGCCTGCCCGCGGCCCTCAAGGGCGCCGTCGACGCCGCCGGGGCGGTGCTCGATGAGGAAGAGGCCCAGGTCGTGGTCGGGTTCGGGGGGTACGTCTCCTCGCCGGCCTATCTCGCCGCCCGGCGCCGCGGCATCCCGATCGTCGTGCACGAGCAGAACGTCCGGCCCGGCCTGGCCAATCGGCTGGGCGCCCGGCTGACCCCCTATGTCGGCACCACGTTCGCCGAGACGAGGCTGCCGCACGCCCGCCTGATCGGCATGCCGCTGCGGCGCGAGATCGCCACGCTGGACCGGGCGGCCCTGCGGCAGCAGGCGCGGGCGAGCTTCGCCCTGGCGCCGGACGCCCCGACCCTGCTGGTGACGGGCGGTTCGCTCGGTGCAGCCCGGCTCAACGCGGCCTTCGCGGCGGCAGCGGCGGAGTTGTCCGCGGCGGGGGTCCAGGTGCTGCACGTCACCGGGCTGGGCAAGGAGTTCGTCCCGGACCTGACCTCGTCGCCGGGCGGGTCGCCGGGCGGGTCGTCGGGTGGGTCGCCGGGCGGGGCGCCGTACGTCGTGCTCCCGTACGCGGACCGGATGGATCTGGCCTATGCCGCGGCCGACCTGGTGGTGTGCCGGTCCGGAGCCAACATGGTCTGCGAGGTGGCCGCGGTCGGGCTACCCGCGGTCTTCGTCCCCCTGCCCATCGGCAACGGGGAGCAGCGCTTCAACGCGGCGGGTCTGGCCGCGGCCGGGGGGTGTCTGGTGGTGGACGACGCCGCGGTCACCCCCCAGTGGGTGCGCGCGACCGTGCTGCCGTTGCTGAGCGACCCGGCCCGGCTGGCCGAGATGGCGCGGGCGGCGGCGGCCGTGGGTCGTCGGGACGCCGACGAGGCCCTGGCCGATCTGGTCGGGCAGGCGCTGGCGGGGGCTGCGCCGTGACGACCCGGTTCGACCTGACCGCCCCGATTCCCGCCGTGGCCGACCTCGGGCGGGTGCACGTGCTGGCGATCGGCGGCGCCGGGATGTCCGCCGTGGCACGCCTGCTCCTTGCCGCCGGGCGGCCGGTGTCCGGCGCGGATCAGCAGGACTCGGCGGTGCTGCGCGCCGTCGAGGCGGCCGGTGCCAGGGTGTGGGTCGGCCACGACGCCGCGCACCTGGACGGGGTGGACACGGTCGTGGTCTCCTCGGCGATCCGCGAGGACAATGTCGAGCTCGTCGAGGCCCGCCGCCGCGGCCTGGTGGTGCTGCACCGGTCCCAGGCGCTGGCGGCGCTGATGACCGACCGCCGGTCGGTGGCCGTCGCGGGGGCCAACGGGAAGACCACGACCAGCTCGATGTTGGCCACGGCCCTGACCGAGGCCGGCGCCGACCCGTCGTACGCGATCGGCGGCGACCTCCTGACCACCGGCACCAATGCCGCGCTGGGGGGTGGCCCCGCGTTCGTCGCGGAGGCCGACGAGAGCGACGGCTCGTTCCTCGTCTACCGCCCCGACGTCGCGGTCGTGACCAACGTGCAACCCGACCACCTCGACTTCTACGGCACCTTCGAGGCGGTCCAGGAGGCCTATGCGGCCTTCGCCGCCACGGTGCGACCCGGCGGCCTGCTCGTGGCCTGCGCGGACGACCCCGGCTCGGCCCGGCTCGCCCAGCGCGCGGCCGCCTCTGGGCTGCGGGTGCTCCGCTACGGCCAGACCGCGGACGCCGACGTGCGGGTGGCGCAGGTGGCCTTCGACGGCCTGTCCTGCCGCGCCGACCTGGTCGAGCGGGGTGCGGCCGGGGCGGTACGCCGAGAGCTGACGCTGGCCGTTCCCGGCCTGCACAACGTCCTCAATGCGACCGCGGCCTATGTCGCCGCGACGGCGGGACTGGGTGCGGACCCCGCGGCGGTCCTGGCCGGCCTGGCCCGGTTCCGCGGCGCCCGACGGCGATTCGAGGCCAAGGGCGAGGTCGCCGGGGTGCGCGTCGTCGACGACTACGCGCACAACCCGGGCAAGGTCGCGGCAGTGGTCGGCACCGCGGCGCGACTGGCTCGGCCCGGCCGGCTCGTGGTGGCTTTCCAGCCGCACCTGTATTCCCGCACCCGGGACTTCGCCGACGCGTTCGGCGCGGCGCTGGCCGGCGCCGACGTCCTGGTGGTGACCGACGTCTTCGCGGCGCGGGAGGACCCCATCGCGGGGGTGACGGGGGAACTCGTCGCCGACGCGGCCCGCCGGTCCGGAAGCCCCCGGGTGAGCTACGTCGCCGACGTGAAAGACCTGGGCGAGCGACTCGAACGAATGACCGAGGCGGGCGACCTGGTCCTGACGGTCGGGGCCGGCGACATCACGGCGGTCGGGCCGGCGCTCCTGCAGCGACTCCAGGGGCGCGTCGATGGTTGACCAACGGGCCCGATCGCACGACCGTTCGGCGCGCACGAGTCCCGGTCGGCGACCCGAGCGGCGGGGCCGGCCTGCCCTCGCCGTGGTCGGTGCGTCCGTGCGCGAGAGCGCAACACGAGTTCGCAAGCGGGCCACCGTGACTCGCGTGCTCATCGGGCTGGCTGGGGTCGCCGTGGTGGCAGCGCTGCTGCTCTGGGTCTTCCTCGGTAGCCCCTGGCTGCGGGTGAAGTCGGTGAATGTCGTCGGCGGGAGCGCCGAGCAGCAGGCGTCGGTTCAGCAGGTGACCGACCGGGTCGTGGGTCAACCTTTGGTCAACATTGATACCGCCGGCGTGCAGCGCGACCTCTCCGGAATCCCGGCCTTTTCCCGAGTCGATGTCATTCGGGATTGGCCCAGCCGGCTCACTATTCTGGTGACTGTCCGCACGCCGGTCCTGGCCGCGAAAAACCCTCAAGGTGCCCTTCAGCTGGTGGACGCCGACGGCGTCGCCTACGCCCCGGTGGACGCCGCGCCGCAGGGGGTCCCGACGGCCACCCTGGCCCATCCCGGAGTCGACCGGGAGCTACGCGCGGCGGCGGGGGTGCTGGCCGCTCTCGATGCTGGTCAGCGCGCCAGGGTCAGCTCGGTCACGGTGGCCTCGCCGGACGACGTCCGGTTCGTCATCAACGACGTGACCGTGCTCTGGGGCGGCCCCGCCGAGGGGCGCCGCAAAGCGGTCACCATGGCGGCCCTCCTGCAGCAAAAGGGTGTGCGGACGATCAATGTCAGCGCGCCGGATTCGCCGGTCATGTCATGACGATCCGCTGCCCTTAATCTCTACTCCAGGGTTAGTCGGATCGGATGTTAACGCTGGGCGACTTGAGTCCCGCGAAACGTGACGTACGATGTTGCCGACCTTGAGCGTCCGGTGCGCTCTTCGATGCGGCGTCCCTCCGCGAGCGCCTCCACCAGCACCTCGCACCACCATCGATCAGGAATGAGGCTCCCACCGTGGCAGCACCCCAGAACTACTTGGCCGTGATCAAGGTCGTCGGGATCGGTGGCGGTGGCGTCAACGCGATCAATCGCATGATCGAAGTCGGGCTCAAGGGCGTGGAGTTCATCGCCATCAACACCGATGCCCAGGCGCTGCTGATGAGCGATGCCGACCTGAAGCTGGACGTGGGTCGGGAACTGACCCGGGGCCTGGGCGCCGGCGCCGACCCCGAGGTCGGCCGTCGGGCCGCCGAGGACCACGCCGAGGAGATCGAGGAGGCGCTCAAGGGCGCCGACATGGTCTTCGTCACCGCCGGCGAGGGCGGTGGCACCGGCACCGGTGGCGCGCCGGTCGTCGCGAAGATCGCCAAGGGCATCGGCGCGCTGACGATCGGCGTGGTGACCCGACCGTTCACCTTCGAGGGGCGCCGCCGGGCCAACCAGGCCGAGTCTGGCATCGGCACGCTGCGCGAAGAGGTCGACACCCTGATCGTCATCCCCAACGACCGGCTGCTCTCGATCAGCGACCGCGCCGTGAGCATGCTGGATGCGTTCCGCAGCGCCGACCAGGTGCTGCTCTCCGGCGTTCAGGGCATCACCGACCTGATCACCACGCCCGGTCTGATCAACCTGGACTTCGCCGACGTCAAGTCCGTCATGCAGGGGGCCGGCTCGGCCCTCATGGGCATCGGCTCGGCGCGCGGGGAGGACCGCGCCGTCCAGGCGGCCGAGCTGGCGATCTCCAGCCCGCTGCTGGAGGCCAGCATCGACGGGGCCCACGGCGTCCTGCTCTCCATCCAGGGCGGCAGCGACCTGGGGCTCTTCGAGATCAACGAGGCGGCACGCCTGGTGCAGGAGGCCGCTCACCCCGAGGCCAACATCATCTTCGGCGCCGTGATCGACGACGCGCTGGGCGATGAGGTCCGGGTGACCGTCATCGCCGCGGGCTTCGACAGTGGGACCCCGCAGCGGGGCAGTGATCGTCAGCTGGGCGGCATCTCCCAGATGCCGCCGCAGCAGCAGCGCCAGATGCCGCCGGCCCAGCGGGCGCCGCAGCAGCAGCCGCAGCGGACGATGCAGCCGCCCACGATGCCGACCGTGCCGCCGCAGCGGATGCCCGGTCAGGTCGCGCCGCAGCCTGCGCCGGTCCGCCAGCCGGAGCCGGTGCCCTCGGCCCCGATGCGCCAGCAGGAGCCGATGCGCGAGCGTCCGGAGCGACCCGAGCGGTTGGAGCGTCCGGAGCCGGTGCGCGTGGCCGACCCGGCGCGCCAGCCCGAACCGGCCCGTCAGCCGGCCCGGCCGGAGACGGCCCGCCCGCCGCGCACGGTGACCTTCGACGACGCCGACGACCTGGACGTCCCCGACTTCCTGAAGTAGTCGCCGCGAGCCGCGGCGTACAGTTTCCCGCGTGTGGGAGTGGACGCAGACCCTGCCCGGTGCCGCCGGGCGAACGGTGCGGTGGGGGTTCACCGCGGCCGTTGCGGCCGGTGCCGGTAGTCAGGGTCCGTACGCCGGGCTGAACCTGGGCGCCCACGTGGGCGACGATCCCGCGGCGGTGACCGCGAACCGCGCGTTGGTGGCGCGCGACCTCGGCGTCCCGGTCGACCGGCTGCTGTTCATGTCTCAGGTGCACGGCGCGGACGTGGTCACCGTCTTCGGCCCACATCCCGTCGGCGACCCGCCGGCGGCGGACGGCATGGTGTGCGATCGCCCCGGCATCGCGCTCGCGGTGCTCGTGGCGGATTGCGTTCCCGTGCTGCTCGCCGATCCGGCCGCGGGGATCGTAGGGGTGGCGCACGCCGGCCGTCCGGGGCTCATCGCGGGCGTGGTGCCCAGCACCATCGCCGCCATGCGGGCGGCCGGGGCGCAGGACATCGTCGCCGCCGTGGGGCCCTCGATCTGCGGTCGGTGTTATGAGGTGCCCGCCGCGATGCGCGCCGCCGGGGCGGCGGTGACGCCGGTCAGCGCGACGGTCAGCTGGACCGGCACTCCCGCGTTGGACGTGGCCGCGGGCGTGATCGCGCAGCTGGTCGATGGCGGCGTCCGGGTGGGTCACTGGGTCGGTGGGTGCACCCGCGAGTCGGGCCACCTCTATTCCTACCGCCGCCAGCAGCAGACCGGCCGGTTCGCCGGCGTGGTCCTGATGGGTGCGCCGTGACCGGGCCGGTCGGGGCGCTCCCGGCTGCGGACCGTCGGGAGCACCTGGCGGCGGGGTTGGCGACGGTACGTCGTCGCATCGAGGTCGCCTGCGCTGACTCGGGCCGCGACCCCGGTGAGGTCACGCTGGTCGTCGTCACGAAGTTCTTCCCGGCCAGCGACCTGGCGCTGCTCGCCGGCCTGGGCGTCGCCGACATCGGGGAGAACCGGGATCAGGAGGCGAGCGCCAAGCTGGCGGAGTTGGCGGCCGTCGATCCGTCGGCTCGGGCGAGCCTGCGGGTGCATTTCATCGGGCAGCTGCAGACGAACAAGGCGGCCTCGGTGGCCCGCTACGCCGACATGGTGCACTCCCTCGACCGGGACCGGCTCGGCACGGCGCTGGCGCAGGGCGCCCAGCGCGCCGGTCGCGTCCTGGACGTCCTCGTGCAGGTCGGTCTGGACGGCGCGGCCGGGCGTGGCGGGGTGGCCCCCGAGCAGGTCCCGGCCCTGGCCGATCGCGTCGCCGCGGCGCAGGGGCTGCGACTGCGCGGCCTGATGGCGGTCGCGCCCCTGGATGCGGATCCGGACGCGGCGTTCGCCGCCCTGGCCGCCCTGGGCGGGGATCTGCGCGAGCGCCACCCCGAGGCGAGCGTGCTCTCGGCCGGGATGTCGGGCGACCTGGAGGCCGCCGTGCGGCACGGCGCGACACACCTGCGTGTCGGGAGCGCAATCCTGGGATCGCGGCCCGGCACGCGCTAGTTTCAGGCCTGAGACCAGTCGACGTCATCGCCTCGGAGAACGTCGATCGTGCGACCGCTAAGGAGCAAGACCATGGGTTTCTTCCGCGAGGCGAGCGTCTACCTCGGGCTTCGTGACGACGACCGCCAGTTCTACGAGGAGGAAGGTCGGGCGGTCGACCGGACCCGGTCCGAGCGGACTCCCGGACCCACCCCGATCTCCCACGGGGCGACCGCAGTGGCTCTGGATGAGGACGTCGACATCACGCCGACGCATGCCGAAGTGACTCCGCTGCGGCGTGCCCCGGTCGCCCAGGTGATCAACGAGCCGGAGGTCAGCGCGGTGAACCGCATCACCACCATCCACCCCCGGACCTACAACGACGCGCGCAGCATCGGCGAGGCGTTCCGTGAGGGCACCCCGGTCATCATGAACCTGACCGATCTCGACGATTCCGATGCCAAGCGGCTCGTCGATTTCGCGGCGGGCCTGGTGTTCGGACTGCAGGGCGCCATCGAGCGGGTCACCAACAAGGTGTTCCTGCTCTCGCCGGCCAATGTCGAGATCACCAGCGAGGACGGCGACGGGTCCAAGGCCAGTCGCGGCCTGTTCAACCAGAGCTGACTGGCTGCGGCCTCGATCCGCGACACGGCGTGCGCCCGGGACCCCGAGAAGGGGGCCGGGCGCTTCGTCGTCGATACTGGGACCATGATGACGGTCCGACTCCTGCTCGCCTGGGTGCTCAACATTTTTTTGATGCTGCTGCTCATCCGGCTCGTCTTTGACTGGATCCAGATGTTCGCCCGGGATTGGCGCCCGCGCGGGCCGCTGCTGGTCGTCGCGGAGGCCGTCTACAGCGTGACCGACCCGCCGTTGCGGGCCGTCCGCAAGGTCATCCCCCCACTGCGCCTGGGCGGCGTGGCGTTGGACCTGTCCTTCATGGTCGTCATCTTCGCGATCTACCTCCTGCGCAGCCTCATCCTGTGACCCGCCAGCCCAACTGACCAGCCTGCCCCACCGCAGAACTGGACGAACGTCCAGGTCAGGTGAACGTGACGATCGTCCACGTCAGAGGCCTTTTGGGACCGTACGACACGCCGAGGCGAGTGCGGAACTGGGCGTCCGCGACGGTAGGCTTGCGCCAGTCCACCACCTGTCCACACACCGGTCCGAACGAGGGGACGACATGGCGCTCACGCCCGAAGATGTCCTGAACAAGAACTTCACGGCCACCCAGTTCCGCCGCGGTTATGACGAGCAGGAAGTGGACGACTTTCTCGATGAGGTCGTCGTCGAGCTTCGTCGCCTGCTCGGGGAGAACGCCGAACTGCGCCGCCGGTTGGCGTCGGCCCAGCCGGGCTTCGACCCGCAGGAGGCGGTGGCCGGCGAGGGGCCGGCCGGGGGGGTGGGCGACGACGCCGTCTCGGCGGCCGAAGCGGACGCCAAGACCGAGGTGGAGCGGATCCAGCAGGAGGCGCAGGAGCGCATCGCGAAGGCTCGGGCGGGGGCCGAGCAGGCCGAGGCGGAGGCCGCGGAACGGATCGAGAAGGCTCGCGCGGAGGCGCAGGCCGCCCAGGAGCAGGCCGCTGCGGCGGCCGAGGCAGCCGAGGCTGCCGAGCAAACCCGCAAGGAGGCGCAGGAGTCGGGCTCTGCGCCCGTGCCGGTGGCCGCGCCGACGGGTGGGGCGGCCGACGCCGCGGGCGTGATCGCCCTGGCCCAGAAGCTGCACGACGAATACGTGTCCCAGGGCAAGGCCGAGCACGACCGACTGCTGGGCGAGGCGACCAACCAGCGCGAGACGATGTTGGCCGAGGCCACGAGCCAGCGCGACCAGATGATCTCCGAGGCGACCGAACATCGCGACCGGCTGGTGGGGGAGGCGCAGGGGCGGCACGACGAGCTGATCAGCACGGCGGAGGCCCGCCACGCGGAGTTGGTCGGCTCCGCCCAGAGTGAGCATGACCGCCTGCTGGCCGAGGCCAACGAGACCCACGAGCGGCTGATCACCGAGGCGCGGGAGCGGTCGACCGGAATGCTCGCCGAGGCCCAGCTCAAGCGCCAGAACGTGATCGAGGAGCTGGAACGCACCCAGTCCGGGCTGAACCAGCGCATCTCCGAGCTGCGGCAGTTCGAGCAGGACTACCGCACCCGCCTGCGGTCGTTCATCGAGGGTCAGTTGCACACGCTGACCACCGCGGACACCGTGGCCCCCGGGCAGGGCGAGGAGCCGGCTGCGCTGGAGGCCGAGCAGGTCGTCTGACGCGAGTGCCGACCAGCGCGCTTGTCCGAATTTTCGGCGGCGAAGGTCTATCCTGTCGTCCTCCGACCGAAACCGGTCGGTTGGTTTCGACAAGCGAGGTAGTGATGCCCGGGACCCCACAGCCGGCGGCGGATGCACAGCAGGCAGACGTCTCCTGGCTGCCGCTGCGGGACGGTGAGGAGCCGTGGACCGGCTCAGACCTGCAGGAGATCACGCTCGAGCTCCTGGATGAGAAGAAGCGCCTGGAGGAAGACCTTGCCGAGTCGGAGATGGACCTGCAGGACCTGATGCGCGACTACGGCGGGGGCTCCGGTGACGACTCCGCCGACACCGGCGGCAAGGTCTTGGAGCGCGAACAGGAGCTGACGCTCACCAACAACTCGCGCACCCTGCTGGCCCAGACCGAGCGGGCGCTGGAGCGGCTGGCCGACCACACCTACGGCGCCTGCGAAAACTGTGGGTTGCCCATCGGCAAGCTGCGGCTCCAGGCGTTCCCACGGGCGACGCTGTGCGTCTCCTGCAAGCAGAAGCAGGAGCGACGCTGACTCCTGCAGACGGTGGTCGTGCTCGCCCCGGCTCGCGGTTTCTCCCGCTGGTCCTGGTGGTGGGCGCACTGGTGTATGCCGCCGACCGGCTCACCAAGGCGTGGGCCCTGGCCACGCTCACCCCGGGCGTGCGCCAGGACCTGATCGGCCAGATCCTCCAGCTGCACCTCATCTTCAACCCCGGCGCGGCCTTCTCGTTCGGCACGAGTGCCACCTGGGTGTTCACGATCATCCAGGCCAGCGTGGCGGTGATCATCCTGGTCGTCGCGCCGCGGCTGGCGTCGCGGGCCTGGGCCGTGGGGGCGGGGCTGGCGCTCGGCGGAGCCCTGGGCAATCTCACGGACCGGTTGACCCGTGAGCCCGGCTTCGGGGTCGGCCACGTGGTCGACTTCCTGGAACTGCCGCACTGGCCCATCTTCAACATCGCCGACTCGGCGATCGTGTCGGCCGCCGTGCTGGTCGCCGGGGCGACGCTCAAGGGAGTGGGGGCCTTCGCCCCACCCGCCGTACCCCTGGAGGGTGACCGTGCCGCGCGGCCGGCCCCCAGCTCACCGCCCGACGCGGGCGAGACGCATGGCTGACGTCCGCACCCTGCCGGTCCCCGACGGACTCGTCGGTGAACGCGTCGACGCGGCCCTGGCGCGGCTGTTCGGGCTCTCCCGCAGCAGAGCCGCCGAACTGGCCGCCGACGGCCTGGTCAGCCTGGACGGCGCGGCGGTCGGGAAGTCCGATCGGGTCCGGGCCGGGTCGATCCTGGAGGTGTCCCTGCCCGATGCGGCCGCGCCGGTCGGGCTGGAGGTGATCGCCGAGCCGGTGCCGGGCCTGCGGGTGGTGCACGACGACGACGACATCGTCGTGGTCGACAAGCCGGTCGGGGTCGCCGCCCATCCGAGCGTCGGCTGGACCGGTCCGACGGTCGTGGGCGGCCTGGCGGCGGCGGGTTATCGGATCTCGACGAGCGGGGCCAGCGAACGGCAGGGCATCGTCAGTCGCCTCGACGTGGGCACCTCGGGGCTGATGGTGGTCTGCAAGAGCGAATACGCCTACACGATGCTCAAGCGGGCCTTTCGCCATCGCACCGTGGAGAAGACCTACCACGCGCTGGTGCAGGGTCTGCCGGACCCCGTCGTCGGCACGATCGACGCGCCGATCGGGCGGCACCCGGCATACGACTACAAGTACGCCGTGATGCGCACCGGCAAGCGCGCCATCACCCACTACGAGGTGGTCGAGGCGTTCGGGCCCGCCAGCCTCGTCGAGGTCAAGCTGGAGACCGGCCGGACCCACCAGATCCGGGTCCACTTCGCCGCGGTCCGCCATCCGTGCTGCGGCGATCCGGTCTATGGCGGGGATCCGGTGCTGGCCCGGCGGCTGCGCCTGGACCGGCAGTGGCTGCACGCGACCGGGCTGGGTTTCGAACACCCCGGCTCGGGGGAGTGGGTGACGTTCACCAGCACCTATCCCGACGACCTGGCGGCGGCGTTGGACGTGCTGTCGGGGTGAGCGACGCCCCCGGCGGCCGTACGGCGTAGCGGGCTCGGCACGCCGTACCAACTGGGCCGCCGATCCGTGGCGCAGCACTGTCGGTGACCCGTCGTAGACTCGCGGGACCATGTCGAGCACGTCAGCCGCCCCGAACCCCGCCGGCCCCGGCAGCCCCACCAGCGCGATCGGGTCGGGATTCGCCCATCTGCACAATCACACCGAATACTCGATGCTCGACGGTGCCGCCCGCATCGACGACCTGTTCGCCGCCGCCGCGCGGATGGGGATGCCCGCGCTCGCGACGACCGACCACGGGTTCATCTTCGGGGCCTACGAGTTCTGGAAGAAGTCGGCCAATTACGGCGTCAAGCCGGTGATCGGCATCGAGGGCTACCTGACCCCCGGCACGCACCGCACGGACAAGACCCGGGTCAAGTGGGGCGACGGCTCTCGCGACGACGTCTCGGGCGCGGGATCCTACACGCACATGACCTTGTGGGCCGAGAACAACGCCGGCATGCACAACCTGTTCCGGCTCTGTTCGCTGGCGAGCCTGGAGGGTTACTACTTCAAGCCGCGGATGGACCGCGAACTGCTGCAGACCTATGGCAGCGGGATCATCGCGACCACCGGGTGCCCGAGCGGGGAGGTGCAGACCCGGCTGCGGCTGGGGCACTACGAGCAGGCGCGGCAGGCGGCGAGCGACTTCCGCGACATCTTCGGCGCGGACAACTTCTATTGCGAGGTCATGGACCACGGCCTGGAGATCGAGCGCCAGGTCCAGCGCGACCTGCTGCGCCTGGCCAAGGAGCTGGACCTGCCGCTGGTGGCGACCAACGACCTGCATTACACGAACGCGCAGGATGCCAAGGCCCACGCCGCGCTGCTGTGCGTGCAATCCGGGTCCACCCTGATGGATCCGGGCCGATTCAAGTTCGACGCCGACGAGTTCTACCTCAAGAGTCCGGAGCAGATGCGACACCTGTGGCGCGAGCTGCCGCAGGCGTGCGACAACACCTTGGCCATCGCCGAGCGCTGCGAGATCGACTTCGTCGAGGAGACCGGCAAATACATGCCGCGGTTTCCCTGCCCGCCGGGGGAGGACGAGACCAGCTGGTTCATCAAGGAGGTCGAGCGGGGACTGCACGCCCGCTATCCGGCCGGGATCCCGGACTATGCGCGCAAGCAGGCCGAATATGAGCAGCAGGTCATCATCGGGAAGGGTTATGCGGGCTACTTCCTGATCGTCGCCGACTTCATCAACTGGGCCAAGAACAACGGCATCCGGGTGGGCCCGGGCCGCGGCTCGGGCGCCGGCTCGATGTGCGCCTATGCCATGCGGATCACCGACCTCGACCCCGTGCCGCACGGCCTGATCTTCGAGCGCTTCCTCAACCCGGAGCGTCCGTCGATGCCGGACTTCGACGTGGACTTCGACGAGCGTCGGCGGGGCGAGGTGATCCGTTATGTCACCGACAAGTACGGCGCGGACCGCGTCGCGCAGATCGTCACCTACGGCACCATCAAGGCCAAACAAGCCGTCAAGGACTCCGCCCGGGTGCTCGGCCATCCCTTCGCGGTGGGGGAGAAGCTCACCAAGGCGATGCCGCCGGACGTGATGGGCAAGGGCATCCCGCTGGCCGGGATCTTCGACCCCCAACACAAGCGGTACGCCGAGGCGCAGGACTTCCGCGACCTGCATGCCAGTGACCCGGTCGCCCAGGAGGTCGTCGCCACGGCGCTGGGCCTGGAGGGGCTGAAGCGGCAGTGGGGCGTCCACGCGGCCGGCGTGATCATGTCCAGCGAGCCGCTGCTCGACGTCATCCCGATCATGAAGCGGGAGCAGGACGGCCAGATCATCACCCAGTTCGACTACCCGAGCTGCGAGAACCTCGGCCTGGTCAAGATGGACTTCCTCGGCCTGCGCAACCTGACGATCCTCGACGACGCACTGGCCAACGTGCAGGCCAACCGCGGCCAGGAGATCGACCTGGACGCGCTGTCCAAGGACATGACCGACGTCGCGGCGTACAAGCTCTTGCAGCGCGGCGACACCCTCGGGGTGTTCCAGCTCGACGGCGGCGGCATGCGCTCGCTGTTGCGATTGATGCAGCCGGACAACTTCGAGGACATCTCCGCGGCGCTGGCGCTCTACCGTCCCGGTCCGATGGGTGCCGACAGTCACACCAATTACGCGCTGCGCAAGACGGGGCGGCAGAAGATCGAGCCGATCCACCCGGAGCTGGAGGAACCGCTGCGCGAGATCCTGGAGATGACTCAGGGCTTGATCATCTATCAGGAGCAGGTCCAGCAGATCGCGCAGAAGCTGGCCGGCTACAGCCTCGGCAAGGCCGACATGTTGCGCCGGGCGATGGGCAAGAAGAAGAAGGAGGTCCTCGACGCCGAGTTCGTGCCGTTCGAGAACGGCATGCTGGCCAACGGCTATTCGCGGGCGGCGATCAAGACGCTGTGGGACATCCTCGTTCCGTTCTCGGACTACGCGTTCAACAAGGCGCACACCGCGGCCTACGGGCTGGTCTCCTATTGGACCGCCTATCTCAAGGCGAACTATCCCGCTGAATACATGGCCGCGCTGTTGACCTCGGTCGGCGACGACAAGGACAAATCCGCCCTCTATCTCGGCGAATGCCGCCGGATGGGCATCAAGGTGCTGCCGCCGGACGTGAACTCCTCGATCGGTTTCTTCGCGGCGGTCGGCGAGGACATCCGGTTCGGCCTGCAAGCGGTCCGCAATGTCGGCGCCAATGTCGTCGAGGCGATCGTGCGGACCCGTGCGGAGAAGGGCGAATACACCAGCTTCGCCGACTTCCTGCACAAGGTGCCCGCGGTGGTCTGCAACAAGCGCACGATCGAGTCGCTGATCAAGGCGGGCGCGTTCGACTCCCTGGGGCACCCGCGGCACGGCCTGGTGCGGATCCACGAGCAGTACGTCGACGCCCTCGTCGACGTCAAACGCAAGGAGGCCATCGGCCAGGACAGCCTGTTCGCCTCGTTCGGGTTCGGCGGGGACGACGACGCGGCCGGGTCCACCGCCAACCCGATGGACGCCATGTCCGGGCTGCCGCCGGTCCCGGACGTCGAATGGGACAAGGCGACCGAGCTGGCGTTCGAGCGGGAGATGCTGGGGCTCTATGTCTCCGACCATCCGCTGTTCGGCATCGAACACGTCCTGGGCCAGCACGCCGATTGCCCGATCTCCGCGCTGAATGTCCCGGTCGAGGAGGGTGGCCGCGGCGACGGGGCGATCGTCACGATCGCGGGGCTGATCACCGGGATGCAGCTCAAGCGGACCAAGAACGGCGAGCTGTGGGCGATCGTCACCGTGGAGGACCTGGAGGGCGCCGTGGAGTGCCTGTTCTTCCCGAAGACCTATCTGACGGTCTCCACGATGCTGTCCACCGACGTGGTGTGCTCGGTGCGCGGCCGGGTCAACCGGCGCGACGACGCGACCAGCCTCTATGCGCAGGAGTTGACCCTGCCGGACATCAAGGAGGGCCCGCGCGGTCCGGTGGTGCTGTCGCTGCCCCTGGCCCGGGCGACCCAGACCCTGGCCGAGCAGCTCAAGGACGTGCTCGCCGAGCACCCCGGCGTGACGGAGGTGCAGGTCAAGCTCACCCAGCGGGGCCGGACGGTGTTGATGCGACTGGACGACTCGCTGCGCGTGACGGCGAGCCCGGAGTTGTTCGGCGACCTCAAGGCGCTGCTCGGCCCGGCCTGCCTCGGCGCGCCCTGATCTCAGGCGCCCTCGTCGCGCGCGCCGTCGTTTCGGTGGCCGTTGTCTCGCGCGCCGTCAGCTGGCGCGCGGTGCGAGGGCGCGGGCCGGGCCGGTGGGTTGCGGCGCGGGCGCCGCGGCGGGTGTCGCGGCGGGTGTCGCTGGCCGAGCCATCAGGCGACGGACGGCCGGCAGGTGCACCTCGCACAGGTAGTCCTCCCACCGCCAGGCCTGCACCTGCAGGGGTTCGCTGTCCCGCTCCGCCCCCTGCCGACCGGCGTCGAGCGCCCGCAGCGCCGCGTCGTCGTACCGAGTGCGCGAACAGCTGTAGGGCTCGTACAAGGTCACGAACTCCCGCACCGTGGCGAGCCGTCGCGCGGCCCCGGCCAGCCGCCGCCGGGCCAGGACGCCCGGGCGCCCGGGCAGGAGCCCCGCCGCGGCGCTGAGCCGCTCGGTCCACCGCGTCGTGCGGGTCAGGTGGCGCCGCATCGCGCTCGGGTCGACGAAGCGGAACCCGCTGGGCCGCACCGGCCGGCCCGACCGGTCGATCCAGGGGTGCACGGCGAAGAACTGCCGCACGTGCCGTTGCAGATCGCCCAGGCGCAGCGGGTTGCTGATGCTCGTCCCGGCATGCAGATAGCGGGGCCGGCCCGGCGCCGGGGGACGGCGGGCCGCGGCGAGGACCGCGTTGACGACGATGTCCACCGGGACGATGTCGAGGACCAGGTCCGGTCCCCCCGGAAAGGCGGGCAGCCGGCCCCGCGCGTAGGCCACGATCATCGGATCGGTCACCTTGAAGCCGTCGAGCCAGCCGGGGTACGGCGCGGTCAATGCGCTCTCGATGATCGTGGGGCGCAGCACCGTCAGCGGCACTTCGGCGCACAGCTCCTCCGCGACGGACTCGCCCAGCGCCTTGGTGTAGGTGTAGACGTCGGTCCAGCCCAGCTCCCGGGCACGCTCGAAACCGGCCTGGGCCAGTTCCCGGCGGATCTCCTCGGGAGGCGCAGGATCGCCGACCAGGCGTCGGGCGTCGGCGGCCTGCGTGACGGCCGCGGCGAGCCGATCGGCGTGCGCTCGCTCGGCCCGCCAGTCGAGGCCGTGCCGCAGCGGAGCCTCGACGCCGAGGTCGGTGCGATCGGTCCAGACGTAGGCCGTCGACACGTGGATCACGTGCCCCCGGACCGGGATCGCCGGCAGGGGCCGCAGGGGCGCCGCGCTGGGTCCGGCCGTGGTGGGGCCCGCCGCGGTCACGGGGTCGCGCCGCCTGCGGCGTACGGTCGTGTGGGCGCAGACCGCCTCGTACAGCGCGCGCGGCCCGTCCACATTCGTCGCGAAGGCCCCATCGATCGGCGCCCGGAAGGAGACATCGCCGGCGCAATGCACCACCAGGTCGTACGGCGCGCGCCCGGCCAGCAGCGCCGGCGCGTCGGCGAGCGAGCCGGGCAGGACGCGCACCCGCTCGGCGACGGCGCGGTCCGCGGCGTGATCCCCGATCCGAGCCCGCCAGGGCGCGAAGGCCTCCCGTTGGGTGAGCTCTACCAGGCGATCCTGCGCCGAGCCGGTCGCGGTCGGTCGGATCAGGACGTCGATCGTCGTGTCCGGGTGGGCGGCGAGCAGCCGTTCCAGCAGTCCCTGGCCGACGAAGCCGGTGACGCCGGTCAGCAGGACGCGGCCGCGGAGCCCGCCCGGGTTCCCGTGGGAGGGCGGCAGGAGGGGTACGACGTGCGGCACAGGAACCACTTTCTCTCGGCGCCTCCCGACAGCCCAGTGGGCCGTGCGGCACGCCTGCTCACGCGGTCCGGGGGCCGCTTGCTCCGGCCCGCGTCCGGGTCGCCTCCTGCCCGCCGCGCGGACCGTCCCCCCTCGGCGTCGTAGCCTGCTGGCATGCCGACACCCCCCACGGCCGCCGCCCGTCCCGCAGAACGGACCCTCCACGGCGATCGCACCATCGATGAGTATGCATGGCTCGCCGGCAAATCCGGCAATCAGGTGGACGCCGAGGTGCAGGCCCACTTGGCGGCGGAGAACGCGTACGCCGCGGCCGTGACGGCGGATCAGGCCGGCCTGCGGGCCGCGATCGTCGCCGAGATCAAGGGCCGGACCAAGGAGACCGATCTGTCGGTCCCGGTGGCCTACCGCGGGTGGTGGTACTACTCGCGCACCCAGGAGGGGCACCAGTATCCGGCGGAGTGCCGGGTCGCGATGATCCCCGGGGAGCCGCGCCCCGCACCGGAGCCGGGCCGGCCGTGGCCGGGGGAGCAGGTGCTGGTCGACGGGGATGTCGAGGCGGTCGGCGGCGACTACTTCGCGCTGGGGGCGTGCGAGGTGAGCCCCGATGGGGACCTGGTCGCGTTCGCGGTGGACCGGGCCGGGGACGAGCGGTTCGACGTGGTGGTGCGGCGGATCGCCGACGGGGTGGTCGTCGACGACCGGGTGCGGGGGGTCGGCTATGGGCTGGTGTGGTCCGCCGACTCGACGTACCTCGTCTACACCCGCGTGGATGACGCCTGGCGTCCGCACCAGGTGTGGCGGCACCGGATCGGCGCCGACCCGGCGGAGGACACGCTGCTGCTCCAGGAGGACGACGAACGCTTCTGGCTGGGGATCGGCTCGTCCCGCGATGACATGCAGCTGGTGGTGGGGGCCGGCTCCAAGACCACGAGTGAGTGCTGGCTGGGGTCGCTGGTGGAGCCGGTGCCGACGTTGACGTCGGTGGCGGGGCGGGTGAGCGGGTGGGAGTACGACGTGGAGCCGGCCGGCGACGGCCTGCTGGTCACGCACAACGCGAATTCGCCGGACTTCGAGGTGTCCTGGCTGGCGGCGCCCGGCGTGCCGCGTCAGGAGTGGACCAGCTGGCTGCCCCCGGCCGTCGGGGTGCGCTATCTGGGGGTGGAGGCCTTCGCCGGGCACGTCGTGGTCTCGTTGCGCGAGGGTGGGCTGGCGGGGCTGCGGCTCGCCCGACGGACCGGTCCCGGCGTGGCTGGGCTGGCGACGCCCACCGCCCTCGCGCCGCCGGAGGAGCTCTACGCGATCGGCACCGAGGCGAACCCGGACTGGTTCGCGGACACGCTGCGGGTGGTGCACGAGTCGTTCGTGACCCCCAAGACACTCGCTGAGATCGACGTGGCGAGTGGGGCGTGGACGGTGCTGAAGCGACAGGAGGTGCTGGGCGGGTACGACGCTGCGGCGTACCGGCAGCGCCGCGAATGGGTCACCGCGCCCGACGGGGTGGCGGTGCCGCTGTCGCTGGTGCACCGGGCGGGGGTGGTGCCGGACGGGACGGCGCCGGTGGTGCTGTACGGGTACGGGGCGTACGAGGCCAGTCTGGATCCCTGGTTTTCGGTGGCCCGGCTCTCGATGCTCGACCGGGGCGTGGTGTTCGCCGTCGCCCACGTCCGCGGCGGCGGGGAGATGGGGCGCAGCTGGTATGAGCAGGGCAAACTGCTGGCCAAGCCCACGACGTTCAGCGACATGGTCGCCTGCGCGCGGCACCTGCACGCCCGGGGCTGGTGCGCCCCGGACCGGCTGGCGATCCAGGGCGGCTCGGCGGGCGGACTGACGTTGGGGGCGACGCTGAACCTGGCGCCGGAGCTGTTCGTGGCGGCGCACGCCGACGTGCCGTTCGTGGACGCCCTGACGTCGATGCTGGACGAGACGCTGCCGCTGACGGTGGCGGAGTGGGAGGAATGGGGCGATCCGTTGCACGACGCGGCGGCGTACGCCTGCATGAAGTCGTATTCGCCGTACGAGAACCTGCGGCCGGTGCCCTACCCCGCGATCCTCGCGACGACCAGCCTCAACGACACGCGGGTGCTGGTGTGCGAGCCGGCCAAGTGGGTGGCGCGGCTGCGGGCGGTGGCCACGTCGGACGTCGCGACGCGGCCGATCCTGCTCAAGACGGAGATGGTGGCGGGGCACGGGGGCAAGAGCGGCCGGTACGACGCGTGGGAGCAGTACGCGTTCGAGGCGGCCTTCCTGCTGACGGCCCTGGGGGCGGTGGAGCCGGTGGGGTGACCTGTTTCGGGGTCAGGCGGGGTTGGGGTGGAGGCGGGTGGTGGCGGTGTGGACGGTGATGGTGGGGCCGGTGGTGGTGCGGGTGGCGGTGCCGTTGATGGGTTGCCAGGGGCCGTTGTTGAGGCGGTAGTCGGCGGTGAGGGTGGCGGTGGTGGTGGGGGTGTA
>Ga0209369_1000530_pt1 | contig 43990 bp, 43 predicted proteins | sample EBPBio142010_DNA_FD_185865 | JGI IMG/M metagenome (GOLD analysis project Ga0209369, IMG submission 185865) | Wastewater treatment Type I Accumulibacter community from EBPR Bioreactor in Madison, WI, USA - Reactor 1_10/4/2010_ DNA (SPAdes)... | ecosystem: Engineered > Bioreactor > EBPR >...
GTGGCACCGAAGGCGCTGTTCCCGAAGCTGCTGCAGGCCAAGCAGGCGGCCGACCTGCACACCCCGGGCTTCAACCAGCGCGTGGCCTGGGAGGTGTTGCGCAGCGGCCTGCTGGCCACCCACCTGCAGCAGGTGCGCGCCCGCTACAAGCTGCAGCGCGACGCCATGCGCGCCGCGCTCGACCGCCACCTGCCGGCGGGCTGCCGCTTCAGCACACCGGCCGGCGGCATGTTCTTCTGGGTGGAGCTGCCAGCGGGCATGGATGCCACCGCGCTGCTGCCGCAGGCGGTGGACGCCGGCATGGCCTATGTGCCCGGGGCACCGTTCTACTGCCACGCGCCGCGCAACAACACCTTGCGCCTGAGCTTCGTCACCGTGGCGCCGGCGCAGATCGAGCAGGCCGTGGCGGCGCTGGGCGGCGTGCTGCGCCGCGCGCTGGAGGCGCGGGCATGAAGCGGCGCTTCGACCAGCTGGACGTGTTCAGCGCCGAGCCGCTGCGCGGCAACCCGCTGGCCGTGGTGCACGGGGCCGAGGGTCTGGACGAGGCGCGCATGGCCGCCTTCGCGCGCTGGACGAACCTGTCCGAGACCACCTTCCTGCTGCCGCCCACCGATCCGCAGGCCGACTACCGGGTGCGCATCTTCACGCCCTTCGGCGAGCTTCCCTTCGCCGGTCACCCCACGCTGGGCAGCTGCCATGCCTGGCTGGCGGCCGGCGGCCGGCCGCAGAGCGAAGGCATGGTGGTGCAGCAATGCGGCGTGGGCCTGGTGCCGGTGCGCCGCGACGGCCAGCGCCTGGCCTTCGCCGCGCCGCCCACGCGCCGCAGCGGGCCGCTGGACGAGGCGCTGCTGGGTCGGATCGCCACGGCGCTGCGCCTGCCGCGCACGGCGCTTCGCGAGCACCAGTGGGTGGACAACGGCCCGGGCTGGTGCGCGGTGATGCTCGAATCGGCCGAGGCGGTGCGCGCGCTGCGGCCGGACTGGCCGGCGCTGGGCGACCTGAGGGTGGGCGTGGTCGGGCCGCAGCCGGCCGGCAGCGAGACGCAGTTCGAGCTGCGTGCGCTGCTCGGCAGCGGCATGTTCGAAGACCCGGTCACCGGCAGCCTGAACGCCAGCGTGGCGCAATGGCTGATCGGCAGCGGCCGGGCGCCGCCACGCTACCTGGCCAGCCAGGGCCATGCGCTGGGCAGGGCCGGGCGGGTGCACATCGAGCGCATAGGCGACACGATCTGGGTGGGTGGCGAGGTCTGCCCCTGCATCCAGGGCGAGGTGCAACTGTGAGCGCGGCCGTCGACCACCTGGTGGTGGCCGCCGCCTCGCTGGACCAGGGCGCCGAGTGGTGCGAGCGCGTGTTGGGCGTCACCCCCGCGCCGGGCGGCCAGCACGTGGGCATGGGCACGCACAACCGGCTGCTGGCCATCGGCAGCGACGCCTTCCCGAAGGCCTACCTGGAAATCATCGCCATCGACCCGGCGGCGCCGAAACCGAAGCGGCCGTACTGGTTCGGCCTGGACCAGCCGGCGCTGCAGGCGCGGCTGCGCCAGGCGCCGACGCTGGTGCACATGGTGGCCCGCTGCAGCGGTCTGGATGCGCAGCTGGCCGCGTTGGCGGCCTTGGGCGTGGACGCCGGCCGCGCACTGGCGGCCGAGCGTGCCAATGCGCATGGCGTGCTGCGCTGGCGCATCGCGGTGCGCGAGGACAGCCAGCTGCTGTGTGGCGGCGCGCTGCCGACGCTGATCGAATGGGGCGAACAACATCCCAGCGCGATGCTGCCGGCCAGCCCGGTGGGGCTGGCGGCGCTGTCGCTGGGCGGCCTGCCGGCGGCGGTGGGCTCGGCCCTGGCCCTGCCCGGCGTGCCGCTGCGCGACAGCGGCGCCGCGCTGGTGGCCGAGCTGGACACCCCGCGCGGCCGCGTCCGCCTGAGCAGCGATGACTGAGGCGCTACCCGGTGCCGAGGCGCTGCGCCAGGCGCGGGCCATTGTGGCCGCGCAGCTGCCGGCCACGCCGACGATCCGCTGGCCGCTGCTGGAACGCCGGCTGGGCGCGACCGCGCACGTCAAGCACGAGAACCACACCGAGCTGGGCGCCTTCAAGCTGCGCGGCGGCGCGGTCTACGTGCAGCGGCTGCAGCAGCGCGAGCCGGCGCTGCGCGGGCTGATCAGCGCCACCCGCGGCAACCACGGCCAGTCGATCGCACGCGCCGGCGCGCGCCACGGACTGCCGGTGACCATCGTCGTGCCGCACGGCAATTCGGTGGAGAAGAACGCGGCGATGCGCGCGCTGGGCGCCACGCTGGTCGAACACGGCGAGGATTTCCAGCAGGCCCGCGAGCATGCCGGCACGCTGGCCGCGCAGCAGGGCCTGCACATGGTGCCCAGCTTCCATGACGACCTGGTCTGCGGTGTGGCCAGCTACTGGCTGGAGTTCTTCGAACAGGTGCAGCCCGACGTGGTGGTGGTGCCGATCGGCCTGGGCTCGGGCATCGTGGCCTGCGCCGCGGCGCGTGCGGCCACCGGGGCGCGCACGCGCATCGTCGGCGTGGTGTCGGCGCATGCCACGGCCTACCGCGATTCGTTCGAGGCCGGCCGCGTGGTCGAGGCCGCGGTCAGCACGCAACTGGCCGACGGCATGGCCTGCCGCGTGCCCGAGGCGGCGGCGCTGGCGATCATCAGCCGCGAGGTGGACGAGATCCTGGCCGTCAGCGACGACGAGGTGGCCGAGGCCATGCGCATCTACTTCAGCGACACCCACAACGTGGCCGAAGGCGCCGGCGCCGCGCCGCTGGCGGCCGCGCTGCAGCGCCGTGGCGCCTGGGCCGGCCGGCACATCGGCCTGGCGCTGACCGGCGGCAATGTCGACCGCGCGCTGTTCGCGCGCGTGCTTGCGGCATGATCGGCGCATGACCGAGGAGCTGTTCCGCGAAGACGCCACGCTGCTGGATTGCAGCGCGCGGGTGACGGCCGTCGACGCGCTGGGCGTGCGTCTGGACCGCACGGTGTTCTATCCGCAGGGCGGCGGCCAGGCCGGCGATGCCGGTGAGCTGCGCCTGGCCGACGGCCGCAGCCTGAGCGTGGTGGACACCCGCAAGGGCGAGGCGCCGGGCGAGATCGTGCACGTGCTGGCCGAAGGCAGCGACACCACCGGGCTGGCGCCGGGCACCGAAGTGCTGGCGCGCATCGATGCGGCGCGACGGCGCGCCCACCGGCGCTTCCACACCGCCACCCACCTGCTGTGCGCGCTGGTGCCGCACCCGGTGAACGGCTGCTCGATCACCGAGCGCTACGCGCGGCTGGACTTCCACATGAACGAGCCGCTGGACAAGGACGCGCTGACGGCCGGCATCGCACGCCTGGTGGCCGAGGCCCACCCGGTGCGCCACCGCTGGATCAGCGAGGCCGAGCTGGACGCCAACCCGCAGCTGGTGCGCAGCATGAGCGTGCAGCCGCCACGCGGCCAGGGCCGGGTACGGGTGCTGGAGATCGAGGGCGTGGACCTGCAGCCCTGCGGCGGCACGCACGTCGCCAACACCGCCGAGATCGGCGCGGTGGTGGTGACGAAGGTGGAGAAGAAAAGCGCGATGACCCGGCGGGTCATCCTCGGCTTCGCCGAGTAAACGAATCGGCGCCCCCGGGAGGGGGCGCGCGAAGGGGTGGGCCTATTCCTTACGGAAGTCGTCGTGGCAGGCCTTGCAGGCGCCGCCCACCGGGCCGAAGGCGGCCTTGATCTGGTCGAGGTTGCCGGTCTTGGCGGCGGCATTCAGCTTGGCCATCTCTTCCTGCATCTTGTTGGCAGCGGCCACGAACTTGGCGTTGTCGCTCCAGATGTTCGGCTTGGCGCGCGTGTCGCCCACGTCGGTGCCCGGTCCGAAGGCGGTGAAGGGCAGCTTGGCCATCGTGTTGGCGACTTCCATGTTGGCCTGCGCGGCGGCGGCATCGAAGGGCACCCGGCCGTTGGCCATGGCGCCGACGCGACCGAAGTGCGCGGCCATGACAGTGAAGGCGGCCTTGCGGTACTTCACCGCATCTTCCGGCTTGGCAAACTGCGCCGCGGCGGGCAGGGCGGTGACGACGCCGGCAAGGGCCAGCACAGCCAGGGACAAACGCTTCATTCGATTCCTCCGCTAGAGGGGTGGTGGGATGGTTGGCGCGACCGCGGCCTGTGTCGGCCGTCAACCCGCGCTGCGCAGTGTACGGATCGGCACCGCTTTTGCTTCCCTCCCCCGGGTAAGCCCTGGGCAGCCGTTCGCGTTATGGTTGCGCCTGTGCCACTCGTTGCCCGAAAACCATGACATCTTCCCCGACGAGGCTCGTCGCCGTGCGGGTCTGGGACCTGCCCACCCGTCTGTTCCACTGGGTGCTGGCGCTGGCGGTGGTGGCGCTGGTGGTCACCGCCAAGATCGGCGGCGCAGCGATGGTCTGGCATTTCCGCCTGGGCTACCTGGTGCTGGCGCTGGTGGTCTTCCGCATCCTGTGGGGGCTGGTGGGCGGGCGCTGGTCGCGCTTCGCCAGCTTCGTGCGCGGGCCCGGCACGGTGCTGCGCTACCTGCGCGGCGACAGCCGGGCCGACGAGCATCTGGACGTGGGCCACAACCCGCTGGGCAGCCTGTCGGTGCTGGCGCTGCTGTTCTTCCTGGCGCTGCAGGTGGGCACCGGCCTGGTGGCCGACGACGAGATCGCCAACGTCGGGCCGCTGAACCGCTTCGTCAGCAGCGCGTTGGCCAGCCAGGCCACGCATTGGCACAAGGACTACGGGCAGTGGATCCTGCTGGCGCTGGTGGCGCTGCACGTCTTGGCGATCCTGTTCTACCTGTTCGGCAAGGGCAAGAACCTGGTGCGGCCGATGATCAGCGGCGACAAGCCGCTGCCGCCCGGCACGCCACCGGCGGCCGACGGCGCCGCGCCGCGCCTGCTGGCGCTGGTGCTGGCCGCGGCCAGCGGCAGCCTGGCCTTCTGGGTGTCGCGCCTGGCCACATGATGGGCGCGCCCGCTGCCGGAGCCGGCCGATGAACGAGGTGAGCTTCCGCCTGGTCGATGCGGCCACGGCCGAGCAGCTGGCCGATGCGCGCGCGCTGTTCCGCGAATACGCCGACGGCCTGCAGGTGGACCTGTGCTTCCAGAACTTCGAGGCCGAGCTGGCCGGGCTGCCCGGCGAGTACGCCGCGCCCGACGGCACGCTGCTGCTGGCCTATGCCGACGACGCGCCGGCCGGCTGCGTGGCAATGCGGCCGCTGCACGACGTGGACCACGCCAACGCCTGCGAGATGAAGCGGCTGTACGTGCGCCGCGCGTTCCGCCGCTTCGGCCTGGGCCGGCTGCTGGCGCAGTCGCTGATGGACCGTGCCGCCAGCGCCGGCTATTCGGTGATGCTGCTGGACACGCTGGACGAGATGGAATCGGCCCGCGAGCTGTATGCCACGCTGGGCTTCGTCGAGGTGCCGCCCTACTACTACAACCCGATTCCCGGTGCCCACTACCTGAAGGTGCAGCTGTAACCGGCTGCCGCCCGCCCGCCCAGGGCCTCCAACCCCGCTCGCCATGACCACCCCTGTCTTCGAACTCCATGCCGGGGCGCTGCGCCTGGCGCTGCGCCCCGACCTGGGCGGCAGTATCTCCGGGCTGTGGCACCGCCACCTGCCGCTGATGCGCAGCAGCGAGCCGCCGGCGCCGGCCGGTGCGCGGCAGTCGGCCAGCTTCCCGCTGGTGCCGTACTCCAACCGCCTGGCCTACCGGCGCTTCCGCTGGAAGGGCCACGACTTCACGACGCAGCCCAACTTCGACGACAGCCCGCATTCGCTGCACGGCGTGGGCTGGCGCCGGCCGTGGGAAGTGGTGTCGTCCAGCGCGCTGGACGTGGTGCTGCGCTACCGCCACACGCCCGACGGCGACTGGCCTTTCGCCTTCGAGGCCCGCCAGTACTTCACGCTGACGCCGGAGTCGATGCGCGTGCAGATGGTGTTCGACAACCTGGCCGATGTTGCCCAGCCGGTGGGCCTGGGCTGGCACCCGTACTTTCCGAAGCGCGCGCGCAGCCGGCTGCACATCGAGTTCGACGGCCGCTGGGACAGCGACGCCGCACAGCTGCCGGTGCGCAAGGTGGCGCAGAGCGGCATCGACAGCGACGTGGTGCACCTGGACTACGACAACTGCTTCGACGGCTGGCGCGGCACGGCGCGCATCCGCGACGAGAAGATGTCGCTGCAGCTCAGCTCGTCGCTGCAGCGGCTGGTGGTCTACACGCCGCCGCAGCGCGACTACTACTGCGTCGAGCCGGTCAGCCACGTCTCCAACGCCATCCACATGGCCGACCCGCTGGCGCACGGCCTGCGCAGCGTCGCGCCCGGCGAGTCCACCGACGCCTGGATGCAGCTCGACGTGGCGGTGCTGTGAAGTTCGGCCCGCCCGAGCCCGGCCTGCAGGTGGCAGTGGCCCAGCCCAGCGGGCTGGGCGAATCGCCGGTGTGGCACCCCGCCGCGCAGTGCCTGTACTACATCGACATCCCAGGCAAGGAACTGCTGCGCTTCGATCCGGCCCGCGGCCAGCGCCGCCAATGGGCGCTGGACAGCGAGCCCGGCGCGCTGGCGCCGATGCCCGACGGCGCGCTGCTGCTGGCGCTGCGCAGCGGGCTGTGGCGCTTCGACCCGGCCAGTGGCGCGCAGCGCAAGCTGGCCGATGCGCCCTACAAGCCGGCGGCGCAGCGCTTCAACGACGGCAAGTGCGACGCCCGCGGCCGCTTCTGGGTGGGCACGATCTGCCAACCCACGCTGCCGGCCAAGGGCACGATGCAGTGTTATGCCGGGCGCCAGCTGAAGCAGCGCTTCGACGGCGTGTCGATCAGCAACGGCCTGGCCTGGAGCCCGGACGGCCGCGTCATGTACTGGGCCGACACCGAGCAGAACGTCGTCCATGCCTTCGATTTCGATCCGGACAGCGGTGAGCTGTCGCGCAAGCGCGAGTTCATCCGCTTCCCCACCGACCCGGCCCGCGACGACTACCTGGGCCGGCCCGACGGCGCCGCGGTGGACAGCGAAGGCGCCTACTGGCTGGCGATGTACGACGGCCAGCGGCTGCTGCGCATTTCGCCGGCCGGGCAGATCCTGCGCCAGGTGCACCTGCCGGTGCGCTGCCCGACGATGCCGGCCTTCGGCGGCCACGACCTGAAGACGCTGTACATCACCAGCGGCCGCGAATGGCGTCCGCCCGCCGAGCTGGCCGCGCAGCCGCTGGCCGGCTGCGTGCTGGCGCTGGCGGTGGATGTGCCGGGCCTGCCGGTGAACTTCGTGCTGCCCTGAATGGACGCCGAGGCCACCGCCCGCGGCACGCTGCTGCAGCGGCTGCGCGAGCTGCGCGAATGGGACCTGGCCATCGTCGGCGGCGGGGCCACCGGCCTGGGCGTGGCGCTGGACGCCGCGGCGCGCGGCTTCGCGGTAGTGCTGCTGGAGGCAGAGGACTTCGCCAAGGGCACCTCGTCGCGCTCCACCAAGCTGGTGCACGGCGGCGTGCGGTATCTGGCGCAGGGCGACATCGGCCTGGTGCACGAGGCGCTGCACGAGCGCAGCACGCTGCTGCGCAACGCGCCGCAGGTGGCGCAGCGGCTGGGCTTCGTGGTGCCGGGCTACCGCCTGCTGGACCTGCCCTTCTACGGCGCCGGCCTGAAGGCCTATGACGTGCTGGCCGGCCGCCAGGGCCTGGGCCCGACCGAGATGCTGTCGGCCCGGCGCACGCAGGAGCTGCTGCCCACCGTGCGCCGCCAGGGCCTGGTGGGCGGCGTGCGCTACTGGGACGGGCAGTTCGACGACGCCCGCCTGGCCTGTCTGCTGGCGCGCACCGCACTGGCGCGTGGCGCGCTGCTGCTGAACCACTGCCCGGTGACCGGCCTGCTGCGCGAGGACGGCAGCGTGCGCGGCCTGCAGGCGCAGGACGCCGAAACCGGCGAGACCTTCCGCGTGCAGGCGCGCTGCGTGGTCAATGCCGCAGGCGTGTGGGTGGATGCGGTGCGCGACATGGACCGCGAGCCCGATGCGCCGCCGAAGCCGCCGATGGTGGCGCCCAGCCAGGGCGTGCACCTGGTGGTGGACCATGCCTTCCTGCCCGGCACGCATGCGCTGATGGTGCCCAAGACCAGCGACGGCCGCGTGCTGTTCGGCGTGCCCTGGCTGGGCAAGACCATCCTGGGCACCACCGATACGCCGCGCCAGGACCTGGACCGCGAGCCCACGCCTTTCAAGGAAGAGGTGGACTTCATCCTGCGAGAGGCCGGCCGCTACCTGTCGAAGGCGCCGACGCGGGCCGACGTGCGCTCGGTCTGGGTGGGCCTGCGGCCGCTGGTCCGGCCGCCGGACGACGAGGGCGAGAACACCAAGGCGCTGTCGCGCGAGCACACGGTGATCGTCGGCCGTTCGGGCCTGGTCACGGTGACCGGCGGCAAGTGGACCACCTACCGGGCCATGGCCGAAGACGTGCTGGACCGTTGCATGGACAGCGGCGCGCTGCCCCGCCGTCCCGGTGGCGTGACCCGGCACCTGCCGCTGGTGGGCGCGGCACCGGGCCGGCCGCTGGGCGAGCCGCCGGGCGAGCATCTGTACGGCAGCGAGGCGCCGCTGCTGCGGAGCCTGCCGGGCGCCGAGCGCTGGCTGTGGCGCGATGCCGAAAGCGGCCGCGGCGGCCTCAGCGAGGCGATGGTGCGCTTCGCGCTGCGCTACGAGATGGCGCGCGGCATCGAGGACGTGCTGGCGCGGCGCTCGCGGCTGCTGTTCCTGGACGCGGCCCAGGCCGCCGCACTGGTGGAGCCGGTGGCCGCGCTGATCGAAGACGAACTGGACCGCCCGGTGCCCGCTGCCGAGCGCAGCGCATTCACCGCTTTGGCGCAGCGCTACCGCAGCTTGCCCTGAGGCTGCTTCGCTGCGGTGCAGCGACGGCTTGTGGGGGACTTCGGGTTGCCACGTATAATCTTTGGGTTTTGCTGAACACGCACGCGGTGGAAGTGCCATGCCCGAGAGGCGAATTCGATCGGGCCAACCGGACAATTGGGACGACCACGAGGACGAAGCGGAAGTCCAGCCCCTGACTCGCGCGCAGGCACAGGCCTTGCGGGAGAAGCACCCGCAGGTTCCGGCCTGGTGGGTGGTCGCGGCCCAGGCCGTGGTGGGGTTGGTGGTGGCTGTGCTGGCATGGCTGCTGTCCGACGACCGCGCGGTGTGGATGTCGGCGCTTTACGGCGCCGCGGTGGTGGTGGTGCCGGGGGCCTTGATGGCGCGCGGCATGAGCAGCCGGATCAGCAGCGTGACGCCAGCGGCCAGTGCCGTCAGCTTCATGTTGTGGGAGATGGTGAAGATAGCGGTCTCGGTGCTGATGCTGGTGTTGGCGCCGAGGATCGTGCAGCCCTTGAGCTGGCCGGCCCTGCTGGTGAGCCTGGTGGTCTGCATGCACGTGTACCTGCTGGCGCTGTTGTGGCGCCGGCCTGAAAAGAAGCAATCGGGAACCTGAACACATGGCAGCCGAGGGTCAATCAAGTCACGCGCCCACCGCCGGCGAGTACATCGTCCATCACCTGCAGCACCTGCAATCGGGCAAGCAGGCCTCGGTGGTCGATTTCTCGGTCGTCAACATCGACTCGGTGTTCTATTCAATCCTGCTGGGCGTGATCGGTTGCTGGCTGTTGTGGCTGGCCGCGCGCAAGGCGACCTCCGGTGTGCCGGGGCGCTTCCAGGCGGCGGTGGAAATGCTGGTGGAGATGGTCGACTCCCAGGCCAAGGGCATCGTGCACAACGCCACCAGCCGCAAGCTGGTCGCGCCGCTGGCCCTGACGGTGTTTGTCTGGATCTTCATGATGAACGCGATGGACCTGCTGCCGGTGGACCTGCTGCCCCATCTGTGGCACGTGACGCAGCCGATCCATGGCGCCCCCAACTACATGCGCGTGGTGCCCACGGCCGACCTGTCCATCACGATGGGCCTGAGCGTCAGCGTGCTGCTGATCTGCCTGTACTACAACGTCAAGATCAAGGGCCTGGGCGGCTGGGTCCACGAGCTGTTCTCGGCGCCCTTCGGCGACAAGTGGTTCCTGTATCCGGTGAACTTCCTGATGCAGATCATCGAGTTCGTCGCCAAGACCGTCTCGCACGGCATGCGACTGTTCGGCAACATGTACGCTGGCGAACTGATCTTCATGCTGATCGCCCTGATGGGCGGTGCCTTTGCGCTCAGCTTCACCGGCATCGCGCTGGCCATCGGCCATGTCATTGCCGGCACCGTCTGGGCCATCTTCCACATCCTGATCATCACGCTGCAGGCCTTCGTCTTCATGATGCTGACGCTGGTCTACGTGGGTCAGGCGCACGACGCTCACTGAGCGGCGCGCACCCTGCACGGTTCATCCGTTTCGCTTTCCCTTTCCTCTCAACTTCCCCAACCAGGAGCAACTAAATGGAAGTCATCAGCTTTGTCGCCCTCGCCGCCGGCCTGATCATCGGTCTGGGCGCCGTCGGTGCGTGTATCGGCATCGGCATCATGGGCGGCAAGTACCTCGAATCGGCCGGCCGCCAGCCCGAGCTGATGGGCGAACTGCAGACCAAGATGTTCCTGCTGGCCGGCCTGATCGACGCGGCCTTCATCATCGGTACCGGTATCGCGCTGTGGTTCGCCACCGCCAACCCGTTCCTGGCCCAGATCGCCAACCTGCCGAAGTAATCAGGACTACCCCGAAGCGGCTGCGCCGCTCCCCTCAAGGGGCGACGCCAGCGGCCCGGCAAAGCCGGCTCCGCGGCGTCTGCTTGGAAGGAGTCCCACCCGTGCGAGGCATGAATTGAGCATCAACGCCACACTGATCATCCAGATGATCGTCTTCGCGATCCTGGTCTGGTTCACGATGAAGTTCGTCTGGCCGCCGATCACGGCCGCCCTGGACGAGCGTGCGAAGAAGATCGCCGACGGCCTCTCGGCCGCCGACAAGGCCAAGTCCGAGCTGGCCCAGGCCAACAAGCGTGTCGAGGAGCAGCTGTCCGCAGCCCGCAACGACGCGGCGCAGCGCCTGGCCGATGCCGAGCGCCTGGCGCAGTCGATGATCGAAGAGGCCAAGGGCCGCGCCAACGAAGAGGGCGCCAAGATCATCGCCGCCGCCAAGGCCGAGGCCGAGCAGGAAGCCACCAAGGCCCGCGAGGCCCTGCGCGAGCAGGTGGCGGCGCTGGCCGTCAAGGGCGCCGAGTCGATCCTGAAGCGCGAGGTCAACGCCGGCGTTCATGCCGAACTGTTGAACCGCCTGAAGGCCGAGCTTTGATCGGGGCCTGAGACATGGCCGAGATCGCCACCATCGCCCGTCCCTACGCCGAAGCGCTGTTCAAGGCCGCCGGTACCGATCCCGTCGCGCTTTCGCAGCAGGTGCAGGCGCTGGCCGACGTGGCTGCGCAGCCGCAGCTGCTGCAGTTTGCCGACGACCCGAAGGTCGAGCCCGCGCAGGTCGTGCAGGTCATCGGCTCGGTGATCGGCGCGCCGCTGTCGCCGGCCGCGAGCAACCTGCTCGACCTGGTCATCCAGAACGGCCGCCTGGCCGCACTGCCCGAGATCGCGGCGCAGTTCCACGCGCTGGTCAACGCCAGCAGCGGCGTGTCCGACGCCACCGTCTACAGCGCGTTTCCGATCGACGCGCCGGCCCTGGCCGACGTGGTCACGGTGCTGGAGCGGCGCTTCCAGCGCAAGCTGAATGCGCATGTGGTGGTCGACCCCGAGCTGATCGGCGGCATCCGCGTGGTCGTCGGTGACGAGGTGCTGGACACCTCGGTCAAGGCCCGCCTCGAACAGATGAGAGTGGCGCTGACGGCCTGAGGCCGGCACGTCGTCCAACGGAGAAGCATCATGCAACTGAATCCCGCAGAAATTTCCGAACTGATCAAGAGCCGCATCGAGGGCCTTGGCGTCTCGGCGGACATCCGCAACCAGGGCACGGTGGTGTCGGTGACCGACGGCATCTGCCGCATCCACGGCCTGTCCGACGCGATGCAGGGCGAAATGCTGGAGTTCCCGGCCACGGCCGACGGCCAGCCGACCTTCGGCCTGGCGCTGAACCTCGAGCGCGACTCGGTCGGCGCGGTGATCCTGGGCGAGTACGAGCACATCTCCGAAGGCGACACCGTCAAGTGCACGGGCCGCATCCTGGAAGTGCCGGTGGGCCCCGAGCTGAAGGGCCGCGTCGTCAACGCGCTGGGCCAGCCGATCGACGGCAAGGGCCCGATCAACGCCAAGATGACCGACGTCATCGAAAAGGTGGCCCCGGGCGTGATCGCGCGTCAGAGCGTGAGCCAGCCGGTGCAGACCGGCCTGAAGTCCATCGACACCATGGTGCCGATCGGCCGCGGCCAGCGCGAGCTGATCATCGGCGACCGCCAGACCGGCAAGACCGCGGTGGCGATCGACACGATCATCAACCAGAAGGGTCAGGACATGACCTGCGTCTACGTCGCCATCGGCCAGAAGGCGTCGTCGATCAAGAACGTGGTGCGCTCGCTGGAGCAGGCCGGTGCGATGGACTACACCATCGTCGTCGCGGCTTCCGCGGCCGAAAGCGCGGCCATGCAGTACGTGGCCGCCTACTCGGGCTGCACGATGGGCGAGTACTTCCGCGACCGCGGCGAAGACGCGCTGATCATCTATGACGACCTGTCCAAGCAGGCCGTGGCCTACCGTCAGGTGTCGCTGCTGCTGCGCCGCCCGCCGGGCCGCGAAGCCTACCCCGGCGACGTGTTCTATCTCCACAGCCGTCTGCTCGAGCGCGCCGCGCGTGTCAACGCCGACTACGTGGAAGCCTTCACCAAGGGCGCCGTCAAGGGCAAGACCGGTTCGCTGACCGCGCTGCCGATCATCGAGACGCAGGCCGGTGACGTGTCCGCCTTCGTGCCGACCAACGTGATCTCGATCACCGACGGCCAGATCTTCCTGGAAACCTCGCTGTTCAACGCCGGTATCCGCCCCGCCATCAACGCCGGTATCTCGGTGTCGCGCGTGGGTTCTGCCGCGCAGACCAAGCTGATCAAGGGCCTGTCCGGCGGTATCCGTACCGACCTGGCGCAGTACCGTGAACTGGCGGCCTTCGCGCAGTTCGCGTCCGACCTGGACGCGGCCACCAAGAAGCAGCTGGACCGCGGTGCCCGCGTGACCGAGCTGCTGAAGCAAGCCCAGTACTCGCCGCTGCCGATCAGCCTGATGGGCGCGTCGATCTTCGCGGTGAACAAGGGCTTCCTCGACGACGTGGACGTGAAGAAGGTGCTCGACTTCGAGCACGGCCTGCACACCCACCTGAAGACCAGCCATGCCGCGCTGCTGAAGAAGCTGGACGACAGCAAGCAGCTGGACAAGGAGTCCGAGGCCGAGCTGACCGCCGCGATCGAGGCCTTCAAGAAGTCCTTCGCCTGAACCCCTGACCTGACCGAAGGAGTTCTGCGATGGCAGCAGGCAAGGAAATACGCGGCAAGATCAAGAGTGTCGAGAACACCAAGAAGATCACCAAGGCCATGGAAATGGTCGCCGCCAGCAAGATGCGCAAGGCGCAGGACCGCATGCGCGCGGCCCGGCCCTATGCCGAGAAGATCCGCAGCCTGGCGGCGAACCTGTCGCAGGCCACGCCCGAGTACAAGCACCCGTTCATGGTGCCGCACGACGATGCCAAGCTGGCCGGCTTCATCGTCGTCACCACCGACAAGGGCTTGTGCGGCGGCCTGAACACCAACATGCTGCGCATGGTCACGACCAAGCTGCGCGAACTGGAAGGGCAGGGCGTCAAGGCCGAGGCGGTGGCCATCGGCAACAAGGGCTACGGCTTCCTGAACCGCATCGGCGCGAAGATCGTCGCCCATGCGATCCAGCTCGGCGACAAGCCGCACCTGGACAAGCTGGTCGGCCCGGTGAAGGTGCTGCTCGACGCCTATGCGGCCGGCAAGCTGCAGGCGGTGTACCTGTGCTACACGCGCTTCATCAACACGATGAAGCAGGAGCCGGTGGTCGAGCAGCTGTTGCCGCTGTCGGCCGAGAGCATGGGCGGCGAAGCGCTGTCCTCCAGCACCTGGGACTACATCTACGAGCCCAGCGCGCCGGCCGTCATCGACGAGCTGCTGCTGCGCTACGTGGAGGCGCTGGTCTACCAGGCCACGGCCGAGAACCTGGCCTCGGAGCAGTCGGCGCGCATGGTGGCGATGAAGTCGGCCACCGACAACGCCGGCAACGTGATTGGCGAGCTGAAGCTGGTCTACAACAAGACGCGGCAGGCGGCCATCACCAAGGAACTCTCCGAGATCGTTGCCGGTGCGGCGGCGGTCTGACGATTCAAGAATCACGCATCTCGAAGGAAGCGAAAAATGTCTGAAGTTCAAGCGACCGGCAAGATCGTCCAGTGCATCGGCGCGGTGGTCGACGTGGAGTTTCCGCGCAATGCCATGCCCAAGGTGTACGACGCGCTCAAGCTCGAAGGCACGGCGCTGACGCTGGAAGTGCAGCAGCAGCTTGGTGACGGCATCGTGCGCACCATCGCGCTGGGTTCGTCCGACGGCCTGCGCCGCGGCCTGGTGGTCAGCAACACCGGCAAGGCGATCACCGTGCCGGTGGGCCGCGCGACGCTCGGCCGCATCATGGACGTGCTGGGCAGCCCGATCGACGAGCGCGGCCCGGTGGGCCAGGAGCTGACGGCGTCGATCCACCGCCGCCCGCCGGCCTATGACGAGCTGAGCCCGTCGCAGGACCTGCTGGAAACCGGCATCAAGGTGATCGACCTGGTCTGCCCGTTCGCCAAGGGCGGCAAGGTGGGCCTGTTCGGCGGCGCCGGCGTCGGCAAGACCGTGAACATGATGGAGTTGATCAACAACATCGCCAAGGCGCACAGCGGCCTGTCGGTGTTCGCCGGCGTGGGCGAGCGCACCCGCGAGGGCAACGACTTCTATCACGAGATGATGGAGTCGGGCGTGGTCAACAGCGACAACCTGGCCGAATCGAAGGTGGCCATGGTCTACGGCCAGATGAACGAACCGCCGGGCAACCGCCTGCGCGTGGCGCTGACCGGCCTGACCATCGCCGAATCCTTCCGTGACGAAGGCCGTGACGTGCTGTTCTTCGTGGACAACATCTACCGCTACACGCTGGCCGGCACCGAGGTGTCCGCGCTGCTGGGCCGGATGCCTTCCGCGGTGGGCTACCAGCCGACGCTGGCCGAGGAAATGGGCCGCCTGCAGGAGCGGATCACGTCGACCAAGGTCGGCTCGATCACCTCGATCCAGGCCGTGTACGTGCCCGCGGACGACCTGACCGACCCGTCGCCGGCCACCACCTTCGCCCACCTGGACTCCACCGTGGTGCTGTCGCGCGACATCGCGGCGCTGGGCATCTACCCGGCCGTGGACCCGCTGGATTCCACCAGCCGCCAGCTCGACCCTCACGTGGTCGGCGAAGAGCACTACACCGTGGCCCGTGCGGTGCAGGGCACGCTGCAGCGCTACAAGGAACTGCGCGACATCATCGCCATCCTGGGCATGGACGAACTGGCGCCCGAGGACAAGCTGGCCGTGGCCCGCGCGCGCAAGATGCAGCGCTTCCTGAGCCAGCCCTTCCACGTGGCCGAGGTCTTCACCGGTACGGCCGGCAAGTACGTGCCGCTGAAGGAAACCATCCGCGGCTTCAAGATGATCGTCAACGGCGAGTGCGATGCACTGCCCGAGCAGGCCTTCTACATGGTCGGCACGATCGACGAGGCCATCGCCAAGGCCAAGACCCTGCAGTAAGCGGCGCTAGCAAGCCCGAAGGACGACAACGATGGCCAAGCTGCATGTCGACGTGGTGTCCGCCGAGGAGAGCATCTTCTCCGGCGAGGCGAAGTTCGTCGCCTTGCCGGGCGAGATGGGTGAGCTCGGCATCTACCCGCGCCACACCCCGCTGATCACCCGCATCAAGCCCGGTGCGGTGCGCATCATCCGCGCTGACAACGACGAGGAAGAATTCGTCTTCGTCGCCGGCGGCATCCTCGAGGTGCAGCCCGGCACGGTCACCGTGCTGGCCGACACCGCGATCCGCGGCCACGACCTGGACGAGGCCAAGGCGCTGGAAGCCCGCAAGCAGGCCGAGGAATCGATGAAGAACGCCAAGAGCGACATCGATTTCGCCAAGGCCCAGGGCGAGTTCGCGGCCATGGCTGCGCAGATCGCCGCGCTGCGCAAGTTCCGCAAGAAGTAACGCCCGCACCACGCCCAAGTCAGGCCCGCCGGCTGCCGCCGCGCGGGCCTGTTGTTTTTGGCGCGGGCGCCGGCCACACTGGCCGCCTGGAGCAAAGGCAAGGGGGACGCGGCAATGGCCAACGGCAAGAAGACGGGCAACGGAACGGGCAAGGCCAAGCTCGGTCGCTCCGACTACCAGGCACGCATCGAGGCGCTGCAGATCGAGCTGAACCAGCTGGCGCGCTGGCTGCAGCACGGTGGCCGGCGGCTGCTGGTGCTGATCGAAGGCCGCGACACGGCCGGCAAGGGCGGCGTCATCGCGGCCATCGCCGACGCGCTGTCGCCGCGCTGGTGCCGCAGCGTCGCGCTGGCCAAGCCCGGCGAGCGCGAAAGCACGCAGTGGTACTTCCAGCGCTACGTGGCGCACTTGCCGGCGGCCGGCGAGATCGTGCTCTTCGACCGCAGCTGGTACAACCGCGCCGGCGTCGAGGCGGTCATGGGCTACTGCACGCCCGAGCAGACCGAAGCCTTCCTGCGCCAGGTGCCGGTGTTCGAGAAGCTGCTGGTGGACGACGGCATCCTGCTGTTCAAGTACTGGCTGTGCGTGGACCAGGCGCTGCAGGAAGAGCGCTTCGCCGAGCGCCTGAACGATCCGCTGAAGCGCTGGAAGCTGTCGCCGGTGGACCTGCAGGCACGCGAGCGTTATGCCCAGTACGGCGAGGCCCGCGACCGCATGCTGCAGGCCACGCACACCCGGCACGCGCCGTGGACGCTGGTGGATTTCAACGACCAGCGGCGCGGCCGGCTGACGCTGATCCGCGACCTGCTGGACCGCCTGCCCGACACCGCGCTGCCCGAGCCCAGCATCGATTTCCCGATGCTGCCCGGCAAGCCGCAGCGCGAGCGCTTCGGCGGCCCGCTGAAGCCGATCAAGAGCGTGGCCTGAAGGTGCCGGTCAGCCGATGACCACCGGCTGATCGGGCAGCTCGTTCGGGTTGCGCTCGCCGCCGGCCAGCGGGAAATGCTGGCGCAGCAGCGCATCCACCCGGTCCACCGCGGCCAGCAGGCCCTGCTCGAAGCGGCCGGCCTGGAACTCGCCCTTCATCTGCGCCGCCAGCCGGCGCCATTCGTCGGGCGCCACCTGCCGGTGCAGCCCGCGGTCGGCCACGATCTCGATCGCCCGGTCGGCCAGCAGCAGGTAGACGAGCACGCCGTTGTTGTGCTCGGTGTCCCACACCCGCAGCTTGCCGAACATCATGATCGCGCGCTCGCGCGCCGGCGCGTCGCGCCACAGATAGGACAGCGGCAGCCCGGCCTCGATGCAGATGCGTATCTCGCCGCTGTGGTGCCGCTCGCTGTCGTGCACGCGCTGCGCCAGCCGGGCCAGCGCGTCGGCATCCAGCCGGCGCTGCACGTCGCCTTCGTCCAGCCAGCGGTGTCGGATCAGCCGCGTCCAGCGTGTCATCTACCAGTCTCCCGAGGCGCCGCCGCCGCCGAAATCGCCGCCGCCGCCCGAACCGAAGCCACCCCCGCCGCCACCGCCAAAGCCCCCGCCCCAGCCGCCACCGCCGCCCCAGCCGGTCGGCGGTAGGCCCAGGCCGCCGGCGCGGCGCGTCATGCGCCGAGCGGTGCGCGCGGCGCCCAGCGCACCGACCATGATCGTGGCCAGCAGCGCGGCCACGATCGCCACGCCCAGCGCCGCGCCCAGCCACCAGGCCGCAGCGCCCGCGCCCGCGCCGGTGACCAGCATCGCGAGCTTGCGGCCCAGCAGCTGCGTCAGGATGCCGCCGATCACGAACACGGCGATGAAGAAGAACATCGCCAGCTCTTCCCAGGGCGTGCCGTCCAGCGCGCCATCGCGCGGCGCGGCACCGGGCTGCGGCAGGCCCTCGCCCTTGATGCGCGCCATCAGTGCGTCGATGCCGGCGCTCAGGCCGCCGGCATAGTCGCCGGCGCGGAAGGCCGGGCCGATCTGGCGGTCGATGATCAGCCGCGCTGCCAGGTCGGGCACTGCGCCTTCCAGCGCCTTGGCCACCTCGATGCGGATGCGCCGGTCGTTCTTGGCGACGACGATCAGCAGGCCGTCGCCGACCTCGCGGCGGCCGATCTTCCATTGGTCGGCCACGCGGAAGGCATAGGCGGCGATGTCCTCGGGCTGCGTGCTGGGCACCATCAGCACCACCATCTGCGTGCCCTGGGCCTGCTCGAAGGCCGCCAGCTTGCCATCCAGCGCGGCGCGCTGGCTGGCGTCCAGCGTGCCGGTCTGGTCGATGACGCGGCCGCTCAGCGGCGGCACCGGCAGCAGGTCCTGCGCCCACGCTGGCGCCAGCGCAGTCAGCAGCCAGGCCGCCACCAGCCAGGCGGACAGCCGCAGCGCGGGCATGAAAGGCGCCCTCAGCTCACTTCGAAGCGGCAGGGGCGGCCGGCGCGGCCTTGTCGAAGCTGACCGCCGGCGGCGCGCTGATCGCGGCCTCGTTCTGCACCGTGAAGTTGGGCTTCACCGCGTAGCTGAAGACCATTGCCGTCAGGTTGGTGGGGAAGCTGCGCGCCAGCACGTTGTAGTCGTTCACCGCCTTGATGTAGCGGTTGCGGGCCACGGTGATGCGGTTCTCGGTGCCTTCCAGCTGCACCCGCAGATCCTGGAAGCCCTGGTTGGCCTTCAGGTCGGGGTAGCGCTCCACCGTCACCATCAGCCGGCTCAACGCGCTGCCCAGCTCGCCCTGCGCGGCCTGGAACTTCTGGAAGGCCTCGGGGTTGTTGATCAGTTCCGGCGTGGCCTGGATGCTGGTGGCCTTGGCGCGCGCCTCGATCACCTTGGTCAGCGTCTCCTGCTCGAAGTTGGCCTCGCCCTTGACGGTGGCCACGATGTTCGGGATCAGGTCGGCGCGGCGCTGGTACTGGTTCAGCACCTCGGCCCACGAGGCCTTGACCTGCTCGTCCAGACGCTGGAAGTCGTTGTAGCCGCAGCCGGCCAGCAGCCAGCTGGCCAGCAGCGCCGTCAGCCAGGCCGCCATGCGTGATGTCTTCATCGGAACCCTCCCCGGGTGGTCTGTGCCCGGTGATGCTACCGCGCGGCTGCCGCGCTGCCGCCGCGTACAGTGCAGGCATGGTCTTGCTCGAACAGGCACTGCACGGCGCCCTCTCTGCACCGCCGCGGCTGCGCCCGCGCGCCGAGGCGCTGCTGGTGCTGGGCGGCGGCGGCACGCTGGGCTCGGCCGTGCTGGCGCGGGCGCTGGCCTGCGGCCGCTTCGCGCGCGTCCAGGCGCTGGTGGTCAAGGAGCTGGCCTCGGCGCTGCGCGGCTTCGAGCCGCTGCCCGAGGCCGCGCTGCAGCAGCCGCTGGTGGCCGACACCGCGCTACTGGTCTTCGAGCGCGTGCGCCGCAACAACGGCCGCGACGAGGCTTTCCTGCAGCCGCAGCCCGAGCAGCTGGCGGCGCTGGGCCGCGCGCTGCACCGCGGCGGCGTGCGCCGCCTGCTGGTGGTGGTGCCGCATGCACCGGCGCTGCTGCCGCAGGCGCTGAAGGCCGGGCTGGCCACGCTGGACGAAGGCGAGCTGGCCGGGCTGGGCTTCGAGCAGCTGTTGTTCATGCGCTCGGCACAGGCCGGCGCTGGCGGCCCGGCGGGCGGCAGCTGGATGCAGCGCCTGGCCCACGGCTGGCTGGCGCAGATGGCCTGGATGGTGCCGCAGCGCGAGCAGCCGGTGCGTGCCGAACGCCTGGCCGAACTGGTGGTCGAACTGGCCTGGCGCGTGGCCGAGGCACCGCCGGCCACCCGCGTGCTGCCACCCGAAGTGCTGTGGCAGGCCGCGCAGGGCGAGGCGGCTGGCGAATGGCTCGGTGCCTGGCTGCACGGCCGGCCGCTGCCGGCCCAAGGCGCTCTGCCCGCGCAGCGCTGGTGATCCCGCGCAAACCCTGGCCTGGCCGCCGCCGGCCGGCCCAGGCGCCGCGGGGATAATGGCGCATGCCCCAAGCCCTGCAAAACGACAGCTTCCTGCGCGCCTGCCTGCGCCAACCCACTGAGCACACCCCCGTCTGGCTGATGCGCCAGGCCGGCCGCTACCTGCCGGAATACAAGGCCACGCGGGCCAAGGCCGGCAGTTTCATGGGCCTGGCGACGAACCCGCAGTTCGCCACCGACGTGACGCTGCAGCCGCTGGATCGCTATGCGCTGGACGCGGCCATCCTGTTCAGCGACATCCTGACCGTGCCCGACGCGATGGGCCTGGGCCTGAGCTTCGCCGAGGGTGAAGGCCCGCGCTTCGCCCACCCGCTGCGCGACGAGGCCGCGGTGGCCCGGCTGGCCGTGCCCGACATGGACAAGCTGCGCTACGTGTTCGATGCCGTGGCCTCGATCCGCAAGGCGCTGGCCGGGCGCGTGCCGCTGATCGGCTTCTCGGGCAGCCCGTGGACGCTGGCCTGCTACATGGTCGAAGGCAGCGGCTCCGACGACTACCGGCTGGTCAAGACGCTGATGTATTCGCGGCCCGACCTGATGCACCGCATCCTGGACATCAACGCCCAGGCGGTGGCCGCCTACCTGAACGCGCAGATCGATGCCGGCGCGCAGGCGGTGATGGTGTTCGACTCGTGGGGCGGCGTGCTGGCCGACGGTGCCTTCCAGCGCTTCAGCCTGCACTACACGCAGCAGGTGCTGCGCGCCCTCAAGCGCGAGGCCGACGGCCGCCGCGTGCCCAGCATCGTCTTCACCAAGGGGGGCGGGCCGTGGCTGGAGGCCATCGCCGCCAGCGGCGCCGACGTCGTGGGCCTGGACTGGACGGTGAACCTGGGCGCGGCCCGCGCCGCGGTCGGCCACCGCGTGGCGCTGCAGGGCAACCTGGACCCGAACGTGCTGTTCGCGCCGCCCGAGGCGGTGCGCGCCGAGGCCATCGCTGCGCTCGACAGCTTCGGCCCACCGCAGCGCGCCGATGGCGGCTGGGACGGCCATGTCTTCAACCTGGGCCATGGCATCAGCCAGCACACCCCGCCCGAGCATGTGTCGGTGCTGGTGGACACGGTGCACGAGCACTCGCGGCGCCTGCGGGCCGGCCGTCGCTGAGCCCCGGCGGCACGGCCGCCCGTCAACGCCTGAGGCCCTGCGCCTGCCGGTAAGTGAGCGCTCAGGAGTTGACTTATCCCCAAAAATCATGCTGCACCGCAAACGCGGGATGGCAGGCGCGCCGGCCATCGGGATTTCCCCGGATGGTTGCTAAGTCCTTGATTTTGTTCAGCCTGGCACCCTGCTGGCGAATGAGGCAATTGCAACAGAGCCCCGTCGAATCAAGAACTTGGCGCGCTGCAACCCAGCTTGCCCACAAAGTTATCCACAGCATGTGTGGAAAGCTGGAAAAGCACTTCGCAATCATCGACTTAGCGTCGTTTCTTCCGGCGATTCCGAGTTTTCGGCTGCAACTTGCGTGGTGTCCGGCATGAGCGGGCCGATCACCTGCCCAGTGATCGTGGACGCGCCGCAACACGCTGGCCTGGGCGCCACGCTGGACTACCGCTGCACCGCGCTGCTGCCGCCCGGCACACTGGTGCGGGTGCCGCTGGGGCGGCGCAGCGTGCCCGGGCTGGTCTGGCACGAGCGGCTGGGCGAGCCGGCGCCCACGCAGGACTTGCGCGAGGTACAGGCCGTGATGCAAAGCCTGCCGCCGCTGGACGCCGCCTGGCGGCAGCTGGTGGCCTTCTGCGCAGGCTACTACCAGCGCAGCCTGGGCGAGGTGGCGCTGTCGCTGCTGCCGCCCGAGTTGCGCCGGCTGGACGACACCCAGATCGCGCGCCGCCTGCAGCGGCTGCCGCCCGCGCCCACCGCTGGCGCGCCGCCGCAGGTGCTGCCCGAGCTGACCGCCGAGCAGGCCGCGGCGCTGGCCGACTGGGCCGCGCCGCCGCCGGGCGCGCCGCGCACCGTGCTGCTGCAGGGCGTCACCGGCAGCGGCAAGACCGAGTTCTACCTGCGCTGCGCGGCCGAGGCGCTGCAGCGCGGCCAGCAGGTGCTGGTGCTGGTGCCCGAGATCAACCTGACACCGCAGCTCGAGGCGCGCTTTGCCGAGCGCTTTGCCGGCCACCGGCTGGTGGCACTGCACAGCGGGCTGACGCCGGCGCAGCGGCTGCGCCACTGGCTGCTGGCGCACCTGGGCCAGGCCGACCTGGTGCTGGGCACGCGGCTGGCTGCGTTGGCGCCGCTGCCGCGGCTGGGGCTGATCGTCGTCGACGAGGAGCACGACCCGTCCTTCAAGCAGCAGGAAGGCGCGCGCTACTCGGCCCGTGACCTGGCCGTCTACCGCGGCCACCAGCAGCGGCTGCCGGTGCTGCTGGGCTCGGCCACGCCCTCGCTGGAAAGCTGGCGCCAGGCCGAGCAGGGCCGCTACCGGCGGCTGCGGCTGACGCAGCGCGTCGGCGGCGGTGCGCTGCCGGCGGTGCGCCTGCTGGACATGAACACCGTGCCCAAGCCGGCCGACGGCTCGGCGGTGGCGCTGGCGCCGGCGCTGCGTGCGGCCATCGAGCAGCGCATTGCCGCCGGCGAGCAGAGCCTGCTGCTGCTGAACCGCCGCGGCTATGCGCCGGTGCTTTTCTGCAGCGCCTGTGGCTGGAAGAGCGGCTGCCCGCATTGCAGCGCCTGGCGCGTCTTCCACAAGGCCGACCGCACGCTGCGTTGCCACCACTGCGGCTTCAGCGAGCGCGTGCCGCGCGCCTGCCCGGACTGCGGCAACCTGGACATCGCGCCCATCGGCCGCGGCACCGAGCGGCTGGAAGAGCAGATCGCCGAGGCGCTGCCCGGCGCCCGCGTCGGCCGCATCGATGCCGACAGCACACGCGCCAAGGGCGCGCTGCAGGCCCAATTGGCGGCCGTGCATGCCGGCGAGGTGGACGTGCTGGTCGGCACGCAGATGATCGCCAAGGGCCACGATTTCCGCGGCGTCACGCTGGTGGCCGCCATCAACCCCGATGCGGCGTTGTTCGCCAGCGACTTCCGCGCCGCCGAGCGGCAGTTTGCGCTGCTGATGCAGGCCGGCGGCCGCGCCGGCCGCGACGCCGCGCAGGCCGCGCGCAGCGAGATGTGGGTACAGACCTGGCACCCGGCGCACCCGCTGTACGCGGCGCTGCGCGCGCACGACTTCGACGCCTTCGCGCGCAGCCAGCTGGCCGAGCGGCGTGCCGCCGGGCTGCCGCCCTTCACCCGCCTGGCGCTGCTGCGCGCCGAGGCGCGCAGCGCCGAGGCCGCGCTGGCCTTCCTGCGCGAGGCCGCCGGCCTGGCCGCCGCGCCGGCGCAGGCGCTGGGCGTGCAGCTGTACCCGCCGGTGCCGCCGCCGGTGTCGCGCGTGGCCGATGTCGAGCGCCTGCAGATGCTGGTGGAATCGGCATCGCGCAGCGCGCTGCAGCAGCTGCTGGGACAGTGGCTGCCGCAGCTGCAGGCGCTGCGCGCAGGACACCGCGCGGTGCTGCGCTGGGCGGTGGACGTGGACCCGCTGGGCATCTGAGCGCTGTGGCGCCGGCGCGCCGGTTACGTTCTTGGGGGTTTTCGATACAGCCTGAAACATCCGACACTGCGCTTCTTTGCATCCGATCGCCCGCCCATGGCCGAGATGAAGGAAGCCGCCTGGACCCAGTTGCTGGCGCTGATGGAGCGCGGCGACGTGGTCCCGGTGGTCGGGGCTCGTCTGCTGGTCGATGCCGACGGCAAGGGCTCGCTGCAGGCGCGGGTGGCCGAGCGGCTGCTGATCGACCATGAGGTCGAGCTGCCCGAGGGCGGGCTGACCCCCTTCCGCGAAGTCAACGAGGCGGTCGCGCTGCTGAAGGGCACGGTCGACGCGCAGGACCTGTACTTCCCGATCTTCCAGGCCATGGTCGACCTGCTGAAGCAGGGGGTGCAGATCCCCAAGCCGCTGCAGCAGCTGGCGCAGATCAGCGACTTCCGGCTGATGATCACCGTGATGCCGGACGACCTGCTGGCGCGCGCACTGGTGCAGGCGCGCCGGCCCTTCGCCGAGATCGTGCACTCGCCGAAGCTGCCCACCGACCAGGTGGCCGACCTGCCGCCGGATTGGGACCCGCGGCAGGGCGACGTGCAGCTGCTGTACCTGTTCGGCAAGGCAGCGCCGGGGCCGCTGTTCGCGATCCACGACGAGGACATGCTCGAACATGCGCACAACATCATCGCCGGCGGCAGCCATACGCCGAAGGCTTTCCTGGGCGCGCTGCAGGACCGCAGCCTGCTGCTGATCGGCTGCAACTTCCCCGACTGGCTGAGCCGCTTCATGCTGCGCGCCACGCGCAAGGGCCGGCTGGCGGTGCGCGAAGGCCGCCGCGGCTGGCTGGTGGAGCCGCTGGCCCATGAAGACCCCTTCATCGGCTTCCTCAGCAAGTACAGCCCCGAGACCTCGGTGCTGAGCAGCACCGAGCCGGCGCAGTTCGTCGACGAGCTGCACCGCCGCTGGCTGGCGCGGCGCACGCCCGAAGGCAGCGCCGCGGTGCCGGCGGCCGCGGTGGAGCCGCCGCTGCCCGAGACGGCGATGTTCTTCATCAGCTATTCGCGCACGACCGACCTGCCGCAGGCGCAGCGCGTGTTCGAGGCGCTGCGCGGCCTGGGCGTGGGCGAGCACGAGATCTGGTTCGACCGCAAGACGCTGGAGCCCGGCGACAACTTCAAGCAGCGCATCCTGGACGGCATCCGCGGCTGCCGCTACTTCCTGCCGGTGATCTCGCGCGGTGCCACGCAGCGCGAGGAGGCCTTCGTCTTCCAGGAGTGGGAAACCGCCACCGACCGGCTGCCGCGGCTGTCGCGGCGTTTCGTGCTGCCGCTGGTGGTGGATGCCGAGATGCAGCCCGAAAGCTACCGCCAGTTGTCGGTGCAGAACTGGGTGCAGCGCGACATCAACTTCGCCCACGCGCCGGAAGGCGCGCCCGATGCGCACACGCTGAGCACGCTGACGCGGCTGGTGCAACAGGCGCGCGACGCCGACTGACGCTGCATGGCATCGGCCGCCCCGCACGTCGACGACGACAACCCCTGGCCGGGGCTGGATTCGTACAGCGAGGCGGCGCAGAAGTGGTTCCACGGTCGCGATGCCGACAGCGCCGAGCTGCTGCGGCTGGTCCGGCAGTCGCCCTTCGTCATGCTGTACGGCAAGTCGGGCCTGGGCAAAAGCTCGATGCTGAAGGCCGGTGTGTTCCCGGCGCTGCGCGAGGCGCGCTTTCTGCCGGTGTACCTGCGGCTGGACTACACCGAAGGCGCCGAGCCGCCGCTGCAGCAGGCGCTGGGCCGGCTGCTGCAGGAAACCCAGGCACACGGCATCGCCGCGCCGCCGCCCGAGCCCGGCGAGGGCCTGTGGGCCTACCTGCAGCGCCGCGACCGGCCGCTGTGGACGGCCGACAACTTCCCGATCACGCCGGTGCTGGTGTTCGACCAGTTCGAAGAGGTGTTCTCGCGCGGCGGCTCGCCGGCGCACGTGAAGGCCATGCTCGACGCGCTGGCCGACCTGGTGGGCGACCGGCTGACGCGCGAACTGGTCGACAACCCCGAGGCCATGCAGCGGCTGCACACCCAGTCGCAGCGTTACCGCGTGGTGCTGTCCTTCCGCTCCGACTTCCTGGCCGAGGTGGAAAGCTGGCAGCGCAGCGCCAGCCTGCCCAAGCACGAGGCGCTGCACCTGAAGGCGATGAACCGGGCCACTGCCATCGACGCCGTGGCCAAGGCCGGCGCGGCGGTGCTGGAGCCCGGCGTGGCCGAGAAGATCGTCGACTTCGTGCTCGAGCGCGACGAGACCGGCGGCCGGGCCAGCGAGGTCGAGCCGGTGCTGCTGAGCCTGTGCTGCTTCCAGCTGAACAACCGCCGCCAGCGGCCGGCGCGCATCGATGCCGAGCTGCTGGGCAAGGTGGGCAAGGACATCCTGGTCGACTTCTACGAAGAGGCGCTGGAAGGCATGCCGCCGCGCGTGTCGGTGTTCATCGAGGACAACCTGATCCAGGGCGGCCGCTACCGCAGCACCTTCCCGCGAGACGAAGCGCTGGCCAGCGGCGCGCTGCAGGCGGGCGAACTGGAGACGCTGACGCAGCGCCGGCTGCTGCGGGTGGACCCGCAGGGCGACGTGCCACGGGTCGAGCTGATCCACGACCGCGTGGTGGCCATCGTGCGCGACGCGCGCGAGAAGCGCCTGGCGCTGGCCCGCCAGCAGGCCGAGCGCGAGCAGGCCGCCAAGGACGCGGAAGAGCGCCGCCAGCGCGAGCTGTGGGCACAGACCCTGCGCTCGCGCAACCGCATGCGCTGGGCCCTGGCGGCGCTGGCCTTGCTGGCGGTGGGGCTGGCCTACTTCGTCAACGATGCGCAGCGCGAGGCCGACCGTGCCAACGAGGCCAGCCGCCTGGCGGAGGACGAAAAGGCGCGGGCCAACTTCGAGGCCGCGCGCAGCAGTGCGCTGGCCCGCGACGCCGAGCACAAAGCCGAACTGGCCACGGCGGCCCGAGCCGAGGCGGAGGACTACGCCAACGAAGTCCGGCAGAAGGCCGAGGAACTGGCCCGTGAAAAGGCGCGCGCCGATACGTCGGCCCAGCAAGCCCGCGACGCCCGCCTGCGCGCCGAGGCGCTGCGCCTCGTGGTCGAAGCCCAGAGCATGCTGGCCGGCACGCGCGAGGGCGACGACACCCGCGCCGTGCAGCAGCTGCTGGCGAGCCGTGCGCTGCTGCCCGCGCCGGAGACCGAGACCACGCTCTTCGAGGCCGCGGTCGCCCGCCAGCATCTGCGCCGGCTGCAGCCCTGGGTCATCGAGCAGCCGGCGGCGGTGGTCGGCCTGGCCATCAGCCCGGACAGCCGCTGGCTGGCCATCGGCCACCGCGACGGCTCGCTGTCGCTGCGGCCGCTGAACGACCGGCAGGCCGCCGCGCAGCGCATCACCGCGGCGCATGCCACCGCGGCGCCCGGCGTCAGCGCGCCCTTCGTGCGCACGCTGGTATTCAGCCCCGACGGCCGCTGGCTGTACAGCGCCGGCGCCGACGGCAAGCTGCGGCGCTGGCGCACCCAGCCGCTGCAGGCCGACGGCGCGGCGGCCGACGGCCACGACGGCCCGGTCTATGGCCTGGCCCTCAGCGCCGACGGCCGGCGGCTGGCCTCGGGCGGGCGCGACGGCCGGTTGCGGCTGTGGGACGCCGCCAGCCTGCAGCCGCTGGGCGCGCCGATCACGATCCCTGAAAACCCCGGCCCGGTGTGGGCGGTGGCCTGGCGGCCCGACGACCCGAAGCTGGTGGCCACCGCCACTGCGCGGCGCGAACAGGGCGGCGCCTACATCAGCTTCGTCGACACGCAGACGATGAGCGTGCGCGGGGACGGCTACCGTGCCCATTCCGAGGACACGCTGCACCTGGCCTTCAGCCCGAAGGGCCGCTTCGCCGCCAGCGGCAGCCGCGACAACACCGTGCGCGTGCGCGACCTGACGCGGCCCCCCGGCGAGCCCGGCACCTCGGTGCGCATCGATGGCCACCAGGGCGATGTCTGGAACGTCGCGGTCAGCCCTGATGGCCGCTGGGTGGCCACTGCCAGCGCCGACAGCACGGTGCGGCTGTGGCGTGCCGGCAGCGACGAGGCCATCGGCCTGCCGCTGCTGGGCCATACCCAGGGCGTGCCGGCCGTGGTCTTCAGCCCCGACGGGCAATGGCTGGTCTCCGGCTCGCTCGACGGCACGGTGCGGCAGTGGCCGGTCCAGTTGGCCGCGCCGCCCGGCAGCATCGAGCAGGCGCCCGGTGGCCATGGCAGCGCGCGGTTGCTGATCGCCCGCGACGGCCACCTGAGCGTGGGCCTGCCGGCCGATGACAAGGCGCCACTGCAGGTGCTGGACGACCAGCGCGGCATCGCCTTCGACCTGGCCCTGCCGGCCGCGCCGGACAGCCTGCCCGCGCCGGCGGTGGCCTGCCCGAGCAACGGGCCGGCCGACAGCAGCCTGGCCGGCGCCGGCCCCGTCAGCACCGCGCGCCGCCCAACGGCGATGGCGCTGACCCGCGACGGCGCGCTGCTGGCGCTGGGTTATGCCGACGGCAGCGTGCAGCGCTGGGACCTGGCGGCCCGCCGCCTTGTCGAGCCGCTGTGGCGGCCCAGCGGCTGCGGACTGCGGGCGCTGGCCTGGTCGCACGACGGCCGTCGGCTCGGCGTGGTCGACCGCGCCGGCCAGGTGCTGCTGCTGGATGACGCCGGCCGGCCGCTGGCGCCGGCCGGCGCGCCAGTGGTGCGCACGCTGCCCGGCGCGCAGCTGCTGGCGCTGAATGCCGATGGCTCGCGCGTGGCGGTCAGCGGCCTGGACAACGAGCGCGGCGACCGACCCTGGATGCGCCTGCTGGAGCCCGGCAAGACGGCGGTGCTGGAATTCAGCGGCAAGCTGCAGTCCGACAGCGCACTGGCCTTCAGCAACGACGGCCAGTGGCTGTTCAGCGGTGGCCGCGGCGGCAAGGTGCGGCTGTGGAACGTGCGCACCGGCCAGCCGGTGTCCAAACCGCTGGACGCGCATGGCGCCGAGGTCACGGGCGTGGTCGCGCTGGCCGACGACAGCGGCTTTGTCAGCGCGGCGCCCGGCAGCTTCGTGCGCAGCTGGCCCACCCAGCCGCGCCAGTGGGCGGGCCTGCTGTGCGCCAAGCTGGAAGCCAACCCCAGCCGCAAGCAATGGCGCGAATGGGTGGCCGCCGGCATCGACTACCGTTGCGCCTGCCCGGGCCTGCCGGTGGCGGCCGACGAACCCGGCGGCCGCCCGGCGGCGAGCTGCCGCGCAGGCTCCTAGGCCCGCGGCTGCACGCCGAAGGCCCAGGCCAGCAGCGAGAAGCTGGCGAAGGCCAGCACCGTGCTGCTCATGATGATGCGCGTCACCCGGCCGTTGTCGGCGCCGTAGCGCTCGGCCAGCATGGCCACGTTGCTGGCGCTGGGCAGCGCCGCGGTCAGCGTGACCACCATCACCTGGAAGCCCGTCAGCGGCGCGCCCAGCGCCACCGCGCCGGCCATCAGCGCAAAGGCTAGCAGCGGGTGCAGGAACAGCTTCATCAGCGCCACCGGCAGGTACAGCGCCACCGGCGTGCGTGTGTGGGCATGGCGGCCGGCGCGGCACAGCACCGCGCCGATGGTGAACAGCGCCACCGGCGAGGCCGCATCGGCCAGCATGCGCACCACCACCTCGGGCGGGCCGGACAGCTGGATGCCGGCCACCGAGAACAGCGCCCCGGCGGCGATGGACCAGGGCAGCGGGTTGCTCAGCGCGCCGCGCAGCGCGCGCAGCAGCGCCACCCGCGCGCCCTGGCCGGCGGCGTCGTGCACCTGGGCCAGCGCGATGCACAGCGAGGTGGTCAGGAACAGGTCCACCAGGATCGTGCAGATCATCGGCCCGGCAGCCGCCGGGCCCAGCAGCGCCACCAGCAGCGGCACGCCCATGAAGCCGGTGTTCGGGAAGGCCGCCACCAGCGCGCCGAAGGCGGCGTCCTTCAGGTGCACGCGGTCGCTCAAGGAGAAGGCGATGGCGGCAAACACCATCAGCAGCGCGCACACCACGTACACCGCCAGCAGTGCCGGGTTCAGCAGCTCGAGCAGCGGCGTGTTCATGCCGAAGCGGAACAGCATGCAGGGCAGCGCGAAGTACAGCACGAAGGCGTTCAGCCCCGGGATCGCGCTGTCGGGCAGCACGCCGCGCCAGGCGGCCAGCCAGCCGCACAGCACCAGCGCAAAGAACGGGATCGTGACGGCAAGGATGGCCTGCATGCTGCGCCCGAGTATCGCAAGCCCTTCGGCCGCCCCCGCGCCAGCGCATAAGCTACGGGCCCTGCCCGAACCGCGGAGCGCGCATGCCTGCCGACCGACCTGGAATCCTCACCCGCCTGTGGCGCCTGGTGGACGGCACCCGCCGCCTGCTGCTGAACCTGCTGTTCCTGGGGCTGCTGGCCGCGCTGGCCTGGGCCTGGTGGGCGCAGCGCCCCGAACCGCTGCAGGACAAGACCGTGCTGGTGCTGCACCTGCGCGGCCCGCTGGTCGAGCAGTTCCGCGGCAGCTGGAGCGACAGCGCGCTGGGCCGGGTGCGCGGGCAGGCGCCGCGCCAGGTGCAGCTGCGCGACGTGCTGGCCGTGCTGGACGCCGCCGCGAAGGACCCGCAGATCGGCCAGCTGCTGCTGGTGCTAGACGATTTCGAGGGCGCCGGGCTGGCCTCGCTGCGCGAGCTGTCGGTGGCGGTGCAGCGCTTCAAGGGCAGCAGCAAGCCGGTCGTCGCCTGGGGCTCGCGCTTCGACCAGCGCCAGTACCACGTGGCGGCGGCCGCCAACGAAGTGTGGATGCACCCGATGGGCATGGTGCAGATCGAAGGCTACGGCCGACTGCGCAGCTACTACCGCGACGCGCTGGACAAGCTGGGCGTCGAGGTCTACCTGGTGCGTGCCGGCCGCTACAAGAGCTTCGGCGAGCCCTTCACGCAGAACGCGCCGTCGCCCGAGGCGGTGGAGGCCGAATCCGCGCTGAACCAGGGCCTGTGGCGCGACTACACCGACGCGGTGGAACGCGCCCGCCGCCTGCCGGCCGGCAGCCTGGGGCAGGCCATCGACGCCTTGCCCGAGCGCCTGGCCGCGGCCGGCGGCGACCTGGCCGCGCTGGCGCTGCAGCAGAAATGGGTCGATGCGCTGAAGACCCGCGACCAGATGCGCCAGGCGCTGATCGAGCGCGGCGCGGCCGACCCGCGGATCAAGAGCTTCCGCCAGGTGGGCTTCGAGGAATACCTGAGCCGGCTGCAGCCGCGCCGCGACGGCGATGCGGTGGCCGTGGTGGTGGCCGAGGGCGAGATCGGCGATGGCGAGGCGCCGCCTGGGCGCATTGGCGGGTTGTCCACCGCGGCGCTGGTCCGCCAGGCGCGCGACGACGACAGCGTCAAGGCGCTGGTGCTGCGCGTCGATTCACCGGGCGGCAGCGCCTTCGGCGCCGAGCTGATCCGCCGCGAGCTGGAACTGACCCGCGCCGCCGGCAAGCCGGTGGTGGTGTCGATGGGCGACCTGGCGGCCTCGGGCGGCTACTGGGTGGCCACGGAGGCCGACGAGGTGATCGCCGACGCCGCCACCATCACCGGCTCGATCGGCGTGTTCACGCTGCTGCCCAGCGCCGCGCAGGCGCTGGACCGGCTGGGCGTGCATACCGAAGGCGTCACCACGACCTGGCTGGGCGCCGCCTACGACCCGCGCAAGGGCATGGACCCGCGCTTCGCCGCGCTGCTGCAGGCCAATGTCGATCACCTGTATGCCGATTTCGTGGCCAAGGTGGCGCAGGCCCGCCGGCGCACGCCGGAGCAGGTGGATGCAGTGGCCCAGGGCCGGGTGTGGACCGGCACGCAGGCCTTGCAGCATGGTCTGGTGGACCGCCTGGGCAGCTACCGCGACGCGCTCGATGCCGCGGCGCGGCGCGGCCGCCTGGCCGACGCCGAAGGCGGCGGCTACCGCGTCACCTACCTGGACCGCCAGCCCGAGCGGCTGCAGCAGGTGCTGGACCTGCTGGGCGGCGGTGCCGGACTGCCCTGGCTGCAGGCGCTGGGCCTGGCCCCGGCACTGGCGGCCGTGCCGCCGGCCGAGCTGGCCTGGGCGGCCGCGCTGCTCAGCCAGCGCCAGCCCTATGCGTTGGCGCTGCATTGCCTTTGCGCCGATCCGTAACGGCGTCAAGCCCGCAATCTGTAAGAAAGCGCCTTCCGATCCTCAACTTGCAGGAGGGCGCTGCGTTGCAACCTGACGCAAAATCCCCCTAACTTGAGGGGAATGGATTGGACCGGATCGACTGCGGCCCTGCTTCAGCGGTGTTCGACTTCACCGAAGACGGCATGGTCGACGCGCGCTTCAGCGGCCTGGTCGTGCCCGCCAACGGGGGCACGCTCAGCGGCCTGCTGCTGAGTGCCAGTGCGGAGCGTGGCGCTGCCGGTGTGCTGTGCTCGGTGGAAAAGGCGCTGATCGCACTGCCGCCTATCGACCCCAGGCACTATGCCTACGTGCCGCCGGCGCTGCGCTCGGTGCCGGTGGCCGTGGTGGTGCACCCCGAACAGTTGGGCGTCTACGAAGAGATCGTGCAGGCCGCTGCCACTAGCGGGACGATCCGCCGCGCTTTTCTGTCGCGCGAGCTGGCTCAGGAGTGGCTTCGGGAGCAGGCCCGGGCGCTGGTGGCGAACCGGGTGTGGCGCCCGCGAGGCCGTCGATCGTCGCCATAGCCGCCGCGAACGCGGCGCGGTGCATCTCGTCGTCCAGCGCGCAGCGGTCCAGGTGGGCCGCCAGCATCAGCCCCAGCGGCGACGGGTCGTTCGGCCCATGCGGCCGCAGCAGTTCCCAGGCCTCGATGCCGAAGGCGCCGGCCAGGTTCTCCAATTCGTCGATGCGCGTCGACACCGCGGCGCGGCGGATGCGGTCCAGGGTGCCGTTACTGACCCCGCTGCGGGCGGTGATCTTCGGCAGCGTACCCATTTCCGGGCTGGACAGCATCAGCGCGCGCAGGTTCGCGGCCAGGATGTCACGAGGGCGCATGATGGGTCTCCTCCCGGAGCGCACTCTACCGTAATCGGGATAGCGGGCTGCCAGCGGCGGGCGGCCATGCGGCCCCCTATCATCCGCAGCCTTCGCCGCCGCCGCCCTAATCGATGCCGCCCTGCTGCCGCCCTTGCGGCACCGCCCCTTGACCGCGCTGGCGGCCGACCTTTCCGGCCGCGACTGGCGCGACCTGGGCATCGTCGCCGTGTTCGCGGTGGTCTACCTGGGCATGTTCCTCGGCGGCCTGCCGCGGCTGAAGCTCGACCGCTCGGGCGTGGCGCTGCTGGGCGCCATCGCGGTGATTGCCTTCACCGGCGAATCGGTGGCCGATGCCGCCCGCGCGGTGGACCTGCCGACGCTGGTGCTGCTGTTCGCCTTCATGGTGCTGTCGGCGCAGATGCGCATGGGCGGCTTCTACACGGCCGTGACGCGCCGCGTGGCCGCGCTGCCGCTGTCGCGAGCCGGCCTGCTGGCGGCGCTGATCGTCGTCGCCGGCGCGCTGTCGGCAGTGTTCTCCAACGACGTGGTCTGCCTGGCGATGACGCCGGTGGTGGCGCGGCTGTGCCTGCGCCGCCGCCTGGACCCGCTGCCCTTCCTGGTGGGGCTGGCCTGCGCCGCCAACATCGGCTCGGCCGCCACGCTGATCGGCAACCCGCAGAACATGCTGATCGGCTCGGTGATGCAACTGCACTTTGCCGACTACCTGCGCCAGGCGCTGCCGCCGGTGGCCTTGAGCCTGCTGCTGCTGTGGGCGTGGCTGGCCGCTGTGCCGGGCCGCGCAGCGCCGGCCAACGCGGCTCGACCCGCGGCGGCGGACGACGACGAGCCGCCCTTCGATGCCTGGCAATCGGCCAAGGGTCTGGGTGTGGCGCTGCTGCTGCTGTGGGTGTTCCTGTTCACCGACTGGCCGCGCGAGGTGGCGGCGCTGGTCGCCGCCGGTGTGCTGCTGCTCAGCCGCCGGCTGCATTCGGCCGAGGTGATGGGCCATGTGGACTGGCAGTTGCTGCTGCTGTTCATCGGCCTGTTCGTCGTCAACCATGCCTTCGAGGGCACCGGCCTGGCCGCCGAGGCGGTGGCCTGGCTGGCGCAGCGCGGCGTGCACCTGGGCGAGCCCGGCGTGCTGCTGGTGGCGGGCGTGGCGCTGTCCAACCTGGTGTCCAACGTGCCGGCGGTGATGCTGCTGCTGCCGCACCTGCAGGGCGCCCAGGCGGCCACGCTGCTGGCGCTGGTCAGCACGCTGGCCGGCAACCTGCTGCTGGTGGGCTCCATCGCCAACCTGATCGTCGCCGACCTGGCGCGCAAGCAGGGCATCGACATCGGCTGGCGCGCACACGCGCGCATCGGCATCCCGGTGACGCTGGGCACGCTGGCCATCGTCTGGGCGTGGTGGCTTTGACTATCATCCGCGCCCTTTGCACCCTGCCATGGCCGAAGCCCCCGCCTCCCTGAACGACGCACAGATGCAGGCGGTGCACCACCTGGCCGGGCCCTGCCTGGTGCTGGCCGGCGCCGGCTCGGGCAAGACGCGGGTCATCGTGCACAAGATCGCGCGGCTGCTGCAGACCGGCATCGAGCCCAAGCAGATCGCCGCCATCACCTTCACCAACAAGGCCGCCGCCGAGATGCGCGAGCGCGCCAAGGCGCTGGTCGGCCCGCGCGCCGCCAAGGACCTGGCCATCAGCACCTTCCATTCGCTGGGCGTGCGCATGCTGCGCAGCGACGGCGAGCGTGTCGGGCTGAAGGAGCAGTTCTCGATCCTCGACAGCGACGACGTGCTGGGCGTGCTGCGCGACGCCGGCGGTTGCAGCGACAACGCGCTGGCGCGGCGCTGGCAGTGGGCCATCAGCCTGTGGAAGAACCAGGGGCTGGACAGCGCCGGGGCCGAGGGCGCTGCCGGCAGCGACGAGGAGCGCATCGCCGCGCGCGTGATGCGCGTCTACGAGCAGCGGCTGTCGGCCTTCCAGGCGGTGGATTTCGACGACCTGATCGGCCTGCCGCTGAAGCTGTTGCAGCGCGATGCCGAGGCGCGGCAGAAGTGGCAGGATCAGTTCCGCCACATCCTGGTGGACGAATACCAGGACACCAACGCCGTGCAGTACGAGCTGCTGAAGGCGCTGGTGCAGCACCCCGACGAGCGCCGCCACGGCCTGTTCACCGCGGTGGGCGACGACGACCAGAGCATCTACGGCTGGCGCGGCGCCACCATCGACAACCTGAAGCGGCTGCCGCAGGAGTTTCCGACGCTGAAGCTCATCGCGCTGGAGCAGAACTACCGCTCCACCGGCCACATCCTGCGCGCCGCCAACCACGTCATCGCCGCCAACCCCAAGCTCTTCGAGAAGAAGCTGTGGAGCGCGCTGGGCGACGGCGAGCCGGTGCGCGTGCTCGAATGCGACGGCGAGGAGCACGAGGCCGAACGCGCGGTGGCACGCATCCAGTCGCTGCGTGCCACCGATGCGACGCTGAAGCTGGCCGACTTTGCGGTGCTGTACCGCGCCAACCACCAGGCGCGCGTGTTCGAGCAGAAGCTGCGCGCGGCGCAGATCCCCTACCGCGTCTCGGGCGGGCAGAGCTTCTTCGACCGTGCCGAGATCAAGGACCTGTGCGCCTGGCTGCGCCTGCTGGTGAACCAGGACGACGATCCGGCCTTCCTGCGCGCGGTGGTCACGCCCAAGCGCGGCATCGGCGCGCAGACGCTGGCCAGCCTGGGCGAGTTCGCATCGAAGTGGAAGACCAGCCTGTTCGAGGCGCTGTTCTCGCCCACGCTGTCCACCCAGCTGGGCGCCAAGGCCATCGGCGCGCTGCACGAGTTCGGCCGCTACGTCAACGACCTGGAGCACCGCGCCCGCCATACCACCGGCGCCGAGGATGCCAAGGCGCTGCTGATCGGCTGGCTGAAGGACATCGGCTATGAGCAGCACCTTTACGACAGCGAGGACAGCGAGAAGCTGGCCAACGCGCGCTGGAGCAACGTCCTCGATTTCATCGACTGGATCGCGCGGCGCTGCGGCGGCGAGATCACGCAGGAAGGCGGCACCTTCGAGAGCGAACGCCAGAGCGTGCTGCAGGTGGCGCAGACCATCAGCGTGATCATCAGCCTGGCCGAGCGCGGCGACGAGCAGGACGTGGTCACGCTGTCCACGCTGCATGCCGCCAAGGGCCTGGAATGGGCGCACGTGGTGCTGGCCAGCGTCAACGAAGGCCTGCTGCCCTTCAAGGTGGACAGCGACGAGCTGGCCGCCGCCGAGTTGGCGCAGCGGCTGGAAGAGGAACGCCGGCTGATGTACGTGGGCATCACCCGCGCGCGGCGCACGCTGGTGGTCAGCACGCTGCGGCGGCGCAAGAAGGGCCGCGACACGGTGGCCGGCGTGCCCAGCCGCTTCATCGCCGAGATGAAGCTGAACGAGGGCGTGGCGAAGGAAGACCCGCGCGAGCGCCTGAAGCGGCTGCGCGCCGAGCTGGCGGCACGCGCCGAGGCCGCTCCGCTTAATCCGCCGTGACGTTGCCGGCGCGGATGGCGGCGCCGTACTTCTCGTAGTCGGAACGGATCATCGCGTTGATCTGCTCGGGCGTGCGCGGCGCCTGCGGCTCGGTGCCCATGGCGCGCAGCTTCTGCTGCACCTCGGGCGATTCCAGCGCGGCGTTGATGGCGCTGTTGATGCGCGCCACCACCGGCTTCGGCACGGCCGAGTTCACCACGTAGCCGTACCAGGGCACCACGTTCGCCTCGGGGAAGCCGGCCTCGGCCAGCGTGGGCACGTTCGGGTACGCGGCCAGGCGCTTGTCGGACACCACCGCCAGCGCCTTGATCTTGCCGGCCGTCAGCTGCGGCGCGGCGATCCCCACCGAATAGACGCTGAACTGCACCTCGCCGCGCACCATGTCCACCAGCACCGGCGGCTGGCCCTTGTAGGGGATGTTGGTCATCTGCACGCCGGCGGCCTGGCGGAACATCTCGTAGTTCAGGTGCATCGAGCTGCCGTTGCCCGGGTTGCCGAAGTTCAGCTTGCCGGGCTCGCGCTTGGCCAGCGCCACCAGTTCCTTGGCGTCATTGACCGGCAGCGTGGCCGGCACCGCGATGAAGGACGGCGCCACCACCACCACACCCACGCCGGTGACGTCCTTCACCGGATCCCACAGGCCCTTGTAGAGCGAGGCATTGGCCGTCAGCGCCGACGCGGCAAACACCCAGGTGTAGCCGTCGGCCGGCGCGCGCAGCCCGGCCTGCGTGCCGATGTTGGCATTGCCGCCGGGGCGCGGGTCGACGTTCACCGTCTGGCCCAGCGTCTTCGACACATGCTCGGCGATCACCCGCGTCACCGAATCGACGATGCCGCCGGCCGGGTAGGGCACGATGATGGTGATCGGCTTGGTCGGGAAATCGGTGCCCTGGGCCCAGGCGGCGGGCAGGGCCGCCAGGCCGACGGCCAGGGCCAGCAAGGGGCGGCGCAGGATGGGGGGCATGTGCGGGTCTCCTGTGGTGCGCCGGGGGCCGGCGCCTGCGGGCATTGTGCGCAGCACGGCGGCGCCGCGACACCGGGGCAAGCCCGTGTCGGGCGGGCGGCGGGTCAGCGCCGGAAGCGCATCACCTGCCAGCCCTTGCGCAGCGCGGTCGATTCCAGCCGCGGGTCGGGGTCCACCACCACCGGCTGGCGCACCACGCTCAGCAGCGGCAGGTCGTTGATCGAATCGGTATAGAAGGCCGCCTGGCGCAGCAGCGTGTCGGGCAGCTGCTGGTCCCGCAGCCACTGGCGCAGGCGCTCGACCTTGCCGGTGCGCATGTTCAGCATGCCGGTGGTGCGGCCGGTGAAGCGGCCGTCGGCCACTTCCAGCTCGGTGGCCAGGTGGTGGTCCACGCCCAGGTCGACGGCGGTCAGCGCGCTGATCATCCGGTTGGTGGCGGTGGTCAGCACCAGCATGTGGCCGGCATCGCGGTGGCGCTGCAGCAGCGCGCGCGCATCGTCGGGGATGCGCGGGCGGATCACCTCCTGCAGGAAGCGCTCGCGCACTGGCAGCCAGTCGGCCTCGCTGCGGCCGGCCAGCGTGCCGGCGTAGAAGTCGCAGTAGTCGGCCGGCGTCACGATGCCGGCGGTGTAGGCCTCGGCCATGCGCTCGTTGCGCTCGGCAAAGCCTTCGTCCAGCAGCCCCTGCTGCAGCAGGAAATCGCACCAAAGCACATCGCTGTCGCCGCTGAGCAGCGTGTGGTCCAGGTCGAACAGCGCGAGTCGCATGGGTGGGGCGGCCAGCCCGGCGGGCGGCGCCGGCATTATCCGACGCCGGGTAGGGTCTCTCGCCGCGGCATCCGGCCGGTGCGCAGCGCATGCGCCCAGTCGGTCTGGCCCTGCTGCTCGGCCAGCCGGGCCATCGGTTCGGCGTCGTAGGGCACGGCGATCAGCGCCGCCGTCCAGCCCTGCGGCCCGTGCTCGACCAGCGCATAGCGCGCGTCCGGTGCGCCGTTCTCGATGACATGCCAGTGCGGATGCGCATCGTCATAGGCCTGCAGGCCGACGCTGCCCGGGTTGACCAGCAGCTGCCCGCCGGCGCTGCGCACGATGCGCGGATGGTGGGTGTGGCCGCACAGCAGCAGCGGCGCGCTCACGCCGGCCAGGCGTTCGGCGACCTCCGCGGCCGTGGCCAGGCGCACGCCGCCGGGCTCCACCGTGTCGAGCAGGTATTCCAGGTCGCTGCGCGGCGACGCATGGCACAGGTGTATCTGGGCATCCAGCGCCAGGTTCGGCCGCAGCGTGGCCATCCAGGCCAGCGCCTCGGCATCCAGCTTCGCGGCGGCGTAGGCATCGGCGGCCGACCACTGGCCCGGCCCCTGGGTCAGCACCTGGCGCTCGTGGTTGCCGGCCAGGTGCAGCCAGCCGCTGTGCATCAGGAAGCGTGCGGTCTGCAGCGGCAGCAGCGGGCCGGAGACGCTGTCGCCCAGGTTGATGACGCGGTCGGCGCCGCGCCGGGCGATGTCCTGCACCACCGCCTGCAGCGCCGGCAGGTTGCCGTGGATGTCGCTGACGACGGCGATGCGCATCAGGCCTGCAGCTCCACCTCGGCCTCGATCTCCACCGGGATGTCGAAGGGCAGCTCGGCCATGCCCACCGCGCTGCGGCTGTGCGCGCCCACCTCCGGCCCGAACAGCTCGAGGATCAGGTCCGAGAAGCCGTTGATCACCGCCGGCTGGCGGTTGAAGCCCGGCGCCGAGTTGACCATGCCGAATACCCGCGTCCAGGCCGCGATGCGGTCCAGGTCGCCCAGCTCGCGTTGCAGGCTGCCCAGGATCGACAGTGCGGTCAGCCGCGCCGCCGCATAGCCTTGTTCGACGCTCAGCTCGCGTCCCAGCTTGCCCAGCGGCCCGGCCACCGTGCCGTCGGCGGCCTGCGGGCCGTGGCCGGCGATCAGCGCACGCCGGCCCACCACGCGCACGAAGCGGAAGGGCAGCTGCACGCCGGGCGGCACCTGCAGCGGCGGCGGCAGCGTCAGACCCAGGGCCTGCAGGCGGGCGGCGGTGCGGGACATGGCGGTCTCCTGTTCAGCGGGCGGCGGTGGTGAAGGCCTCGCGCGCCGCGCCGCCAAAGTCGGTGGGCGGCGGCAGGCCGCGCGCCTGCGCCTTGGCGCGGGCCAGCGCATGGTCCATGTCGGCGGCATAGAAGCTCACCGGCACGCCGGCGGCGCGGGCGCCGCGCAGCTCGTCGCGGGCGATCTCGCCACCGCCGATGGCCACGATCTCGGCGCTCAGCGCCACGATCGCCGCCGAGGTGGGCGCCAGCCCGTCGCCCTGCGGCAGCCGGCCGCCCCAGCTGGCATCGCGCACGAAGAACACCTGCTGCACGCAGGGCGACAGCGCCTCGCCCTGCTCGCGGGCCAGCGTCGAGACGATGCCGATCGTGGCGAAGCCGCGCTCGCGGGCCAGCGCATAGACCGCGCCGATGCCGGCCGCGGTGGCGCCGATGTTGACGGCCGTGCGCGCCGGGTCGTGGCCGGCCAGCACCTGCCGCGCCACCGCCAGCATGGCGGCCGGGTCCTGGTACATCGCGCCGGAATAGCCGACGAAGCTCAGCATCTTGAGCCCGCGCGCCTGTAGCCAGGCGCCGATCTGCGCCGCGCTGGCTTCCCGCGTGGCCGGCGGGCCGGCGCAGTCCGCAGCCCAGGCGGACGCGGCCAGCGCCAGGCAGGTGGCCAGGCAGGTGGCGCGCCAGAGGCGGAGGGATCGCAGGGTGAGCATGGCGTGTTCATCGTAGCCCGTCGCCTGGGCGGCTGGGGGCGTCTGCGATGATCGCCGCCATGCCCCTTCCGACCCCGTGGCTGGCCGTGGCCGCCTTGCTGAGCGGCAGCCTGGCGGTGCTGTCCGCGCCCTGGGCGCTGGACCAGGCCTGGCTGAACTACGTCTTCAAGCCGCTGACCACGCTGCTGATCATTGCCTACGCCTGGCCGCGCGGCCGCGACCTGCCGGCGGTGCGGCGCTGGGTGCTGGCCGGGCTGTGGCTGTCGCTGGCTGGCGACGTGGCGCTGATGTGGCCGCAGCAGGGTTTCCTGCCCGGGCTGGTGAGCTTCCTGCTGGCCCATCTGGCCTACCTGCGCGCCTTCACCTGCGCCGGGTCGCGGCTGGCGGCGCGCTGGGCGCCTTTCGTGGCCTACGGCCTGCTGGCGGCGCTTATCCTGAGCCGGCTGTGGCCGGGCGTGCCCAGCGGCCTGCGGCTGCCGGTGCTGGCCTATGTGCTGTGCCTGGCTTCGATGGCGGCGCAGGCGGCCGTGGTGGCGCTGCAGGCCCGCGGCACGCCGCGCCAGGCGGCGGGCGGGGTGCTGGCGCTCGGCGGTGCGCTGTTCCTGTGCTCCGACGCGCTGCTGGCCACCAACCGCTTTGCCGCGCCGCTGACCATGTCGGGGCTGTGGATCCTGAGCACCTACTGGCTGGCCCAGTGGTGCATCGCGTCGTGGCTGCCTAGATCAGCAGGCCGGCCGACAGCACCAGGATCATCGTTGCCGCGGTAGCGCACAGCACCAGGCGCAGCAGCGAGCGGTCGCGCTGCTGCTCGGCCAGCAGCAGGGCCACCGGGTCCTGGCGTGGCAGGCCGGCACCGACGGCATCGACGCGCGAGGGCGACCACAGGCGGCTGTCGTCGGGGCTTTGCGGATGGCTGGCAAGGGCGTTCATGGCGGCTGACGCTCCGGAAGGTGGGTGCGGCGCGCGTGCCGGCCGCTTGGCCTGCATCTTCGGCCGCGGCGGTGACGCGTGCATGACGCTGCGGCGCGCCCGCCACGCCGCGGTGTGAAGAAATGGCGCGCGGCTCAGCCCAGTGCGCGCGGCAGCCGCTTTTCGAACCAGTGGGTGATGCGCTGGCCGTCCCAGTGCAGGGCGATGTGCAGGCTCTCGCGGGCCGGCTGCAGCGCCCGCGGCCGGAACAGCCCGGCGCACAGCCCGCCCGGATGGCGCACGCTGGGGTACAGCACGCCCCAGCTGCCGGCCGCGCGCAGCGCCCGGCCCAGCGCCTGGCCGGCGCGGTAGTCGGCCGGGTCGAACAGCGCCGCCGCGCGGCGGCGCAGGCCGCGCAGGTCGTGCAGCGGCGCGTCCAGCGGTGCGGTGATCAGCCGCAGGTCGACGTCGATCGGCGGCTCGGCCGTGCGCGCCAGGAACAGCGCGCGGTGGTGGCTGACCTCGGCCACCGCGGTTTCCAGGTCGCGGGCGGCGTAGTACACGCCATAGCTGCCGTCGGAAAAGCGCGAGCCTTCCGGGTTCAGGTGGGTGAAGGCCGCCATGATCGGCGTGCTGCCGGCGCCGCTGAGGCGCTCTTCGGGCGGCACCAGCTGCAGCTGGCCGAGCTCGTTGCGCAGCCGCGGGTTGGTCAGTGCCTCGATCGCGAACACCGCCTCCAGATCGGCCGGGTCGGCGATGGCGTCGTACAGCCCCACCGTCGGGAAGCGCGACGCGATCAGCCGGTGGCTGGGCGTCCAGGCCACCGCGCGCACGGGGATGTCGGCCGGCTCGATCACGCCTTGCCGCCGCGCTGCGCGTCCAGGTACTGGCGCACCACGTACAGGTCGGCCACCTGCCCGCCCAGCATGCGCTGCAGCGCCGACTGGCCGTTGAACAGCGGCGCGCTGTTCGGCCGGCGCACCCACTGATCGGCACGCTCGCCTTCGGGCAGCAGCAGCTGCAGTGCGGCATAGATGCCGAACAGGTAGGACAGCCGCTCCAGCACATGGCGGTCCAGCGGGCCCACGCGGCCAGCCTTCCACTGGTACAGCGCGCTGCGGCCCACGCCCAGCAGCGTCATCTGCTCGGCCGGCTTCAGCTGCCAGGCCTCGGCCAGCCGCCAGAAGGTGCGCAGCGCCGCGGCCGCCGTAGCGGCGGAATCCAGATCGACCGGGCCGGTGGCGGGAGCCTGGCGTTTGGCAACCATGCGCGGCAGTGTATTCCTCGAACGGATTTCTGGCAAAGATTTGTCCGTCCGTGGAAAGATTGATCTGTGACAACTGCAGGCCCTACAACCCCTTCGACCTTGGGGGTCGCCCAGGGTCTTGGCGCGCAGGCCCTATGGCATAGTGAATCGGCAGCAAGGGGCAGGTGGGCGGGTGGCTTTTCCCAGGTTGGCAGCCGGGCGGCGGGGGCCGGGCAGCCAGCGGTCCAGCCCAGGCGGAGGAGCAGGGTTTGGACACTCGAGCCAAGGCGGAGAAGGGTCGCGCACGCGCCGCGCCGGCGCGTGCCGCCGCGGCCGCTCCGCGCCTGCTGCGCGCCCTGATGCAGCGCGCACTGCGCACGCTGCGCCCGGCCACCGAAGGCGCCGACAAGCTGCAGATCGAAGCCTTCGAGCCGCGTGTGCTGATGGCCGGCGACGGCCTGGTGCCGCGCATCGACGGCCGCATCGACGTGCCGGGCGAGGTCGACCGCTACAGCTTCACGCTGGCCCAGGACGTGCGGATCGTCTTCGATTCGCTCACCAACGACAACGCCTTCCAGTGGAGCCTGGACGGCCCCGACGGCCGGGTGGTCACACCCACCGGCTTCGGCAGCAGCGATTCGGCGAACCGCGGCGGCGACACCGCGCCGCTGCTGCGTGCCGGCAGTTACACGCTGTCGGTCGATGCCACCGGTGACCGCACCGGCGACTACGCCTTCCGGCTGATCGACCTGTCCCGCGCCACTGCACTGCAGCCCGGCCAGGTGGTCAGCGGCGATCTGGCCCAGGGCAATGCCACCGATGCCTACCGTTTCGACGCCACCGCCGGCGAGGTCTTCTTCTTCGACCGGCAGCTCAGCCCGCCCGAGGCCTACTGGCGGCTGCTGGGCCCCGACGGCCGCACGGTCTTCGACGTCACTTCGATGTCGAACGACGTGCCCAACCTGCGCCTGGCGCAGACCGGCAGCTACACGCTGCTGATCGAAGGCCGCGTCAGCGCGCCGCCCACCGCCACCGCCTACCGCTTCGCGCTGCAGCCGGTGGTGGACCAGCAGCGCACGCTGCTGCCGGGGCAGGCGCAGCGCCAGCAGGTGGCGCGCGACGATGGCGGGCTGGTGCTGGACGGCCTGCAGTGGGCCGAGGTGCCGGCCGACCCGGCGCTGGACCTGCGCCGCACCGTCACGGTGGAAGCCTGGGTCACGCTGGACCGCTACAGCAACAGCTACATGCCGCTGGTCTACAAGGGCGCGCAGGATGCAACGCTGGGCGCCAGCCGCACCTATGCGCTGTTCGTCACCAACGGCGGCGGCCTGTTGCTGAGCACGGGCGACGGCAGCGAGCAGCCGCTGTTCAGCGCCGGCGGCGTGCTGGCGCTGGGCGTGCGCACGCACGTGGCCGCCACCATCGACCGCGACGCCGGCAAGATGCGCCTCTACGTCAACGGCGCCGAGGTGGGCGTGGGCGACGTGCGCAGCAACCGCGACGCCGTCGGCAGCAGCGGGCCGCTGCGCATCGGCCGCACCGACGAGCCCTTCAGCGGCTTCGGCCCGCTGGAAGGCCGGGTGGACGAGCTGCGGGTGTGGAACCTGGCGCGCAGCGCGGCGCAGATCGCCGCCGCGCGCGACGCGCTGGCCGCCGGCGACGAAGCCGGCCTGGTGCTGCGCCTGGGCTTCGACGAGGCCGGTGGCGCCGCGCTGGTCGACAGCGGGCCGGCCGGCCTGGACGGCCGCGTCTTCCGCGCCACCGAGTTGCTGCCCGATGCGATCGAGGGTCGCATCGACACGCCCGGCCAGCCGGTGGTCTACACGCTGGATCTCGCCGACACCCGCCAGTTCGTGTTCGACGCGCTGCGCAACGCCGATTTCCGCTGGAGCCTGAGCGGCCCGCGCGGCACGCTGGTCGACGGGCGCAGCTTCCAGG
>Ga0209369_1000531_pt1 | contig 43989 bp, 35 predicted proteins | sample EBPBio142010_DNA_FD_185865 | JGI IMG/M metagenome (GOLD analysis project Ga0209369, IMG submission 185865) | Wastewater treatment Type I Accumulibacter community from EBPR Bioreactor in Madison, WI, USA - Reactor 1_10/4/2010_ DNA (SPAdes)... | ecosystem: Engineered > Bioreactor > EBPR >...
CACCGCGCTGATGTTCATCCTGGGCATCGCCTGGGCCTTCGGCAAGGCCAGCGTCTTCAAGTACATCAGCGACGACTACCCGCACAACATCGGCACCGTCAGCGGCATCGTCGGCCTGGCCGGCGGGCTGGGCGGCTTCGTGCTGCCGATCATGTTCGGCGCGCTGATGGACCTGACCGGCATCCGCTCCAGCGCCTTCATGCTGATGTACGGCGTGGTCTGGGTAAGCCTGATCTGGATGTACTGGACCGAGGTGCGCAAGACCGAGGTGATGGGCGCGCACGCGCCGGCCTCGCCGCTGGCGCACACACCGGCGCGCTGATCCCTTCTGCTTTCACGGACCCTCGTCATGAAGACCCACACCCTGTCCCAGGCCCCCGCGCACAGCAGCGGTGCCGACATCGCCGACTGGCGCCCCGAGGACGAAGCCTTCTGGGAATCGACCGGCAAGAAGGTCGCCTACCGCAACCTGTGGATCTCGGTGCCGGCACTGTTGTGCGGCTTCGCGGTCTGGGGCATGTGGGGCATCATCACCGTGCAGATGCTCAACCTGGGGTTCCCCTTCACCCAGGCCGAGTTGTTCACGCTGACGGCCATCGCCGGCATCTCCGGCGCGACGATGCGCATCCCCGCGTCGTTCCTGATCCGCCTGGCCGGCGGGCGCAACACCATCTTCCTGACCACCGCGATGCTGCTGGCGCCGGCCATCGGCACCGGCATCGTGCTGCAGCACAAGGACTGGCCGCTGTGGGCCTTCCAGCTGATGGCGCTGTGGTCGGGTGTGGGCGGTGGCAACTTCGCGTCGTCGATGTCGAACATCAGCACCTTCTTCCCGAAGCGGCTGCAGGGCACGGCGCTGGGCATCAACGCCGGCATCGGCAACTTCGGCGTGACGACGATGCAGGTCGTCATTCCGCTGGTCATGGCCGTGGGGCTGTTCGGCGCTTTCGGCGGCGAGCCGATGACGTTGATGAAGGACAGCGGCTGGATCCTCGGCAAGATCGCCGCGGGCACGTCCACCTGGATCCAGAACGCCGGCTTCGCCTGGGTGCTGTCGCTGGTGCCCCTGTCGATCCTGTGCTGGTTCGGCATGAACAACCTGAAGACGGTGTCGCCGGATACGGGCAACCCGATCGTCGCCTTCGCCAAGATCACCTACCTGTACACGCTGGCCTTCGTGCCGGCGATCCTCGGCCTGTACCTGTACCTGCCGGCGCCCACCGGGCTGGGGCTGATCAGCATGTGGGTGGCCATTCCGCTGGACATCGTGAGTGCGCTGCTGGTGATGAAGCTCGCCGCGTTCGGCCCGATGAAGGAAGGCGTTGCCAAGCAGTTCCTGATCTTCCGCGACAAGCACACCTGGGCGCTGACCGCGCTGTACATCGTCACCTTCGGCTCGTTCATCGGCTTTTCGATGGCGCTGCCGCTGTCGATCACGGTGATCTTCGGCATCAGCCACGTGCCCGATGCCAACGGCGTACTGCAGCACACGCTGAAGAATCCGAACGCGCCGTCGGCCTTCACTTATGCCTGGATCGGGCCCTTCGTGGGCGCCGCGGTGCGGCCCATCGGCGGCTGGATCTCCGACAAGTGGGGCGGCTCGATCGTCACGCAGGTCATCTCGGTCGTGATGGTCGGCGCGTCGGTGGCGGTGGGCTACGTGATGATGCTGGCCTACGGCTCGGCCACGCCGGAACAGTACTTCCCGATGTTCCTGGGCTTGTTCATGCTGCTGTTCTTCGCCAGCGGCATCGGCAACGGCTCCACCTTCCGCACGATCGGCGTGATCTTCGACCGCACGCAGGCCGGGCCAGTGCTGGGCTGGACCTCGGCGGTGGCCGCCTACGGTGCCTTCGTCGCGCCGATCGTCATCGGAAACCAGATCAAGGCCGGCACGCCGCAGGTCGCGATGTACGGCTTTGCCGTGTTCTACGCACTCTGCCTGGTGCTGAACTGGTGGTTCTACCTGCGCAAAGGCGCCTACGTGAAGAACCCTTGAGGAAAGAACGATGAGCCACTTTCTCGATCGACTGAACCACTTCTCGCTGCCGAAGGAAAGCTTCTCCGGCGCGCACGGCCTGACCACCGGCGAGGACCGCACCTGGGAAGACGCCTACCGCAACCGCTGGGCGCACGACAAGATCGTGCGCAGCACGCACGGCGTCAACTGCACCGGCAGCTGCAGCTGGAAGATCTATGTCAAGGGCGGCATCGTCACCTGGGAGACCCAGCAGACCGACTACCCGCGCACACGCTGGGACATGCCCAACCACGAGCCACGCGGCTGCGCGCGCGGCGCGTCCTACAGCTGGTACCTGTACAGCGCCAACCGCGTCAAGTACCCGATGGTGCGCGGCCGGCTGCTGAAGCACTGGCGCGCCGCCCGCCTGCAGCACGGCCCGGTGGAAGCCTGGGCCGCCATCCAGGCCGACGAGGGCAAGCGCCGCGACTACCAGAAGGTGCGCGGCCTGGGCGGCTTCGTGCGCAGCAGCTGGGACGAGGTGAACGAGATAATCGCCGCAGCCAACGTCTACACCGCCAAGCAGTACGGGCCCGACCGCGTGATCGGCTTCTCGCCGATCCCGGCGATGAGCATGGTCTCCTACGCCGCCGGCAGCCGTTATCTGAGCCTGATCGGCGGCGTGTGCATGAGCTTCTACGACTGGTACTGCGATTTGCCGCCGGCCAGCCCGCAGATCTGGGGCGAGCAGACCGACGTGCCCGAGTCGGCCGATTGGTACAACAGTAGCTACATCATCGCCTGGGGCAGCAACGTGCCGCAGACGCGCACGCCGGACGCGCACTTCTTCACCGAGGTGCGCTACAAGGGCGCGAAGACGGTGGCGGTGACGCCCGACTATTCCGAGGTCGCCAAGCTGGCCGACCTGTGGATGCACCCCAAGCAGGGCACCGATGCGGCGGTGGCGATGGCGATGGGCCACGTGGTGCTGAAGGAGTTCTTCTTCGACACCAGAAGCGCCTACTTCGACGACTACGCGCGCCGCTACACCGACCTGCCGATGCTGGTGCTGCTGAAGGAGCACGTGTCGGCCGACGGCCGCAAGACGTTGGTGCCCGACCGCTACCTGCGCGCCAGCGATTTCAACGGCAAGCTGGGCCAGGCCAACAACCCCGAATGGAAGACGCTGGCCTTCGACCAGGCCGGCAAGGTGGTGCTGCCCAATGGCTCCATCGGCTTCCGCTGGGGCCCTGAAGGCCGCGCCGATGCCGGCAAGTGGAACCTGGAGGACAAGGAAGCCCGCCACGGCAGCGACGTGAAGCTGAAGCTGTCGGTGCTGGAAGGCGAGGCCCAGGCACACGACGTGGTCGAGGTGGCGTTCCCGTACTTCGCCGGCGCCGACACGCCACACTTCCCCAACAACCCGCAGCAGGGGGACCTGAACCTGGCGCAGGTGCCGGCGGTGCGCATCCGCCTGGGCAAGGAAGGCGACGAACGCCACGCCGTCGTGGCCACCGTGTTCGACCTGCAGGCGGCGCAGTACGGCATCGACCGCGGGCTGGGTTCGGGCGCGAAGAACTACGACGACAACGCGCCCTACACGCCCGCCTGGCAGGAGGCCATCACCGGCGTGCCGCGCCAGCAGGTCATCACCGTGGCGCGGCAGTTCGCCGAGAACGCGCACAAGACCGAAGGCAAGTCGATGGTGATCATCGGCGCGGCGATGAACCACTGGTACCACAGCGACATGAACTACCGGGGGGTCATCAACCTGCTGATGATGTGCGGCTGCATCGGCAAGAGCGGCGGCGGCTGGGCGCACTACGTGGGCCAGGAAAAACTGCGCCCGCAGACCGGATGGACGGCGCTGGCCTTTGCGCTGGACTGGATCCGCCCGCCGCGGCAGATGAACAGCACCAGCTTCTTCTACGCCCACACCGACCAGTGGCGCTACGAGAAGCTGGGCATGGACGAGGTGCTGTCGCCGCTGGCCGACAAGGCCAAGTACGGCGGCAGCATGATCGACTACAACGTTCGCGCCGAGCGCATGGGCTGGCTGCCCAGCGCACCGCAGCTGCAGACCAACCCGCTGCAGCTGTCGCGCGACGCGGCCGCCGCCGGCGTCGACGCCAAGGAGCATGTGGTCAAGGCGCTTCAGTCCGGCTCGCTGAAGCTGAGCTGCACCGACCCCGACCACCCGAACAACTGGCCGCGCAACCTGTTCGTCTGGCGCAGCAATCTGCTGGGCTCCAGCGGCAAGGGCCACGAATACTTCCTGAAGCACCTGCTGGGCACCAGCAACGGCGTGCAGGGCAAGGACCTGGGGCACGCGGATGCCAAGCCCAGCGAGGTGGTCTGGCACGAGCAGGCGCCAGAGGGCAAGCTCGACCTGCTGGTGACGCTGGACTTCCGCATGAGCACCACGTGTCTCTACTCGGACATCGTGCTGCCCACCGCCACCTGGTACGAGAAGAACGACCTGAACACCAGCGACATGCACCCCTTCATCCACCCGCTGTCCACGGCGGTGGACCCGGCCTGGCAGAGCAGGAGCGACTGGGAGATCTACAAGGGCTTTGCGAAGAAGTACAGCGAAGTCTGCGTCGGCCACCTGGGCGTCGAGAAGGAAGTGGTGCTGACGCCGCTGATGCACGACACGCCGGCCGAGCTGGGTCAGCCCTTCGAGGTGCGCGACTGGGCCAAGGGCGAATGCGATCTGATCCCCGGCAAGACCGCGCCGCAGATCACGGTGGTGGAGCGCGACTACCCGAACGTCTACAAGCGCTTCACCGCGCTGGGCCCCTTGATGAACAAGGTGGGCAACGGCGGCAAGGGCATCGCCTGGAACACGCAGACCGAGGTGAAGCAACTGGGCGAACTGAATGGCCAGGTGCGCGACGAAGGCGCCACCAAGGGCATGCCGAAGATCGAGAGCGACATCGACGCGGCCGAGGTCATCCTGCAGCTGGCGCCCGAGACCAACGGCCACGTGGCGGTGAAGGCCTGGGAGGCGCTGAGCAAGGCCACGGGTCGCGAACACAAGCACCTGGCGCTGTACCGCGAGGACGAGAAGATCCGTTTCCGCGACATCCAGGCGCAGCCGCGCAAGATCATCAGCAGCCCCACGTGGAGCGGCATCGAGAGCGAGACCGTCTCCTACAACGCAGGCTACACCAACGTGCACGAGCTGATCCCCTGGCGCACGCTGACCGGGCGGCAGCAGTTCTACCAGGACCACCCGTGGATGATCGCCTTCGGCGAAGGCTTCAGCAGCTACCGCCCGCCGGTGGATCTGAAGACCACCGAGGCCATGCACAACCAGCGCGGCAACGGCAACAAGGAGATCCTGCTCAACTTCATCACGCCTCACCAGAAGTGGGGCATCCACAGCACCTACACCGACAACCTGATGATGCTGACGCTGAGCCGCGGCGGGCCGATCATCTGGCTGAGTGAGCAGGACGCCAAGAGCGCCGGCATCGTCGACAACGACTGGGTCGAGCTGTTCAACGTCAACGGTGCGATCGCGGCGCGCGCGGTGGTCAGCCAGCGCGTCAACCCGGGCATGGTGATGATGTACCACGCCCAGGAAAAGATCATCAACACGCCCGGGGCCGAGATCACCGGCGTGCGTGGCGGCATCCACAACTCGGTGACGCGCATCGTCACCAAGCCCACGCACATGATCGGCGGCTATGCGCAGCTGAGCTACGGCTTCAACTACTACGGAACCATCGGCACCAACCGCGATGAATTCGTAGTGGTGCGCAAGATGAACAAGATCGACTGGCTGGACACGCCGGTCGGTGAGGAGCGCGTGGCCCTCGTCCAGGCGCAAGGAGAGAACGCATGAAAGTCCGCGCACAAATCGGCATGGTGCTGAACCTGGACAAGTGCATCGGCTGCCACACCTGCAGCGTCACCTGCAAGAACGTCTGGACCAGCCGCCCTGGCATGGAGTACGCCTGGTTCAACAACGTCGAGACCAAGCCCGGCATCGGCTACCCGAAGGAGTGGGAGAACCAGGACAAGTGGAACGGAGGCTGGGTGCGCAAGGCCAACGGCAGCATCGAGCCGCGCCAGGGCGGCAAGTGGAAGCTCTTGATGAAGATCTTCGCCAACCCCAACCTGCCGGAGATCGACGACTACTACGAGCCCTTCACTTTCGACTACGACCACCTGCAAAGCGCGCCCGAGATGAAGGCCAGCCCCACGGCCCGGCCGCGCAGCCTGATCACCGGTCAGCAGATGGACAAGATCGTCTGGGGCCCGAACTGGGAAGAAATCCTGGGCGGCGAGTTCAGCAAACGCAGCGCCGACAAGAACTTCGACGGCTTCGAGGCGGCGCAGAAGGCGATGGTGGGCGAGTTCGAGAACACCTTCATGATGTACCTGCCCAGGCTGTGCGAGCACTGCCTGAACCCGGCCTGCGTTGCGTCGTGCCCTTCAGGCTCGATCTACAAGCGCGAGGAAGACGGCATCGTGCTGATCGACCAGGACAAGTGCCGCGGCTGGCGCATGTGCGTGTCGGGCTGCCCGTACAAGAAGATCTACTACAACTGGAAGAGCGGCAAGGCCGAGAAGTGCATCTTCTGCTACCCGCGCATCGAAGCCGGCCAGCCGACGGTGTGCAGCGAGACCTGCGTCGGCCGCATCCGCTACCTGGGCGTGCTGCTGTACGACGCCGACCGCATTCAAGAGGCGGCCAGCGTCGAGCGTGACCGCGACCTGTACCAGGCGCAGTGCGACATCTTCCTGGACCCGAACGACCCGAGGGTGATCGCGCAGGCGCGCGCCGACGGCATCCCCGAAGCCTGGCTGGAGGCCGCGCGCAAGAGCCCCGTATGGAAGATGGCGATGGAGTGGAAGGTGGCCCTGCCGCTGCACCCCGAGTACCGCACGCTGCCGATGGTGTGGTACGTGCCACCGCTGTCGCCGATCAGCGCCTCGGCCAACGCCGGCCAGCTGGGAAACAACGGCCAGATCCCCGACGTCAAGCAGCTGCGCATTCCCGTGGCCTACCTGGCCAACCTGCTGACCGCCGGTGACCCGGCGCCGGTGGAGCGGGCGCTGGAACGCATGCTGGCGATGCGCGCCTACCAGCGCGACAAGCACGTCGAAGGCCGGACCAACCTCGAGGTGCTGAAGCAGGTGGGCCTGAGCGATGCCGAGGTCGAAGACATGTACCACGTGATGGCCATCGCCAACTACGAGGACCGCTTCGTCATCCCCAGCACGCACCGCGAATACGCCGAGAACGCCTTCAACGTGCGCGGCGGCTGCGGCTTCAGCTTCGGCAACGGCTGCAGTGAAGGCGTGGGCGAGACCAGCCTCTTCGGCAGCGAGAAGAAGCGCACCATCCCCATCAAGGCGGAGGTCTGAGCATGAAGACGCCCAAGACGATGAGCCTGACACTGCGCGTGCTGGCGCGGCTGCTGAGCTACCCCGACGCCGAGCTGCGCGCGCACCTGCAGCCGATGCGCCAGGCGCTGCGCGACGGCAGCGCGCTGACCCCCACGCGACTGGCCGAACTGGAAGCGCTGATCGACGGCATCGCCGCGCAGGACGCCCTGGCGGCCGAGGCCGACTACGTGCAGCTCTTCGACAGCGGCCGCCGCACCAGCCTGAATCTGTTCGAGCATGTGCATGGCGACTCGCGCGACCGCGGCCCGGCCATGATCGACCTGGCGCAGACCTTCGAGAAGGCCGGTCTCTACCTGGCCATCGGTGAGATGCCCGACCACCTGCCGGTGGTGCTGGAGTACGCCTCGACCCAGCCGCCGCGCGAGGCGCGCGCCTTCCTGGCCGAGATGGCGCACATCCTGAATGTGATCTTCAACGCGCTGCAGCAGCGCCAGAGCCGCTACGCCAGCGCAATGGGGGCCCTGATCGAGCTGGCCGGCGAGAAGGCCGCGCCGGTGCAGCTGCCCGACGAGGAGGGCCTCGACGACAGCTGGGCCGAACCCGACGCCTTCGGCGGCTGCAGCTCGGCCGGGCAGTCCCGCCCCGGCCAGCCGCAGCCCATCCGCATGCAACGCCAGCCTTCCGCCGCCGCAGGAGCGCAGCCATGAACACCGTGACCACCTACTTGCACAACTTCGCCTTCAACGTCTACCCGTACATCTGTCTGGCGGTGTTCCTGATGGGCAGCCTGGCGCGCTTCGACCGCGACCAGTACACGTGGAAGAGCGATTCCTCGCAGCTGCTGCGCGCCGGCCCGCTGCGCTGGGGCAGCAACCTGTTCCACGGCGGCATCCTGTTCCTGTTCTTCGGCCACCTGTTCGGCCAGCTGACGCCGCACTGGCTGTACGAGCCCTTCATCAGCGCGGGGCAGAAGCAGTTGGTCGCCATCGTCGCCGGCGGCATCGCCGGGGCGATCTGCTTCGTCGGGCTGACGCTGCTGCTGCACCGGCGCCTGTTCGACCCGCGCATCCGGCTGACCAGCCACCGCACCGACATCGCCATCCTGGTGATCCTATGGGTGCAGCTGGTCATCGGCCTGGTCACGCTGCCCTACAGCTGGGGCCACCGCGAAGAGGCCACGACGATGATCGTGCTGGCCAACTACCTGCAGGGCATCGCCACCTTCAGGCCCGACGCCGCGCTGCTGACCGGCATCAGCTGGCCCTACCTGCTGCACATGCTGCTGGGCATGACGATCTTCCTGCTCTTCCCCTTCAGCCGGCTGGTGCATGTGTGGAGCGGCTTCGCCTCGGTGGCCTACCTGTTCCGGCCCTACCAGCTGGTGCGCTCGCGCCGCCTGAACCTGCCCCCCGGCCACAACACCCCGCCGCTGCGCGGCTGACGCCATGGACACCACCACCCTCACCGCGACCGTCAACGGCGTGCCGCTGCAGCGGCCGGACGAAGACCTGCCCACCGAGGCGCTGCGCCAGCGCGCCTGCACCGAGCTGCTGCGCCAGGCGGCCATGGCGGCCGGGCTGCTGGCGGCCGACGACCCGCCGCCGCAGGACGGCGCGCCCAGCGAAGCCGCCAGCGCGGCGATCGAAGCGTTGCTGGAACGCGAGCTGGCCCTGCCCGAGCCCGACGAGGCCGCCTGCCGCCGCCACTTCGACGCCCAGCCCGCGCGCTACCGCCACGGCGACCGCGTGCGCGTGCGCCACGTACTGTTCGCAGTGACCCCCGGCGTGGACGTGCGCCGCCTGCGCGACCGGGCCGAGGCCGCGCTGCTGCAGCTGCGCTGCGTGCGCGAGGGCGCGCCGGACCCCTTCCCCGCCACGGCGGCCGAGCTGTCGAACTGCCCTTCTGCTGCACAGGGCGGTGACCTGGGCTGGCTGAAGCGCGAAGACTGCGCGCCCGAGTTCGCCCGCGAGCTCTTCGCCGCGCCCGAGATCGGCGTGCTGCCGCGGCTGGTGCACAGCCGCTTCGGCCTGCACGTGGTGGAGGTGCTCGAACGCGAATCCGGCCCGCTGCCGGACTTCGAGGCGGTGCGCGGCGCGGTGGCGCTGACGCTGCGGCAACAGAACTTCGTCAGCGCGCTGCGCCAGTACCTGCAGCTGCTGGCCGGTCAGGCCGCGCTGCAAGGCGTGGACCTCGACGCCGCCGACACGCCGCTGCTGCAATAGCGATGCCCGACGAGCTGCTGCAACGCCTGCGGCGTTTCCACGACCACATCTTCCCGGGGGTGCAGGACACCTTCCAGGCGCTGGTCAAGGACGGGCAGCACCCCACCATCCTGTTCATAGGCTGCTCGGATTCGCGGCTGGTGCCCTACCTGCTGACCGGCACCGGCCCGGGCGACCTCTTTCTCGTGCGCAATGTCGGCGCCTTCGTGCCGCCCTGGGACGGCTCGGCCGGTTTCCATGGCACGGCCGCTGCCATCGAATTCGCGGTGCTGAACCTGCAGGTGGCGCGCATCGTCGTCTGCGGCCACAGCCATTGCGGCGGCATCCGCGCGCTGTACGAAGGCGCGCCGCCGCAGGCGACGAACCTGCAGGCCTGGCTCGAGCTGGGCCGCGAGGCGGTGCTGCCGGTGCAGCTGAGCCCCGAGGCACTGCGCCGCACCGAGCAGCGCGCGGTGGTGCTGCAGCTGGAGCGATTGATGGGCTACCCGATGGTGCGCGAGCGCGTCGAGGCCGGCGCGATGACGCTGCACGGCTGGCACTATGTGATCGAGGACGGCGAGGTGCATGTCTTCGACGTGCGCAGCGGCGCCTTCGTGGCCGCCTCGATGGCCGAGCACAGCGGCACCGGACCGTACCTATCTGCCGGTCAGGCCGGTTAGGCCGGGCGGCGCCGGCCTCAGCTCAGAACAGCTCGATGCGCTGTCCGGGCGCGCCGGGCTCGGCCTCGGCCGGCGCTTCCGGGTCGCGGTGCTGGGCCTCGCGGGCCAGGTAGTCGCGGGCCAGGGCCTGGGCGCGGGCGTCGAGCTCCGGCGTCTGCGTCTGGCCGCTGCGCAGCCGGGCGATCAGCGGCGCCAGCACGGCATCGCGTTCGTCGAAGGCCGGTTGCACCCGGTCGACGATCTGCTTGAACACGTCCTGGTACTGCGCGGTGTCCAGCAGCCGCGCGATGCCGTGGTCGAGTTCGCCGTTGTGCGCGGTCACCGCGCTCATCAGGCCGCCGTAGAACTGGCGCATGTCCACGTAGCTCTCGTCGAGCTGGCGCGTCAGCTGGCCCAGGCGCTCGGCCTCGGCCTCGTTGTGGCGGGTGCGCGCGGCGAACTCGCCGCCAAAGCCGGCCTCCACCGATTGCACCAGGCGCTCGATGTCGTGGTTGATGGTGGTGGCGGAGTCGTTGGATTGCGTGGCCAGGCGGCGCACCTCACCGGCCAGCACCGCAAAGCCGCGGCCGGCATCGCCGGCGCGTGCGGCCTCGATGGCGGCATTGATGGCCAGGATCTCGGTCTGCCGCGCGATGCCGCGGATGGTGTCGGTCAGGGCCGACAGGCCCTTCACCGAATCGAGCAGCTCACGGAAGTGCGTGCGCTCCGCGGCGATCTGCGCCGGCAGCGTCTGCACGAAGGTGGCCAGCTCGTGGATGATGCGGCTGTTCAGCTCGATGCCGGCCTGCATCTGGTCGCTCTGCGTCTGCGCCTGCGACAGGTACTCGATCAGCCGCGTGGAGATGCCGCGCAGCTCGACCAGGCGTTCGACGAAGCCCAGCGCCGCGGTCTCCGACAGGCCGACCGCGCGGCCCAGCTGCTGCAGCACCTGGCGGTCCAGCTCGCGCAGGCCCTGCAGGGCTGGGCAGTCGTCGGCTGCTTCGGCCAGACCAGGCGCCTCGGCCGGCGCCACCCAGCGGGCCAGTGCCGCCAGCCGGCGCGAAAGCGCCCGGCGCAGCCCGGCCAGGGCGCCGCCGGCGGCCGGCGCAGCCGTGGGCTGCGCAGACCCGAACAGGCCTTCGACGCTTTGCGCCTGTTCCATCTCAGGCGCCCGGCAACACCTGCTTGATCACCTTGACCAGCTCGGCCCCGCCCACCGGCTTGACCAGCCAGCCGGTGGCACCGAGCTTCTTGGCCTCGTCGCGCTTGGCCTGCTGGCTTTCGGTGGTCAGCGTCAGGATCGGCGTGAAGCGCAGCACCTTGCGGGCATTGCGGATCAGCTCGATGCCGTCCATCTTGGGCATGTTGATGTCGGTGATGATCAGGTCGGGCTTCAGGCCCTTGCTGATCTTGGCCATCGCCTGCTCGCCGTCGGCGGCGGTCTCGACCTTGAAGCCGGAGATCTCCAACGAGCTTTTCAGGCTCATCACCATGGTGGCCGAGTCGTCGACGAGGAAGATGGTTTTCATGAGGGTTCCGTGTGGCAGCCCTGCAGACCGTCGCGGCGGGATGTCGCCGCGGCCGGTGCAGGGCCTTTGTCTTCAACGGTGCCTATCGGCAAGCCCCGCCCGATGTTTAGCGCAGCACTTGCGCAAGCCAGGGGTCGGACGGGGGAACCTTCACGCGCGGGCGCAATGCCAACAGCACCTGCAGCACCGCGGCGTGCAGGTGTTCACACTTGCCCAGGTGCACGGCCGGCGCGGCCTGCTGCTGCAGCCACTGAGACAGCGTCTCGGCGTCCTCCACCGAGACGTTGCCTTCCAGCGCGGCATGCTTCTTCAGGTAGCGGATGCTCATGTCAGCAGCTCCTTCGGGTTCAACACCATCAGCACCGAACCGTCGCCCATCAGCGCGGTGCCGGCAAAGCCGGTCAGCCCGGCCAGCACGCCTTCCAGCGGCTTCAGGATGATGTCGCTGGCGCCGTGGAACTGGTCCACCAGCAGGCCCACCGGCTGGCTGCCGATGCGCACCACCAGCACGGCGGTCTCGCCCTCGGCGTTCAGCAGCGGCTCGGCGTCCAGCGCCAGCAGCTCGTTCAGCCCGCGCAGCGGCACGATGCGGCCACGCAGCACCGTGGTGCGGGCCTGCTTGAACTGATGGATGTCGTCGCGGTGCACGCGCACGGTCTCGACGATCAGGTCCATCGGCACGCCGAAGCGGCGGCCCGCGCTCTCGATGATCATCACGTTGGTCACCGCCATCGACAGCGGCAGCGAGATGCCGATGGTGGTGCCGCGCCCCGCCTGGCTGGCCAGCGTGACGGTGCCGTTGATGCGTTCCACCGCGGTGCGCACCACGTCCATGCCGACGCCGCGGCCCGACAGGTCGGAGATGCGCTCGGCGGTGGAGAAGCCGGGCAGGAAGATCAGCTGCACCGCGTCGGCATCCGACAGGCCGGCGGCCCGGTCGGCCGGGATCAGACCGCGTTCCACCGCCTTGTCGCGCACCCGCTGGGCGTCGATGCCGGCGCCGTCGTCGCTGATCTCGATCAGCACGCGGTCGCTTTCCTGGCGGGCCACGATGCGGATCGTGCCGGCGGCCGGCTTGCCGGCGGCGCGCCGCCGCTCGGGCGTCTCGATGCCGTGGTCCAGGCTGTTGCGCAGGATGTGGATCAGCGGATCAGCCAGCGCCTCAATCACGCTTTTGTCGGCCTCGGTCTCCTCGCCTTCGATCTGCAGCTGCACCTCCTTGCCCAGCTTGCGCGAGATGTCGCGTACCAGCCGGCCGAAGCGCTGGAACACCGCCCCCACCGGCAGCATGCGCACCTGCATGATGGCGTGCTGCATGTCCTCGGCGATGCGGTTGATCACCGTGTACTGGGCCTTGATCTCGCGCGCCAGCTCGCGCTGCTGGAACACCTGCTCGGCACGCTGCGCCAGGTAGGGCAGGCCGTTCTTGGCGACCACCATCTCGCCAATCAGGTCCATCAGCCGGTCGATCTTTTCCTGGCCCACCTTCAGCACGCGGGCGCCACCGGCAGCAGTGGTTTCGGCCGCGCGCGCCGCCTCGGGCGCGGTATCGGCCATGTCGGCCGGCGCGGCGGCCAAAGCCACCAGCTGGCCCTGCGCCCAGGCCAGCAGCTCGGCTGCGCCGGCCGACGGCGGCAAGGCTTCCAGTGCTGCCGCCGCGGCAGCGTCCAGCACCCACGGCGCCAGGTGGCCGAGCACGCGGCGCACCGCAGCCACGGTGCCCGGGTTCGCGCCGCCGCGCGACAGCAGCGCCAGCTGCTCGGCCCACAGCGCGGCCGCCCGCTCGCGCACACGGTCTTCGCCCGGGTCGGATGCGGCCGGCGCCGCGGCGGTGGCGTCGAAGGGCCCGCCGGCAAAGGCCACCTGCTCGGGCACGCAGCGGAAATGCGCCTGCAGCGCGCCCAGGTCGGCGCTGCTGAGCAGCACGATGTCCAGGTTGCAGCGGTAGCAGTCCCAGGCCGCCAACGCCTCGCCAGCCGGCCAGGCTTCCTGCGTGCCGACGTCCATGGCCAGCAGGCCCGGCGTGGTGCAGGCCAGGCGCCAGGGGTCCTCGCCTTTGAAGAAGCAGTCCGGCTCGGGCCGGTAGTGCACGGCCACGGCGCCTTCGGGCGCCTGGCGGGCGGCGGCGGGCAGCCGCTCGATCCACGCTGGGGGTTCGGCTGCAGCGGCTGCCGCAGCCGCCACGGTGGGCGCCGCGGGCGCCGCCGCTGCGGCGGCCTGCGCCTCGCCGAGCAACGCGCGCAGCGCCGCCGCATGCTGCTGCGACTGCGCTTCGGCACTGGCGTCGATGCGGCCTTCGGCCTCGATCTGGTCCACCAGCCGGGCGGTGTAGTCCATCGCGTCCAGCAGCGCGTCGGCCAGCGCGCTGCTGTAGGGCAGCGTGCCGTTGCGCACGCGGTCCAGCAGGTCCTCGCCGGCATGCACCACGCGCTCCAGCGCCTTGAACTCGAACAGGCCGCAGTTGCCCTTCAGCGTGTGCACCGAGCGGAACAGGTCGTTCAGCAGCCCAGCGTTGGCGGGGTCGCGCTCCACTTCCAGCAGCCGCGTGCCGATGGCTTCCAGGCACTCGCGCGCCTCGGTGACGAATTGGTCCAGCAGTTCGGCCTGGTTCATGCCTGCCCCCTTTGCGCGGCCTGCAGCGCCACCGCGCGGTCGCCCAGCAGCAGCGCGGCCGTCAGGCGCATGGCCTCGGGCCGCGCCGGCTTCACCAGGTAGGCGTTGGCGCCCGCCTCGAAGGCCTGGCCGACGTCGGGGCTGCGCGCCTCGGTGGACACCATCAGCACCGGCGCCTGGTGGCGACCGTCCAGCCGGCGCAGCGCCCGCACGAAGGCATAGCCGTCCATGCGCGGCATGTTGATGTCGACCACGTACAGGTCGAAGGGCTGCGCATCGGGCTGGGCATGCACCTGCTCCAGCGCCTCGATGCCGTTGGTGGCCTCGGCCGTGTGCCAGCCGGCATCGCCGAGGATCTTGCGGTGGTACAGGCGCACCGTAGCGGCGTCGTCCACCACCAGGATGCGGTGCTTGGGTTCGTTCATGCTCATGCGTCCAGCGGTTTTTGGTAGACCATCGCGTCGCGGAAGCGGCGCACCGTGAACAACGACGACATCCGGCTCATCGATTCCGAATGCCCCAGGCAGATGAAGCCGCCCGGGTTCAGGGTGTCGTACAGGGCCTCGGCCGCGACACGGCGCGAGACGTCGTCGAAGTAGATCAACAGGTTGCGGCAGAAGATGACGTCGATGTCGCGGAAGCGCCGCGTGTCGGCGGCCTCGGACAGGTTGACGCGGCTGAAGTCCACCGCGCTGACCAGGTCCGGCGAGATGCGGAACTCGTCGGCGCCAGTCTGCGTGAAGTACTTGCGCAGGTAGGCCTGCGGCAGCTGCGCCACCGAGCGCTGCGAGTACACGCCGCGCTGCGCCGCCTGCAGCACCTGCGTGTCGATGTCCGAGGACAGGATCTCGACGTCGTAGCGGTCGATGCCGGGCCAGCGCTCCAGCAGGTAGATGGCGATCGAGTACGGCTCCTCGCCGGTGGACGACGGGATCGACCAGATGCGCAGCCGCGAGCCCGGTGGCTTGCACGCGACCACCTCGTCGAGCAGGTTGTTGACCAGGCAGTCGAACTGGTAGGCCTCGCGGAAGAAGTAGGTCTCGTTGACCGTCATCGTGTTCACCACGCGCTGCAGCTCGGTGCCGGCGGCATCGAAGCGCAGCCCCGCGAACCAGGCGCGGAAGCTGCCCGCGCCGCTGGCCTCGATGCGCTCGACCAGCCGCTTGTCGACGAAGTAGCGCTTGCTGTCGTCGAAGTGGATGCCGGTCTTGCGGTGGAAGTACTCGGCGAACTTCTGGAAGTCCGCGTCGCTGATCACCAGGGGGGAGGCCAACAGGTTGGCCTTCATGCCGTCTCGATGCGTTCCGCAACCAGGTCGGCGCTGAAGCCGATGTAGGGATCGTCGGCGAAGCGCGCACGCACCGCCTGCAGCGCCGGCAGCGTGTCGGCGCCACCCACCTCGGCCAGCACCTCCAGCGCCGCGCCGACCACGTTGACCTGCGGCTCGGTCCACAGCACCTGCTTCAGCCACTGCGGCACCTGCGGGTGGCGCAGGTCGCCCAGCAGGTTGACGGTGAAGATGCGCACGTCGTCGTCGGCATCCTGCAGCAGCGCGTCGATGCACGGCGCCACCAGCGTGGGCAGCCCGGCCATCACCTCGATGGCGCCGTTGCGAAGCGCGGGCTCCTCGCTGCGCAGCAGCCCGATCATGCCCTGCACGACGGCCGTGCCGCCCAGCCGGGCGGCGGTGCTGAACAGCACCGCGCGCACGCTGGCATCGGGCTCCTCGACCAGCCGGGCGCACACCGCCGGCGCCGCCGACGGATGCTCGCCCAGGTCGCGGGCCGCCCAGCGGCGCACGGCCACGTCGTCGTCGGCCAGCTGCGCCAGCAGGCCCGGCAGGTCACGCGGGTACTCGCGCACGGCGACTTCGTGCAGACCGGCGCCTTCGGCGTTCTTCTTCAGTCCCATCGTGGTGTCCAGTGCAAAGGGTGGGGAAGGCAGCTCACGGCAAGGTGCCGGGGCGCTGCCGCATCAATGCAGCCACAGCTTCAGCTGCCCGGCAATGCCGGTGGACGGCAGCACCACCGAGGCGGCGCGCCGTTCGATCAGTTCCTGCGGCATGCCAAAGACCACCGCGGTCTCGGCCGATTCGGCGATGGTGCGGCCGCCGCCGGCATGCAGGCGGGCCATGGCCGCGGCACCGTCGTTGCCCATGCCGGTGAGCATCACCCCCACCAGCTTGTGCGGCGGCAGGTGCTGCAGCGCGGTGTCGACCATCACCTCCACCGACGGGTGCCACAGCACGCCTGGCGTCTCGGGCCGCGGCACCGCATACAGCGTGCCGACGCGCGGGCTGACGGTCAGGTCGGTGCCGCCGCGGCCGATGTAGACCTGGCCCGGCACCAGCGGCATGGCCGTGGCCACCTCCACCACCTTCAGCGCGCACAGCGCATCCATGCGCCGCGCGAAGGTGTCGGTGAAGTTGGCCGGCATGTGCTGGGCCACCAGGATCGGCCACGGAAAGTCCGCCGGCAGCCGCGGCAGGATGTCCTCCAGCGTGCGCGGCCCGCCGGTGGACACGCCCACCAGCACCAGGCCGGGCAGCCGGGCATCGCGGCGCTCGGCCGCGGCCGGCGCCGGTGCGGCGGCCGGCGGCACGCGCGGCCGTGGCAGCGGGCGGGCGGGCGAGGCCGGCCGCGGCGCCAGGCGCGCGCGGCAGGCCGAGCGCACCTTGTCCAGCAGCATCGCCTCGATGCCCTCCACGTGCAGCGAGATGGTGCCGCCGGGCTTGGGGATGAAGTCCACCGCGCCCAGCGCCAGCGCCTCGAAGGTGGCCAGCGCGCCCTTCTCGGTCAGCGAGGACACCATCACCACCGGCGTGGGCCGTGCCGACATGATCAGCGACAGCGCCGTCAGGCCATCCATCTCCGGCATGTTGATGTCCAGCGTCACCGCGTCGGGCTGCCAGGCCACCACCATCTCCACGGCCTCGGCACCGTTGCGTGCCGAGCGCACCTCGTAGCCGCCCTGGACCAGCAGGCCGGTCAGCAGCTTGCGCATCAGCGCCGAGTCGTCGACGACCAGCACTTTCTTCATCGCAGCCCCGTCAGGCGGCCTTGGCCAGCGGCATGGCGTCGGGCGCCTCGGTCAGCTGCCCGATGGCCTGCACCTCGCCGCCCTGCAGCAGGTGCGCGGGGTCCACCAGCATCACCAGGCGCTTGTCGCCTTCCAGGTTGGCGATGCGGTCGATCAGCAGGCTCTGCTCGCTGGAAAGCGCCGGTGCCGGCGCGATCTGCGCGCGCGGGATGCGCAGCACCTCGGCCACCGAATCGACGATGAAGCCGGTGCGCACGCCGCTCAACAGGTAGACCATGATGCGCTGGCGGTCGTTGCGCTCGATCAGCGGCAGGCCGAGCCGGCTGCGCTGGTCGATCACCGGCAGCACGGTGCCGCGCAGGTTGATCACGCCTTCCACGAAGGGCGGCGTGCGCGGCACGCGGGTCAGCGTCTCGGGCACGCGCACGATCTCCTGCACGCTCATGATCGGCACGCCGAATTCCTCGGCACCCAGGCGGAAGATCACCACCTGCGTGTCGTCGTCGGTCGCGCTGTCGTCGTCATGGGCCTCTGAGCTACTTTGCATGGCCTGCTCCTCGGGGGTGGCGGGGTCACGCTGGCGGGCGGCGGCCAGCGCCTGCTCGATGGCCGGCAGGCGCAGCAGCCGGTCGGTGGCGATGATCGACACCAGCCGCTTGCCGCCGTCCAGCCGGCAGATCGAGGCGAATTCGTCCAGCTGGCCGTCGGCGGCCAGCACGCCGGGCATCGGATCGGTCTGCGCGCGCGGGACGCTCAGCACTTCCTTCACCGAATCGGTGACCAGGCCCACCGTCAGCCCGCCCGGCAGCGACGTGACGACGATGCGGTGCTGCTCGGCATCCACCAGCCGCGGCAGACCGAACAGCGTGCGCAGGCTCACCAGCGGCAGCAGCCGCTGGCGCAGCGAGATGACGCCCAGCACATGGCCCGGTGCATTGGGCAACTGGTTGACGTGCGCGGGCAGCTGCACGATCTCCTGCACCTCGGCGATGTCCAGCGCGTATTCCTGGTCGGCCACCGAGAAGGACACCAGCCGCAGCTCGTCGCCGTCGGCCTGCGCGTCGGCCTCGGCCTCGGCGCTGCGGGCCTCGTCCGGCCCCCCGTTGGCGGCGGCATCGCCGCGGCCGGCGCCGATGCCGCTGAACTGGCCGTCGATCAGCCGGCCGAAGTCGATGCACAGCAGCATGTCCTGGCCGCCGTCGGACCGGGCGCGCTTGATCACGCCGGTCAGGTACTCGGCCTGGACCACGGTCTGGATCGTGTCGGCCGGCTCCAGCTCGCCCGGCTCGATGGTGACCACGCTGGCCACCCGGTCGACGACGAAGCCCAGCGGCTGGCCGAGGTTGATGACCAGCGCGCGCGTCGCATCGTCCTGGGCCTGCTCGGGGCAGCCGAAGAGCCGCCGCAGGTTGATGATCGGCAGCACGCGGCCGCGCAGGTTGGCCAGGCCGTCCAGCGTGCGCGGCGCCAGCGGCAGGTGCGCCACCTCGGGCAGGCGGATGATCTCCTGCACCGGCGCCATCGGCACGGCGAACATCTCGCCGGCGACGGTGAAGGTGACGTACTGGTGTTCGCTGGCCGCGTCGTCGGCGGCGCCTTCGTCGGCGGGCGCGGCAAGCGCGTCGCGCCGGGGCTTGTCGGTGCTCATGGCGAGTCTCCGTTCAGGCGCTCTGCAGCTCGTCGGCCAGCGAGGCGATCTCCTCGATGGCGGCGGACAGGTCCTCGGCGCCCTGCGACTGCTGCTTGGCGGCGGACGAAGCCTGCTCGGCGGCCTTCTCGGCCTCGGCAGCGGCGGTGGACACCTGATCGACGCCGACCCGCACCTGCGCGATGGCGGCGGCAATCTCCTGCGCGGCAGCCACGGCCTCCTGGTTGCCGGTGCTGATCTCGGCCACGTCGCCTTCGATCTTCATCAGGCCGGCGGTGATGGTCTTGGCCTTCTCCACCTCGGTCAGCGCGGCGTTGACGATGCCGTCCAGGTCGCGGCCGACCAGGCCGATCTGGTCCTGGATCGACTTGACCATGTCCTTGATGCGGTCGGCGTTCTCGGCCGAGTCGTGCGCCAGGTTGCGGATGTCGGTGGCCACGACCACGAAGCCCTTGCCGTATTCGCCGGCGCGCGCCGCCTCGATGCTGCCGTTGACGGCCAGCATGTTGGTCTGGATCGACACCTGGGTGATGGCGTCGACGATCTTGTCGATCTTGCGCGACACCAGCTCCAGGTCCTTGACCTGGCGGATGCTGGTCTCGGTGGTGCCCACGTTGGTGGAGATGCCGCTGATCAGGCCGTCGATGTTCTTCTTGTTCTCGGCCATCAGCTCGGCGATGGCGCGGGCACGCTCGTTGGCGCTGGACGCGCGCGTCTCGGCGACCTGCGCACCCTTCTCGATCTGCGCCACCGCGGCGGCCGATTCGACGCTGGCCGCGGCCTGCGTCTGCGCGCCCTTGCGGATCTGCTCCAGCGCCACCATGATCTGCGCGGCCGAACGGTTGACCTCCTGCACCGCGCTGGACAGCTCCTCGGCGGCGCTGGCCACCTCCTCGGCACTCTTGGCGATGTCGGTGGAATTCTTCAGCTCGTCGGCAATCTCCGACAGGCCCTGCGCCTGCTGCTCGCACTGCGTCAGCGCGGCGGTCTGCTCGGTGACGGTCTTGCCGGCCTCCTCGCAGGCGGCCGACTGCTCGGCCGAGGCCGAGGCGATCTGCTCGGCGCCCTTCAGCGCCTGCTGCGAAGCCACGTTGCTCTGCGAGGCCGCGGCAGCGATCTCGGACGCACCGGCGGCGATCTCGGCCGCGTCCTGGCGGATCTGCTCCAGCTGGCGCAGGATCAGCGCGCTCTTCTCGACTTCGCTGCGCACCGCATCGGCGCCGGCGTTGATGCCCTCGGCGATGGTCTTCACCTCGCCCTGGATCTGACCGACCAGGTCCTGGATCTGCTTGGCACTCTTTTCGCTGGTCTCGGCCAGCGTGCGCACCTCGTCGGCCACCACGGCAAAGCCCTTGCCGTGCTTGCCGGCACGCGCCGCCTCGATGGCCGCGTTCAGCGCCAGCAGGTTGGTCTGGTCGGCAATGCGGGCCACCGCCTTGACGATCTCGCCGATGTTGGCGGCCTGGCGCTCCAGCTCGCCGACCATCTTCACCGACTCGGCCTGGCGGTGCGCGGCGGTGGTGACGTTGTTCACCGCGGACTCGACCTGGCCGTTGATCTCGGCCGCCAGCGACTGCATGGCCTCGGCGGTGCGCTGGGACTGCGTCACGGCCGCCACCTGGCGGGTGATCGAGGTAGCCACCTGGTTGATCGCGGCCAGCGATTCCTGCGCCGCGCCGGCGGCCTCTTCAGCGCCGGTGGCGATCTGCGCGGTGGCGCGCTTCAGCTCCTCGGCGGCCGAGGCGGCCTCGTTCACGCCCGAGGCCAGCTCGGCGGCGGCACTGGCCACGCGCTCCGAGGCCTGCTGCTGCTTGGCCAGCGTGCGCGCCCGCTTGCGCTGCGCGTCGGCCTCGCGGGCCATGGTCTTGGGGATGCTGCCGGCGATGGCCTGCAGGGCTTCGGGAGCACCTTCCTTGCCGGAAGCGGTCTTGCGGATCAGCGACATGTTTTTCTCCGGGGACGGGTAGAGCAATAGGGATGTTGGAGGGCGCGCAGCCCTGCGGCCGCGCTTGCTCGACGCCAGTCGTGAAGGCCCCCTGCCCGGCACCGCAACCCCCGCGTGTGCCAGGCATCAACCCCGTGTCGTGCCGCCGTCGAGAGCAGGCATTGGGCGCCGCGGGATCGGGCAGTACTCCTGCAATCTGCAGGGTCATTGGCGGTCATTCCCGGAGCGCATCCAGAACTCCCGGCAACGCCCGCCGGGAGCTCTTGCAGACCTGCCCCAAACCGGCGCACGAACGGGGCCGTGCGGCATGCCAAGGCCTGGTCGCGAGGCCGGGTCGGAGGGGCCTTGTCGTGTCGCGACAACGCTTTCATCCAGCCGGCGGCGGCGGTGCGACACTTCGCGCCACAACAAGGGCCCGCCGCCGCGACGGCGTCCCGAACAAAGAGGGGTCACGGACGATGTTCTATGTCGTCGACGCTGCCAATCGGGTCGTGGAGGTCGACCTCGATTGGGACGAATTCCTGCTGCACAACGGCGGCACCGCGCAGTCAGCCCGCGACCAGGTGCTGGGCCGGGCACTGGAAGGCTTCATGGCCGGCGACAGCACACGGATGTTCGTGCGCGTGGCCCTCGACGCGGCGCGCCTGAAGGGCCTGACGCGGGTGCTGCCCTACCGCTGCGACAGCCCCACCGAACGCCGCCACTTCGAGATGATCGTCAGCCCGGCCGGCGCCGGCCACGTGCGGGTGGACCACCGCCTGCTGCGCGCCGACGTGCGGCCCACGCCCGGCCGGCCCTGGGCCGGCCGCACCACGGCCCGCTGGCGCTGCAGCCAGTGCCTGGCAGTGCGCCAGGCCGGCTCGCCGATGTGGGTGGGCGCCGACCGCGCCGCACCCGGCGGGCCGGTGGCCGAGGACGTCTGCCCCGACTGCGCGCGGCGCCTGTTTGCCTGAAGCCCGGCGCCGCATCCAAAGACCATGCTCGATCCGAATCGCATTCCACCGACGGCCGAAGAGAGCCCGGCCCCGGCCACGCCGGCGCTGGCCCTGGCCGACCGGCCGTTCTTCGTCGGCATCGGCTCCTCGGCCGGTGGGCTGGAGGCGCTGAGCGCGCTGCTGCCGGGCCTGCCCACCGGGCTGGGGCTGCGCTACGTGGTCGTGCAGCACATGTCGCCCACCCACCGCAGCATGATGGCGCAGCTGCTGGGGCGCACGGTGCGCATGCCGGTGATGGAAGTCACCGACGGCTGCATGCCGCTGGCCGACCGGGTGTACGTGACGCCGCCGAACAAGAACGTGGTGCTGCACGAGGACGGCAGCCTGCGCCTGCTGGAGCCGCCGCACGAGACGGTGCCCAAGCCTTCGGTGAACCTGTTCTTCGGCTCGCTGGCCGAGACCGCGGCCGACCGCGCCATCGGCGTGGTGCTGTCGGGCACCGGCAGCGACGGCGCGGTGGGCCTGCATGCCATCAAGGCCGCCGGCGGTTATGCCTTCGCGCAGGAGCCGGCCAGCGCCAAGTACGACGGCATGGTGCGCGCGGCCATCGAGGCCGGCGGCGTGGACTGGATCCTGCCGGCCGAGGCCATCGGCGCCGAGATCGCCCGGGTGGCGCAGCGCCAGCGCACGGCCACCGGCCAGCTGCGCCAGGTGGAGGAGGTGCCCTCGGCCACGCTGCAGGCGCTGCTGCACAACCTGTACGCGCAGACCCGCATCGACTTCACCGGCTACAAGGAGGCCACGCTGCTGCGCCGCATCGAGCGACGCATGACGACCACCGGCTGCATGACGCTGGACCAGTACCTCGACTACGGCCGCGCGCATGCCAACGAGATGCAGGTGCTGTCGCAGGACATGCTGATCTCGGTGACCTCGTTCTTCCGCGACCGCGCCGCCTTCGACCGGCTGCGGCAGGAGGTGCTGCAACTGCTGGAGGCCAAGCCGGCCGGCGAGGACCTGCGCGTCTGGGTGGCCGGCTGCGCCAGCGGCGAAGAGGCCTACAGCATGGCCATCCTGTTCAGCGAGGCCCTGCAGGCCCGCAAGATGACGCGGCGCGTGCAGATCTTCGCCTCCGACATCGACGACGCGGCGCTGGCCCGGGCGCGGCGCGCCGTGTACCCGGCCAATCTGCTGAGCGAGATGGACAGCCTGACGCTGGACCGGCATTTCGTGTCGCACCCCGACGGCTACGAGGTCAGCAAGGCGCTGCGCAGCATGGTGATGTTCGCGCGGCACAACCTGGTGCAAGACCCGCCCTTCGTGCGCCTGGACATGGTGTCCTGCCGCAACGTGCTGATCTACCTGCAGGCGCCGCTGCAGGAGCGGCTGGTCAAGACCTTCCACTACGCGCTGAACCCCTCGGGCCTGCTGTTCCTGGGGCGCTCGGAGGCGGTGCACGGCAACGACGTGTACTTCGACTGCGTGGACCGCGCCGCGCACCTGTTCCGGCGCAGCAACAGCATCGCCCGGCCGCCGGGCCTGCAGGGCGATGCCAAGGCGCTGCACCCGGTGCGGCCGCGCAGCCAGCGGCCCAGCCTGGACGACGTGGTGCTGCGCGCCACCGCCCGGCGCTTTGCACCGGCGGCGGTGCTGGTCGATGCCGCCGGCGACGTGCGTCACTTCAAGGGCGAGCTGGAAGGCCTGATGCACCTGCCCGACGGCCGCCCCGGCTACCAGCTGATGACGCTGCTGCGCCGCGAGCTGCGGCCCGAGCTGGCGCGGCTGATCCGCAAGCTGCGCGAGCAGGCCGCTAACGCCGAGCGCCCCTTGCCGCTGACGCCGGCGACACCTGCGGTGGTATTCGGCCGCTGGCGCAACAACCGCGCTCTGAGCCAAGGCATGGCGTTGCGGCTGTCGGTGGAAACGGTCAGCGAAGGGCTGGACGCGCCAATGACGCTGGTGTGCTTCGAGCGCCGGCCGCTGGCCGAGATGGCCGCGCACTCGGCCGCCGGCGACGGCGACGAGCTGCCGCCGCAGGGCGTGGGCGCGCTGGAAGAGGAGCTGGCCACCACGCGCGAGCACCTGTACACGGTGATCGAGGAGCTGGAGACCTCGAACGAGGAATCGCAGTCGCTGAACGAGGAGATCCAGACCGCCAACGAGGAGCTGCAGTCCACCAACGAGGAGCTGGAAGCCTCCAACGAGGAACTGCAGGCCTCGAACGAGGAGCTGACCACCGTCAACGAGGAGCTGCAGGTCAAGAGCCTGGAATGGCAGGCGCTGAGCACCGAGCTCGAAGGCATCTACACGACGATGGACTTCGCGCTGCTGGCCTTCGACGAGCAGGGGCTGCTGCGACGCATCAACCGCGCGGTGCAGCGCCAGCTGGGCATCAGCGAGGCCTGGCTGGGCAAGCACGTCAGCGCCCTGCCCTGGCCCGACGGCATGCCGCCGCTGGCCGCCGAATGCGAGCGTGTGCAGTCCCAGGGCCGCACCGAGGTGACGCAGCTGGTCGGCGTGGGCCAGCGCGACTGGCTGCTGCGCATCATGTCGCGCACCGGGCCCGACGGCGCGCGCGGCGGCGTGATCGTGCTGCTGGACGACAACACGCAGACGCGCGCGATGCGCGCCGCCGCGCTGCGCAGCGACGCGCAGTTGCGCCAGCTGGTCGAACGCTCGGCGCAGCTGGTGTGCATCTGCGACAGCACTGGCCGGCTGCTGCAGGCCAACCCGGTGTTCGAGCGCTGCCACGGCCTGGCGCCGGGCAGCGCGGTGGGCAAGCCGGTGCAGGACGTGCTGCCGCCGGAGCGCGCCCACGGCTTCCGCCACGCGCTGATCGAGGCGATGCGGCTGATCGAACCGCTGGAGCGCGAGGAAACGCTGTACCTGCCCGGCGGCCGCCGCGAGCTTCTGGCCTCGTACTACCCGCTGCTGGACGACGACGGCGCGGTGTCGGGCGTGTGCTACCAGGCGCTGGACATCACGCTGCGCAAGCGCACGCAGGAAGAGCTGCTCGAGGCGCGCAGCGCTCAGCTGGCGGCCGAGGGCATGGCGCGCACCAAGAGCGCCTTCCTGGCCAACATGAGCCACGAGATCCGCACGCCGATGAATGCCGTGCTGGGCCTGTCGCGCATGGCGCTGCAGGCCCAGCTGCCGCCGGCCGCGCACGAGCAGATCGCCAAGATCCACGAGGCCGCGCAGGGGCTGACGCGCATCCTGGACGACGTGCTCGATTTCTCCAAGATGGAGGCCGGCGCGCTGCGCTTCGAGAAGCAGCCCTTCCACCTGGGCAGCCTGCTGACCGACGTGAAGCAGCTGTTCTCGGCCAACGCACAGGAGAAGCAGCTGTCGCTGCTGGTGGACCTGCCACTGGGCACCCCCACGCAGCTGCTGGGCGACCCGCTGCGCCTGTCGCAGGTGCTGAACAACCTGGTGGCCAACGCCATCAAGTTCACCAGCGCCGGCGGGGTGCGCATCAGCGTCAGCCCGGCCGACGAGGCCGTGCCCGCCGGGCACTGCGGGCTGCGCTTCAGCGTGCGCGACACCGGCATCGGCATCGCCGCCGCGCAGCGCGACAGCCTGTTCGAGCCCTTCACGCAGGGCGATGCGTCGATCACCCGGCGCTTCGGCGGCACCGGGCTGGGCCTGGCCATCTGCCAGCGGCTGGTGCGCATGATGGACGGCCGCATCGGCGTCAACAGCGAGGTCGGCCGCGGCAGCGAGTTCTGGTTCACCGCCCGCTTCGAGACCGCGCCGGCCCACGCCACCGCCGAGCTGCCGCCGCCGGCGGCCGAAGCGCGGGCCGACGCGCTCGCGCCGGGCGCGCGCATCCTGCTGGTGGAGGACAACGAGCTGAACCAGATCGTCGGCCGCGCGGTGCTGGAGCAGATGCACTTCGAGGTCGAGGTGGCCGAGAACGGCACCCAGGCCGTGGCGCTGGTGCAGGGCCATGCGCCCGGCCACTATGGCGCGGTGCTGATGGACCTGCACATGCCGGTAATGGGCGGGCTGGAGGCCACGCGCCGTGTGCGCGCGCTACCGCAAGGCGCGCGGCTGCCGATCATCGCGCTGACGGCCGCGGCCTTCTCCGAAGACCGCGACAGCTGCCTGGCGGCCGGCATGGACGGCCACTTGAGCAAGCCGCTGGACCCGGTGCAGCTGCGGGCCGCGCTGCAGGCGCTGCAGCGGCCGGCGGCGCCGGCGGCCGAGGCCCCGCGCCGGGCCGAGGCGCCCGCCTCGACGCTGCCCGTGCTGCCGGGCTTCGACCTGCAGCTGCTGTTCAATCGCCTGCAGGGCGACGAGGCCCGGGTGTGGGACCTGCTGCGCCGCTTTGCCGCGCAGGAGCAGCACACCGCGCAGGACCTGGCGCAGCTGCTGGCGGAACAGCGCTACCCCGAGGCGCGGCTGCGCGCCCATGCGCTGATGGGCACCGCGGCCACGCTGGGGGCCACGCTGGTGGCCCGCGCCAGCGCCAGCCTGGAGGCCGCGCTGGAAGCCGGCATGTACAGCCCGGCGATGCTGCAGCCGCTGCGCGAGGCGCTGGAGTCCAGCATCCGCGCGGTGCGGCAGGCCGACACGGCGGCCTGAGCTTCTCAGCCCGGCCAGTGCCGCGGCCGGTCGGCCAGCGCCGCGCGCGGCCGCAGCCAGGCCAGCGCCGCGGCATTGAAGCCTTCGGCGTCTTCGATGTTGCTCAGATGCCCGGCCCCCGACAGCACGCTGACCGGCGCGCCGCCCAGCTTGGCGGCCATCTCGTGGTGCATGGCCACTGGCGTGAGCCGGTCCTCGCCGCCGACGACGAAATGCGCCGGCGCGCGGATCTGCGCGATGTCGCCCAGGTTCACCTGCGCCACCGTGGCCTGCAGCGACTTGATGTAGCTGAGCTTGTGCAGCGCTGTGATGCTGTCGATCAGCTGCTGCAGGTGCTCTGGCTTCGCATTCGGGCTGACCAGCGAGCGCGCCACCGGCTCGGCGATGTCGGCCGGCTCCTTGCCAGCCAGCAGCGGCGCGCGCCGGCTCTCGACGAAATCGCGGCGCTGTTCGGGCGTGAAGGCCTCGAAGCCCTCGTGCGTGTCCAGCAGCGTCAGCGTGGCCACGCGCTGCGGGTGCAGCAGCGCCGTGCGCATGGCGATGCGCCCGCCCATCGACAGGCCCACCAGGTGCGCTCGGCCGACGCCGAAATGGTCCAGCACGCGCAGCACGTCGTCGACGAAGTCGTCGAAGGCCAGCTCGCCTTCGTAGTCGTCGCTGGCGCCGTAGCCGCGCGCATCCCAAGCGGCGCAGGCGAAGTGCGGCGCAAAGGCCGGCAGGTTGGCACGCCAGTTCGTGCGGTTGCCGCCGATGCCGTGCATGAACAGCACGAAGGGCCCCTGGCCGGCCAGGTCGCAGGCCAGGCGCGGCGCGCCGGGAACGAGGGTGGGCGGGTTCGCCATGGCGGCTCCTTCAAAGGCCCAGGTAGGCCTGCTTGATGCGCGGGTCGGCGGCGATCTCGCGCGCCGGGCCTTCGGCGGCGACGCGGCCGTTCTCGATGACATAGGCGCGCTCGGCCGCGTTCAGCGACTGGAACACGTCCTGCTCGGCCAGCAGCAGCGTCAGGCCGTCGGCCACCAGGCGCTGCACCAGCTCGAAGATCTGCCGAGACATCAGCGGCGACAAGCCCAGCGTCGGCTCGTCCAGCAGCATCAGCCGCGGCTGCGCCATCAGGCCGCGGCCGATGGCCAGCATCTGCTGCTCGCCGCCGGACAGCGTCACCGCGGCCTGCGCCTCGCGTTCCAGCAGCCGCGGGAAGACGTGGAACACATGCTCCAGGCTGCGCTGCCAGTGCGGCCGCGCGCGCGGGTTGATGGCGCCCAGGCGCAGGTTCTCGCGCACCGTCAGGCTGGGGAAGACCATGCGCCCCTCGGGCACCAGCACCAGGCCGGCGTGCACCCGCTCGTTCGACGGCCGCGCGGTGATGTCCTCGCCCTGGAAACGGATGCGGCCTTCGCGCGCCGGCAGCAGGCCGGCCAGCGTCTTCATCAGCGTGGTCTTGCCGGCGCCGTTGCCGCCCAGCAGCGCGGTCACGCCGCCAGCGCCCACCTGCAGGCTCAGGCCGTGCAGCACCTGCGTGCCTTCGTAGCCGCCGACCAGGCCCTCGACCTGCAGCATTGGCTCGGCCGTCATGCCGCTTCCCCGAAGTACACCGAATGGACCTGCGGATTGGCGCCGATCTGCGCGGGCGTGCCCTCGGCAATCAGCTGGCCGTGGTGCAGCACGACGATGCGTTCGCACAGCTCCATCAGCGCACGCATCACGTGTTCGATGACCAGCAGCGTCAGGCCGCGCCGCGATTGCAGCTGGCGCACGGTGTCCAGCATCTGCGCCACCTCGGTGGGCGTCAGGCCGGCCATCACCTCGTCCAGCATCAGCAGCCGGCCGCCGGTGGCCACCGCGCGGGCGATCTCCAGCCGCTTCTGGCCCGACAGCGTCAGCGCCGAGGCCGGGCGCTCGGCATCGGCCGCCAGGCCCACCTCGTCCAGCACCGACTGCGTGGCCGCATCCGCAGCCTCGCGGCTGCGGTGCTGCGCATGGCCGAACATGGCCGCGGTGCGCAGGTTCTCGCGCACCGTCATCGCCGGGAAGGGCTTGACGATCTGGAAGGTGCGCGCCACGCCCAGCCGGCAGACGCGGTCGGGGCTCAGGCCGACGATCGAGCGGCCCTCGAAGCGGATGTCGCCACGGCTCGGCCGTGCATTGCCGGCGATCAGGCTGAACAGCGTGGTCTTGCCGGCGCCGTTGGCACCCATCACGCCGACGATGGCGCCGGCCGGCACCTGGAAGTTCACGTCCGACAGCGCCGTCAGGCCGCCGAACTGCTTGCCCAGACCTTCGACCTCGAGAAGCGCGCTCATCCGGCGGCCCCCTTGCGCCGCCAGCGCTGGAACAGGCCGATCAGCCCGTCCGGCACCAGCAGCACGAAGACCACCAGGATCGCGCCCAGCAGGATCATGTACAGCAGCGGCGCCTGCGCCCACAGCAGTTCGGACAGCAGCGCCAGGAACAGCACGCCGAAGATGGGGCCGCGCACGCCATCGCCGCCGCCCAGCAACGCCATCGCGATGACGGTGACCGAGACCATCGGGTCGAAGACCTGGCCGACGACGAAGTAGGTGGAGCGCAGCGCCATCACCGCGCCCACCATGCCAGGGATGGCGGCCGACAGCACGAAGGCGATCAGCTTGTAGCGCACCACCGGCACGCCCAGGGTTTCGGCCGCCTCTTCGTTTTCGCGCAGCGAGCGCAGGCCGTGGCCGAAGCGGCTGCCCGACACCCAGGCCAGCAGGCCCAGTGAGGCCAGCGCCAGCGCGGCCATCATCCAGTACACCGCCAGCAGGTCGGGCGCGCCGAACAGGATGCGCGCGGCCATGCCCATCGCCGATTCGGCGGCCATGATGCTGAACTTGACCAGCTCCGCCAGGCCGAAGGTCAGGATCACGAAGTACGGCCCGCGCACGCGCAGCGCCGGCCCGCCCACCAGCGCGGCAAAGGCCGCGGCCAGCAGCCCGGCGGCCGGGACCGCCAGCCACAGCGGCCACTGCTGCCAGGTGATGACCACCAGGTAGGCGCCCAGCCCGTAGAACACCACGTGGCCCAGCGAGACATAGCCGGTCAGCCGCGACAGCACGCACCAGCTGGGCGTGAGCGCCAGCCACATCAACACCGTCAGCCCCGTGCCGACCAGGTATTCGTTGCCCAGCACCGGTAGCAGCGCCACCGCCGCCACGCCGGCCAGCGCCAAGCCCACCCACAGCGGCCCGGGGCGGTCCATGTCAGCGCGTCACCAGCCGGCGCGCCAGCAGCCCGTTCGGAAAGACCAGCAGCGCCACCACGAAGCTGCCGTAGAGCAGCACCGAGCGCAGGTTGGCCGAGGTCAGCGCCACGCCGTAGGTCTCGATGATGCCCAGCAGCAGCGCTGCCAGCAGCCCGCCAGTGACGTTGCCCAGGCCGCCGAGGATGATGACGATGAAGCCGGCAATGGTGAACGGGAAGCCCGAAAACGGCGAGAACTGCTCCAGCATCGACATCAGCACGCCGGCCAGCGCCGCGGTGCCGAAGCCCACCGCGAAGCTGAGCCGCTGCACGCGGTCGACGTCCACGCCGACGATGCTGGCGGCCTCGCGCCGCTCGATCACCGCGCGCATCGCCAGCCCCGCCACGTGGCGCGACAGGAACAACGCCACCGCCACGCACACGCCGCCGGCCACGCACAGCACCAGCAGGCGGTTGGCCGTCATCGACACGTTGCCGATGCGGAACACCTGGTCCAGGTAGGCATAGGCGCGGTTGTTCGGCGTGAAGGCCAGCGCGGCGATGTTCTGCATCAGGATCGACAAGCCGAAGAACAGCAGCAGCGAGTTGCCTTCCAGCTTGCCGGCGGTGGACGGCGTCACCTTGGCCAGCATGCCGCGGAACAGGCCACGGTACAGCGCCACGCCGAAGGCCGCGCCGGCCGCGGCCACCAGCGGCGCCGCCCACAGCGGCGACACCCCTGCCAGCGTGAAGGCCCAGAACGCGGCATAGGCGCCCAGCATGACCAGGTCGCCATGGGCGACGTTGAGCATGCGCATGGTGCCGTAGACCAGGTTCAGGCCCAGCGCCACCAGCGCATACAGCGAGCCGGTGACCAGCGCCGAGAACAGCAGCTGGCCGGACAGCAGCGTGTCGATCACCGGCTTGCCCGCACGGCCTTACCAGCCCTTCTTCGCTTCGAACTTGCCCGTGGCGATGTTCGCCGGCCAGACGATCTGCAGCTTGCCCTTCTGGTACTGCACGAAGGCGGTGGGCGTGATGACGTTCTGCACGCCTTCGAACTTGACCTTGCCGTTGATGGTCTCGAAGGTGTCGCTGGCGATGGTGGCGCGGATCTTCTCCTTGTCCAGGCCGTTCTTGGCCACGGCGGTTTCCAGGATCTCCAGCGACATCCAGGCCAGGGCCGAGTTCAGGTAGTCCGGGTCCTCGCCGAACTTCTTGACATAGCTGTCGTAGAAAGCCTGCGAGCCCTTCCACTCGGGCCGCGGCGACCAGTGCGCGATGGTCACCACGCCGTCGGCCGACGCCGCGCCCACGGCCTTCGGGAAGAAGGCGTCGCTGGGCCCGATGGCGACGAACTGGAAGGGGTTGTTCAGCCCCAGCTCCTTGGCCTGCTTGGCGTACAGCACCGAATCGCCCGGGTAGGCCAGCGCCAGCACGGCGTCGACATTGGCCTGCTTCACCTGCGTCAGCGCGGCCGTCATGTCCTTGATGTCCGGCGGGTACTCGGTGGAGACCTTGATGTCGATGCCGGCCTTCTTCAGCTCGGGCTCGACGAAGTTCTTGATCTCCTTGGTGAAGGGCAGCACGTTCGACAGCACGGCCACCGACTTGACGTTCTGCTGCTTCAGCATCGCCGTCAGCTCGGTGCCGATGCGGTCGGGGATGGCCGAGGTGGTGAACCAGATGTAACCCGGCTTGACCTGGCGCAGCGCCACCGACGCGGCGGTGTTGCCGACCACCGGGAACTTGTACTTCTCCAGCACCGGCGCAATGGCGATGTGGAAAGGCGTGCCCCAGGGCGCCAGCAGCAGGTCGACCTTGTCGTCGGTGATCAGCTTCTCGTAGATGCGCACCGCCTGCTCGGGCTTGCTCTGGTCGTCGTAGATGACGAATTCCACCTTGCGCTTGGTGCCGCCCACGTCCATGCCGCCACGCGCGTTGACCTGCTCGCGCCACAGCTCGTAGGTGTTCAGCTGCGACGGCGTGGCGTTGGCCAGCATGCCGGTGCGGGCCATCGAGAAGCCGATGCGCAGCGGCTTGTCGGCCTGGGCGTAGGACAGGCCGCTGCCCAGCGCCAGCGCCGCCGCGGCGATGCTGGCGACGACGCTGCGCCGACGGGTTGCCATGAGCTTCATTGCACTTCTCCTGTTGAAGTTGATGGGCGCGCCGCGCCCTGTTGCCGCATCCAATCCACCGCCGGCCCCACCCAGGAGCCGTCGGCATCGCCGCAGGCCAGGCTCGCCTGGAAATGGTCGCATCCGTCCAGCACCAGGCGCTGCACCGGCACGCCGGCAGCCTGCAGCGCCGCAGCCATTTCTTCGGACTGGCGCGCCAGGTGCGGGAAATCGCGCCCGCCCCAGGTCAGCAGCGCCGGCGGACAAGCCGCCGCGTCCAGCTGCGCCAGCGGCGAGGCGGCCACTTCGGCACGGCCGTTGGCCACCGGCCCCAGGAAACGCGGCCGCATCGACAGCCCGCTGCCTTCGCCGAAACGGTAGGTGCCCGACACCGGCAGCCAGCCGGCCAGCGGCCGTGCGCCCAGGCCACGGGCATGGCGCCAGCCGGCGCCCACCGCCAGCAACGCGGCCAGGTGGGCCCCAGAGGAGTGGCCGCCGACGAACACGCGCCGCGGGTCGCCGCCATGTTCGGCCGCATGGTGCAGTACCCAGGCCACCGCGTCGGCACAGTCCTCGAAGCCGGTGGGGAACACATGCTGCGGCGCCAGCCGGTAGCCGGCACACACCAGCGTGACGCCGCGCGCGTTGAGCGCCGGCGCCATGAAAAACATCCATTCCTTGTAGCCGCTGGTCCAGCCGCCGCCGTGGAAGAAGACCAGCACGTCGCCGCTGGGCTGCGCGCTCGGGAAGACGGTGAGCGTGCGGTAAGGGTCGCCGCCCAACTCGACCTCCACGCCCGCCAAGCCTGCACCGCGCGCCAGCACCTGCTCGGCATAGGCTGCGCCCAGCGGCGACAGCGGCTCCTGCGCGGGGTAGCGCTGCAGGTTCATGCCGCGGCTCCGGCCGGCTGCAGCAGCGCCTGCAGGATGCGCTCGCCGCTCATCGGCAGGCGCTCGGCGCGCACGCCCACCGCATCGGCCACGCCATTGGCAATGGCCGCGGCCACCGCGTTCATGCCGATCTCGCCCACGCTCTTGGCGCCGAAGGGGCCGGTGGGCTCGTGGCTTTCGACGATGTAGGCCTTCAGCACTTCAGGCAGTTCGGCGAAGGTGGGGATCTTGTAGTCCATCAGTGTCGGGTTGGCGAGCTTGCCACCGTCCCACACCATCTCCTCGGTCAGCGCAAAGCCCAGGCCCTGCACGAAGGCGCCTTCGATCTGGCCGGTGACCAGCTGCGGGTTGATGGCCCGGCCCACGTCCACCGCCGACCAGGCGCGCGGCACCCGCACCTTGCCGGTGAGGATGTCCACCTCCACCTCGACCACCAGCGCGGTGAAGCTGAAGATGCCGATCTGCGAGAACGGCAGCCCTGTGGCCACCGCGCGCTTCGGGTCCACGGTCTTCTGGTCGAAGACCCAGCTGTGGCTGCCGATGATCGGCCCGCCCGCCGCCCAGTGGGCGCGGCCGCTGACCGCGGCAAAGGGCAGCTCGCGGCCCGGCACGCCCTTGACGCCGACCCGGCCGCCCGCGCGCAGCTCCAGGTCGTCGACCGCGCATTCCAGCATCTCGCTGGCGTGCTGCTTGATCTTCTTTTCCACCTCGGCCGCGGCCTGCACCACCGAGCGACCGGCCACGTAGGTGACGCGGCTGGCGGTGGTGCCCCAGTTGTAGGGCGAGCCGTCGGTGTCGGGGCTGGCAATGGCCACCTGCTCGGGCGCGATCTTCAGCGCCTCGGCGCAGATCTGCGTCAGCACGGTGTTGCTGCCCTGGCCGATGTCCACCGCGCCGGTGTTCAGCAGCACGCTGCCGTCCTCCAGCATGCGCACGATGGCGCCCGAAGCCAGCAGCCCGCCGATGTGGGCCGAGGTGGCCACGCCGTAGCCGATGCGCTTGTCGCCCTGCGCTCGCTGCGCGCGCGCGGCCCGCGCCGCCTGCCAGCCCGAGGCATGCTCGACCATCGCCAGGCATTGCGTCAGGCCGTTGCTGGCCACCTGCTGGCCGCAGAACCAGGGCGCGTTGCCCGTCTTCAGGTTGCGGCGGCGCAGCTCGATCGGGTCCAGCCCCAACTGCAGCGCGATCTCGTCGATCTGCTGCTCCGACGCGAAGGTGACCTGCGGCACGCCGAAGCCGCGGAAGGCACCGAAGCGCATCTTGTTCGTGTAGGCCACCTGCCCATGCGCGTGCACGTTCGGGATGTTGTAGGGCCCGACGTTCATCAGCAGCGCATAACCCAGCACGCCAGGGCTGTCGTCGCCGTAGGCGCCGCCGTCGAGCACCAGTTCCACCTCGCGCGCCAGCAGCGTGCCGTCGCGCTTGGCGCCGGTCTTCATGCGGATGACGAAGGGGTGGCGGGCGCGCACCGTCTCGAAGTCTTCCTCGCGCGACAGGATCAACCTCACCGTGCGCCGCGCCTTCATCGCCAGGCGCACCAGCACCGGCTGCACGTGCGCTTCCATCTTGTTGCCGAAGCCGGCGCCGACACGCGGCGTCTGGCAGCGCAGCCGCGTCATCGGCAGGCCCAGCGATTCGCAGACATTGGCCTGCACGCGGAACACCGACTGGTTGGCCGACCACAGCGTGATGCGGCCCTGCGCGTCCACCTCGGCCAGCGCGCCGCAGGGCTCCAGCGACAGGTGGGCCTGCGCCTGCGTCTGGTAGCGGCGCTCGACCACCACGTCGCACTGCGCCCAGGCAGCGGCCACGTCGCCTTCGCTGAGCGTGGTGCGCGAGCACACGTTGCCCTGCGTGCCGGCGTCGAAGACCTTGACGTAGGACGCGGCATCGTCGTGCACCCAGGGTGCGCCGGGCTGCAGTGCCAGCTCGGGGTCCAGCGCGGCGGGCAGCACCTCGTAGTCGACGCGCACCAGCCGCGCCGCGGCGCGGGCGATGGCCTCGGTGTCGGCGGCCACCGCGGCGACGATCTCGCCGACATAGCGCACCTTGCCCTTGGCAAAGGCCGGCTCGTCCTTGATGAAGGCGCCCATGCGGTGCGCGGCGTCCAGGTCGTCGCCGGTGACGATGGCGCGCACGCCGGGCAGCGCCAGCGCGGCCTGCAGGTCGTAGCCACGGATGCGCGCATGCGCATGCGGGCTCTGCACGATGGCCGCATGCAGCATGCCGGGCCGCCACAGGTCGGCGATGTACTGGGCGCGGCCGGTGACTTTCTCGTCGCTGTCCAGCTGCGGGATCGACGCGCCGACGGCCTGGATGAAGCTGCTCATGCAGACGCCCCCTGGCGCAGCGCTGCCGCTGCGGCCTGCACCGCCTCGACGATCTTCAGGTAGCCCGTGCAGCGGCACAGGTTGCCGGACAGCGCCGCCTTCACCGCCGCCGCGTCGGGCGCGGGCTCGCGGGCCAGCAGCGCCTCGGCCGCCACCAGCATGCCGGGCGTGCAGAAGCCGCACTGGAAGGCGCCCGCCTCGGTGAAGGCCCGCTGCAGCGCTTGCATCGCCGGCGTGTGATGCAAGCCCTCGAGCGTGCGCACCTGCGCACCCGCGCAGCCATGGGCCAGCGACAGGCAGGCGCGCGCCGGCCAGCCGTCGACCTGCACGGTGCAGACGCCGCACACGCCCTGGTTGCAGCCGCGCTTGGCGGCCTGCAACTGCAGCTGGTCGCGCAGCACCGTCAGCAGCGTGTCGTGCTGGCCGGCTTCGACACGGGCCGTCTCGCCGTTGATCTGCAGTTCCAGGTTCATGCTCTGGCCTCCGGTGCCGCTTCGGCCTGGCGCAGCGCGCGCTGCAGCAGCCGCGGGATCAGCGCGCGGCGGTAGTCGGCGCTGCCGCGCACGTCGTCCAGCGGGTCGGCCAGCGCCTGCAGCAGCGCGCCGGCACGGGCGATGATGTCGTCGCCGGTGCCGGCCGACAGCAGCGCATTCGCCTCGGCGCTGGCCAGCGGCGCCGGCCCGCAGCCGCCCACCGCCACCGACACCGCGCAGTCGGCCCGGCGGCAGATCGCCACCGAGGCAGTGGCGTAGTCGCCGGCCACCCGCGCATGCTTGACGTACAGGCCCGTGCCCAACGCATCGGCTGGCGGAAGGTGCACCGCAATGACGATCTCGCCAGGCTGCAGCGCGGTGGTGTACCAGTCGATGAAGAACCCGGCCGCCGGCACGCGGCGCCGCCCGTCGGGGCCGGCGATCTCGACCTCGGCACCGGCGGCCACCAGCGCCGGCGGGTAGTCCAGCCCGGGGTCGGCAAAGGCGATCGAGCCGCCGATCGTGCCCATGTTGCGCACCGTGGCGTTGGCGATCTGCCCGGCCGCGTCGCGCACCACCGCCAGCGTGCCGACGAGCAGCGGGCTGGCCGCGGTGTCGCGGTGGCGGGTGAAGGCGCCGATGCGCACGCCGCCGCCGGCCGCGGCCGACAGGCCCTGCAGTTCGGCAATGCCGGCCAGGCTGACGAGCGCCGGCGGCTCGATGACGCGCGCGTTCAGCATCGCCACCAGCGTGGCGCCGCCGGCGATCGGCTTGGCCTCGGCATCGGCAGCCAACAGCGCGACGGCTTCGTCGACGGTGGCGGGGCGGTGGTATCCGGTCAGCGCCATGGCGGCCTCAGCTGCCGGTCGTCGGCAAGCGCCGACCGGTCAGCCAGTTCCAGAACACCCGCCACCAGGGCAACGGGGCGGTGCGTGCGGGCGCCGGCGGCTCGATGGCGGCCGGCGCGGCCGGGGCCACGGCATCGGGGGCTTCCAGCGCCGCCAGCCGGGCCTGCAGGTTTTGCGCGAACTCGTCGCCCAGCGCCTGCGCCTTCTTCTTCATCATGCCCAGCGCAAAGCGGCCCAGCCGGCCGGTGACCGCCACTTCGCTTTCGTAGCGCAGCAGCGTGCCTTCCGGCACAGCCTGCAGCGTGATGCGGTTGTCGGCCTGCAGCTGGCTGGCGTTGCCGCCTTCCTCGCCACGCGTGGTGGCCCAGACGGACAGCTCTTCGCGGCGCACCACCTCCACCTGCAGCTCGAAACGGGCCTTGACGCCGGCCAGCGCCACGCCCACCACCGCGCGGTAGCGGTCGGCGTCCAGCTGTTCCAGCGCCTCGCAGCCGGGCAGGCATTCGGCCATCAGCCGGGCGTCGAACAGATGGCGCATCAGCGCCTGCGGCGGCGCGGCGACGGTGAACTGGCCGTCGATCAGCATCGTGCAGCTCCGGCGGGCGGTGTCAGCGGGCGACGCGCGGCACGATCATCGCGGGGTCGACGATGCGGCCTTCGTCCACCACCCGCTTGCCGTCCAGGTCGATGCTGCAGTGGCGCATGGGCACGTCGTAGTGGCCGCGGGTGGTGCGCTTGCCGCCGCCCTGGCTGTTGGGGCCGGTGGAGAACAGGAAGTTCCCGGGGAAGCTGCGCGCCGCCGCCCGTGCCCGCTCGGGTGCGTCGCCGTACAGCGCGATGGCGTCCCAGCGGCACTGCGGGTTCAGGCCCCAGCCCAGGTGCGACACCGCATAGGGGTCGCGGTCGTCGGGGCCGGTCACGCCCTCGGCCAGCCAGTCGCGCATCAGCATCGCGTCCAGGCCGCCTTCGATCTTCGTCACATGGCCCTCGCGGATCTCCAGCCGGATCGGGTCCTGCACGTAGCGGCAATAGGGCAGGATGACGATGTCGCCGGGCGCGATGACCACAGTGCCGTTCGCGCTGCCCTCGTCGGGGAAGGTGTGCAGCAGGCCCACGCCCCAGTGGTCGAAGCGGCCGGGCTCGTCGGCCATGCCGTACTGGCTCATGACCGGGTATTCGCCGCGGCGGTAGCGCAGGTCGGTGCCGTGGCGGCTGGTGACGTGCACCTCGCGTGTCTTCTCGTACAGTCGGTGCGCATGCATGACCGCTTCCTTCAGCCCCGGCGGCGACTGCAGCTGGTACAGGTCGTCCGGCGCGTCGATGATCATCTGCACGCGCACGCCCTTGCCCATCACCTCGCGCAGCCACTTGCTGAACAGCGGCACGTGGAAGATCAGCACCATGTCGGCCAGCGACAGCGCTTCCAGCGTGCCCTTGCACTGGCCAATGGTGGGCACACCCACCTTGGTCCAGCCGGGGATGGCGTTGACGCACATCTCGTAGATGTCCACGCCCAGCTCCTCGGCGGCGGCGAAGGCGGCCTGGATGTATTCGCGGCGCGTGCCCAGGTCGCTGACGATGGCCACCGTCTGGCCGGGGCCCAGCCTGCACAGCTGGAACTGCTGGCGGAACAGCGCCGGCAACTTGCCCGGGTTGAGCTCCTGGGTGCGGATCGCGGCTTCCATGAAACGGCCCTTTCGTCCTTGCGCTGCATCAACGTCGCGGCGAATGTAGGAGCCGCCGTGGCGCCTGTCAATAGCGAATACCATTCTGTTTTGAAGGGCCTCGCGGCCTAGCATCCGACCATGGTCCAGCGCAAGAAAAACGACGTCCGCGAAGCCATCCTGCAGGCCGCCTTCGAGCTGTTCAGTGCCCAGGGCTACAGCGCCACCACGCTGCCGCAGATCGCCCGGCAGGCCGGCATCAGCAGCGCCAACGTCTACGTGTACTTCTCGTCCAAGCTGGACGTGCTTTTCACGCTGTACGCGCCCTGGCTGCGCGAGCGCATGGACAAGCTGGAACGCACGCTGGCGCGCATCCGCGATCCGCAGCAGCGGCTGCAGCGCCTGCTGCTGGTGCTGTGGCGCGACCTCCCGCGCGAGAGCAACGGCTTTGCCAACAACGTGATGCAGGCGGTGTCCACCAGCGGCGCCGACGGCGACTACAGCCCCGAGCTGCGCGAGTTCTTCCAGGGCCGGGTGGCCGGCTGGGTGGCCGATTGCCTGCAGGTCACGCCGCGCGAGGCCAAGATGATCGCCAGCGTGCTGCTGATGGCCTTCGACGGCTTTGCGATGAACGTGCGGCTGGTGCACGGCGTGGCCTGCGACCCGCGCATGGCCGAGCTGATGGCGCGGCACCTGCTCGAAGGCCGGCCGCGCGCCTGAGCTTCAGGCAGCTGGCAGCGAAGGCGCCACCGCCTCGGCCCCGGCCAGCAGGCTTTCCAGCCGCTCGTGGCGCAGCCGGTGCGCTGGCGTGATGGCGTAGAAATGCTCCTGCAGCTGGTTGGAGCGGCCGACCACCGCCAGCACGCCGCTGCGCAGCTCGTCCTGCACCACCACCTCGGGCAGCACCGTCAGCCAGCCGCTGTCGCGCGCGATCAGCCGCAGCATCGCCATGTCGTCCACCTCGGCGCGCAGCCGCGGCCGCACGCCGGCCGCCTGGCACAGCGCGTCGAACTGGCCGCGCAGCGCATGGCGCGGGCCGGGCAGCGCCAGCTCCAGGCCGTCCAGGTCCTTCGGGATGCGCAGCCGCCGGCCCTGCCAGGCGTGCGCCGGGCCCACCAGCGAAATCGCCTGCGCGCCCAGGAAGCGGCACCGCAGCGGCCGGTCGGCATCGGCCGGCACCGTCTCGTTGGCCAGCACCACGTCCAGCTGGTGCTGCAGCAGCCGCTGCAGCAGGCCTTCCAGCAGGCCCGATTCCAGCGTCAGCAGCACCGTCGGGTCGGCCAGCAGCGGGCGGATCCAGTTCTCCTGGTAGTTGCGCGACAGCGTGGCCACGCTGCCCACGCGCAGGCGCGTCATGCCCTGGCGGTGGCCCTGCAGGCGGCCCAGCATCTCCTGGCTCAGGCCGAAGATGTTGTCGGCATAGGCCATCACCAGCTGGCCGGTGTCGGTGAGCTTCAGGCGCCGGCCCTCGCGCTCGAACAGCGCCTCGCCCAGCCGCTCTTCCAGCTGGCGCACCTGCGAGGACAGCGCCGACTGCGAGGTGTGCAGGTCCTGCGCGGCCCGCGTCAGGTGGCCGGTGCGCGCCACCCGCCAGAAATAGAACAGGTGGTGGAAGTTCAGCTGCTCCAGCCGCATCGTTCTTCTTTCTGGATGTATTTAATACTTTCAATGTAATTTACAGAACTCTTTCGGGCAAGCACCATGCCGCCCCACACACCGAGGAGCCCTGCATGGATGCACAACCGACCCTGTGGATGGCCGCCGCTGCGGCGCCGGCCCTGCTGATGGCGGCCGCCGCCGCGCTGCCACTGTGGCGCGGCGCGGCCGAGGCGCGGCTGTGGCCGGCCTTCCAGTGGCTGTCCGGCCTGGCGCTGGCCGCCACGCTGGCTGCACTGGCGGCGCGCTGGGCCCTGCCCGACGCCGCACCCTCGGCCTGGCCGGGCCTGGCAGCCAGCGCCACCGCCGCCTGGATGGCGGTGCTGGTGCAGCTGCTGGGCACCGTCATCGGCGCCTTCTCGGCCCGCTACCTGCAGGGCGAGCCCGGCCAGCGCCGCTACCTGGCGGCCTATGCCGCGGTGCTGGCCGCCGTGCACCTGCTGCTGCTGGCCGACCATTGGCTGGTGCTGATCGCCGCCTGGGCGCTGGTCGGCAGCGCGCTGCAGCGGCTGCTGTGCTTCTATGCCGACCGGCCCTTCGCGCTGCTGGCCGCGCACAAGAAGCGCATCGCCGATCGGCTGGCCGACGGCCTGCTGCTGCTGGCCGCCGGCCTGGCCTGGGCCGAGGTCGGCAGCGGCTCGCTGTCGGCGCTGTGGGCCCACCTGGCCCAGCACGGCGCCAGCCCGCTGCTGCAGGCCAGCGCCGTGTGCCTGGTGCTGGCGGTGGTGCTGCGCACCGCGCTGCTGCCGGTGCACGGCTGGCTGATCCAGGTGATGGAGGCGCCCACGCCGGTGTCGGCGCTGCTGCATGCAGGCGTCGTCAACCTGGGCGGCTTCCTGCTGATCCGCTTTGCGCCGCTGCTCGACGCGGCGCCGCTGGCGCGCTGGCTGCTGATCGGCTTCGGCCTGGGCACCGCGCTGCTGGCCGGTCTGGTGATGATGACGCGGGTGTCGATCAAGGTCCGGCTGGCCTGGTCCACCGTGGCGCAGATAGGCTTCATGGTGCTGGAGTGCGGCCTGGGCCTGTACACGCTGGCGGCGCTGCACCTGATCGGCCATTCGCTCTACAAGGCGCATGCCTTCCTGGCCGCCTCGTCGGTGGTGCAGCAGGGCCGCCGGCAGGCACTGCAGGTGGCGGCGCCGCCAGCCGCCGCCAGCCTGTTGCTGGCGCCGCTGCTGTCGCTGGCGATCGTGCTCGCGCTGGCGGCCGCATTCGGCGGTGCCGCCTGGCCGGCCTGGTGGAGCGCGGTGCTGGCGCTGGCCTGGGCGCCGCTGCTGTGGGCGCCTGCAGGCGGGGTCGGCGCGTGGAAGCTGGCCGTCGGCAGCGCCTCGATCGCCGCACTGACCCTGGCCGCGCTGCTGCTGCATGCGCTGCCGCTGGGCACGGTGGACTCGCCCTTCCTGGCCGGCGGTCTGGTGGCGCTGGCCGGCCTGGCCTTGCTTTACCTTGGCCTGGCGCTGCTGCAGTGGCAACCGCAGCGCCTGGCCGCCTGGCGCCGCTGGAGCTACGCCGGCTTCTATCTGGACGAACACGCCACCCGGCTGGCGCTGCGGCTGTGGCCGGCGCGCTGGGCCCCGTCCGCCACCCCCGACCGCCAGCCCGCGCTGGCCACCGATTGATCGTCCCCGCCCCGGAGAACCCGCATGGAAACGACGCTGCCCGACCCCGTACGCCCCGCCACCGCGCATGACAGCGGCCCGGCCTGGCAGACCCGCGTGGAGGCCGCCTGTGAACAGGCCTGCCGCGCCATCGCACCGGCCTGGCCGCTGGACCGCGCCATCGCCGTCAACCCGCACTGGTCGCGCATCGGCCGGCCGCTGCGCGAGGTGGCCGCACGCATGGCGGTGCTGGCCGACATCCAGGTGCTGCCGCCGCGGCCGCTGCTGCAGCAGGCCTGGGACAGCGGGCGCATCGCCGCGGCCGACCTGCAGCAGGCGCTGGACGAACTGGCCGCGCCGCTGACGCCGGCCGAATGCGTGGCCGCCCTGGCGCGGCCGACGGCGCTGCCGCAACTGCCGCTGCTGATCGACGTGCTCGACGACGACCCGGCGCGGCACACGCGGCTGCCGTGGCGGCAGGCGGTCACGCACCAGGTCAGCCAGACCTGCGCCGCCTACTTCGACGAACAGCAGGCCGACTGGCAGCCCGAGCGCCGCCCGGGGCTGTACGCCTTCTGGCGCGACACGCTGATGCACGACCACGGCATCGGCGTGCTGATGGGCCTGCCCGACCTGGCCCGCCAGCTGGGCGCGCTGCCCGCCACCCGCGAGGCCGCCGAGCACTGGGTGCTGCGCCGCCTGGGCCTGCCCGAATCGGTCTGGGCCGACTACCTGGAGGCGGTGCTGCTGACGGTGCAGGGCTGGGCCTCGTGGTGCGCCTACCGCGGCTGGCAGGCCGGGCTGGCCGGCGGCAGCGATGCCTGCCTGCGCGACCTGCTGGCGCTGCGCCTTGCCTGGGGCGCGATCCTGCTGGAAAGCAAGGACGACGCGGCCTCGCACCGCGCCTTCGCCGCGCTGCGTGCCGAATGGCGCCGTGCGCCGGCGCTGCTGCGGCAGGCGGACGCGCAGCTGCGCGTCGACGAAGTCTGGCAACGGGCCCTGGAGGTCGGCTACCAGCGCACGCTGGCCGCACGGCTGGCCCATGCCGCCGCGCCGCCAGTGGCGGTGAAGCCGGAGGTGCAGGCCGCCTTCTGCATCGACGTGCGCAGCGAGCCGCTGCGCCGCGCCATCGAGGCCGCCTGGCCGGGTGTGCAGACGCTGGGCTTCGCCGGCTTCTTCGGCCTGCCGATCGCGTACACGCCGCTGGGCACCACGGCGCGGCGGCCGCAGCTGCCCGGGCTGCTGGCCCCGGCGCTCGAGGCCACCGACCAACTGATGCCGACCGATGGCGAAGGGCTCGGCGATGCCGCGCGCGACCGGCAACGCCGCCTGGCCGCGGGTGCCACCTGGCAGGCCGGCAGCCGCTGGCCCACGGCGGCCTTTAGCTTCGTCGAGGCGGCCGGCCTGGGCTACCTGGGCAAGCTGGGCCAGTGGCTGCGCCCGGGCGGCGGCGAGCGCGCCCGCGACGACCTGGCCGGCCTGCCGGCGCGGCTGCGGCCGGTCTGCCGGCCGGCACTGAGCGGCATGGACCTGCCGGCGCAGGTGGACCTGGCGGCGCGCGTGCTTCACGCGATGGGGCTGGCAGGCGGGCTGGCGCCGCTGGTGCTGCTGGTCGGCCACGGCAGCCAGAGCCAGAACAACGCCCAGGCCGCGGCGCTGGACTGCGGCGCCTGCTGCGGCCAGACCGGCGAGGTCAATGCCCGCGTGCTGGCACGGCTGCTGAATACGGCGGCGGTGCGTGACGGCCTGCGGGCAAAGGGCATCGACGTACCGGCCGAGACGGTGTTCGTCGCCGCCCTGCACAACACCACCACCGACGAGATCGAGGGCTTCGACCTCGATCTGCTGCCGGCGGCGGCCGCGGCGCGCTGGGCGCGTCTGCAGCCGGTGCTGGCGCAGGCCGGCGACCAGGTGCGGCGCGAGCGCGCACCCTCGCTGGGGCTGGACCCGCGCAGCCCCGCCGAGGCACTGCACGCGCAGCTGCGGCGGCGCGCCAACGACGGCGCCGAAACGCGGCCCGAATGGGGCCTGGCCGGCAACGCCAGCTTCCTGATCGCGCCGCGCGCGCGCAGCCTGGGCGTGGTGCTGCAGGGCCGCAGCTTCCTGCACGACTACGACGCCGCGCAGGACGCCGACGGCAGCCTGCTGGAATTGCTGATGACCGCGCCGATGCTGGTCACCCACTGGATCAACTGGCAGTACCACGCGTCCACCTGCGAGCCCGAGCGGCTGGGCAGCGGCAACAAGCTGCTGCACAACGTGGTCGGCGGCCACCTCGGCGTGTTCGAGGGCAACGGCGGCGACCTGCGCATCGGCCTGGCGCGGCAGTCGCTGCACGACGGCCAGCGCTGGGTGCACGAGCCGCTGCGGCTGACGGTGGTGATCGATGCGCCGGCCGCGCGCATCGAGGGCGTGCTGGCGCGGCACCCGGCCGTGCGCCAGCTGGTCGACAACGGCTGGCTGCACCTGTGGCGCTTCGAAGGCGCCGGCCTGCAGCGCCATGCCGAGGGCCGCTGGGTGGCGCTGCCGCCGGGTTGAGCGGCGGGGCGCTATAAAGGCCCTTTCCGCGCCTGAAGCCGCCCGCCCGATGCACCCCGACGACACCACGCCCGCACCCGCCGCCGCCATCCTGGCCGACGGCGGCTGCGATGTGGACGCGCTGCTGGCCCAGGTGGCGCAGCGCCAGCAGGCCGCCGGCCGGCGCCTGAGCGGGCTGCTGATGCAGCCGCGCGGGC
>Ga0209369_1000532_pt1 | contig 43853 bp, 46 predicted proteins | sample EBPBio142010_DNA_FD_185865 | JGI IMG/M metagenome (GOLD analysis project Ga0209369, IMG submission 185865) | Wastewater treatment Type I Accumulibacter community from EBPR Bioreactor in Madison, WI, USA - Reactor 1_10/4/2010_ DNA (SPAdes)... | ecosystem: Engineered > Bioreactor > EBPR >...
CCCGCATTTCGCCATGTAATCGGCCAGGGACAGCACGCAGGCCCGGTAATCCGCCTCGCCGATGGGCGGGATCGGCGCGATCTCGCCCTGGTCGGCCACCCAGCCCTGATCGCCCCTGCGGAAGGTGACATGGGTCACGCTTTCCTCGAATTGCGGCATCTGCACCGCCAGATGCCCGCCGGGGTTCAACACCATGCTCGACCCGTCGAAGACCTGATCGTCCTGCCCGCCGATCATGTTCAGATAGACCAGCGGCAAGCCGGTCTCGATCACCCGGCTGACCATCAGGTTCAGCCGCAGGTTCGGCTTGCCGCGATGATAGGGCGACCCGTTCGGCACGATCAGGATCTCGGCCCCGGTCTCTTCCAGCGTCTCGGTCACATCCGGGTGCCAGGCATCCTCGCAGATCGGCGTGCCGATGCGGACGCCATTCACCACATAAGGCCCGGTCACATCGGCGCTGGCGAAGACGCGCTTTTCATCGAACACCGCGTCATTCGGCAGATGGTGCTTCAGGACACGGGCATGGATCTTGCCGCCCTGCAGCACATACCAGGCATTGTACAGCTTGCCGTCCTTCAGCCCCGGCCCGCCGATGCCCAAAGCCGGACCATCGGCGCATTCCGCCGCCAAGGCCTCGATCGCCGCGATCGCGGCCTTGTGAAAGGCGGGTTTCAGGATCAGGTCCTGGGTCTGGTAGCCGGTGATCCACATCTCGGTCAGCGCCACCAGATCGGCCCCCGCCGCGCGGCCCGCCTGCCAATAGCCCTTGGCCCGTGCCGCATTCCCGGCAATGTCGCCCACCACCGGATTGGCCTGCACCAGGGTCAGCCGGAAAATCTCGTCCATCACGCGCTCCTGTCCGCCGTGCCCAAAGCCTTACCCGCATCGCCGCCCGGGCGAAAGACCGCCCGCCGCCTGACTGGACAGCCATAACCCGCCCCGCATACCCTTTGCGCGGAATCGTCCCCGGAGCCCCCCGATGCGCCTTCTTCCCGCCGCCCTCCTGTCGCTGACCCTCGCCGGAGCGGCCTCCGCCCAGGACACGTCCGACATCATCACCAAGCAATATGACGACGGCTCGGTCTATGAGGGCACCTTCCGCAACGGCCGCCAGCACGGCACCGGCACCTACACGCTTCCGAACGGCTATTCCTATTCCGGCGACTGGGTGGATGGCGAGATCAAGGGCCAGGGCACGGCCAAATACCCCAACGGCTCCACCTATACCGGCGCCTTCGACAAGGGCCAGCCGAATGGCAAGGGCAAGATCACCTTCGCCGATGGCGGCAGCTATGACGGCGACTGGACCATGGGCAAGATGACCGGGCAGGGCGTCGCCACCTATCCGAACGGCGCCAAATACACCGGCGCCTTCGTGAACGGCCAGCATGACGGCAAGGGCGTCCTCGAGAATCCGGGCGGCTACCGCTATGACGGCGACTGGGTGGCGGGCAAGAAACAGGGCCAGGGCAAGATCACCTATGCCGATGGCGCCACCTATGAAGGCGGCATGCAGGCCGACGAACGGTCGGGCACCGGCACGCTGATCATGCCCAACGGCACCACCTATGTCGGCGCCTGGGCCGAGGGCCAGATCAACGGCACCGGAAAACTCACCCAGCCCAATGGCGATGTCTATGAAGGCGCCTTCGTCAACGGCACGCGCGAGGGCAAGGGCCGCACCACCCATGCCTCGGGCGATGTCTATGACGGCGATTACAAGGCCGACCGCCGCCATGGCCAGGGCAGCTTCGTGGCCAAGGACGGCTTCAAATACGAAGGCTCCTGGGTCGAGGGCCGCATGGAAGGCACCGGCACCGTCACCTATCCGGACGGCTCGGTCTATGTCGGCGCGATGAAATCCGACCAGGCCGAGGGGCAGGGCGCCATCACCTATCCCGACGGCTCCACCTATACCGGCGCCTGGGTCGGCGGCGTCATCCAGGGCAAGGGCAAGGCGACCTACGCCACCGGCCTCGTCTACGAAGGCGATTTCGCCGCCGCCGAGCCCGAGGGCCGCGGCAAGATGACCTATCCCGACGGCTATACCTATGACGGCGACTGGAAGGCCGGCAGCCGCGACGGCGTGGGCACCGCGACCTATGCCGATGGCACCGTCTACAAGGGCAGCTTCCGCGCCGGCCTGCGCGACGGCAAGGGCGAGCTGACCATGAAGGACGGCTTCCTCTATGTCGGCGACTGGGTGGCCGGCGTGATCGAGGGGCAGGGCAAGGCCACCTACGCCACCGGCGACATCTATGAAGGCGGCTTCAAGGCCGGCAAGCGCCACGGCCAGGGCAAGATGACCTATGCCAATGGCGTCGTGGCCGAGGGTGTCTGGCAGGACGGCATCCTGACGGCACCCCCGGAGGGCGCACCGGAGGCCCCGGCGGACGGGGCGGCCCCGGCGGAGGGGGGCGGGCCGTAGGGGGGGCAACCAATTCTGGCATTCCTAGCATTGATCAGTGCTGCACTAAAGCCATTTCCAACGTGGCCCAAATGGAAAGGACGCCAAGAGAACAGATGCGCGTTCTCAGTGCTCAGCCGGTAGTGCCATTGAATGAGGCATCGATGGAGAAACTATGCAGCAATCTGACTACGATACGCGTCAACGACGATCCGACATGCTGCGATAAATTCGGGCTTACCTGATTCTAAGTCCGCCAGAATACTGTCCAGTATTAGTTTCTTTACGGCGTGATCTGGAATCACGAATATCTTCTCGATTTCGTTTGCATACCTTTCAATCTCACGATTTCTGCTTTCCAAGAGCGCGACCCTGTTCAAATCCAGTTCGTGTACCGTTCGAGTTCCTTCTAATGTGCGTCCCTTGATAAATGGGCCGGCGAAAAAGAGGTGATCGCTCGGATCAATGGAGTATGGGTCAAGGATGCCGTCCTTTGTTGATTTCTTCTGGTTGCAAATCTGACAAGAGAATGTAAGATTCTCCCAAGCAAACGTCTGATTCGGATCAAGAGACTTCGGTGAGACATGCTCAATGTCTCCGTGAGCCACAGTCGTAACTTTGGCTTCACAGTAAGCACATTTCTCGAAGGTTTCCTGCTTCAGTGCCGCTTTGACATCAGGATGGTTGTATCTCTGTGTCTCCTTCTTAATTTTTTCTTTGTCTCCTGCAGCAATAGCGGCGAACAATTTCGTAGTCCACGCTTCTCGATTGTCTCTCAGAACTTGAGGCTCTTCTCCTTTCTCCAACTTAATCACGGGAAATTCTCCCAACCGCTTCTGGGAAAAACTGAGATAGCCCGGCTTCATCTAATTCAAGGCGAAGCTGATTTAAAGATTCCTGTGACAGTTTGGATGCTTCGAACCGGGCCGAAATTTCATTAAGCTCACTTTCTGCCCACTTCGGAATTGTAACAGAGACACCAAGTACCTCATCAAGAATCTTTGAGGCGCTGCCAGCTTTGCTTTTCATATCTACGAGGTCCGCCGACACGGCAGATGTACCATCATCGCGCTTCACGTATCTAAGCGCATATATTCGGGAATCTTTCACGGATGAGATGATGAAAGGCGAGTGTGTCGCGATCACAAATTGGGTCCGATCAAATGTTCTTACGAGATTGCTCAGGAAATCTCTTTGAAGCGACGGATGGAGATGATTCTCGGGTTCATCTATTAACACGACCGCGTCAGGTCCATTCGCCTCAATGAAAATAAATATTTGCCAAGCTGTTTGAATTAATGCCATCAGGCCACCGGAGGCCGAATCAATTGGAAACTCGCCGGTCGAAGTCACGATAACAATCTCTGGGCTCCGAACTTCGAGTCTCTGAAAGCCAATCTCTTTTGGTAGGAGCGTTCTTAAGATGTCTTGGAAATTGTCGTAAAGTCCCACCAGCTCCGGCACCGCTTTCATGTGTGGCGTGTCAGCGCCAAATGCAGCAAAGCCGATGAGTGTTTCTTTGAGGGGCGCAATTGGATTCTCAACGCTAGCCCCATTGTGATGATATCTGTGCCCGCGTTGATATGAAAACAGAGATTGTGTAAAATAGAAAAAAGCGTCTTTAGGCTTTATGCCGGAGATAGGCAGGCTTTTGACTTCTTGATAGCGAGGTGACGCCCGATGTGAGCTTATCTTGAAACCAGGAACTAACTGACGACCGTTTAGCAAGACTTGGTACTGAAGAGTGTTTAGATCGTCCACCTGCAGAATCGCTCTATCACCAGAAGCGTAGGTGATTGTTCCAATGCTGTGGCGCTCTTCGTAGTGCTCCAAAGAGCGGTTGCGCCTGAAGGGATTGTAGCGTGCAAATAGCGTTCCAATGCTAAAGCCAGATTTCCCACTTTCTTTATCGTTCACCGGAGTCGCCATAAATGGTTCTTCGGCAACGGCTGCGGTGCTGATGCTCAAAATGGATAGTAACGTACTCTTGCCAGAACCATTTGGTCCAGTTAGGATTGTTAGGCGCGGATGCAGATCTATGTTTACATCTTGAAATTGGCGCCATTCATTTACGAAAATTGATTTGTACTGCATAATTGCCGGGAGCCTACTCAGCTTTGTGTTGCAGAAGGCTATAAGTACAACGTCAAGCCTTGCTCATGCAATCAGCATCTGGTCCTAGCCCGTCGCGATTCGCCGTTGTCGGGTGCTGGCACGCTAAATTGCCGAATCCCCGTCTCCACCAAAGCAAGACGCAAGCAAGACGCAAGGAAGACCCCAAAACCCCCTCGTTTCAACGTCTTGACCCCCGCCCCACCGCCCTTGCGGCCCCCGTCTTCACACTTCGCTAACCGCGCATTCCGGCAGCAGCCGCATCACGTCCTGCGGGCGGCACAGGTTGGTGGCGTCGGTCATCACGGCTGCCGCCGCCGCTGCGGCCCCCAGCGCCAGGGCCTCGTCGTCGCCCTGGCCGCGCGCCATCGACAGGACCAGCGCCGCGACAAAGCTGTCGCCCGCGCCGACCGTGGATTTCACCTTTACTTTCGGGGCCTTGACGAAAATCCGTCGCTCGGCCGTGGCCAGCACATTGCCATCGGCTCCGCGCGCCACGACCACCCGCTTCGCCACGCCGTCCCGCGCCAGTTTCTGCGCGAAATCAGCGGTTTGCTCGCGGCTTTCCAGCGCGTGGCCCACCAGACCCTCGGCCTCTTCGCCATCCATGCGCAGCACTTCCAGACCGGGGATCGGATGGCGCACCGCCTCGGTCAGGGGCGCGCCGGATGTGTCCAGCACCACCCGGCTGCCGGGCATCGATTCGGCCAGTTGCGCCGGAAAATCCACCGGCACGCCGGGCGGCTGGCTGCCCGAAATGACCGAAATCCCCCCCGGCCGCGCCGTGGCGCGCAACAGCGTGAACACCCGCTCCCGCTCCGCCCCGCCCCAGACCGGCCCCGGCAGCATGAACCGATACTGCTTGCCGGTAATTTCCTCAGTGATTGTAAGGGATTGGCGGGTTTCTCCCGGCCCCAGGATCGCCAGGAACGTCACCTCTGCCTGCCGGATCAGCCCCGCCAGACGGTCGCCCGTCAGCCCGCCAATGGCCACCAGCGCCAGGCTGTCGCCGCCCAAGGCCTTGATCGCGCGGGAAACATTCAGGCCCCCGCCGCCCGGGTCCAGCAACGGTTCCGAACATCGCAGCTTCTGGCCGGGAAGGATCTCGGCGACATCCGTCGCCATATCCAGCGCCGGATTGAGCGTAAGCGTCAGGATCGGGGCCTGGTCGGACATGGAACACCTCGCGCGGGCAGGTCTTTCCTCTACCCCCGCAACACCCTTCACGGCAAGGGTTAGCGCTAACTTGCCGCGCGAGCGAGGCCGCCGGGGCCGGACGCGCCCGCTATTCCCACCAGGGGTCGATGGCGGCGATATCGTCATCCGACCAGCCGAAATGATGGGCAAATTCATGGATCGTCACATGCGTCACCAGATCGGCAATCGACACATCGCCGCGCTCGGCCCATTCGTCCAGGATGGCGCGGCGGAACAGCCAGACGATATCTGGATGCGGCGCCGGGTCCGAGACGGATTTCTGCGTCATCGGCACGCCTTCATAAAGCCCCGTCAATTCAAAGGGATCATGCAGGTCCATCGCCTCAAGCATCTCGTCCGGCGCGAAATCCTCGATCCGCAGCACGACCTGGGTCGCGGGCGTGCGCCAGGGTTCGGGCAGGCTCGCCACGGCGTCATGGGCAAGCTGCGCGATATAGTCGAGCGAGGGGGCGATGGCGTCGGGGGCGGGATTTGTCATGGCCGCAGGCTAGCCGGGCAGGGCGGCGGGGGGAAGGGCCTGCCCGTGCAAGGGCGCGCCGCCCCCCCGGCAACTGGACAAAGCGCCGCCCCTGTGACAGAGGGTGCGGGTTCCGAAGGAGCCGCGCATGACTGCCCCCGTCACCACCCGTTTCGCCCCCTCGCCGACCGGCTATATCCATGTCGGCAACCTGCGCACCGCGCTGATGAACTATCTGATCGCCCGCAAGTCCGGCGGCACGTTCATCCTGCGGCTGGACGACACCGACCAGGAACGGTCGAAGCAGGAATATATCGACGGGCTGATGCAGGATCTCGACTGGCTGGGCCTGCATTGGGACCGGCTGGAGCGCCAGTCGCTGCGCTATGACCGCTACCGCGAGGCCGCCGACAAGCTGCGCGCCGATGGCCGCTTCTATGAATGTTTCGAGACGCCGACCGAGCTGGACCTCAAGCGCAAGAAGCAGCTCAATATGGGCCGCCCGCCGGTCTATGACCGCGCCGCGCTGGCGCTGAGCGACGCGCAGAAGGCCAAGGCCCGCGCCGAAGGGGCCGAGGGCTATTGGCGCTTCCTGCTGCATCAGAACCGCATCGAATGGGATGATGGCATCATCGGCCCGATCTCGATCGACGCCGCCTCGGTCTCGGACCCGGTGCTGATCCGTGCCGACGGGCAGGTTCTTTACACCTTCGCCTCCTCGGTCGATGACGTGGATATGGGCGTGACCCATATCGTGCGCGGCGCCGACCATGTGACCAATACCGCGACCCAGATCCAGATCATGGAAGCGCTGGGTGGCACGCCGCCGAACTTCGCCCACCATTCGCTTCTCTCCGGTCCGGGGGGCGAGAAACTGTCCAAGCGGCTGGGTGCCCTGAGCCTGCGCGACCTGCGCGCGCAGGGGGTGGAGCCGATGGCGCTTCTGTCGCTGATGGCGCGGCTGGGATCTTCCAGGCCGGTGGAACTGGCGGGTTCGCTGGACGAGCTGGCCGAGGGCTTCGATGTCGGCAGCTTCGGCACCGCGCCCACCGAATTCGATGCCGAGAACCTGTTCCCGCTGACCCGTCAATATGTGCAGGGCCTGCCCTTCGCCACGGTGCAGGCGCGGATCGCGGCGCTGGGCGTGCCCGCCGACAAGGCTCAGGAATTCTGGGCCGTCGCCAAGGGCAATATCACCGTGCTGGCCGATCTTGAGGGCTGGTGGGCGCTGTTCCGCGACGGGGCCGAACCCCTGGTCGACGAGGCCGACCGCGATTTCGTGGCGCAGGCGCTGGCCATGTTGCCCGCCCAGCCCTGGACGAAGGCGACCTGGGGCGAATGGACCGCCGCGGTCAAGGCCGCCACGGGCCGCAAGGGCAAGGACCTGTTCCGCCCGCTGCGCCGCGCGCTGACCGGGCGCGATGCCGGCCCCGAGATGGCCGATGTGATGCCGCTTTTGCAAAAGGTGCCGGGCCTCGGCGCCTGACACCGCCCCCGGGGCTCTGCCCCGGACCCCGGGATATTTGGGACCAAGATGAAGGGCGCGGCGGGAAATCCGGCTGCGCCCCCGCTTTGCTGCGCGGCCGCCTTTCCGTCGTAAACGCATTGCATACCGTCGCATTCCTTTTCCTCTTGCCCGGATCGGGCGGCTTGGGCTAGTCAGGATGCGTCAGATCGGGAGAATCCGGGGTCCGTCCCCGGTGCCGAAGGAGCAACCGCCCCGGTAAACTCTCAGGCGCAAGGACCGTTCTGACACACGGACTCTGGAGAGAGGCGCGCAGGCGCCCGCCGAAGGGATAACGATCTCAGGCGTGCCGAAAGGCGCAAGGACAGAGGGGGCACCGAGCGGCAGGGGAACTGCCGTGTACGGTGCCGGGCTGTTTGCCGGCCGAAACGGGGAGAAGCGGTGTGACCGATCTTCAGCGCCTTCCATTGCATGACCTGCATGTGGAACTGGGCGGGCGCATGGTGCCCTTTGCGGGCTATGAAATGCCGGTGCAATACCCGGCCGGGGTGATGAAGGAGCATCTTCACACCAGGGCCGCGGCGGGGCTGTTCGATGTCAGCCATATGGGCCAGGTGATCCTGCGCCCGCGCCGCGACATGGCGACCCTGGTCGTGGCCTTCGAGGCGATGATGCCGGTCGATGTGGCAGGGCTGGCCGAAGGGCGGCAACGCTATGGCCTGTTCACCAATGACGAAGGCGGCGTGCTGGACGACCTGATGTTCGCCAACCGGGGCGATCATCTGTTTGTCGTGGTGAACGCGGCCTGCAAGGCGCAGGACATCGAGTTGATGCGCAAGGCCCTAAGCCCGGTGGCCGAGGTGCTGCCGGTGACCGACCGCTGCCTGCTGGCCTTGCAGGGGCCGGGGGCCGAGGCGGCGCTCGAGGCGCTGGTGCCGGGCGCGGCGGCGATGCGCTTCATGGATGTCGGCGTCTTCGGCGAGTTGTGGATCAGCCGCTCGGGCTATACCGGCGAGGATGGCTATGAGATTTCCGTGCCCGAAGCGGCTGCGGAAGGCTTTGCCCGCGACCTGCTGGCGCAGCCCGGCGTCATGCCCATCGGCCTTGGCGCGCGCGACAGCCTGCGGCTCGAGGCCGGGCTTTGCCTTTACGGCCATGATCTTGACCAGACCACCAGCCCGGTCGAGGCCGGTCTGACCTGGGCGATCCAGAAATCCCGCCGCACGGGCGGCGCGCGCGAGGGCGGTTTTCCCGGCGCGGCGCGCATCCTGCGCGAACTGGCCGAAGGGCCGGCCCGCCGCCGCGTCGGCCTGCGCCCCGAAGGCCGCGCGCCGATGCGCGAAGGCACCGCGCTGTACCACGGCGAAACGGCGGTCGGCACCATCTGTTCGGGCGGCTTCGGCCCCTCGGTCGAGGCGCCCATCGCCATGGCCTATCTGCCCGCCGCGCTTGCCGCGACCGGCACCGCGCTTGCGGGCGATGTGCGCGGGCGTCGCCTGCCCGTGACCGTCGCCGACATGCCTTTCCACCCCACATCCTACAAACGCTGAGGACCGTCTGATGAAATTCACCAAGGAACATGAATGGCTGCGCGTCGAGGGTGACGTCGTGGTCGTCGGCATCACCGATCACGCCGCCGAGGCGCTGGGCGATGTGGTCTTCGTCGAACTGCCCGAGACCGAGATCATGGTCAGCGAGGGCGATGAGGTCGTCGTGATCGAAAGCGTCAAGGCCGCCTCCGATATCCTGGCGCCGGTGGATGGAGAGATCGTCGCCGTCAACTCCAAGCTCGCCGACAATCCCGGCCTGGTGAACGAAGACCCGACCGGCGCGGCCTGGTTCTTCAAGATGAAGCTCGATGACCTCTCCGTTCTCGACCAGTTCATGGATGAGGATGAATACAAGGAACTGATCGGAGACTGAGCCATGCCGGGCCGGACCGACCGTGCCGAGAGGCTGATCGCCGCGCCGCCCGCGCGGCTGTTCGCCTGCTGGACCGATCCGGCCCTGCTGGTCCATTGGCTTCCGCCGCGCGGCATGGCGGCGCGGGTCGACCATCTTGACCCGCGCCCCGGCCGGCCCTTCCGGCTGGTGCTGCGCTATGAAGACGATGCCATCGACGGCAAGTCGGGCGGCGGCGAGGATGTGGTGGCGGGCGAATTCGTCGCCGTCGATCCGCCGCATCATCTTGCCTTCACCAGCCGTTTCGCCAGCGACGATCCCGCCTTCCAGGGCGAGATGCGGATGGACTGGCATTTCGATCCCGTGGGCGCGGCCACCCGCGTCCGCATCATCGCGGCCAATGTGCCGCCGGGCATATCGGCCGAAGTTCACGCGGCAGGACTGGGCGCCTCGCTGGCGAACCTTGCCGCCCTTGTCGAATAGCGAAGGACCACAAAGCCATGGCTTTTACCCCGACCGACTATAACCCTTACGATTTCGCCAACCGCCGCCATATCGGCCCCTCGCCCTCGGAAATGGACGAGATGCTGAAGGCCGTGGGCGTCACCTCGCTCGACGCGCTGATCGAGGAAACCGTGCCCAAGGCGATCCGGCAGAAAAAGCCGCTCTCCTGGGCGCCCCTGGCCGAGCATGAGCTGCTGGCCAAGATGCAGGCCGTCGCCAAGAAGAACCGGGTGATGACCAGCCTGATCGGGCAGGGCTATTACGGCACCGTCACCCCGCCCGCGATCCAGCGCAACATCCTGGAAAACCCCGCCTGGTACACCGCCTATACGCCCTACCAGCCCGAAATCGCGCAAGGTCGGCTCGAGGCGCTGCTGAATTACCAGACCATGGTCTGCGACCTGACCGGGCTTGATGTCGCCAATGCCTCGCTTCTCGACGAGGCGACGGCGGCGGCCGAGGCGATGACCATGGCCGAACGGGTGGCGAAATCCAAGGCCAAGGCCTTTTTCGTCGACCGTTTCTGCCACCCCCAGACCATCGAGGTGATCAAGACCCGCGCCCTGCCGCTGGGGATCGAGATCATCGTCGACATGGCTGAAAACCTGGACCCGGCCAAGGTCTTCGGCGCGATCTTCCAATATCCCGGCAGCTATGGCCATGTCACCGACTATACCGACCAGATCGCCGCCCTTCACGCGGCGGGCGCGGTGGCGGTGGTGGCGACCGACCTGCTGGCCCTGTGCCTGTTGAAGGAACCGGGCGCGATGGGGGCCGATATCGCCATCGGCTCGTCGCAGCGCTTTGGCGTGCCGCTGGGCTATGGCGGCCCGCATGCCGCTTTCATGGCGGTCAAGGATGCGCATAAGCGGCAGATGCCGGGCCGCATCGTCGGCGTTTCGGTCGATGCCCAGGGCGGCAAGGCCTATCGCCTGTCGCTGCAGACCCGCGAGCAGCATATCCGGCGCGAGAAGGCCACTTCGAACGTCTGCACCGCCCAGGCGCTTCTGGCGGTCATGGCCAGCATGTATGCCGTCTTCCACGGCCCCAAGGGCCTGCGCGCGATTGCCGAGCGGGTGCATTTCCTGACCCAGCGTCTGGCCCGTGCGCTCAAGGCGGCGGGGGCCAAGGTCTCGCCCAAGGCCTTTTTCGACACGATCACGGTCGAGGTCGGCGTGGGGCAGGCGGGCATTCTGGCCGCAGCTCGGGCCGAGGGGCTGAACTTCCGCCGCATCGGCAATGACCGGATCGGGATTTCGCTCGACGAAACCTCGGACGAACAGGTGCTGCTGCGTGTCCTGCGCGCCTTCGGCATTCATGGCGTGCCGCCGCACCGCGCCGCGCTGGGCTTCCCCGAGGCGATGCTGCGCGAGACGGACTATCTGACCCATCCGGTCTTCCACATGAACCGGGCGGAATCCGAGATGATGCGCTACATGCGCCGCCTGTCGGACCGCGATCTGGCGCTGGACCGGGCGATGATCCCGCTGGGCTCCTGCACGATGAAGCTGAACGCCGCGGCCGAGATGATGCCGATCACCTGGCCCGAATTTGGCTCGCTTCACCCCTTCGTGCCGCCGGATCAGGCGCTGGGTTATGCCGAGGCGATTGCCGACCTGACCACGAAGCTGTGCGAGATCACCGGCTATGACGCCTTTTCCATGCAGCCCAATTCCGGCGCGCAGGGCGAATATGCGGGCTTGCTGACCATCCTCGCCTATCACCGGGCGCGGGGCGACCATGACCGCAAGATCTGCCTGATCCCAGTCTCCGCCCATGGCACCAACCCGGCCAGCGCGCAAATGGCGGGGATGCAGGTGGTGGTGGTCAAGGCCGCGCCCAATGGCGACGTGGATCTTGACGATTTCCGCGACAAGGCGGCGGCTGCGGGCGACCGTCTGGCTGCCTGCATGATCACCTATCCCTCGACCCATGGCGTGTTCGAAGAGACAGTCAAGGAAGTCTGCCAGATCACCCATGACCATGGCGGCCAGGTCTATATCGACGGCGCGAACATGAACGCGCTGGTCGGCCTTGTGAAACCGGGCGAGATCGGCGGCGATGTCAGCCACCTCAACCTGCACAAGACCTTTGCCATCCCGCATGGCGGCGGCGGTCCCGGCATGGGCCCGATCGGCGTGCGCGCCCATCTGGCTCCCTATCTGCCCGGCCACCCGGAAACCGGCGGCTCGGAAGGTCCGGTCTCGGCGGCGCCCAATGGCTCTGCCTCGATCCTGCTGATTTCCTGGGCCTATTGCCTGATGATGGGCGGGCCGGGGCTGACCCAGGCGACGCGGGTGGCGATCCTGAACGCCAATTACATCGCCAGCCGCCTGTCGGGCAGCTATCCGATCCTGTTCATGGGCAATAAGGGGCGGGTGGCGCATGAATGCATCCTCGACACCCGGCCCTTCGCCGATCATGGCGTGACGGTGGACGATATCGCCAAGCGTCTGATCGACAACGGCTTCCACGCGCCAACCATGAGCTGGCCCGTGGCGGGCACGCTGATGGTGGAACCGACGGAATCCGAGACCAAGGCCGAGATCGACCGTTTCATCACCGCCCTTTTGGCGATCCGCCAGGAGATCCGCGCGGTCGAAGCGGGCGAGATCGCCGCCGAAGACAGCCCCCTGCGCCACGCCCCGCATACCGTCGCGGCGCTGGTGGGGGAATGGAACCGCAAATACTCGCGCGAGGCCGGCTGCTTCCCGCCCGGCGCCTTCCGGGTCGACAAATACTGGCCGCCCGTCGGCCGGGTCGACAACGTCTTCGGCGACCGCAACCTGATCTGCACTTGCCCGCCGGTCGAAAGCTATGCCGAGGCGGCGGAATAGGGCCAGGTTAAAGAAGTCTTAATATTTCTGGCTGAACCCAGATTTTTCAAAGACTTGGCGGTGTGTCCCTGCGTGGGACATGCCGCCTTTCGCTTTCGCCGGGCCTTTGACAGTAGGCCCGCGCCGGGCTAGGCCTGTGCGGCTGCGCGGGACGGGCGCGATTGCGGAGGGGCAGGATGACAGCGATTTCCGACGGGGCAGGGACCCAGGACCCCGGCTTTGGTCAGGGGCTGCGCGCCGCCCTGCCCATCGTGCTGGGCTACCTGCCCATCGCCTTTTCCTTCGGCGTCGCCGCCACCCAATCCGGCCTGACCCCGGCCGAGGCGGTGATGCTGTCGCTGGTGATCTATGCCGGGGCCTCGCAATTCCTGGCGCTGGCGCTGGTCACCTCGGGCGCGCCCCTCCTGGTCGCGGCCTTCACCCTGATCGCCATGAACCTGCGCCATGTCCTCTACGGCCCGGCCCTGATGAAGCAGGCGGGGGCCAGCGCCAGCCGCCGCCATGCCTGGGCCTGGGCCTGGGGCCTGACGGACGAGGTCTTCGGTCAGGCCCTGGGCGCGTTGGCGCGGGGGCGGCGGTTTTCGGAACCCTACATGTTCGGGCTGGGCCTTGCCGCCTATGCCTCATGGGTCATCGGCACCGGGCTGGGCGCGGTGGCGGGCGGCGGCGCGCTGGATGGCTGGCCCGCGGTGCAGGCGGGCCTGGGCTTCATGCTGGCGGCCCTGTTTCTGGCACTTCTGCTGTCGATCCTCAGCCGCGCCCTCTTGCCCGTGGTCGCGGCAGCGATCCTCGCCTGCGTGCTGGGCACGATCTTCTGGTCCGGCACGGCGGGCATTCTTCTGGGCATGGTCGCGGGCGCGCTGACCGGGGTCTTGCGGCGATGAGCGGTGATCTGGTCCTTCTGGCGCTGATGGTCGGGGCGGCGAACTGGGCCTTCCGCGCCCTGCCGACGATCCTGTTGCGCCGCGAGCCGCAGCCCGGCGGCATCCTGTCGCGCTTTCTGGCCGCGACCGGCCCCGCCGCCATCGCCACGCTTTTCGCCGCCTCGATCCTGCCGCAGCTTTACCCCGCGCCCAAGGAGCTTGTGCCCCTCGCCGCGGGCGTGGCGGCGACGGTCCTCGGCTTCCTGCCGCGCCGGTCCGTCGTGGCGGCAACGCTTTGCGGCGCGCTGGCCTATGGGCTGGCCTTCGCCGCGCTGGGCTGAGGCGCGGCTTTCGCTTGCGCCCGCCCCGCCAAAGCGCGAACCTGCGCTGAAGGAGAGCAAAGATGATCGAAATCAGCCCCAGCAAGGTCGTGCAGGTGATCTTCCTCGCGCGCGAGGAACAGGCGGGCGCCGCCGAACTTCACGCCTTCATCGACAATCTCAATGCCGAGGAGAAGGCGCATCTGACCGCCATCGCCTGGGTCGGGCGGGGGGCCTTCGAACCCGAGGATTTCCGCGAGGCCGTGGCCACCGCCTTTGCCGAGGCGACGATTCCCACCGCCGATTACCTGATGGGAATGCCGCATCTGTCCGAGAACCTGGAAGCCGGGCTCGAGGCGCTGGGCGTGGATGTCACCGGCGAGGAAGAGGATCTGCTCTGATCCCCTTGCGCCGGGGCAGGGCGGTGACAATATATTCCTGAACGGGAATGTGAGGCGATCATGGCCGAGACGATGGATGGCGTGAAACTGGTCTGCGCGACCTGCGGCCAGGCGAACCGGGTGCCAAGGGCGCGGCTGGCCGAGGGGCCGAGATGCGGCTCCTGCGGCGATCCGCTGGTCGATGGCAGGGTGGCCGAACTGGACGCGGCAACCCATGACAAGGTGACGCGCGGCGACGGTCTGCCCGTGCTGGTCGATTACTGGGCGCCCTGGTGCGGGCCGTGCCGGGCCATGGCGCCGGAATTCGCCAAGGCGGCAAAACTTCTGGCCCCGCAGGCGCGGCTGATGAAGCTGAACACCGAGGACCACCCCGCCATCTCGCAGCGTGCGGGCATTCGCGGCATCCCGGCGCTGATCCTGTATCGCAACGGACGCGAGCTTGCCCGCCTTGCCGGCGCCCGCCCTGCGGCCGAGATCGCGGCCTTTGTTCGCCAGTCTTTGGGCTGACATCCGCCAGACCTTCGCCAGACCTTTGCCAGACCTTCGCCAGACGCGCGCTTCGCCTTGTCTCGGCGCAGGATTCGCCGCTAGCCCGACATCAGTCAGGCGGGGGCGGTCTTGGCACGGCAGGGCTGGAACGATCTTTCCCTTGCGCGGCAATTCGCGCTTGCAGGCGGCTTCATCATGCTGGCCGCCATGCTCTCTGTCGGCTTCTGGGTGGCTCGCTGGATCGAGGATGTGACCGTCCGCAACACGGCCAATGCGACCGCCCTATACATGGAAAGCTTCATCGCGCCCCTGATGCAGGATCTCGCGACACAAGAGCGGCTGGGCACGGCCGAACGGCTGGAAATCAACCGCCTGATCAAGGAAACCGCCCTGGGCGAGCGGGTGGTCTCGTTCAAGATCTGGCGCGAGGACGGGCTGATCGTCGATGCGTCGAACCCGGATGTCGTAGGGCAACGGTTTGATCTGACACAGAATCTTCGCCTGGCCTGGGACGGTCAGGTGCGCGCGGATTTCGACGACACGCGCGATTCCGAAGATGCGGCCGAAAATGCGCTGGGCGTGCCGCTTCTGGAAATTTACAGCCCGATCCGCGAATTGGGCAGCGGCAAGGTCATTGCCGTGGCCGAGTTCTACGAGGTCGCGACCGAGTTGAAGGACGACCTGATCGTCGCCCGCTTCTCCAGTTTCGCGGCGGTGGCGGCGGTGACCTGGGCGATTGGCCTGACGCTTTTCGCCATCGTCCTGCGCGGCAGCCGCACCATCGACGCCCAGATCTTTGCGCTGCGCGACATGGCCGAGCGCAACACGGCTCTGCGCCGCCGCATCCAGGGCGCGGCGGCGCGGTTTTCCGCGCTGAACGACCAGACCCTGCGCCGGATCGGAGCCGACCTGCATGACGGCCCGGTCCAGTTGATGAGCTTTGCAACCCTGCGGCTGGATGCCCTGCGCAAGGATGTTTCCGAAGGGCGCGGGCGTAGCGAGCTTGAGGCGATCGAGGCTTCGCTGCGCGAAGCGATCACGGAATTGCGCAACATCTCGCGCGGGATGTCGCTGCCGGATCTTGAGCGTAAGCCAGTCGAGGCGTTGCTCCGGGAATTGGCCGCGGCGCAGGCCGAACGGGGCGGGCAGCCCGTGGCAGTGTCGATCGACCTGGCCGGGCGCGCGGATCTGCCGGGCGAGGTCAAGACCTGCCTTTACCGGGTGGCGCAGGAAGGGCTGACCAATGGCTGGCGCCATGCGGAAAGCCGGGAACTGGAGCTGCGTCTGCGGCTGGTGGACGCGGTGCTGACCCTGTCGGTGCTGGATCGCGGCCCCGGAGCGGGCAGCGGCGGCGCAAGCGGGGATCAAGGCGGTCTGGGCCTGGCTGGGCTGGTGGATCGGGTCGAAAGCCTGGGCGGCACGATTCGTCTGCTTGACCGGCCCGGCGGCGGCGCCGAATTGCGCATGGAGCTGGATTTGCGGGAGGTGGTGGGATGACCGGCAGGATCAGGGTTCTGGTCGCGGATGATCACCCGATCTATCGCGACGGGCTGGCGCGCAGCCTTTCCGATGCCGAGGCGATCGAGGTCGTGGGTGCGGCGGCGGACGGCGACGAAGCGGCGCGGTTGGCCGAAGCGCTGCGGCCGGATCTTGTGCTTCTGGATGTCTCGATGCCCCGGGGCGGCGGGCTGGGCGCGCTGGCCCTGATCCGGGCGCTGGATGCGCCGCCGCATGTGGCGATGCTGACCGCCTCGGAGGAAAGCGACGACGTGATGGAGGCGATGCGGCTTGGCGCGCTTGGCTATGTGCTGAAGGGCATCGGGGCAAGCGAACTGGTCGCGGTGGTCCAAGACCTGGCGCAGGGTCGCCCGCATATCGCGCCCTCGCTGGCCGGGCGGCTGTTGCTGGCGCTGAGGGGCGGGCAGGAGATGCGGCCCACAACACCGCCCGACCCCTTGGCTGACCTGTCGCGCCGCGAGGAAGGCATCCTGCGCCTTGTTGCCCTGGGGCGGTCGAACCGCGAAGTCGGCGAAGCGCTTGATCTGCAAGAGAAGACGGTGAAGCACTACATGACTTCAATCCTGCAAAAGCTTCAGGTCAGGAACCGGGTTGAGGCCTCGATGCTGATGCGCGACCATCGCAAGGTCTGATGGCGTTCAGACCAAAGGCTGAAAGACGGGGCAAAGATCGCCGGGCCTTGGTCCCTGATGGCGGGCGGCGAAGAGGGATAGTCTGGCCCCATAGACGGACCAGACCAAACTCTCAGCCAAGGAGACCTTCGATGACCCGTTTGCAGACCCTGCTTCCGCTGGCCGCCGTTGCGGCCCTGACCCTGACCGGCAGCGCCTTTGCCCATGTTGCGGGCGCGACGCCGAAGCTGACCCTTGTTCTGCCGGGCCTTGACGCGCCCGTCATCGCGCGCCGTGGCGCCGACGATCCCGCAGGCGATGACCGGCGTGGCCGGGGGCGGGGCAAGGATGACCCTGCGGGCCATGCCATGGCGGCCCCTTCAGGGGGCGAGATCCTGCTTTATGCCCGGCGCGGCCGCGGTGCCGATGATCCGGCGGGTCACCAGCGCCGCGGTCGCGGGGCCGACGACCCGGTGGGCCACGGCTGACCTGTTGATCAATCGGCGCTTCGGCAAAGGCGGGCCTTGTCCCGCCTTTGTACTGTCGTATGGCTTTCCTGCCTGCGTCTGGCCCATCACCGGCCAATTTCCACCGCCGCGCAGCTTGACAAGAATGTGGCCATGGGCCAGATAACCGCCACGGTCATTGGGGCAGTAGCTCAGTTGGGAGAGCGTATCGTTCGCAATGATAAGGTCAGGGGTTCGATCCCCCTCTGCTCCACCATGACCGCCTCATCCTGTTGACGACCCGTCGATAAGGACTTTTCCGACATTTCATTCGGGCGTAATGGCGGCAGGGCCGCTTGCATCGCGGCTGCGATGCCAATGTCTGACGGCTTTTCGCCTGGCGCGGACTTAGTGCCGACGGAGCGCCATCGCCCATCGCAGGCCGGATCCTGCCAGCGAAAACCGAACCTGGCCCCTGATTAGCTCTCTGGCGGCACCTCATCCTCCGCTCCATCGGCGCGCTGGTAGCGCAGCAGGTCGCCGGGCTGGCAGTCGAGGAAGTCGCAGATCCGCTCCAGCGTCTCAAAGCGCACGCCCTTCACATGGCCCTTCTTGAGAAGCGAGAGGTTTGCTTCGGTGATCCCGACATATTCGGCGAGATCCTTGGATTTGACGTTGCGCTCGGCCAGCATGACGGCGAGCCGGACCTGAATGGGCATGGTCCGCTCTCCCTAGACGAACTGATCGTTCTCGGCCGCAAGATCGGCGGCTTCGACCAGCACGCCCGCGATGACCGCAACCATCGCCGCGAAGAGCAGCGAGAGCAGCAGATCCGAGCCAATGTCCAGCACCAGACTTCGGGTCTGGTCTGGCGAGAGCGCACTCAAAAGCACGCTGAGCGCCGCCCCGGCCAAGGGCTTGAGCAGGGCCGATGCGCCGACGCCATAGGCGAAGCCACGCAGGCTGCGGGCCGCGTCCGCCGAGAAGATCCGGCCCGCCGAGAAGTGGCCGAAACAGCGCCGGGCGCTCATCAATCCGGCGATCAGCGCGCCGAGCGGGATCATGGAGATGGCGAAACCGGCCAGCCGGAGGGCGAGCCCGATCTCCGGCGGCGGCGGCGTGACAAGACCCGCATAGCGAAACAGCGCATCTGCGGGCGTCACGCACCAGTAAAGCAGCATCGCCCCGCCAAGCAGAATTGCGACCGCAGCGCTGGCCGTTGCCATCGCCGCGCTGCGGCGGCGAACGCGATCAAGGCGGATCGCGCGGGGATCTTTGCGTCGTGACGATATGCCCATGCCGGATGTGACCATTCGGAAGTCTCCTCTGCTGGTGTGACTCTAGCAACTAATTATCGTTTTACAATAATAGATTTTCATGTGACGATTGAATCTCAACGACAGGAGGTCACATGCCACTCACTCGAACCATTCCCGCCACGATCGCCGGATGGGCGTCGTGCCTTGTTCTGGCCGCCGCTGCCAATGCGCAGACGGCAACGGAAACGGGCGCCATCTCGGTCGCGCAGCTTGTCCAGATGCTGGATCAGGCTGCCACCGATCAAGCAACGCAGCAGGTGCTTACGGCATATCTTGCCGTTGTCGGTGAAACCGTGGGGGCCGTCGTCGATGTGGGCGGCGCCCCCTGCAAGCGGCCTCTGGGCTTGTCGGCAAAGAACGTGCGCAAGGCGATTTCCGCGGCGACCGGAGAGCCGCAGGCGAGCCGGACTGCGGCAATACCGCTGATCGTCCGCGATATGTTGGCCCGCGCCGGTTGCAGCCGCGGATAGGTGCGGAAGAAGGTCACCCCGGCCCTGAGGCCGTCGCCCGCCCCGGGGTGGCGGCCTTTTTGCTGCTCTGACACCTGTGGTTTTGTCGATCAGGAATACTTATCGAACCAATCAGGAAATGCGACTTCATCCAATGATGCGCCCCTGTTAGAACCATTCCAGACTATGGGGAATCGCAGCCCGGCCCGCGCGGCCTGGCGCGGTTCGAACCTTCAATGCAGGAGAGCGAGATGGACGGAAATGGTGGGGGCAAGTGCCCGGTGATGCATGGGGCGCTGACGGTGACTTCGAAGTCGAATACCGACTGGTGGCCCAATGCGCTCAACCTCGACATCCTGCATCAGCATGACGGCAAGACCAATCCGCAGAAGGGCTTCAGCTATCGCGATGCGGTGAAGGGGCTGGATTACGCCGCCGTCAAGGCCGACCTGACCGCGCTGATGACCGACAGCCAGGACTGGTGGCCGGCCGATTGGGGTCATTACGGCGGGCTGATGATCCGCATGGCCTGGCATTCGGCGGGCAGCTACCGTCTGGCCGATGGCCGTGGTGGCGGCGGTTCGGGCAATATCCGCTTCGCGCCGCTGAATTCCTGGCCGGACAATGTCAGCCTGGACAAGGCGCGCCGTCTGCTGTGGCCGATCAAGAAGAAATACGGCTCGAAGCTCAGCTGGGCTGACCTGATCATCCTGGCGGGCAATGTCGCCTATGAATCCATGGGCCTGAAGACCTTTGGCTTCGGTTTCGGCCGCGAGGACATCTGGCATCCCGAGAAGGACACCTATTGGGGCGCGGAAAAGGAATGGCTGGCGCCGTCCGACACCCGTTATGGCGATGTCTCCAAGCCCGCCTCGCTGGAAAACCCGCTGGCCGCCGTGCAGATGGGCCTGATCTATGTGAACCCGGAAGGGGTGAACGGCAAATCCGACCCGCTCAAGACCGCCGCGATGATCCGCGAGACCTTTGCCCGCATGGCGATGGACGACGAGGAAACCGTGGCGCTGACCGCAGGCGGCCATACCGTCGGCAAGGCCCATGGCAATGGTGACGCCAAGGCGCTGGGCGCCGACCCGGAATCGGCTGGCGTCGAGGCGCAGGGCATGGGCTGGGCCAACCCCAACCAGCAGGGCAAGGCGGCGAATGCGGTGACTTCGGGCATCGAAGGCGCCTGGACCGCCAACCCGACCGTGTTCGACATGGGCTTCTTCGAAATGCTCTTTGGCCACGAATGGGAATTGCGCAAATCCCCGGCCGGCGCGACCCAGTGGGAGCCGGTCTCGATCAAGGAAGAAGACAAGCCGCGCGACGCCAGCGACCCGACCAAGCGCCGCAATCCGATGATGACCGATGCCGACATGGCGATGCGCATGGACCCGGCCTATAACGCGATCTGCCAGAAGTTCATGGCCGATCCGGCCTATTTCAAGGAAACCTTCGCTCGCGCCTGGTTCAAGCTGACCCATCGCGACATGGGGCCGAAATGCCGTTACATCGGGCCGGAAGTGCCTGGCGAAGACCTGATCTGGCAGGATCCGGTGCCGGTGGGGCCGAAAGGCTGGGATGTGGCTGCGGTCAAGGCCAAGATCGCGGCCTCGGGCCTGTCTGTGGCCGAGCTGGTCTCGACCGCCTGGGATTCGGCGCGCACCTATCGCGGCTCCGACATGCGGGGCGGGGCCAATGGCGCGCGCATCCGTCTGGCGCCGCAGAAGGACTGGGAAGGCAATGAGCCCGCCCGTCTGGCCAAGGTTCTGGCCGTGCTGGAGCCGATCGCAAAGGCGGCGGGCGCCAGCCTGGCCGACGTGATCGTGCTGGCGGGCGGTGTCGGCATCGAGCAGGCCGCCAAGGCGGCGGGCCATGCGGTGACCGTGCCCTTCGCGCCGGGGCGCGGCGATTCGAGCGATGACCAGACCGATGCGGCGTCTTTCGACGTGCTGGAGCCGCTGGCCGATGGCTATCGCAACTGGCTCAAGGCCGATTACGTGGTCAGCCCGGAAGAGCTGATGCTCGACCGCACGCAGCTCATGGGGCTGACGGCGCCGGAAATGGTGGTTCTGGTCGGCGGGCTGCGCGCCATGGCCACCAACCATGGCGGCAGTAAGCATGGCGTCTTCACCGACCGTCCGGGCGCGCTGACGACCGATTTCTTCGTGACGCTGACCGACATGGCCTACACCTGGGCCCCGGCGGGTGACGGCAGCTACCAGATCCGCGACCGCAAGACCGGCGCGGTGAAATATACCGCCACGCGGATGGATCTGGTCTTCGGCTCGAACGCGATCCTGCGCGCCTATGCCGAGGTCTATGCCGCCGATGACGCCACCGGGAAGTTCCTGGCCGATTTCATCGCCGCCTGGACCAAGGTGATGAACGCCGACCGCTTTGACCTGATCGCCTGATCGGGGTTTCCGGAACCAAGAGGGGCGGGTGCCGTGGCGCCCGCCCCTTTCTTTTGATCCTCCCCTTCGGCCTTTCGGCCCGGGCCTATTGGCCCTGAAGCGCGACACTGCTGCCCGGCTCAGTGCCGAGCATGTCTTTCGGGGCTAGCATGATCACCAAAGCGGCCGCATAGACGGCCATGAACAGCACGATTGCAAGCATCGGGCGCGGTTCGCGCCTCTGGCTGTAGGTGTCGGACATCTGTCTCTCCCTTGTGCAGCTTCGGGTCAGTCGGTGCCGATGGCGGGAGCGTAACACCCAAAGGCGTGACCGGGTTTCTCATCTTCTGCGTGTACTGGGAATATTTTCCCCGAAAGCCGCAAATTCGGCGGAATTGCGCCAATGATTCGCGGCGTTTCTGCGCGTGCGAAGAAGATTGTCCTGCTGCGCAGCGTGGGTCGGGGGTTCAGTTCATGGAAAAGGCCGACCTGGTTGCCCAGGCCGGCCCATTTTTCGCCCGACCTTGCCGGGATCAGTAGCAGACGTACCAGTATTCGCAGTAGCCGTACCAGTCGCACCAGTATTCCCAGTAGCAGGCGCCACGGGTCTTGGTCTCGGCGGCATCGCGCAGCTCTTCGACCTTGGCGACGATCATCGGGTCGTCCTTGCCAAGAGCGGCCGCTTCATCAAGGATCTTGCCCAGATCAAGCGTCTGGCCCTTTTCCTCGATCGTGGTGCCTTCGGCGGCCGAAAGCATCATCTCGACGCCGGTCATCATGGCCAGCGCATCGCCCTTGGCGCGACCATAATTGATCACGGCATTGGCGGTTTGCAGGGTGGCGCGGGCCTCGGCCTGTTCGGCCGCATTCGGAGCCTTGGTTTCGGCCATCACGGCCGGGGCGGAAAGCACAGCGACAGAAAGGGTCACAGCAGTCAGAAAACGTTTCATTTCATTCTCCCATATCTAATGTTTCGCCCGCCCCCTGATCGCACAACTGTGATCATTCTTGGTTCGGATGTGAGGAGAATGTGCATCGCAGCGTCGCCGCGATCAAATGAAAAACCCCGTCATGACGGGCGGCGCGGTCGGGAAATCCCCACCCGCGTCGCCCCTTTGCAATCCGGGGTTGTCGGGCCGTGTCACGGCGTGACGGCAGGCCTCAGGTGCGGATGCCGGCAAAGCGCGCCTGCCAATCGGCGCGTTCCTCATCGGTGATCTTGCGAAACAGATTCTCGGGAACCGAGAAGCCCGCGCCGGGCGCCAGATGGCGCAGGGCGGCGGGAACGTCGGCAGGCCAGGACCAGTCGGTGCAACCCATCGCCGCCATCATCGCTTCGGCGGCATCGGGGATGAAAGGCCGCGACAGCACGGCGTAAAGCCGGATCAGGTTCAGCCCCAGCCGCACCATCGCCTGGGCCTGGTCGGGATCGGTCTTGACCACGCTCCAGGGTGCCGCGGCTTGCAGGTATTCATTGCCCGCCACCCAGATCGCGCGCAGCTCGGCCGCGGCCTTGCGCACCTCGATCGCGTCCATCAACCGCTCATATTCGCGGATGCGTGCGCCCAGATCGGCAATCAGCGCATGTTCCATCGGACCGTATTCCCCGCCCGCCGGAACCGTCTCGCCGAATTTCGACCGGGCGAATTTGGTGACGCGGCTGACAAGGTTGCCCAGCACGTCGGCCAGGTCCTTGTTCACCGAGGCCTGGAAATTCTCCCAGGTGAACTCGCTGTCGGCGCTTTCGGGCGCATGGGACAGAAGCCACCAGCGCCAGTAATCGGCGGGCAGGATCGACAGGGCCTGATCCATGAACACGCCGCGCCCGCGCGAGGTCGAGAACTGGCCGCCGTCATAGTTCAGGTAGTTGAAGGATTTCAGGTAATCGACCAGCTTCCAAGGCTCACCCGACCCCAGGATCGTCGCCGGGAAGGACAGGGTGTGGAAGGGCACGTTGTCCTTGCCCATAAACTGGAAATAGGTCACGTCCGAGGCGCCCTTGTCGGTGCGCCACCAGCGTTCCCACTCGGCCTCCGGGCGACCATTGGCATCGGCCCATTCGGCGGTGCAGGCGATGTATTCGATGGGCGCATCGAACCAGACGTAAAAGACCTTGCCTTCCATGCCCGGCCAGGGCTGGTCGCCCTTCTTCACCGGGATGCCCCAATGCAGATCGCGGGTGATGCCGCGATCCTGCAACCCGTCCCCGTCATTCAGCCATTTCTTCGCGATCGACGTCGTCAGGACCGGCCAGTCGGTCTTGCTGTCGATCCAGGCTTCCAGCTTGTCCTTGAGCGAGCGCTGCATCAGGTACAGATGCTTGGTCTCGCGCACTTCCAGATTGGTCGAGCCGGAAATGGTGGAATGCGGGTTGATCAGGTCGGTCGGGTCCAGCTGCTTGGTGCAATTGTCGCATTGGTCGCCGCGCGCCGAGTCATAGCCGCAATTCGGGCAGGTGCCCTCGATATAGCGGTCGGGCAGGAAGCGGTTGTCGTCGATGGAAAAGACCATCTTCTCGCTGACTTCGCGGATCAACCCGGCCTCGTCCAGCTTGCCTGCGAAATGCTGGGTCAGCCGGTGGTTGCGCTGGCTGGAGGACCGGCCGAAATGGTCGAAGGAAAGCCGGAAGCCGCGCGCCAGGTCGGACTGGACGTCATGCATCTCGGCGCAATATTCGGCCACGGGCTTGCCCGCCTTGGCCGCCGCCAGTTCCGCCGGCGTGCCATGTTCGTCGGTCGCGCAGATGAACATCACCTCGTCGCCCCGCGCCCGCTTGTAGCGCGCGAACAGGTCAGCCGGAAGCTGGCTGCCCACCAGATTTCCCAGATGCTTGATGCCATTGATATAGGGAATGGCCGAGGTGATCAGGATCCGTGCCATGTCTTGCCCGCAGTTGTCCGCAATTGCCCGTGGCGGGATAGCGCAAAGCCGGGGCGAGGGCCAGATGCCTGCGCAGATTCACTCGTGCCGGGCGATGCGGGCGGTGATGATGATGCGCACCTCGTCGCCGACCTGCTGGCCAAAGCCGGTCGCGCCGAAATCCGACCGTTTCACCTTGCCGGTCAGCCGCACCGTCAGATGCGACCGGTCGCCCGCCTGCGTGCCCTGCTGCCGGAAGATCGCCGCGTCCAGCGTGACCTTGCGCGTGACGCCGCGGATCGTCAGCGCCCCCGAGATCAGCGCCCCGTCCCCCGCCGCTTTCACCGCCCCTGAGATGAAGGTTATGGTCGGAAAATTGCCCGCATCCAGCACGGTCTTTCCCTTCATCGCCTCGGCGGCGAAGGGAAAGCTGGCATCGGCCCCGGCGGCGTTCAGCACCACCGTGACAGTGCAATTCGCCAGCCGGTCAAGGTCCAGAACCAGATCTGCGCTGGCGATCGGGATATGGCCGGAAATGACCTGGGCGCCGAAATCCGTCTCATAGGTCACGGTCGAGCGGTCGGGCTGAAGATCATAGGCGACCGGCGCCGCTATTGCGGGCGAAGACAGGGCAAGGATCAGCACGGCAGGGGCAATCCGGCGCATCGCGATCTCCATCTGTCCGGCCAGATTAGCACGGGGCAGGGGCTGGCGTCCCGGATGGCGGCGGTCATCACCGGAACGTGCGCCGGGGTGCGCGTCGCTTGCCTGTTGCGCCGGGCGCGCTAGCCTGTGGCCAAGCAGGGGGTGCAGGATGAAAATGATTCCGCTGGGAAAATCGGGCCTGACCGTGTCCGAGCTGTGCCTGGGGACGATGACCTGGGGCAGCCAGAACAGCGAAGCCGAGGGCCATGCCCAGGCCGATATGGCGCTGGACCATGGCGTGACCTTCTGGGACACGGCCGAGATGTATCCGACGAATCCGGTGCGGGCCGAGACGGTGGGCCGGACGGAAGAGATCATCGGTTCATGGTTGGCCGCGCGGGGCGGGCGGTCGCGGCTGGTGATCGCGACCAAGGTCACCGGCAAGGGCCAGGTGGTGCGCGACGGCGCGCCGATCACCGGGCGGTCGATGCGGGCGGCGCTGGAAGGTTCGCTGCGGCGGCTGGGCACGGATTATGTCGACCTCTACCAGCTTCATTGGCCGAACCGGGGCAGCTATCATTTCCGCCAGGCCTGGACCTATGCGCCCCATGGTGTCGACAAGGCCGCCGAGACGGCGCATATGACCGACATCCTGACCACGGCCCGCGCGCTGGTCGACGAAGGCAAGATCCGCGCCATTGGCCTGTCGAATGAAAGCGTCTGGGGCGCGGCGCGCTGGCTGCATCTGGCCGATACGCTGGGCCTGCCGCGCATGGCGAGCGTGCAGAACGAATACTCGCTTCTGTGCCGCCAGTTCGATACCGACTGGGCCGAATTTTCGATGATCGAGGACATGCCGCTTCTGGCCTTTTCGCCTTTGGCGGCAGGGCTTCTGTCGGGGAAATATGCGGGCGACGTGACGCCCGAGGGCACGAGGCGCAGCTTTACCCCCAATCTGGGCGGGCGGATCACGCCCCGGGTCTTTCCGGCGGTTGCGGCCTATCTGGGCGTGGCGGCGCGGCATGGGCTGGATCCTTGCCAGATGGCCATCGCCTTTTGCCGCTCGCGCCCTTTCACCACGATTCCGATTCTGGGCGCGACTTCGGTGGCGCAGTTGAAGGTCACACTGGGGGCGGCAGGCATGATACTGCCGCCTGAAGTCCTTGCCGATCTGGACGAGGCGCACCGGGCGCATCCGCGTCCCTACTAGGGCTTGCAGGAGCAGCCGGTATCGGCCACAAACTGTGGATAAGGGCGGGGGTTGCGACACAGATGGCGTCAACGGGCTTGCGATATGTCGCGCTTGCGGGGGCCGTCGCCCTGGCCGGATGCGTTCTGCCGGGGGGCGGTGGTGGCAAGACCGCCGCGCCCAACCCGGTGACCGGCGATTCCATCGAGGTCACGCCGCTGGACGCTGGCTCCGCCTCTGACGCCGCAAAGCCCGAAATGGCCGCCGCCGCCGCTGCGCCTGCCGCCCTTCCAGTCAAGGCTCCGGCTGCCGGAGACACCCGGCCCAAGCCCCGGCCTGCGGCGGTTTCTCCTGCCGCGCCGGAAGTGGTAGTCGCGGCACCCGTCGTCGCGCCGGCCGTGCCGGAAGTGGCCAAATCGCCCTCTCAGATCGCCTGCGAGCGCAAGAAGGGCCTGTGGTCCAAGGCGGGCAAAGGCGGTTTCGCCTGCATCAGCAAGACCCGCGACTCGGGCAAGGAATGCCGCAGCGCCAAGCAATGCGAGGGCGAATGCCTGGCGCGTTCGGGCACCTGCGCGCCGTTCAAGCCGCTGTTCGGCTGCAACGAGATTCTGGACGATATGGGACGAAGGACGACCCTGTGCATCGATTGATCCTGGCGCTGGCCCTTGCCCTTGCCGCCTGCGTGGCCGCCCCGCAGATCGCCGGGTTTCGCCCGGCCTCCGCGCCGATCTGGTCTTCGGCGGCTTTCCTGCCCGCGAAGATCGAGGGAAGCTGGACCCAGGCTGCCACCTTCTCGGCCGGCAAGGGGCCGGGCTGCGCGCTGGGCGGGCTGCGCTTTGCGCGCACCGGCGCGGGCCTGGCCGTGCAGGGGAAATTGTGCCTGAACGGCAAGATGCAGCGCATCGCGGGCGTGATGCGGCCCAGTGGCCCGGGGCGCATGACGCTGCCCGGCATGGCGGAATGGTGGGTGATCTGGGTCGATGCCGATTACCGTACCCTGGCTATCGGTACGCCGGATGGTAGCTTCGGCTTCATTCTTGACCGTGGAAAGATCGGCGCGGACCGGCTGCGGGCGGCGGCCGAGATCTTCACGTTCAACGGCTATGCCAAGGGACGGCTTTTCGCCTATTGAGGCGAGATCCGATTTTCGTCGAAAAATCTTGCTCTTGCCATCCGAGGCTCAGATCTTGAGTTTCAGCGCCCGCAGGTGCCGCGCCGCGTCGCGCGCGCCGATTTCCGCCTCGCGCACCAGCCAGTCGAAATGCTCGCTGACCGCCTCGACCCGGGCGTCGTCGCGAAAGGCGATGTAGTGGCGGCCCAGATAGACAACGGCAAGATGCGGGCCGAAGACCGTGACCGGGGCGGAAAACACCCGCCGGGCATCGAACAGGCACAGACGCAGCGTGGGGTATAGCTGGTCGCAAAGATCGGCCATCCGGTCGATCTGGCCCAGCCGGATCTCGGGCGGCAGGCCGCGATAATATCCGGTGCCGGTGGCCAGATTGTCGACCTCATGCAGGGGCAGGGCGATCTCGTAATCCGACCGCGCCCCGCGCATCCAGGCCAGCCGGTCCTCGAAGGCGCGCAGGGCCTGTTCCGGGCTGCGGCCCAGTTGCGGGGCATATTCCCATTCCACCATGGCGCGGGTCTTCAGCATATCGGGCAGGGTCGCCGGGACATGGCGGATCTTGTAGCCCGCTGCCTCGCGATGCCAGCCGAAGATCGTCTCATCGATCAGCGCACGCGGCGCCTCGGTCATGGTCAGCGAGGCGGCGAGCAGGTTCGAGACCGGCTCGGGCCTGCCAGACAGGCCGAGAAGCCAGTCGCAGGATACGCCCAGCACCAATGCGCAATCGGCGGCCAATTGGGCATTGGGCAGGCGCTTGCCCGGCGCCAGCAGTGCCGAGACGGTTGACCTGTCGACCGCGCAGGCCCGGGCCAGCGCTGCCTGGCTGACGCCTTTTTCCGCCATCGCCTGCGTCAGGCGCAGGCGGAACAGGCCCGCGCGGTCGCGTTTGTCCATCATATCCGGCATATGGTGACTTTCATCAACAAAGTTGCCTTTACGTTGCGTATCTTCCGAATTCCCCACCGCTGCGGCAAGGCCTATCATGTGCGGGACAATTCGCCGGAAAAGACAATGCGTTACAGGCTGCTTGCAGGAACATGGGCGGATGAGGCGCCGACGCTGGCGCTTCTGGCCGCGACCTATGGCCTTTTCGCCCTTGCCACCTCCTGGCTCTGGGCGGCCTCACCGGCCCTTGCCATCCTGGCGGCGGCCCTGGCGGCAGCGCAGTTCTGCTCGCTCCAGCATGAGATGCTGCATGGCCATCCCTTCGCCAACAGCCATCTGAACCACGCGCTGGCCTTTCCGGCCCTGGGCTTTTTCTACCCCTATCTGCGCTTTCAGGACACGCATCTGGCCCATCACCACGACCCGATCCTGACCGACCCCTATGACGACCCGGAATCGAATTACCTTGACCCCGAGGTCTGGGCACGGCTGTCCGCGCCGATGCGGGCGGTTCTGCGGGTGAACAACACGCTGGCGGGACGGATGATCCTGGGTCCGCTGCTGGGCTTCGGCTTCTTCCTTGGCACCGAGGCGGCGCTGATCCGGCGCGGCGTGCCGGGGGTGGCGCGGGCCTGGGCGCTGCATCTGCTGGGGCTGGCGCTGGTGATTGGCTGGCTGTCCCTGGCGGGAATGCCGGTCTGGGCCTGGCTGCTGGCGGCCTATCTGGCCGGGGCGATCCTAAAGATCCGCACCTTCCTGGAACACCGCGCGCATGAGCTGTTCCGCGCGCGTACCGTGATCATCGAGGATCGCGGCCCGCTGGCGCTGCTGTTCCTGAACAACAATTTCCACGTCGTGCATCACATGCATCCAGCGGTGCCCTGGCACCGGCTGCCCGCCCTGTACCGCCAGAACCGCCTCCATTACCTGCGGCGCAACGAGGGCTATCTCTACCGCAATTATCTGGAAATCTTCCGCAAGCACCTGTTCCGCGCCAAGGATCCGGTGCCGCATCCGGTCTGGCCGGTGCAGCGCGGGGAAGAGCGGCCCTTGCAGGACGCGGCGGAATAGGCTCAGTCGATCCGGCGGAACATCGGGCTGGACCCCGAATTGTCAAAGAAGGGCACGCCGGGCTGGGTGCCGCCCGCCAGAAGGTTCGTCACTTCGGCCAGCACGACCTCGGTGATGAAGGGCAGGTCCAGCGCCCGCGCCTCGGTCAGCCCGATCCAGTGCAGATGCGACAATTCGGCCCCGGCGCGGGTCAGATCGTCGGGATCGCAATCCAGCCCCGCCGCATCGGCCAGGAAGAAGCGGGCGTCGAAGCGGCGGCTGCGGCCGGGCGGGGTGATGGCACGAAAGACAAAGCGCAGGGGCGCGGCGTCGGCGCGCAGGGTCAGGCCGGTCTCTTCCTGCAATTCGCGCAGCGCGGCGGCGACCAGGGCCCGGGGCGCAACATCCGCCTTTGCAAGGCGGTCCTGGCACAGCGGCGCCAGCGGCAGCGGCCCGGCCCAGTGATCGCCGGGATCGACGGCGCCGCCGGGAAAGACGTATTTCGACGGCATGAAGGCGGCCTGCGCTCCGCGCTGGCCCATCAGCACGGCGGCTCCGCCCGCAGGCAGGCTGCGGGCCAGGATCACCGTCGCCGCGGCGCGGATCGGGGCGTCGGCGTCAGGCAAGATCTGGGGCCGGAACGGGCTGGCCCGAGCTGTCATGCCCGAAGCCATGCATCCGCTTCGACCATTGCACCGCGACCAGCGCGCCTTTCAGCCGGGGCAGGAGATACAGCGACAGGGCCGCACAACCGACCGACAGGATCGACGCTGTCACCAGAGGATCGGGTTCCCAATGGGTGAACAGGAACAGCATCACCGGCGCCATCAGATGGCCGACGATCAGGATCGTCAGATAGGCCGGGCCGTCATCGGCGCGGTGGTGGTGCAGGTCCTGGCTGCAGACCGGGCAGGTGTCGCGCACCTTGAGATAGGCGCGCATCATCGGGCCCGCGCCGCAATTCGGGCAACGCTGACGCCAGCCGCGCGCGACGGCGGGCCAGAGGGGGCGTTCGTCGGTGTCGGTCGGGACGGTGCTGTGCTGGTGCTGCATGGAAGACTCTGCCTGCGGACCTGTCGTGCTACCCGCCAAACATAGGCCCTGGATGGCGCGATTGACAGGCCCTGCGCGGCGCTGTGGCCCGATGTCGCAAGAGCCTGCCGGAAAACCGGGGCGGAGGCCGCGACGGAAAGCGTGGGCGCCGGCGTTTGCAGGGGCAGAAGGACGGCCAGGCAGCGCCGGTCCTGTCAGGAGGATGACACAGATGTTTGGAAAGATCGATCGTCGCGTGGTTTCCGCCCTTGCCCTGGGCGCCGTGGTGCCGGCCGCGCTGGGCACGGCTGCAATGGCCGACCGTGGCCCCGGCCGGGGCGAGGGGGCGGCGCTTTTGATCCAGCGTTTCGACGCGATGGATGCTGACAAGGACGGAAAGCTGACCCAGGCCGAGATCGACGCCTTCCGGGCGGCACGCTTTGCCGCTGCGGATGCGAACGGGGATGGCGCGCTCGACAAGGATGAACTGTCGGCGCTGCGCTTGCAGGAGATGCAGGCCCGGGCCGGCGATCGTGCGGCGAAAATGCTCGGGCGGATGGATGCCGATGGCGATGGCAAGCTTTCGGCGGCCGAGATGCCGGGCGAAGGCGCGGGCGGGCGGCTTTTCGCGCAGGCCGATGCCGACAAGGACGGGGCCATCAGTAAGGCCGAGGCCGAGGCGGCGCTGACCAGGCTGGCCGACCGGAGGGAGAAACATCGCGGCAAGGGCCATGGCGGGCCCGGCTGGTGGTGGGGGCAGGATGATGCGCAGGGCGCGGAAAACTGAACTCTCCTTTGCGCATCCCCCCGGGATGCGGCTAGATGCACAGGATGACCATGCCGCGCGACAGGCAGGCCGAGGCCTCGGACGACGATCTTCTGGCGCTTTATGCGCAGGGGGATCGCGCGGCCGCGCGCCTGTTGACCGACCGTCTGGTGCCGCGCGTCCTGTCCTATGCCAGCCGGCTTCTGGGCGGCGACCGCGCCGAGGCCGAGGATGTGGCGCAAGAGGCGATGCTGCGCCTTTGGCGCGCGGCGCCGGGCTGGCGCAGCGGCGAGGCCAAGGTCTCGACCTGGCTCTACCGGGTGGTGACCAATCTGGTCACCGACCGGCTGCGGGCAAGGGGGCGGCGGGGCGGCGGGCATCTGCCGCTCGACGCCGGCCCCGAACCCGAGGATGCGGCGCCGGGGGCGCTGGCACAGATGATCGACGGTCAGCGCATGGATGCGCTGGGCCGGGCGCTGGCGGGTTTGCCGGACCGCCAGCGCGAAGCGGTGGTGCTGCGTCACCTGGAAGGGCTGGGAAACCCCGAGATCGCGGCCATTCTGGGCGTCGGGATCGAAGCGGTGGAAAGCCTGACGGCAAGGGGCAAGCGGGCGCTGGCCGCGGCGCTGCAAGACCAGCGCGACGCGCTGGGCTATGAGGGGAGATGATGCGGATGGACATGGACGATCTTGACCGGCTGCTGGACCGGGCGCGCGCCAACCCGCCGCAGCCCGGCCCCGATCTTATGGCGCGCATCCTGGCGGATGCCCTGGACGAACAGCCCACGCCCGGCAGCACCGCGGCGCAGATGGCAACGGCGCGCCCGCCGCGCCGGGGGCGGCTTGCCGGGCTGCGCGCGGCGCTGGCCGATGGCTTCGGCGGGCGCGGGGCGCTGGCCGGTCTGGGCGGTGCTGCCTGTGTCGGGCTTGTGCTGGGCTATGCCGATCCCTCGGCCCTGACCTGGCTGACAGGCGGTCTGGGCGGGGTCACCGTGTCAGATGTACAGCTTCTGCCCGGCACCGATTTCTTTCTGAGCGAAGGGTAAGCCATGACTGATGCCGAGACTAAGCCCGGTGCCGGATTGCCGCCGCCCCCGCCCCCGCCGCGTACCCGGGGCTGGATCAGGGCGCTTCTGGTCATGTCGCTGGCGATCAACCTGGGCGTCGCGGGGCTGGCGGTCGGGGCCTTTGTCAAGGCTGGCGGCCCGCCGCCGCGGATGGAGGAGCGCGACCTGGGCCTTGGCCCGATGGGCGATGCGCTGAACCGTGATGACCGGCGCGCGCTGCGCAAGGCCTTCCTGGCCCGCTTCCCCGAGCTGAAGGCGGGCCGCGCCGCCCTGCAGGCCGATTTCGCCGCCCTGATCGGCGCGCTCAGGGCCGAACCTTTCGATCCGGCGGCGGTCGATGCCGCGATCCAGGTGATCGCCGCCCGCAACAGCGAGCGTCTCGCCTCGATCCGAGATATCCTGTCGGATTATCTTGTCACCCTGTCGCCCGAGGCGCGTGCGGCCTTTGCCGACAGGTTGCAGGCCTCGCTTCGCCGGGATGACTGGAAGGCCAAAGCCCATGACCGGGGCGAGGACGACGGGAGCTGATCCGGCGCGCCGTCGCCGCTCTCAGGCCGCGCTCTGGCTGAAGGTCACCAGATTGCGCCCGCCCGATTTCGACAGAAGCAGCGCCCGGTCGGCGCGGTCGAGCACGGTGGCCACATCCTCTTCGCCGGTCTGGCCCAGACGGCCCACGGCCACGCCGATGGATACGGTGACGATGATTGTATCGCCATCGGGCAGCCGGATGGGCTGATCGGCAACGATCTGGCGCAGGCGCTCTGCGACGCGTTCTGCATCGCAAAGCCCGGTCTGCGGCAGGACGACAAGGAATTCCTCGCCGCCGATCCGGGCCAGAAGATCGCTGATCCGAAGGTTTTCGGTCAGGCGTCGGGCCACTTCGACCAGAACGGTATCGCCTGCCGCATGGCCGAACCTGTCATTCACGCCCTTGAACCGGTCGAGATCGACGATCATCACCGCGAAGGGCAGGTTTTCCGATTCAGCCTGCGCGGCGATGCCTGCAAGCCGGGGCATGGCGTAACGCCGGTTGTAGGTGCTGGTCAGCGGGTCGATCATCGCCAGGCGCAACCCGTCTTCCAATGTGGCGCGCGTGCGGTCGGTCTGCCGCTTGCGCCGCAGGAGGGTGCGCAGGCGCAGTTCCAGCTCGCCCTCCGGCGCGGCAGAGGAAATCACGTCGTCGGCGCCAAGATCATAGGCCATTTCCGCCACGGACCCGTCTTCGCGTTCCGCCATCATGCAAAAGGCGCTTTGCCGGGTTCCGGCATGGGTCTTCAGCGCCGACATCAGCCGCAGGCCAAGGCCCGCGCCATCCAGATCGCATTCGACGACGAAGATTTCCGGGATCGCCTCGCCCGCGCCGGGCTGCAGCGCCATGGCCTGTTCGCGCGTCAGCACGCTCAGCCGGTCGCGCATCCGCCGTTGCAGCGCATGGCGCCAGCCGATAGCGGTTTCCGGTCGCGCCGCGATCAGCCCGATCGAGCCGATCGTGTCGAAGGCACTGGCCGGTTCCGCCAGTTCCAGAACCCCCGAGGCGCTTTCCCCCCATATTTCGGACACCCGGCGCGCATCGCTGCGGCCGCGTATCAGGTTGCGAATCCGCGCCAGAAGAACGGCTTCGGCGATGGGTTTGGCCATCACCGCATCGGCGCCGTGGCGCAGGGCACCCAGCCGCGCCGCAGGATCGCCCGCAGGCGCGAAGGCGATCACCGGGATCGCCCGGGTGGCGGGGTCGCCGCGCAGAAGGGCCAGAAGTTCGGTGCCGGGCTGATCGGCCAGCGCAAGGTCAAGCAGGATCAGGTCGGGCTGTTCGCTGCGCGCCAAGGCAAGGCAGGACGCACCGTCCGCCGCGAGGATCGGCTCATAAAAGGCCTTGGCGAGCTTAACCTTGTGGATCACCCGGTTTGTCGCCGCAGCATCAACAATGAGGATACGTCCGTGCATGGCAACCCGAGATCTGGTGACTCCCACCGTCACATGCTGTGCATTTTGTTACCCAGAAGGTTAAGAAAGTCTTTCCACCTTTTCACAACTGGCCTGTCTTATCTACACATTGTCGCGAAACCTGGCCGATAAGCCATTCATAATTGGGGATAACCATGGTTGGGCAAGAATCCGCTGAGGCCTTGGCGCTGGAAGCGCTGGCCTACATTCTGGCGCGCGAGGATCTGCTTTCCTCTTTCCTTGCGGCGACGGGGGCGGGCGGTGCCGAATTGCGGGCGGGGGCGGGTGACCCGGTCTTTCTGGCGGCTGTCCTCGACCATCTTCTTGGCGACGATGCGCTGGTGATGGGCTTTGCCGCCGAGGCGGGCCTGCCACCCCTGGCCGTGGTCGAGGCGCGGTCGGCCCTGCCCGGCGGCGATCTGCCCAACTGGACGTGATGGACTTTTGCGCGGGCCCCCGGCAAGACTGCGGGCGGCAGCGCATTGGGGGCAGGCATGATCGACGGAATCGTCTTCGACAAGGACGGCACGCTTTTCGATTTCCGGGCAAGCTGGGGACGTTGGGCCGAGATGTTCCTTGCAGGTCTTGCCCGCGATCCCGCCCATTTCGCGGCCCTTGCCGATGCCATCGGCTATCTGCCGCAGGTCCGCAGCTTCCGCCCCGACAGCGTGGTGATCGCGGCGACCGCCGCCGATATCGCCGCCGCCCTGCTGCCGCACCTGCCGGGGCGTGAACAGGCGGAACTGACCGAGGCGATCGACACCGCCGCCGCCAAAGTGTCGATGGCCGAGGCGGTGCCCCTTGTCCCCCTGCTGACGGCGTTGCGCGCGCGCGGTCTGCGGCTGGGCGTGGCGACCAATGACAGCGAGGTTCCGGCCCGCGCCCATCTTGCCGCGAACGGGCTGACCCAGCTTTTCGACTATATCGCCGGTTACGATTCCGGCTATGGCCCCAAGCCCGGCCCCGGCATGTGCCGCGCCTTTGCCGATACCCAGGGCCTTGACCCGGCCCGCGTCCTTATGGTGGGCGACAGCCGCCACGACCTTGAGGCCGGACGTGCCGCCGGGATGCGCACCATCGCCGTGCTGACCGGCATCGCCACCGAGGCCGATCTGGCCCCCCATGCCGATGTCGTCCTGCCCGATATCGGCGCGCTTCCAGCCTGGCTGGACGGGCTTTCGCCGCGTTAAATTGCGGGCGTCGGCTAAAAACGACATAATCACGTCGCGGAAACAGTGCGCTTGCGCTGGCGGCTTCGGCCAGATTGGTTGCCAGACAGCAAATGGGGGCGACCATGACCGACGAGCCGGGCCGCAAGCGCCGCGCGGGGGGACGGGCGGGAATGAAGGTGCGGGCGGGCGGCGCCGCCATTGACCAGATGCCCTGGCGTATCCCGGTCAATCCCGACCGACCGACCGAGCCGCTGGATGAAGAGGGTGTCCAGCGCATCCACAAGGGCGCGATGCGGATCCTGTCGGATATCGGCATCGAGTTCCTGAACCCCGAGGCGGTCGAGATCCTCAAGAAGGCCGGTTGCGCGGTGAACGGCACCAATGTCCGCATGGACGAGGATTTCGTGATGGAGATGCTCTCCCACGCGCCGTCCGAATTCACCATCACCCCGCGCAATCCCGCGCGCGAGATCATCATCGGCGGCAAGCATATGGTGTTCGTGAACGTCTCGTCGCCGCCCAATGCCTGGGATCTTGAACGCGGCAAGCGGTCGGGCGACTTCGAGACCTTCAAGGAATTCATCAAGCTGACGCAGTATTTCAACTGCATCCATGTCGCGGGCGGCTATCCGGTCGAGCCGGTGGATATCCACCCCTCGGTCCGCCACCTGGACTGCCTGTATGAAAAGCTGATCCTGACCGACAAGGTCTGCCACGCCTATTCGCTGGGCGCGGAACGGGTCGAGGACGTGATGGAGATGGTGCGCCTTGCGGGCGGGCTGAGCCATTCCGAGTTCGACGCCAAGCCGCGGATGTATACCAATATCAACTCGGTCAGCCCGCTGAAGCATGACTTCCCGATGCTGGATGGCGCGATGCGGCTGGCGCGGCGCGGGCAGCCCGTGGTCGTCACGCCCTTCACTTTGGCCGGGGCCATGGCGCCGGTGACCATGGCGGGGGCGGTGACGCTGTCGATTGCCGAGGCTTTGGCCGCGGTGGCGCTGCTGCAATATATCAAGCCGGGCTGCCCGGTGGCGATCGGCACCTTCACCTCGAATGTCGACATGAAGTCGGGCGCACCGGCCTTTGGCACGCCGGAATACATGCGGGCGACGCAGATGACCGGCCAGCTGGTGCGCTTTTACGGCGTGCCGATGCGGGCCTCGGGCGTCTGCGCGGCAAATGTCCCTGACGGGCAGTCGATGTGGGAAACCTCGAACAGCCTGTGGTCGGCGGTGATGAGCCAGACCAACATGGTCTATCACGCCGCGGGCTGGCTGGAAGGCGGGCTGATCGCCAGCCCCGAGAAATTCGTGATGGACTGCGAAGTCCTTCAGATGATCCAGCGCTATTTCGAGCAGGCGACCTTTGCGACCGAGGTCGATGACATCGCCATCGACACGATCCGCGAAGTCGGGCCGAGCGGGCATTACTTCGGCGTCCAGCATACCCAGGACCGCTACCAGCACGCCTTCTACCAGCCCTTCGTCAGCGACTGGCGCAATTACGAGGCCTGGGCGCTGGACGGGTCGGTCTGGACGGCGGAACGGGCGCACCGGGTCTACAAGCAGATCCTGGCGGAATTCGAGGCCCCGGCGATCGACGGCGCCGCGCATGAGGAGCTGACCCGCTTTGTCGCCCGCCGCAAGCAAGAGGGCGGGGCGCCGACCGATTTCTAGGCGATGTGCGATGTCCCACGGTGGGACAGAGCGCGGGCCAAATAAAATCAATACCTTACGATTCCGGCTTAAGTGTTTCTTAACCTTCGCACCGGGGGCGGGGTGGCGGGCATGCCCGTCTTAGGTGCCCCTGCCCCTCGCGTCGGGGCGCAGCGCCTTGTTAACGCTTCCCCCTTAGGCTTTGCCTGGAATCACCAGCGGAGCCGGGATGTACGGGCTGTTCCTTCGCGCCCTTCAGAACTATGTCTGCGTCACCTTCGGGGTCGAACCCCTGGCACGGGCGCTGGCGGCTGCCGGTGCGCCGCCTGAAGGGTTCGAACCGCTTCTGCGCTATGAACATGACACTCTGCGCCTGTTCCTGAGCACGGTTTGCGCCGAACTCGGCCGTCCGGTCACGGCGATCCTGGAAGATCTGGGCACGTTTGTCGTCACCGATGCGGGCCATTCCGCCGCCCGCCGCCTGCTGCGTTTCGGCGGCGCGACCTTCGGCGAATTCCTGTTTTCGCTTGACGAACTGCCGGAACGGATGCGGCTTGCGCTGCCCGATGCCGAACTGCCCCTTCTGCATCTGACCGATCTGGGGGAAGGGCAGTTCCGCCTGATCTGTGCCACCGATTGCAGCGAATTGGGCTTCCTGCTGCTGGGCATCCTGCGCGCCATGGCCGACGATTACGGCGCGCTGGTCACCATCGAGGCCGAGCGGGCCGATGATCATGCGGCGGTCCTGTCGCTGCGGCTTTTGGATGCCGGTTTCGCGGCCGGGCGGCCATTTGACCTTTCGGCAGCGGGATAGCGGCGATGGCGGCACATCTGGCAGACCGGCGCGGAGCCGAAGCGGGAAAGACCCTTCCCCCGGTCAAGGCGGCCGAGGCGCTGGGCCTGATGCCGGGCGATCTTGGCCGCATCATGCCGCTTCATGCGATCCTGTTGCCCGACGGCAGGGTGCTGGGCGCGGGGCCGACCCTGGCCAAGGTCTTTCCCGGAGACCAGATCCTGGGCAAACCCTTCCTTGGCCTCTTCGAAATTCGGGGTCCGGGCTGGATCGGCGATATGGAGACGCTGCTGGCGCGGGCCGGACAGAAGCTGCATCTGTCGCCGCGCGGCGCTGCGGCGGGCTTGCGGCTGCGCGGCATCCTTGCCCCGCTGAACCCCGGGGGGTATCTTGTCAACCTGTCCTTCGGCATCGATGTGGCGCGCGCCGTCGGGCAGTTGCAACTGACCGACCGGGATTTCGCCCCGACCGACCTGGCGATGGAGCTTCTGTATCTGGCCGAGGCCAACACCGCCGTCCGGGGCGAGATGCGGGAACTGAGCCGCCGTCTGGTTGGTGCGCGGCTTCAGGCCCAGGAAGAGGCGCAGACCGACCCGCTGACCGGGCTGCGCAACCGCCGCGCCTGCGACAGTTTCCTGACCCGGCTGTGCCGCGAACGCGCGCCTTTCAGCCTGATGCAGATCGACCTTGATTACTTCAAGCAGGTGAATGACCGGCTGGGCCATGCCGCAGGCGACCATGTGCTGAAATATGTGGCCAGGGTTCTGACCGCTCAGGCCCGGGTGATGGATTGCGTGGCGCGGGTGGGCGGCGATGAATTCATGGTGGTGTTGCCGGGGCTGGTTGAACCCAACCGTCTGATGGCGCTGGGCGAAAAGATCATCGCCCAGGTCTCGCGCCCCATCCCCTATCAGGAGGAGCGTTGCGAGATTTCCGCCAGCATCGGCTTTTCCATCGTGCAGGAGGGGCTTGGCCCCGACCCGGCCATTGCACTGGCCGAGGCGGATATCATGCTTTACGCCGCCAAAGAGGGCGGGCGCGGCCGGGTCATGGGCACCCGGATAGAGCGTTAGCCGTTGATATAGGTGGTCAGTGTCGCCGCTGTTCCCTGATCCCAAAGCTGGCGCAGCGCGTTGCCAAAGGCCGCGGCGAAACGCGTGTCATCGGCAACTTCGCCATAGACCGTGCGCAGCCCGTCCAGCCAAAGCTGCGGGTTGACCCGCGCCGACAGGGCAAGCGGTTGCAGCATGTCCCAGTTCGGATCGTTGGGCGGGATTTCGGTGCCGTCATCCTGCGTGCCCGCGCAATAGCGGCACCACAGTGCAGAAACCAGCGCAAGGCCCGTGATGCTGCCCCCCGCCGCCAGCGCATCGCGGATTGAGGGCACGATGAACTTGGGCTGGCGGTTCGATCCGTCCAGGCACAGACGCCGTTCGGTATCGGCGATCTCGGGGTTGGAGAAGCGCTGGACGATCAGTTTGTAGTAATCGGGGATGACCGTATCCGGCACGGGCGGAACGTAGGGAATGATCTCCTCGGTCTCGACCTTGTTCAGGAAGCCCAGGATCAGCGGATGCGCCATGGCCTGATGGACATATTCCACCCCCATCAGCCCGCCGGGATAGGCGATGGTCGCGTGGCCGCCATTCAGGATGCGGATCTTCATCATCTCATAGGCATGGACATGCGGCGTGAAGGTGACGCCGACCTTCTCAAGCGCCGGGCGGCCCTGGGGAAAATTGTCCTCAAGAACCCATTGCCGGAACGGCTCGCAGGTGACGGGGACGGGATCTGCCAGGCCGAACCTTTCCGCCAGGGCGCGCTCGCGCGGGCCGGTGGCGGGGGTGATGCGGTCGACCATGCCATTCGGGAAGGCGACATGCGCGGCGATCCAGTCGGCCAGGGCCGGGTCGGACAGGCGGGCAAGGCCCACAACGGCGGCCTGGGTCACCTGGCCGTTGCCGGGCAGGTTGTCGCAGGACATCACGGTGAAGGGCGGGATATTCGCGGCGCGGCGCGCCCTGAGTGCCGCGACGATGGCGCCGAAGGCGGTGGCCTTGGGGTCCCTGGCATCGGCGACGATGGCGGGATCGGTCGGGTCGAACTGGCCGGTGGCGGGGTTGATGAAATAGCCGCCCTCGGTGACCGTCAGGCTGACGATGCGGATCTCGGGGCGCGTCATGGCGGCGATCAGGCTTTTGTTGTCGGCCTCGACCGGCAGGAAGTCGATCATCGCGCCGACACGGCGGGCGGATTTGCCGGCGGGGTCAAGCGTGATGATGGTCGAAAGGCATTCCTGCGCCTTCATCGCCTGGCGCATGGCGGCATCGGGGGCGCGGACGCCCGCGCCAAGGATGGCCCAGTCCCGGCTTTCGCCCAGGGCGAACAGGTCATCGAGATAGACCGCCATATGGGCGCGGTGGAAATTGCCCAGACCGATATGGACGATGCCGGGGGTCAGGGAATTGCGGTCATAGGCGGGAAGGGTGGGGGCGGGAAGGGGTGCATCCATGTCTCAGGCCATCCAGTTGCCGCCGTCCACGCCGAAGCACTGGGCGACGATGTATTTCGCTTCCTCCGTGGCAAGGAAGATCGCCATGCCGGTCAGGTCTGCGGCGGTGCCCATGCGGCCGAAGGGGACGGCCTCGCCGACCTCGCGCTTCTTTTGGCCCAGGGGTTTGCCTTCGTACTTGGCGAAAAAGGCATCGACGCCATCCCAATGCTCGCCATCGACCACGCCGGGGGCGATGGCGTTGACGTTGATGCCATGGGCGATCAGGTTCAGCCCCGCCGACTGGGTCAGGCTGATGACGGCGGCCTTGCTGGCGCAATAGACGCCGACCAGACCTTCGCCACGGCGGCCGGCCTGCGAGGCCATGTTGATGATCGTGCCGCCACCGCCCTGCGCGATCATCTGGCGGGCGGCGGCCTGCAGGCAGAACAAGGTGCCCGCGACATTGACGGCGAAAAGGCGGTCGTAATCGGCGCGGGTGATCTCGGCGATGGGGGCGGCGCTGAACAGGGCGGCGTTGTTCACCAGAATGTCCAGCCGCCCCAGCGCCGCGACGGCGGCGGCGAAGCCCGCCTCGATGCTGTCCTGCCGTGTCACGTCCAGCACCACCGGCACGGCCCGCGGGCCAAGGCTGTCCGCCGCCGCCCGCACCGCCGCCGCGTTGATATCGGCAAGCGCCACGCGGGCACCCTCGGCGATATAGGCGCGGGCAAATTCCAGCCCGATGCCGCGCGCCGCCCCGGTGATCAGGGCCGTCTTTCCTGCCAGTCTCATTTCAGCGCCAGCCCCTGCGCGTCGAAGCGGTGGATCTTGCCCGCAGGCGACAGGCGGATGCGGTCGCCGTGATGCACGTTCAACTCGCCCGGGCCGCGCAGGTTGATCACGCCGATGCCGGAGACGTCGACCTTGATGAAACTGTCCGAGCCGAGATGTTCCGACAGGCCCACGACGCCTTGCCAGATGCCGTCATCGGCGACGCGGATATGTTCGGGGCGCACCCCGATCGTATGGGCACCGTGCTTTTCCGCCTCGGGCCCGGTGATGAAATTCATCTTCGGGCTGCCAATGAAGCCCGCGACGAACAGGTTGCGCGGGTTGTTATACAGTTCCAGCGGCGCGCCGACCTGCTCGATCCGGCCCGCATTCAGCACCACGATCTTGTCGGCCATGGTCATCGCCTCGACCTGGTCATGCGTCACATAGATCATGGTCGTCTTGAGCGACTGGTGCAGTTCCGAGATTTCCTGACGCATTCCCACCCGCAAAGCCGCGTCAAGATTCGACAGCGGTTCATCGAACAGGAAGGCTGCCGGTTCGCGCACGATGGCACGGCCGATGGCGACACGCTGGCGCTGCCCCCCCGACAACTGGCCGGGGCGGCGATCCAGATAGCTGCCCAGGTTCAGCACCTTGGCCGCGCGTTCGACCCGCTTGGTCTGTTCCGCCTCGGTCATCCCCGCCATCTTCAGCGGGAAGGCGATGTTCTTGCGCACCGTCATATGCGGGTAAAGCGCATAGCTTTGGAACACCATCGCCAGCCCGCGCCGGGCAGGGGGCAGGTTGGTGGCGTTCTTGCCGTCGATCTCGATCGTGCCGGCGGTGGTGTCCTCGAGCCCCGCGATCAGCCGCAGAAGGGTGGATTTGCCGCAGCCCGAAGGGCCGACGAAGACGACAAACTCGCCATCCTGGATGTCAAGGTCGACCCCGGGGATGACATGCACATCGCCAAAGGACTTGCGGACTTGCTTGAGCGTGATCTGTCCCATTTCTTCCTCACTTCACCGCGCCGAAGGTCAGGCCGCGCACGAGTTGTTTCTGGCTGAACCAGCCCAGGATCAGGATCGGCAGGATCGCCATGGTCGAGGCTGCCGAAAGTTTGGCGTAGAACAGGCCCTGCGGCGCCGAGAAGCTGGCGATGAAGGCCGAAAGCGGCGCCGCCTTGGTCGTGGTCAGCGTGATGGTCCAGAACGCCTCGTTCCAGGCGAGGATGATGTTCAGAAGCATGGTCGAGGCGATGCCGGGAATGGCCATGGGCGTGAGGACATAGACGACCTCGTTCCACAGGCTGGCGCCATCCATCCGCGCGGCCTCAAGGATCTCGCCGGGGATTTCCTTGAAGTAGGTGTAGAGCATCCAGACGATGATCGGCAGGTTCATCAGCATCAGCGCCAGGATCAGGCCGGTCTTGGTGTCGTAAAGACCGATCTTCTGGAACAGAAGATACATCGGGATCAGGACACCCACGGCCGGCATCATCTTGGTCGAAAGCATCCACATCAGCAGGTCCTTGGTGCGCTTGCCGGGCACGAAGGCCATGGACCAGGCCGCCGGAATGGCGATGGCCAGGCCCAGAAGCGTGGAGCCGACCGAGATGACGACCGAGTTCCAGAAGAAGCGCGGATAGTCGGAGCGCGCCCAGACCTCGGTATAGTTTTCCGTCGTCCAGTCGGCGGTGAACAGCTGCGGCGGCGAGGCCACGGCCGAGGCTTCGGTCTTGAAACTGGTCAGGATCATCCACAGGACCGGGAAGAAGATCAGCAGGGCCACGAACCAGGCGGCGATGGTGACGATCCATTGGCGTTGCGGGGTGACGGCACGGGCCATGTCGGTTCTCCGGGCTTAGGCGTCGAGGTTCTTGCCGATGCCGCGCATCAGGAAGACCGCGACGATATTGGCAAGGATGACGGCGATGATCCCGCCGGCGGCGGCGCGGCCGATATCCTTGGCCACCAGCGCCTGCTTGTAGATCATATAGGGAAGGGTGGTGGAGGCCGAGCCGGGGCCGCCCTGGGTGGTGGTGAAGATCTCGCCGAAGATGCCCAGAAGGAAGATCGTCTCGATCAGGATCACCACAGTGATCGCCCGGGTCAGGTGGGGCAGGATGATGTAGCGGAACCGCGACAGGGCCGAGGCGCCGTCCATTTCCGCGGCTTCAAGCTGTTCGGAGGACAGCGATTGCAGCGCGGTCAGCAGGATCAGCGTGGCGAAGGGCAGCCATTCCCAGGCGGTGATGCCGATGACCGAGGCCATGGGATACTGCTCGAGATACAGGATCGGATCATAGCCCAGCCCGCGCGACAGGGCGGCAAGAAGCCCGTTCTGCGGATGCATGAACAGGTTTTCCCAGATCGAGGCGGCGACCGGCGGCATGACGAAGAAGGGCGCGATCACCAGGATGCGCAGCGCGCCCTGGCCCTTGACCGGCTGGTCGATCAGCAGCGCGATCAGCGTGCCCAGAACAACAGTGATGAAAAGCACCCCGCCGACCAGAAGCAGCGTGTTGAAGATCGCCAGCCAGAAATCGGGCGCGTTCAGGAACCACTTGTAATTGGTCAGGCCGACCCAGCCGGTGCGGTCGGGCGTCAGCAGCCTGTAGAAGCGGAACGAGAAGTACAGCGTCATCGCCAGCGGCACGATCATCCAGATGAACAGGACG
>Ga0209369_1000533_pt1 | contig 43481 bp, 68 predicted proteins | sample EBPBio142010_DNA_FD_185865 | JGI IMG/M metagenome (GOLD analysis project Ga0209369, IMG submission 185865) | Wastewater treatment Type I Accumulibacter community from EBPR Bioreactor in Madison, WI, USA - Reactor 1_10/4/2010_ DNA (SPAdes)... | ecosystem: Engineered > Bioreactor > EBPR >...
AGAGCGGTGCCTACCTGTACGGTGCCGACCTGCGTGGTGCCAACCTGCGTGGTGCCTACCTGTACGGTGCCGACCTGTACGGTGCCAACCTGCGTGGTGCCAACCTGTACGGTGCCGACCTGCGTGGTGCCAACCTGCGTGGTGCCTACCTGTACGGTGCCGACCTGCGTGGTGCCAACCTGCGTGGTGCCGACCTGTACGGTGCCGACCTGCGTGGTGCCAACCTGCGTGGTGCCGACTTGGGCGACAAGAAGCTTGTCGGCGACCGACCCATCCTCATGATCGGCCCTATCGGCTCGCGCACCGACTACTTCACGGGGTATCTCACAGACCAAGGCATCTACCTGCGCGCTGGATGCTTCTTCGGGACCGTGGCTGAGTTCGAAGAAAAGCTGCAGGACGAGCACGGCGACAACGAGCACGGACGCGAATACCGCGCAGCGCTGGAGTTCATCAAGGTTCACGCCGAGATTTGGACTCCTGCAACCGAGGAGACCGAAGCGGAGCCCGAAAGCGAGGCGGCAGCATGAGCAACTTGCACCCGGTCATCGAGCGATCACTCAAGCATTGGATGCCGAACGCCTGGACTGGCCTCAAGCGCACCCTTCCCGCCCAGCCGTCAGCCAACATCAGCCTGCGTGGTCATGACTGGCAAGTCACCTATGACTACCAGCCTGCCGAAAAGCCGAACTACAACGTTGACTCGCCTCTGTGCGGCCCCGGCTGCGATGCTAGCGTCGAAATCTGCGAGATCTATTTGCTCAACGCTCCCGAACGGAACGACTTCTATCCGGTCCTGGCAGAGAGCTTCATCAAGGAGCTTGAAGCCAAGGTGCTTGAGAGCCTGGAGGAATCATGAACTACGCCCGCTGGCCTCGCACTGAGGCCGAAGCATTCCGACTGCCTGAGCAGTTCCAGGCCATCCATGGCCCCTATCGCCGCCTTGCTCGCATTCCTGAAGGGGTGTTGTATTGGGCTGCACTCATTCTCTGCGTGCTGGCATTCGTCGGCCTGTCCGGCTGCATCAGCGACACCGAAGCAGATCAAGCTATAGCCGCTGACAAAGCTCAGGCTCCTATTGATGCTGCCATGGTGGCGTTTGGGAGCAATGTGATGGAGGTGATGCCATGAGAGGCTACGAAATAACCTTCTCCATGACGGCAGTCTGTCCGTGCTGCGGGAATGACCTGCCATCCAATTCGTATCTCACTGTCAGCAAGCCAGCTGCAGGCCCGTTGGATAGAGACAACCCATACGAGCAGAAAGACCGGCGCGTGTTCATAACGCCTTGTCCAGACTGCTTCGAGCCGAAGCAAAAGGAAAAGCCATGAGTGAGAAACCGACGCCGGGACCGTGGTTCGAGTACCGTGAAGGGTTTTCTACAGTCTACGTAGAAGCCCGCATCGGCGGCGGCATGTTGCAGGAAGTTGCAGCATGTGGGCCAACTCGGGACGGCCAAGATCAACAGACGGCCAATGCACGCCTCATCGCCGAAGCCGGAAACGTCTATCACGAATACGGCCTCAATCCTCGTGAGCTGGTGGAGCAGCGTGACGCCTTCATTACCGCTTGTCGAAAGATGATTGAGTGGGACGAGCGCGAGAAAGACCACTCCATTGACTTCTATGCCCGCATTGATCTTTGCGAAGAAGCATTCAAGTTGATGCGCGCCGCCCTGGCAAATACAGAGAGGAAATCCTCCTCTCAAACAATCTGAAAGATATTCACCATGAACGCTGTCGTTGAAGTCGAAGCAGCCAGCATGGTTCCCGCCCGGAGCGCGAACCCCACGGCTGAAGTAGTTGCGCACGCTAAGACTGTGCAGCAGGTTATGCAAGCCGTGATGAAGCCGAATGTGCACTACGGAGCCATTCCAGGCGCAGGCGACAAACCCACGCTCCTGAAATCCGGCGCCGAAGTTCTGTGCATGACGTTCCGGATCGCGGATCGCTACGAGGTGGCCGACCTATCATCCAATGGGGTGATTCGCTACCGGGTGAACTGCGTCGGCGAGCATCAGACCTCTGGCGCTGTGCTTGGCTCTGGGCTGGGCGAGTGCTCCACCGACGAAGAGAAGTACCGCTGGCGCAAAGCCGTGTGCGAAGAGGAATTCAACATCACTCCCGAAACGCACCGCCGTTTGAAGTTCGGACGCAAGCAAGGCGGGCACTACACGGTGCAGCAGGTTCGAACCGAACCCGCAGACCTTGCGAACACCGTCCTGAAGATGGCCTGCAAGCGGGCCAAGATCGCCATGGTGCTGAACGTCACTGCGGCGTCAGACATGTTTTCACAGGACTTGGAAGACCTCGATGCCGAGCTTGTCCGCCATCTGGCCGACGATGAGCGGCAGGGACAAATCCAGATCATGCGTGATGAATGGTGCGCGAAGGCCGCTGAAGCCGCCAGCCGTGATGCGCTGGGGGCGATCATGAAGGAGGGCGTCAAGGTCTTCCAGGCCTCAAGGGACAAGGATGGTTACGCCATGTTCGCCAAAGCGGTTCAAGAGCGTGGAGCAGCGCTGAAGGAGGCAGGCAATGAGTGAAGTTTTGTTCCGGTGCAGCAGCCTTGGCAAGATCATGACCGAGTCGCGTACGAAGTCTGAAGGCATTCTGTCCGTAGGCGCGAAAACCTACATCCGCGAGTTAGCCCAGCAGGAAATTCTCGGCATCGAATTCGAGTTCTCCAGCAAGGAGACGCAAAAAGGCATTGAGGTCGAACAGGACAGCATTGACCTACTAAACAGGGTGCGTAGCCTGACTCTGGCCAAGAACACCGAGCGCCGCAGCAACGGCCTGATTACCGGCGAATGTGATCTTTTCGATGATGACGCCCGGAAGGGCTATGACCTCAAATCTTCATGGTCAGCCAAAACGTTCCCGGGCTGGGTCATGGACTGCGAAGACAAGCTCTACGAGTGGCAATGCCGGGGTTACATGGTCCTTTGGGATGCCGACGAATGGAGCGTGGCCTATGCCCTGGTGGACACACCCGACCGACTAATCGGCTATGAGCCGCTGCAGATGCATGTGGTGTCACACATACCGGAACATATGCGCCTGACTGAGTGGACGATCAAGCGCGATCGCTCCAAGGAAGACCTGATTCGCGAGAAGGTAGAAGCCGCCCAGGCGTACTACCGCCAAGTGATCACGGAGTTTGACGAAATTCACCAACTGGAGCCAGCATGAACATCATCACCATCGCCGGGAGACTCGGCAAGGACGCAGAGCAGCGCTATACGCCCAACGGAAAATCTGTCACGTCCTTCAGTGTGGCAGATGACCAAGGCAAGGACAAAAAAGCCATCTGGTGGCGCTGCCAGCTTTGGGGCGAGAGGGGTGAAAAGCTCGCCCAGTACCTGACGAAGGGCTCTCCCGTCACCGTCACCGGCGAAGTCTCCGAGCGCGAACACGAAGGCAAGTTCTATTACGACGTGCGCGTCGTGAATGTGGCTCTTCAAGGCGTAAAGCAAGATGCTCAGTCTCCCGCTCCAGCGCCAGCAGAGCGACAGCAGCAACGCCGAGAGCCGCCGCCAGGACACGAGGATTTCGGGGACTCTATCCCTTTCTGATCCAACCCCTCCCCCACCCAACAGCCCGCCTAGATCAGAGCGGGCTGTGTTGTTTATGGAGCGTACATGAAACTGGTTGATTCGCGGGAATTTCCCAAAGTTGGGGAGATGTACGAAGGAAAGCCAATGACGCCCGCTCGCCATGCCCGACTTATTTGCGAGCAGTTGATCGTCAATGAAGAGGCGTCTGGCGACCCCGAGCTATGGAAGGTGGCCCAGTTCCGCCGCCGCTGCCTAGGTCAGCCATCGAACTCTAGCGAAGAGCGCGTCAACCAGATCATTGAAAGCCGCAAACGCAATCGTGCTAGCGGCTCGCGAGGCGAGGACATCCACCTGATTGAGCGGGCGATTCGCGAGGAAGAGGCGTCTGCTCAAGCTCCCGCGCCCGCTTCCCTGCAACTTAACTTGTTCGCATAGGAGCACTAATGCCTTCAACCACCATGACTACACCCCAGTTCAAATTTATTGAATACAACCAACGCCGAGCCTTGCGCGGGGCAGATGCCGCCCGCGTAGAAGTGGATGGTGATTGGCTATGGATGAGCAAGAAGGACATCAAGAACAACATCCGCGACTTCGGCAACCATCCGGAATTGCAGAAAGCTCTGGCGGCTTATGGAGCATGGGAATGACCAACCCCACACCCCAAGACTATGCCCTGGAGCCCGTCGCCGTGGTCGGCAGCGGCTTTACCCTTCTTTGGATCGGCTCCGGCCCCATTGCTCCGATTATCGAGCGTCACGGCCTGAAGGTCGGCAGCCTGCTCTATGCCGCTCCTCAGTCTGGCTGGATCAGCGTGGATGAGCGGTTGCCGCCTTGCGACGGCGAGACCATGTTCATTGGTGAGAACGAGGCTGGCTATGTCGCTTGCTTCAATCGTTTCACCGAGGACGGCTATTGCTTTCACGACAGCGCAGAGTCAGAAATCTGCGTGATGAGCGGCCTGCGCGTGTGGAAGCGAGTTGACCTCCCCCCTCCTCCATCAACCAAGGGAGAGAGCACCAATGGCTGATCTGACCGACGAAGAGTTTGACGCTCTGCACGGCGGGCGCGAGTTGCTGCCGATCGAGCAGGCCATCTATGAGGCTGAAGGTGCTGAGCGGTTTGAGCGTTGTCACGGCCACGGAAAGCGCTTTCCTGAGCAGGCGGCGAATTTCAAGGATAAATCATGAACACCAATACCCCCACCCACGCCCTGAAGCAGGTTCTCGCTGTGGTTCAACGCTACCTGCCTCCAGATGGCCTATCGGCACACGACGCGCTGACCGAGGTCATCGGTATCGTTGATCCATGGCCCCTCGCAGATGACTTCCCCCATATCGACGCAATCAAAGATGTTTGGGTGGCCTGGACGAACACGGATCTGACCGAAGGCCGTGGATACACGGTGCCGCTCGCAGTTTGCGCATCCGAAGCCACCGCGCTACGCCTTGGCCAGAAAGGGTACGTGATGGGGTCGGGTTGCCCGATTTCCAAGGTCAAAGCTATCAATGTGCCCGGTTCCGGCTGGCTTGTTCCGGGCGTCATCCATGGAGAAACCGAGGCAGACAGGAAGCGCAATGCCGAGATCGAGGCTCGGCGGGCAGTCGTTGCGAAGGCAAAGGCTGCGGGGCTGTCTGATAGCGATATCGAAGCACTGGGAGCACCGGCATGAACACCAATACCAATGCCGCCAGCGTGCCTGGCCCTGAAGATCAGAAATTCAACGCGTGGTACGAATCAAAATTCAAGCCCGCGATGGAGCGCGGTCCGCTCGACAAATACGTGGCGCGGCAAGCATGGTTTGCCGCCCTCTCCACCGCAGCACAGCCGCCGGCCAGCTACGAGCACCAGCACGCCATCATGGAGGGCGAGCGCAACGACAGCCTGCGCATCCACATCGAGCAGGCGAACGGGTCAAGCACTCCGTGCAGTGAGCGAGCCTATGAGACCGGCTTTATCAACGGCTGGAATCGAGCGCTCGCGGCCGCTCCCAAGGCAGAGCCACAAGGTAAGGCAGACGCCTCTCCCTTAAATAGCGCCGCCCCCGTGGTAAAGGCAGAGCCAGTGCCGCTGACCGACGAGCAATGTGACTCAATCATCGCGAACCTCGATCAAGTAGGCCGTGATATTGATCACTACGAGTGTGGCCTTCCTGTTTTACACGGTGAGGATGCACGGGAGCGCATGCGCGATGCCGTGCGCGACGGCATCCAGCCAGCACACAAGGAGCAGCCATGAGTCGCAGCGGATACGTTGACTACGACGGAGACGATCCGCTGGCGGAGGGTCGGTGGCGCGCAGCCGTGCGGAGTGCCTTGAACGGTAAGCGCGGCCAAGCCGCACTGCGGGAGATCGCGGCAGCCATGGATGCCATGCCTCAAAGAGCACTTATCGGCGAATCTCTGGTCACCGCCGAGGGTGAGTACTGCACACTTGGGGTGCTGGGCTGCGCCCGTGGCTTGGACATGCACGACGTTGACCCCGAAGACTGGGATGCTGTCGCCAAGCTCTTCGGCATTGCGCCATCAATGGTCCGCGAAATCGTCTACCAAAACGACGAATGCGAGATCGAGTGGGACTACGTCGATGTGGTCATCTGTGGGCCGATGCCGCCGTATCACTTCCCGCCTTACGGGCAAAAACGACACGAGCGAACTGTCCGCGTACCGCGAGATCCAGAGGCGATTTCCGCCAATCGATGGAAGCGGATGCGCGCCTGGGTCGAATCGAGCATCAAGGAACACCCCAATGACTGACAACAAACCATACCCTGAATCCTGGGCAGATGCCGTGAACCTCGCGCGCAACATCTGTGATGGTGCCCATGAAGTCGGCATCCCCACCCGGAAAGGCACATTCCTTCTGGCTCGTGCCATCATGGACATGGATGCCATGCGTGCAGCGGAGCCTGCGGTAGCACAGGCAGCGCCTGCCGCTGTAGCGGGGCCGACGAAAGAAAGACTCATTGAGCTGGCCGAGCAAAACAACGTCGGGTACGTGCAGCAAGGCAGGCTACTGAACGGTCTGATCGAAGACGGAGACCTGACAGACGCTGTGCAAACGTTCGCCCGCGCCGTGTTATCGGAGTTTGGCTCGGTCCCCACCACCCAGACGCCTGCTGTAACCGGGCCGTCTGGCATCTACGTGGCAAGCCGCGCCAGCCTGCCGGAGCATCCGGCTCGTTGGCGAGCGCTCCGTACAGCCGGTTGGCCTATCGTCAGCACATGGATTGACGAAGCGGGGCCTGATGAAACGGCCGATCTCGGCGAACTGTGGACGCGCATCATGCAAGAAGTCTCGTCTGCGCGCGGCCTCGTGCTGTATGTCGGAAGCGACGATTTCCCGCTCAAGGGGGCACTGATCGAAGTTGGCGCCGCTCTGGCGCTCGGCAAGCGAGTTGGCCTCTACGCCCCTGGTGTGCTGCTGGAAGAGCGCAGCATGCGCCCTCTCGGGTCATGGGCTGCGCATCCCCTGGTGCGTATATGCCCGACACTGGGTGCGGCGCGCGAATGGGCTGAATCTACGCCTGCCGCCCCCACCACCCAGGCAGCGCCACAGCCTGCCGCACAGCGGGGGCAACCCGTCACTTGGGAAGCGTTTCATGCCGCCGTCGATGAATATATCGATGACTATGAAATGCTCGGGGAGACTGAGGGTGGCGCAGATGCTTGCTACACGCCAAATGAAAACGACAAGGCGCTGCTGCTTGATGCGTTCATGGGGTTTGACTTTTCGCCATGGGTTGGTCTAGGCGCCCAGCCCCAGGTGGCAGCGCCCTCTCAGGATGTAGCGATCAAGGCTCTACGCAAAGCCAAGTCCGACTTGATGCATCAACGGCGCTTTGGCATGGACACCCTCGGCCATTGGCGCAATGCGGCGTGCTCGGTCGAAGGGGATATTGAGGAAGCCCTCAACGCTATCGACGCAGCCCGCGCCCAGGCCAAGGAAGAAACACCATGAGCACTGAATCAGTTCGAGAACTTCTGGAGCTGGCATCGAAGGCCGAGGGCGTCCCGTTGGCATGGCCGACGCATCCTGGCGCGCCGGATGGCATATCGCCTCGCCGTACAGACACTTGGGCGGTCTGGAACCCCCTCGCCGACGATGGCGATGCGCTGAGGCTTGCGGTGAAGCTGCGAATGCAGATTGATATCGGCGTTGGGGCGGTATTAGCCCTTCCTCTCAAATCCACTCATTCATCAATAGAACACTTCACGGATGACGCCATGCCGGCCACCCGCCGCGCCATCTTCCTGGCCGCCGTTGAGATCGGGAGGGCGATGCCATGACCGCCAGCCAAAAGCGCCACAACCGAGACGACCGCCGTGACAGATGGCGGGAACATAAAGAGCAACCACAGACCCGCTAGTCGGGGCTTTTTGTTGGAGAAGTGAAGATGCAAGAAGCGCTAAACAGGCAGCAGCTTTGCGTTCGATTGCAAGTGAGTGAGTCCACCGTCCGAAGGTGGGAGCGCGAAGGCCTGCCGTACACCATGGTCGGCTCTCGGGCAAAACGATACGATTTGGCCGAAATCAAGGTCTGGCTGAAGGGGCGAGAATGTCAATATGGATCGACAAAGACGGTCGGCGGCACGTCGAAGTCTGGAGCGGCGGCAAGAGAGTTCATCGGACGCTTGCGCGGGGCGCATCTGCGCGTGATGCCAAGCAGCTAGAAGCCCAGTTACTCTCCGCTATTGGGCGCGGACGGGCGCCATCCATACCGCAAAACCCGCCGCTGATCGATCTGCTGGCGGCTTACGTGGAAAACGCCAAGAAGACTCTGCGCAGCCCCGACACGGCGGAATATCACGCCAAACGAGCCGCCCCGTGGGCTGAGAAGTACTTGGCGAGTGACGCCGATCAGTGCGCTGAGCACATGATCAAGGACATGATGGGGGTCTACAAGCCAGCCACCATCAATCGAAGCCTTGGAACGCTGAAGGCGGCTTTGACCCTGGCCTGGAGAAGCAGAATCATCGCCGAGAACTACGGGACTCGCATTAGGCGGCTAGCCGAGAATAATCAGCGTCATGAGTACCCGACCATTGAGGCGGTAAAAGCCATCACGGGGTTTTGCAGCCCGCAGGCACAGGCGGTGATCTGGATTGCCTTGCTAACAGGAGCTAGGCGCGGGGAGGTCTGTCAGATCGATCCAGGGCTACATGTTCACGGCGACAGGCTGGATATTCCGGCTAGCCACACGAAAACGCTAAAAACCAAGAGCCTGCCCATCATCGCCCCCATGAGGCCATGGCTGGCAATGTTCCCTCTGTCAATGACTGTAGACGGGGTGAAGTCGGCATTCAGGCGTGCCAGAGTGAAGGCGGGCTACCCAACCGTACGCTTCCATGATTTGCGCCATGCATGCGCTTCTTTGCTGATTGAGGCCGGAGAAGATCTGTACGCCGTGGGCGAGCTACTGGGGCATTCGAATGTGCAAACAACGAAACGCTACGCTCACCTTCAGCTTGGAAGGAAACAGGGGGCAATGGAGAAGATTGGCGCGGCGATTTCTGCTGAAACCCCACCGGAAACCCCACCAAAAGCAAAAACGCTCTGATGTTTGTAGCATCAGAGCGTTATATTCTGGTGGGTGATACATGGATCGAACATGTGACCCCTGCCGTGTGAAGGCTAGAGCCAGCATATTTGCGAGAGCGCTCCAGAGGGGAGACACCCCTCAAGGACGCCTCTGAACACCCGAAAACTCCATCAAACCCCACCAGAACCCCACCAAAGATCGATGAGCCACCGCCCGCCAGATACTGTATATTTGCACAGTGCAATACATCGTCTACCCCCTACGCAAATACGGCGAGCGCGTGCCCGATGAGATGGCTCGGGCAGACGCGAAGACGGGGAGGCTCAAGATCTGGAATGGCCGCAGAGTCAACGCTCAGGTTTATGACAGAGACGACAGGGCGCTGCTCAACACACTCAACGACGTGCGCATCCTGTCCTTCGATGATCGGGGCATGCTGCTGACGGGGACTGTGATCGACATCATCGGGAGGAGTGGCGAAACAAAGTCAGTCTGCTCAAAGCAGACTTGGTGGTGCGTGCCCGCCTAGTCTGGCGTCCTTGCTCCTTCTATTTGCTCCCGCACCCAGGCCGCACCACCCAGCTTGGCGAGCTTTTCGCGCTGAGCCCTGGTCATGCGCAGCCCCACGGTGATCACTTCGCCGTCCATTTCTTTTGGGCGCCCTGGCTCTCTCTTCTCGTCTTTCTTTTTCATGCTCTCTATTTTGCATGAGCAAAACCATATACTCAAGTCGGATATTGCTTGCGTCTTATTTTTGCTCGTGCATAATAAACCCCATGGCGATCAAGAGATTGCCGCCGACGCCTTCCGGTTGAGGGCTCTCTGAGGAGAAAATCATGAGCTTCCAAGTACTCGTAAAAGACGGTCAAGGCCAACGCATTGAGGCTGGCGCTGTCAAGCCAGCAGTCAAGCAAGCTGGCCGCATTCTGGGCTGCGCCAAGTCGAACATCCACTTCATGTCGTTCCAGAAAAATGGTGGAGGCTTGGATTTCTTCCTCTTCGACTCAACCAAGGCTGACCAAGGCTACTGGCTGGCCGCTCTTAAGCGTGACGCGGGCGATGTGCTCGGCGGCGGTCAAGTCCCCCAGAAATGACCGGCAAGCACCGAAATTGGCACAAAGCATGGCGCCGAGATGGCGCTTTGCTCGTGCACGACAGCGGCCTAGCGGTCGAATACGACGACGATCTAGGATGGTCGGCCACTGATGACACAGCCGAGGCGTGGGCCGCTTTTGAACGGGCTCGCGGCGTGCCTCTCCATGATTTAGCAGCCCGTATGCAGAGGCTCTGCCGTGAAGCCGCTGAGTGGAACGAGCGCAACCCTATTTAGGCCAAGCCTCCATGAGCCCTTTCCGCTTCTCCCGTTCACACCAGTAAGCCCCCGCCCAGGAAAGCGCCCAGACGGCCAAATCCTGGGCTGTAGCGCTATCTTTCAGGTCATCCGGGGTGAGACAAGCTGTAGTCAGCAGAACCGGGGGCGGATCCACCTTCGCGGGCGCGCTGGGCCGCATCGTTGAGCATGCGGACAACAGGAGCAGGGACAGGACAAGCAGCAAGCGGCGCAGATGCATCGCGCACCTCCGTGATGGTTTTTGTAATTACTCGGTCCCGGTAGACCACACGGGCGGCTTCGTTCTTTTCGGCTGTGTGGGCCGTGAATCGGTTGGCCTCTCGCTGCTTTTCGGCGGCAGCCTGATATTCGCGTTGTGAGCGCTCATAGCCCGCTTTGTCGGCGGTGTGCCAGAGTTTCCAGACACCAGCCGCCAGGGCCAGGACGATCAGGCCCAGGGCGACGAGTTTTGATGTGAGGCTCACGATTCGCAAACCTTTCGTTCAATCTGGCGCCGATTGACCAGGCCGGGAAGCTGCTTACCCCCGGCCAGCGTCCACCGGCTAAGCTCGGCACAGGCCCCGGTCATATCCCCGGCATTCGCCTTGCGTGCCAGCGTGGAGCCGCAGAAAGCCTTGTTCCCCACATTGAATGCGAAGCTGACGAACGCCGCCTTCTGGCCGTCCGATAGAGGCCGGTTGATGCACGCCAGAGCGTCAGCATGCTTGAGTAGATCGTCTGCCAGCATGTCCTCACATTGCTGGCGCGTGTAGGTCGTACCCATCTTCATTGATTGATCGTCGTGGCCGTAGCACACAGCCAAGCGCCCTATTGGGTCTTTGTAGACGGATGGCCGATACCCCTCAAACACCGGCACCATAGAAAGCAAAAGAGCCGCTGATGCGGCCCCTACTTTGGTGATGAGTTTTTGCTTGGGAGTCACTCGTCCGCCTCCACTCGCTCAAGCTCTGCCGGTTTCGTGATCCCTTGTCGCTCGGCCCAGCGCTTAAGCTTTCTGCCCCACTCGGTTTCCTCCCGCCACCATTTGCGGATCAGGTAAGCCACCTGAATGAGAACAAAAATCAGCGTGGCCAGTGCCACCGCCTTATCCAGCGTAAAACCTGTCATAGCTATCCCTGGGGAGGCTTTTAGCGCCTCAACGGCGATGTCTTGGACTTCCTGTTTCATGGTTGCCCCCCTGCAAGGATGAATAGATCGTCAAGCTGGCCTTCAGTCAGACCGAGCGCGGCAGCCAGCATCAGCAGCGTTGCGTCGTCACGCCGGAAATCCATTGCATCGTCCCAGTCGATCTGTGCAAGGGCACGCTGTGTTGGATCGGCAATGGCATCGATAGCGGGCTGCACGAGGTCGAGCAGCCCGGCAATAGCCAGCGCTCGGCGAGCCTGGCGGCGAGTCACGACCTGCGGCACCCGCGCCTTTTTGGCTGCTGCCAACTCCTGCGGCGTCAGGTCGATCACCGTGATGGCTCTGGACCACTTTCCGCCCGATTCAACAGCCTTCTCGGAGATACTCAGCCGCTGCGTAGCTTCATCGAATGAAGGCCACTCCTCTTCCAGCACCACATAGCCATCCACGGGCTCGAATGGGCTCGGAAAGATGGTGTCGGGATTGGCGGCGATCATCTATTGAGCAGAAATGACTTCACCCGTTTCGGTATTGGCGCAATAGGTCATGTGATTGCAAAGCAGGCCATGACCTGCCGGATGTTGCTGTAGTTAGGGCCGATGAAATAGGAAGCGGTATCGCTCGGCTGGGCAAATCGATACCCCCCGTGAAAGGCAAGGCCGGTGTTGTTCTCGACCGCCGTCACATAGTCACCGGGCACGGTTTTCTGAAAGCCCACGTCGATAACCCCTGGGCGCGCGCTGGCGCCGATTACCAGGGCTGGCGAGCCTGCTGGAGTCGTCGCCGACCGAGAGGCTGCCGGCGCGTCGTAATAGCTGGAGTCAAAGGATGGGGTTCCGCCTATGGCGCGGAACAACATCACTGCACCGCGTCCGTCAAGCGTTGGTGAATTTCCTGGGCTTGGGGCGCTGGTTTCCCCGCCTGCGCAGACCTTGTAGCAGTGGTGCGGCACAGTGTTTGCGCTGTACAGCCAGGAATAGCCGGAGGGAAGAACTCTGGTGTATCCAGTGCTGTGCGAGTAAACCAAAACCGCAAGATCACCGGCTGCGGCAGTCGCTGGAAAGGGGATGGTCGATGAGTTGACTGCAATCGACCCTACGCCCAGATAGCTCCAGCGCTTGCCAGACGACGCCGGCATCATGAATCTACGAGCCGTCATTTCAGTAGTAGCTCGCTGCCGAAACCAGAACCTGATTGGTGATCGGGTCGGGCCAAAAGAAAAGTTGATGAACCCGCCCAGTGGTGAATGTCGGCGCAGATCCGCCTGCCCATTTGATCGTGGCGCCGCTGAGTGTGATCGTTCCGCCTGTGTGGTTGATGATCAAGCTCGCCGCCTGAGCCAATCCACCCGCAGCCCCCACGTTGCTGAGAGTGAATGTCGTATTCGCCGACACGGATCTGTAATAGTCCGTGCTGGCCGCTAGGTCGATGGCAATGGCATTTGTGGCGTTTTGCTTGTGAGCGGGACTGCCATTGATGTTCCCGGTCACGGCAATGCCTGCCGATGCTGTGATGGCGGCAGAAAACGTCTTCGCACCGGTAACCGTCTGCGTCCCCGCCAGTTTCACGACATCGGTGTCGGCAGCCTTTGAATCCAGGGCGGTTTGCAACCCCGATACTGTGCTGATGGCCTGCGTGCCTGTATGGTTGGCTCGGTTGAGCAGAGTTGCATCTGAGCTATTTACCGTGGCTCCAGTGGCGATGCCGTTCAGCTTCGTCTTGTCAGCGGCTGACATGAAGCCATCAGTGCTGGTCGTAGCGTTTCCAGGCTTGCCGGTGATATCCGCCCAGGCATTCGAGCCAGCCGGGCCGGTTGCTCCCGTGTCGCCCTTGTCGCCCTTTGCTCCAGTTGCCCCAGTGGCTCCTGTATCGCCTTTAGGCCCAATAGGCCCGGTATCACCCTGATCGCCCTTGTTGCCCTGGATGCCCTGTTCACCCTGAATACCTTGCTCGCCCTGGATGCCCTGAATGCCCTGCGGCCCTTGCAATTGGCCAGCATTCACCCACGCCGTTCCATTGAACGACCACACATCTCCAGCAATCACATAGGCATCCCCGACATTTGCCGTGGGCGGAAGGTCCGATGTGGAGGGTAGCGTTCCCAGGATAGAGATACTGGCGCCCTGCGGGCCGATAGGGCCGATGGGTCCTTGTGGGCCGGTCGGGCCTGGGTTGCTCAACAGGATCGCCGAGGTCAGCGACATGCTCAACTGGCTGGCTGGCGGGATGAAGGACAGGTCCGCCCCCTGCTCCGAGCGAAGCTGTGCCGTCACGCTCATGGCAGGCCGCAGAACGAGTTGGAGCGTGGTCATTGCGTGACGCCCTTCACGATCTCAATCACGCTTATATCGGTGCCTGTCTTTAGTCCGTCAGAGGTAGTGACCAAGACATCGATTTGAGTTTTCCCGAGGGGCCAAGCTCCGGTTTCCCCGTAATAGCGAATGTTGATGGCGCCATCGCCCAGGGTCACGGACAGGTCGGCTATCTTGGTGCCGTCCGGCGTGCGCAGTTGGCTTTGTGCCGTGGCCCCTGTCATGTCAATGATCTGGCCGTTTTGATCGCGCAAGACAGCCGTCCCGCTGTACCAGAAGGTATCTCCGCGTCTGAAGTGATTGCTGCAACTCATGGTTTAGACGTAAAAAAGCCACCCGGAGGTGGCTGGTTGGTAGAGAATTGCGGGATGGATATCACCGATTACATGTGGCTAAAGCTGATCGTCCTGTGCGTTTTGGCCTTCGTCTATAACTTCTGGAAAGCATTTACTGGCCGGAAGTGAGCAGGCCCGGCGTGGTGCGGTAGAGCAATGGAGCGATCTCATCGATGCTCGAGCCCAGTAGGCCGGGCTTGGCAGTTGCGGTCATAGCTCGCTGCATGGCGGGGCTGAACATAGCCGCTCGAGAGCCCGCCCCTGCGACAAACGGTAGTGCCGCTGCGGCGAGGCCGTAGGGACCCAGCGCCGCATAACCTCCCGCACCTGTGGCCGCTCCAAACGCTGCGCGTAGGTTGTGAGCGGCTGGGCTGCCCACTGCTTGGGGTGCCTTGGCGACTGTCGGGAAAGCACTGGCAAACTTGCCCGCAGTCTCGAGGCCATCAGATAACGGGACGCCCTTTTCATACATTCGGCCAAGCACTCGAGCATCAACCGATCCGGAAGCGTCATTGAGTGCTCTGCCTACCGTGTAGGTTTTAGCAATCTCTTTTCTTGCCTTTTGAAGGGCTGGTATCAGTTCATCTTTACCAGCATCGGCCGCATGCTTTTCCAGCTGAGTCTCCAGTGCTGCGGCGGTTAACCTAAATTCCTTGGCCTTCGCAAGGTCAAGCGGGCTGGCGGAACGGTTGTATGCCTTGAACCATGCCTGAGACTCGTTCCTCGCGATCTTCAGCGCCTCGAGGTCAGCTGCTGCCTGCGGGGAGATTGCAGAGACATCAGCGTATGCCTTGCCTGCCGTCTTCCGAAGATTTTCCAGTGTGGCATTGGAGAGCGGCACATCATCGGCAATCCCGAGGGCGCCGCGCACCAGCCGCTCGGTGTTCTGAGTATTTCTGGTCGATGCAAGCTGCTGAGTTGCCTGCTTGCCAGAGATCGACTCGAGCATCTGATTTCCAATACCGGGCTTGACCATGTTGGGCGGGATGACATACCCAGCATCAACGGACTCTCGAGCAGTCTCGAGCAGGCGGGGCGATATGGGCTGCCCCCCTCCGCCGAGCGCCCGCCCAAGCGCGCCAGCACCAGCAACAGCAACTGGAGTTGCCCCGCCGATCAAAGCGCCCTCTTTTGCGTGCGCCGGATCAATGAGGCCTGCCGTAGCGCCGCCCGATATCGCGCCGCCCAGCGCCCTGGTGGCCGCGCCCCGCATCCCTGTAAGACCGTTTGCAGTCATGCCGCCCGATTGAATTGCGGGGAGCAAGTTTGGAAGAGCGCCCGCAACCCCCGGTATTCTGGAAAGCCCGGCAGCGATGCCGGAGCCTGCCCCGGCAGTCCCAGCGATCTCCGTTGCTAACTTCGTGGCCTGGTAGGAGGGAGATGTCGGGTCAGAGCCGATCAGGCTAGTCAGCCCCTGGTCGATGCTTGCGCGCCGGTCGCGGTTCTCCTGGGCTGTATCAAACGGACGCAGTAGGGTGGCGCCGATGGACCCAGCGCCGCGCACCGCTCCCCCGACCGCGTTTGCCCCGGAGTAGTTGGCAACCCTGCCCATCGCGTCAGACATCTCATTTGACAAGGAGAGACCCGCTCCGGGTGCCGATGCCGTAGCTTGGCTTGGTGACTGAGGCTTCTGATTTGATGTTGCTGCGCCAAACGAGATCGGCTTAGAGGTGCTGCCAAAAATATCAGCATCGTCGTTCTGGTCTCGGGTTGATCGAGTTTTTGCCGTAGATCCGAAGATATCCGAGTCGTCGCCTTTGTATGCCTGCATAGATGTCCCTGTTGACTTGCCACCAAGGATGTTGCGCACGTAGTTCTGAGTTTCCTTAAATGGTGGAATCCCACCATATTTGCGAACGTTCCCGGGGCCAGCGTTATAAGCTGCCAGCGCCAGATCGGGCGCTCCGAAGTCTTTCAGTTGCTGACCGAGATATCGAATACCGCCCCGAATGTTATCCATGGGGTCATCGATATTTACGCCAAGATCTCGAGCAGTACCCGGCATGAGTTGCATGATGCCGCGAGCGCCAGCGGGCGACACAGCCAGCGGGTTCCCGCCTGACTCTTGGCGGATCACGCGAGACACCAGATCGGGATTAACCCCTTGCCTGCGCGCCTCCTCTAAAGCGAAGTCCCAAAGTGCCATGCTTACTCCGAGAAAAGCGGGTTGCGCTCCGACCACTCCTGAAGGTTGTCGTAGAACGTCTTGCCTGTGGTTGGATTGGGGGCATCAATTCGACCGTAGCGCTGCTGCCACATTCTTCCCATGCGAGCCACATCAATCTGGCGCTGATAAGTGGCTTTAGTGGCCTCAATGAGCTTTTGCCGGCCTGCCGCCGATTGCGTAAGCCCGGGAACCATGCTGACCAAAAAGTCCCTGTCGCTATTTGAGAGCGCGCCAGGCATGCCACCCCCATCTGCGGTGCTTCTTAGCGAGAGCGCCATTTCATTTACGAGCGCCTGCGCCGCCTCTTTGTTACCTAAATTCTTGTCAACCTTTAGGCCAAAGGAGTTTGCCATCTGTGCGAGTTGCAAGCCCGTTGGCGATAGCTTGCTTCCATCATGATCAGAAAGCAATGCTCCGATCTGATCAAGCTTAGCCATCATGCCCGGAGCCTTCATCCCCGCGCTCTGCATGCCCTGGTATTGCTCTTGAGCTGATTTCGCGGCCCCTTCGGTATAAACCTTGTCGGCGGGACTTTGCTCGGTCCCCAGACCGCCCAGGCGCTGTCCACCAGCCCCACCAGCAAGAAGGCGTTGAGCATCGCTACGAAGCATCGTTTGAGTGCTGCCGTTGGGGAATGGCACCTTCACAAGCTCGTTCTCAGCCGCGATGCGGGCGTCAACACCCTTGTAATCCCCATAAGTGCCAAGTGCCCCCTGTGGAGCCGACACGATAGGCATGCCATTCGGCCCAATCTGCGTCATGGTGGATTTGCCGTCAGCCGTCGTCTGCAGACTTGGCATGAAGCCAGGCGCAAGAGTTCGCTTGTCGTAAGCGTAGCCGTTCGCTACTTGCATGTCCGGGCGGGTCAACTCGTACTGCTTGGTGAAGTCGTGCCCCCTCATACTCAGGGCGGCCAATTGATCGGGCGTAAGTCCTGCGATAAAACCGCCCTGCCCCGCATTCGGTCGAGAGCCATCAGGCGCCACCGAGCCAGGCGCAAAACCTGCACCCTGCGGTTGACCGCCGCCCATCAGTGCGCCGAAGAGGTTGTTGTCAAAATCCAGCTTAGCCTGGGCCGCAGCAGTCTTGGCCTTGTTGGCCTCATTCTGCCCACGTTGCCCCTCCATCTGGAGTTGCATGTACTCGCGGCGTGCCTTGGCTTCTTCCTGCTTATCCACGTAAGACAGCAGCCCCGCCCGTGATTGCTCGCTCTGAGGCATAGAGGCCGCGAACATCATCAGTCCGCGCTGAAACTGAGGGTCATTGAATGCGTCAAGTAGTCCGGGCATTTGCGCGTCCTGTCAAGATATTGGTAAAATCAGCCTGCCGGTTGAACTAAGTAGGCTGGAAGTGCTAGGTAAGTTGTGCAGTGTTAATGGCGGTCGCGAGACTGTGAAAGTACGAGAGGTGGAAGTAGGAGCCACCCCCTCTTATCTGGCCCAATCAAGCCCCTGGAAGTCATTTCCTAGGGGCTTTTTTGTTGGGCCCGCCCAGCAGGCCAGCAACCACCCCACGGTTAGCAACATCCAGCAAGCCGCGCCCTACGGCTTTCTGCGACTGCTCGTCCAGGGCAAAGTCCAGTAAGTTAGCCATCAGCCTGCGATGTCCACGTATTTACTGGGTCGGCCCAGCTTATTGCGCCAGTACAACTCCTCCGCGCTTGGGCCGTTCACGCCGTACCGCTGCACGTTCTCTGATTCCGGGAACATCGCGTCAGCGAAAGCGTTGCGGAACTGCTCACCCTCGGGAAGAGGTGCGGGCGGAGGTGGCGCGGCAGCCGGGTCTTTGTACAGCGGGTTCATCTGATTCCAGTTGACCGGCGAACCTGCTTGTGTGGGCGGCATGCCAAACGGTCCTTGCTGCATTGGTTGCTGTTGCGGCTGAGGCGCTGCCAGTAGACCGGCCTGCTGACGCCCAGAAGCGCCCGGCCCCAATGAGCGCTGGTAGTTCGTGCCCATCAGCCCGTTGGCGAAGTTCATCAGGCCAGGGATGACCGTGTTGTTCTGATGGTTGTAGTTGTCCAGCAGCCCTTGCATGCCCTGTTGCTGGATCGCATTGAAGGGGTTTTGCGTGTAGTGGTTCTGAAGCTGCTGGCCCTGCTCGATGTTGCTGCGGATCCATGGCTCAGCGCCGGACCACGGGTCTTTGGACTTCGACGCTGCATCCGCCGCTGAATCTGCGGCAGACATAGAGCCCACAAACCCCAAGGCCCCACCTATTGCTGCTCCCCAAGGCATATCAGTTCTCCTCTGTGCGGATGCACACGATCATGGTGATTCGGTCTTGGTCACTCTTGTTGGTGACCCAGTGTTCATGGCTGTTGTCAAACCAGAAGACATCGCCCGGAGCCGTCTCCAGGCTGTGATCGTGGAAGTGAAATGCTTGCCCCGTCGCGGCCTGGATCTGGATGGCGAACTTGCCGTAATAGCGCGCATGCCATCCCGGGTCGGTGTGCGGTTTGCAAATCTGCCCAGGCTTGATGCGAGTGATCAACACTCCGCCCAAGCGAGTGCCGCGTACCGCCGACATGAGAGGAAATACCAACTCTCGCACCGGCAGCACGTCGGCGGGCGGATACCAAATGGAATCATGTGATCCGTCTTCGCGCATCGTGGTCGGATCGGCGAACCGTGCCCAGATGTCGGATAGGCCGTGATGCGGCGAATCTTCCGGCATTGTGCGTGCTGGGTTCTGGTCCCACAGTTCAGGGTGGGCGGCAAGTGCTTCCTGCATGGGCCCTACGTCTACCCCTCGCATCAATCGAGCAATGGGCGTCATAGCATCCCCCTCAGCATGGCGTGCATGTCGGCAGGATCGCTCGGGGAGATAAGCACTTCATCAACCTTTTCAGGGTCATCGCAGTCAGTAGCGTGAACGCAAAACCAAACCGCGTCCGTCAGCGCCTTGATGCCGTGATGCTTGCCTGCTTGAATAGTCAAGCATGCGGGGCCGGTCACTTCCTTACGCACACCGTCCACAACTACCTCCACCTTGCCGCTGGCCAGGATGGACAGATGGTCATGTTGATGTTTGTGTTGCACTAGCACCATGCCAGCGGGAACGAGGGATTCCTTGGCGTAGACGCCGCCGCCGAAGTGGTGAAGAATTTCCGGTGTCATGGGGATCCCATCGGTTGATACGCGGGCATATATGCATCTCCGGCCACATTCGGATTGGAGCCACCACCCATCCAGCTGCCGCTCCAGAGGTTGTTGTTGCCGCCGCCCCATAGTTGCTGCCCCATCTGCGCCCCACCCAAGGCGCCCATGATCGGATTGCCAGTCTGCGGCACCGCCCCGTTTGAGAATCCATTGCCCAGCGAGTTGGCCGCATTGCTAAACTGGCCCCAATAGTTCAGCGGCTGGTTTTGGATTGTGCTGCCCACCCCCGCAATACCCTGATTGTTGGCATTCATCCGGTCGTACAACCCCAACCCGAAGTTAGCCCCCTGCATCTGCCAGCCCAGGTTGTCGTTGTTGATGTTTCGGTCCAGATTGGCGTAGCCCAGCTCATTGGCTAGCTGGGCGTTGTACATCGAGGCATTCGCAGCCGTTTGAGCAGAAGTGATTTGCGCATTGGCCGCAGTGTTGGCGTTCTGGATTCCTCCAGCGACACCGCCCCATCCAAGGGCGTTCTGCATGGCCGAGTTATTCACGCCCTGGGCAAGATTGCCGTACCCCAGGCCGATGTTCTTCAGGCCCAGGTCATATTGCTGGTCTGCTTGGTAGCCCTGGTTGTACAGGTTCGTCAGCGCCCCGCCGATCTGGTTGTTCAGATCATTCATGGCATTGGCCTGGAGCACTCCCTGACGTGAACCACCATACCCACCCGCAGCCATCACGCCAGAATTCATGCCGGTCATCTGCCGGTTGAATTGATCGGTCATTTGGCTGGACATGGCGTTGCCCAGCTGTTGCAGGTACGGATTCTGGCCAGGCGCCGAACCAGCCGCATTTTGCTGGGCCTGCTGCATGGCGAAATCGTAGGTCTGCTGCGCCTGCGGGTTCATGCCCGCTTGCGCCTGCTGCATCGCGGTTGCGAAAATATCTGCCATTGCTTACCCCAAAAGATGCCAAGAACCGGCCAGATAGCCGTAGTAGCCCGCCCCACTGCCCGGATTCCAATCAGCCCCGTCTGCCAAGGCCACCATGCCGTCCTTAGGTTTGTCAGGAGCCTTGTGGAGGCGGTCCAGTTGAACGAAAGGCGTTGCAGTACCTTGAGAGATGCGCCGAAGCTCCTGCATGAGGAACTGCGGTAGCGCCTTGATATCAGCGGGAACTTGAGTTGGGATGTACATCAGTACTCTCCTGCTGTGACGACATCCAGCCCGTAAGACTTGATGCGCCATGAGTTGTTGTCCATGCTGGTGAACCGCGCCGCCAGAAAACGACCTGAAGCGAATGCATCAGCCTTGTAGGTCTTGCCCACCACGTACTCAACAGGGGGGGACCATGTGACAGCCCCCTCTACATCCATGGAGGAGCCGACTTCGATGCGAATCCGCGTCCCCGTGGTGGCCTCGACTCTCGGGAAGACGCTGCGGACAGTCTTCACCCGGTCAGGCGCATCCAAGGCAAGCCCAATGCGCGTCATCTGGCTTGTGAATGGCTGTCCATCAAAAGATGCAGACACATCCACCGCTGTGATAGCCTGGTTCAATCCGCACATGAGCAGCCTGGATTGAGCTGCCGAAAGTTCCTCTTGGTTCCAGGCATTCTGTGCGTCTCGCCACACATCGCTTTGCGCTTCCCATGTGCTGATGATCGAGTAGTCAATCTGACCGCTCGCTCCGTAGGTCACGCCGGGAAGCTCTCGAATGGCCCAGGTGTTGTCACGCCAGTTCCAAACAGCCGCGGTGGTGGCGAAGTCCTCTCCGATAGATGTGAAGCACACCCACACCTCGTTTGCCGGGGGGTTGGTCACCACGAACGACCGCAGACGGTTGGGCGAGTCCACTTGATTGAAAAGCCAGCGCCGCATCACAGAAGTGATGATCGACTGAGGCCCCTGTCCGGCATGCAGGATCACGTCTCCGGGGGTGAGCACTACGTGACCCGCTGGGGTATTCGCAATGCCCCCACGAACCAATGCACCCACATCGCCAGGAAGCCGCTGAAACCTGTAGATCTGGTTATCACCCGATGGAGTCATGGACCACATCGACTGCTCTTTGTAGATGATGTTCGCATCACCCATCGTTAGTTGATCAACGATTGGAGATGGATCCTCGGCCAACGGAAACTCGCCCGCCTCTTTAGTTGGGTCGTTGATATCCCAGGACACAGGAACCGCGCCGGGATCGGTCAAAGATGACCACAGCACCGTATGAGGAAGGTCCGTGCCACTGCGATTGATGCCCGCCGCTACGAGTGAGTTCTTGTAGGCCCGCAGTGACTTGGTTCGCAGCCCTGCCGTCCAGTTGGGCAGAGGAGTCATGATGCCCGTGCCACCCCAATACAGGGGGGCATCTACCCCGTTGTTCGCGACGAACACACCATTAAAGAACCCGCCTGTCCAGCGGTCATCCACGCCACCGGTCGGAGCGACTGCGGGCGTGATGTTTTCGCGGGGGTTTACCCCATCATCAGCAAACAGCGCATCCGTCCCGGCGTGGATCCACCAGCGCTTGCCGCCGTTGTTGTACTGCTGAATCCAGTACGGCACCACCGCAGCCAGATCGAAGACCCTCCGCTGCCCCCTGAATCTCTCTGCGCCCTGCTCGCGGAAGCGCATGTTCTTCGCATCTGACCAAGCGTTGATGGGGAGCTCTTGAGGCGGCTGATCCTTGACGACGCCGAACTTGCCGACATCGGGGATTTGAATGACGGTCATCAGCTGACCCCCCCAAGCCGAATGCCCGTGTTCTTCCAGGTGATATAGCTATTGCCGGATACCGCATCGCCACCAGAATACCCAGGCTGCGGTGCGACACTCCCAATGACGATGCCGCCCGAATTGTCTACCCCGTTTGCACCGGGCGCGCCCGGCTGCCCCCACACCCCCCCGGTGCCGCCCTTTCCAGCGTTGGCAGTGTGGAAGCCGTCAAAATTCACCGACTCGCCATTGGCTCCTGCCTCTGCCGCCAAGATCGTCGTGGTGCCACTAGCGAATCTCTGCCCCGCTCCACCTAGGCCTCCGTTTACATATTTGACGCTGCCATCGTTGTAGTAAAACGTCTCGCCACGGCCGCCAGCGCCTCCAACTCCGGCGATAGTCCCAAGGTTGTTGATGGTTACGGGCACATCCGTCGAAAACGCCGGAAGCCCATCGGAGCCAAGAAACGTCCCTGACGAATAGACGATCTCAATCCCACCCGGAAAAGAGGATGAGCCTAAAGCGATTCTGTTAATAAGCGGCGCAGTAACGTTGACAAGAACCTTTGCGAACTGGTTCCACCCAGCAGAAACACACAGACTACGGATATTCGGGTTTACTGAGTTGGAGGAGATGGTGAGCAAGAACTCGCCACCAGCCAGCCCAATAGGACGTGCGGCGAAACTCATGCCGGAACCACCAGCCAATTGCCCTCCCAGCGGCTGGCGCGTGCGGAGTAGGTCATTACGAGCCAAGACACGCGGTTTGCAGCCGTTGAAATTGCGCCGTCGATCTTGGCGCCCGATGGGGCGGCGACTGTTCGGCCTCCTGTGCCATCTTGTTGGAACCGGATTTGCACCGTCTGTCCAGCCGCCGCATTGCTCAACGTGATGCTGCTGACATTGCCCGTAAGGGTAGATGGCTCGAAGACATTGCTTGCGGCGCAATCAAATGTCATCGATGCCCCATATGCAGGCTGGCTGGCAGGCGTGTAGGCTCCCGCGTGCGATGAGCGAGAGGTAAACGTCTTCACCCCGCCCACTGTCTGATTTCCTGTTACCAACACCGCAGAGGCGAGCGCCGCATCCAACCCAGTTATCTGAGCGGTCGTGTGCGAGTGGGATGAAGGCGCTTTGCCGTCCAGCGCGGTTTGCAGGCCTGTTATCTTGTCGATTGCGTGGCCGTGCGTTGTGGCGGGATCAACCCACCCCGCGTTACTCCCATCGGTGGAAAGAACCTTGCCAGCATTGCCCGTCTGAAGCGGAAGCGCAGACGCGAATGCCGTTGATGTCACAAAAGCCGTCGTGGCGGGCAATTGACTGCTGTCGCCAGGAGGCGGCTCAGCGATGGTCAGAGTCGCGCCTGAGAAGTTGTGCGCGCCCGTATAGGTGTCGCCGCCCTTCGCCGCCTTGGCGTTGATCTGCGCCTGAATCCCAGATGTGACGCCGGACACATAGCTAAGCTCAACGTGAGTCGCTGAGACTGCCCCCGTCACATTGGGCAAAGTATTCTGAACGGTCTTCTTGGTCAGGCGAATATGATCATCGCCCTCGCTGATCAGATCGACGTTCGTCGGCAGCGTCCTGTCAAGCTGATGGATGTAGGTTGCGTTCTCAACAGTCATGGACGCCTCCGGATCATGAGCGGAGAACCGCTGTAAGAAGCCGCCTTGTCGCTGCTCACAAGCGAAGCGCAGGCACTGGTGTATTTCGAGGCCTGGGAGCTGGCGAAGGCCGCATCACGCATCCAATCGCCCGCCTCAACGCCAATGGCCGTGATGTAGATCGAAGGCGCGTTGTCCGTCACCCAATTGCAATCTGTGTCAGCAACCAATGAAGGGAAGCGGCTGTAATAGACCATCTCCACTGGGAAGGCGAGATCGTCCGAAAGGACGAGTTCCTGCTCCTGCCAGGAATAGGCGTTGCAAGCCTTGGGCAACGAGCCAATAGGCACGTAGTTAATGGGCTCGTCTGGCTTGCCCATCGGGTAAATCTTCTTGGCTTCGAGGAAACCTGATGGTTGCGTGCCAACGTACATCGTAGCTACACACACCATGGCTTCGCAGCGCAGTTTTGGCGTATTCGATTCACCGAAGTTAATGCGCTGCTCAGCCAGTTCTAGGAACGTGGCCATTAGGTCATCAGTGATATCTGAGCGGTGCGTGTAGCTGCGAACCGCGTCTTTGATCTGGCCCCAGTTCATTTCAAATACCTGTCGTAGGCCACGAACTGCGGGTTCTCTCGAAAGAACCTCTTCACTGCCTGTGCACGCTCATTCTTGTCTTGGATGCCAACGATGTGCCGGTGGTAGTAGGGCAAAGGGATAGAGCCAACAAGGCGCCCTTCCCCCCACCGTTTGCCCTCCTGAGCCTCGCGCATGCGCTGCACTTCATCTAGTACGGGCTCGGCGTCGAATGATTGCGTCTTGATGACGTATTCACCTTCGAGCTTCACCGTGGTGGTGATGCCAGCGCTTTGCTCTTGATTCAGGATGGTCATTGCGATCCCCAAAAAGAAAAGGGCCACGAAGGGCCCTTTCATCTCGACTGCGCTGCTTAGGCGCCGCTCACCGTCAGATCGGCAATCTTCCAGCTCGACTTCTCCACCGGCATGACCAAGGTCACATCGGCGAGGGTCTGCTGGCTCTGGCTGTCGCCGGTCTTGGCAAGATCCCAGGTATCGAAAGGCCGAAGGAAGTCCACCTTCACATTCGAGGTATCCAGGCCGTAGACCTTCGTGCTGCCGGTCATCATGTAGTGGGGAACGATTTCCATGTCACCGAAGTCGGAGACGTAGACATCAGCGGCACCCACGACAGTGGCCTGCTTGCGGCCAGAGACTTCCTTGCGGATGCCTGCGATACCAGCGAAGGTGGAGAACACCTTCTTGTGCGCCGAAGACAGATAGACCGCCTTGGGAGTCTCGCCCACTGCATCGAACGTTGCTTGGCACGCGGTCTTCAGCAACGCTTCTGTGAACGGACGAGCCGTTCCTGCCACTGGCGCCACGGTAGGAGCGCCGGAGGTATGAGCAGCGGTCGATCCGCCTGCGCCGTGCTGGGCGTTGGTGTAGATCAGCACGCCCAGGCCACCGAGCTTCGATGCAGCCGCGCCGGAACCAGCAACAGCGGCATTCGAAGAGATGATGGCCGCTTCGAGATCTCGCTTGATCTCGATCGTCTTCTTGGCGCGGTGGAAAGCCAGGGCCTTGCCCACACCGCCGAGTTTCTTCACTGCATCAGCACGGCCAGAAACGCCGTACGCCTTGGTGAAGATCTGGCAGTAGTTGGCCACACGGTCAGGCACGCCGAGCGCCAATCGGGTGGCGTCGTCGCCGTCAATGGCGGCGTTGTCCTTGTTGGGCGCGTCATAGTCGTCGCGCAGCCATTCGTGGTAGGTCTGGGCAGCCTTGCCGCGCTTGGCCTCCGACAGAATGGGGGTTTTGGTCTGATCCGCATTGAAGATGTTATCCAGAACATCCTCAGCGACCCAGCCGCCGATATTGGCGCCCATGTCATAGCGGTCTTGAACGTTTGATGGCTTTGCCATGATTATTTCCTGTTCATGCTTGAGAACATGGACGCAAGGTCTTCGACCCCGGCGCGCCCACTCTTGAACGCGGCATCGAGGCGCTTCTTCTGCCTCTCGCCGCGTGGCACGTTTTGTTTCTGAGGCAATCGGGGTGCGCCCTCCGATTTCTTGGTGACCTCAGCCTTTTTCTTTTGCAGGCCCCGATAGGCCGCTGCGTCGTGCATCACCATCACCAGCGCCGGATCGGACAGGTTCGCAAAGCGCTCCTGTGGAATTCCGTAGTCACTGGTCATGGTCTCGAAGACGCCTTGCAGCTTCTTCTTGTCGATGCCCTTCTGTCCGAGAACGCCCCAGCATCGAGAGAATGCTTTTTGCATTTCCTCGGCCTGCTGTTGCTGCGCGCGCAATTGCTCCTGGTGCATCTGGCTCTGGAGTTGACCCAGCACCCCCTGCACCTGTTGCATGCGTGCTTGCTCGGCCACATACCCGGCTGGGTCTTGCTGAGCAAGTGCCGCCATTTCCTCGGGACTGCGAATCCCAGCGAGTCGCATGACAGCCGCTTGCGCCAACTGCGTCTGTTGCATGTAGTGCTGCTGCGCTCTGTTCACATGATCGCGAACCTGCACCACTGCCTGCTCTCGCTCGGCTGCTAGCTCTTGCGTCTTGCGGGTGTAGTCCGCATGGCGCTTATAGCCAGCAATGAGTTCTTTTTCGTCAACCTCTTGTTCGAGGTCCGCGCCGTCTTCGCCTTTGACGGTGACTTTGTATTTGCGACCGCTTGTCTGATCTTTGGCGCTCTCAGCTTCGGACTCGTCCTCGGCATCATCAGGGCTGTCATCTTCGGTTTCCGACTCGTCCGTATCCTGTTCGGGGGATTCGTCGTCGGCTTGCAATTCCTCTTCGTCGCCGGTCTCCTCGGAGGTGTCGGCAAGGAATGCTTCAGCCAAGTCATCGGTAGAGACCGGGGCCGTATCGGCTTGTCCGTCCATTCTGATGGTCCTTTATCAAAACCCCCTCTCACGTCACCAGAGAGGGCTACGGGCGCGTATCTCTACGGAGGCCCAGGTTAGGTAGGTGACTACCGGGTAAATCGGTTGTAGACCCGCTTCACGCGGCTTTCGTCTCGGTGCTGGTCCAGCTTGATCTGAGCCATCTTCCCGCCTTCCACCATGCGGCGCATGATGGCCTCGAAATCGTCTGTCACGGCCTGGAATTGACGGGCCAGCTTCAGGCCCTCAGCGTCACGCAGGTCCGTCTTCTTGAAGGCCTGGTGCGCCAGGTCATGCAGGCGCTTCATGGCCTCATTGAAGGCGGGGTTCTCCAGCACGTTGCGGGCGTGCAAACCGAGGTCGGCGATTTGTTGGTCGGTCATGGCTTCACCTCTCGGCCAATCTCAGCCGTCGCGGTCTGTGTGGCCTCGTTCTCCACCTTCGCCTTGCTGCTGATATTGGCGCTCTCGATCTTCACCGAGGCATCAAGCTCAGCTTTCCAGCGCTGGAACTCCATCTCGCGCATGTGGCGCTCGTTGTCATAGTGCGCCTTCAAAGCCTCCTTGTCGGCCTCGTGCTGAATCTTCATTTGATTCATCTGCGCTTCCATGGCTTGGCGGTTCGCATCGGTCTGCTGCTGGGCCTGCTGACGGATCATTTCAAGCTCGGCTTGCTGGCGGCGGTCCATGTCGGCTGCCTGGGCCTTGAACTGCATCTCCACCTGTTTGATCTGCATGTTCATCTGCATCTCGGCCTGTTTCATCTGGCCTTGCTGCTGCATCTTTTGCTGCTCAAGCGCCAATTGAGGTGGCGGCGGGGGCGGAGGCAATGGCTTCCCTTGCGGGTTGACAATGAAGTTGTCAACGTCCTTGTTGCCCATCAACTCCACGATCTTCGCCATGGAGTTGTAGATGTTTTGCGGCTGAATCATCAACTGGCCGAACGGGGTTTGAGCCATGCTCATCTGCATTCCAAGCAGCTGCTGGAAGAATGCGATTTGCTGCGGCCTGTCACCGGTGCCAAGGCCCACGTTGATAGTGGTGTCGTACTGATCCCGCCATTCGTTCGGGTCGTATTGAACGAACTGGCCGCGAAGACGGAAAGCCAGCGGCTCCATTTCCCCATCGGTCAGCAGCTTGAAGATGCCCTGAAAGATGGGCTTGAGCAGGGTTTCGGCAAAGATGCGCGCAATCAGCTTCACTCGCTGCTTGGCGGCGTTCATCGTCATCGCCACTTCTGCAGCGGTGCGATCTGGGCGCAGTGCGTTCGGATCGAGGCCCTGCTGCTGCTTGGAAACTCCGGTGCGGGTCTCGGCCATCTGATCGACGTAGGTCAACAGAGGCAGCATGTGAGCACCATTGAACGGTGATGGCTCTACACCCAGAGAATCCGGGCGGGTCTGCCGTACGATTCCGCCGATGCGGTAATCCAGCAGATCATCCATGTTCGCAAAAGGTGCGCCCTGGCCATCCGTGAGCACCGTTTTGCGCGGGTTGACCGCAAGATTCGCAGCATTGATAGTGTTGCGGGTTAGCTCGGTCTTGAGCTTCTGGATGTCGCTGACGATTTCTGCCACACTCATCCCGTCCCACTGATGCGTGTTCAGGATGGGGCTTGTCGTGGCAATCTGAACGTGGTCTGTTTCCTCGTTGCTCAGGATCTTGGTGTTCAGGCGATAGACAAGGCGCCTCTCGGCTATTCCATCCCCATCCTGATCCACCAGCACAAACTCGATGCGCAGATACCCGGTAACCCGGCTTTCATCAATGCCCTCTTCGTCGTCGGTGTCCATGCCGTTGACGCGAGTCTTGCGATAAGCCTCTTCCAGACCTTCAGGAGCATCGGAAGACCGAAGCTCATCAGCCGTCACGCTCTTGAAGCCCATGGACTTCAGATCCGAGAGTGTGACTTCCATCACCCGGGCAACATAGGGGCATTCACCCAGAAGCGGAGAAGTCCAATCACGCTTGATCCGCAGCTGATCGGGCGGGAATGCCTCTACACGGATGGCGTTCTTCTTCGTTTTCTTGGCGACCTTGGCATTGAACAGCGGAGCCATGGCGCCCATGACCGGCGCAGCCTGCTCGATTTCAAACCCTTCGGCCTCGGCCATAGCAAGAACTTCAGCGGGCGCCCCTTGCAACATTTGCACGTCACGAGAGTCCCGCTGTTCCTTGGTCCACATCACGGCACAGTTTTGCGCCATCAGTGCATCCTTGAACGCCGTGTAGAGCGTCAGGAAGCCATTGTTCTGCTTGTAGAAGACGTAGTTGCAGCAGTCCGTTGCCTGCTCTGCGCCCTGAACATCCTCAGCCCTGGTGGGCTCGAATACGACCGCCTCATCAGTGCTGGTGAAAACTTCCAGCAACTCCGGCAAGATCCATTCAACGGTGTCCTGAACCTCGGACGTGACGATGCGCGACCAGCCTTCAAGCTCTTCATCGCTCGGATACGGCTCCCGGTAGTATTCGCGCAGCGACACCTCGCGCTGGCGTTCAACTACCTCGCCGTAGTCCGATGCAGCATCTTCCAGAGCCTGGAGATGCAGCAGCAGATCGTCATCCGACATTCTTGCCATCAGTCAGCAGCTTTCGGTGCGCCTCGAGCGCGACGTGGAGAAACGGCGGCGACTGGAATAGAGTTGCTCGCGTCTTTAGTCTCTTCGGGCTCCTGTTTTCCGGCAGCCTCCTCTTTCGGAGACAGCTTCGGGAAAGGCGGCGTGCCATATCGGGCTGAACCGTCTGCGTATTCGTGTTTCATGCGAGCATCCGTTTCTTGTAGTTGATGGGCTTCATGCCCTGACCTTGAATCTCATGCGTCAAGCACATCAGCCCAAAAGCGTCCGCGCTATGGCTGGCCCAATCGTGTTCAGGACCAAGACCAATGCCGCGCTCTTCGTCTTTCTTTTCGTGATACCAGCCCAGGGCATCTATTCCGCCCTGGCATTTCGTCTCATCGATCCAGATGGCGGGGAACTTGCGCCTTACCGCCTCAATACGTTGCTTTGCTGCGCCCTTGCCTTGGTTGGGCACAACCTCGACCGAGTAGCCAGCCTCTTCAAAGTGCTTGGCGTAGCTGGCATCAAACACGCTGTCTTGCTTGTCGCCATCGTGAGGCAGCCAAATCTGTGCCTTGCCTGGCGTGTAGCCTTGTGTCCTCAGCCATTCCAAATGCGCTGAACCTGGCTGCCCTTGCACCTCGTAGTGATTGATCACACGAATCTGCATGCCAATGAACTGCGCCGCCCAGAACACGAAGTTGTCAGCCTTTGCGCCGGTGCCGCCCAAGTCGGCATAAAGCCTGATAGTCATCAGGGGATCAACTGGAACAATCCCGATTCGCCCCTCTTCCTTGGCCTTCACCAGATCGGAAGCAAAGTACGCTCCCTCGTTTACCGTCTCGAAGTCTCCATCCCACACATGCGCGTATTGCGTCGGACGTTCTGCCTTGTCCCTCTGTCGCTGCCTTTCCAGCTTGGCAGGGAATTTCGGGTTATCCTTCCAGTTGAGCTCGACAATCTTGACCAGCGGGTCTTTCGACTGACGAAACCGCGTCTCAACTGCCGCCGTCTTGCGCTTCGGGTTCCATGTGATCCAAAGCTCAGCGCTCCAGTCCGATCCTTCCTCTCGAAGTGTCGGCTCCAGCGTTGTCCAGGCTGAATCCGTGACTGGCTCAGCCTCATCAACCCAAACCAGAAGCAAGCGGCCCTTGGATTTGATGCTGGCGATGTTCCGATCCAGGCCAGCAAAAGAGAAGCTGATGCGTCCATCCTTGCTCTTGACGTACTTGTCGCCGATCTCGTAGTAGGCAGCAAGGAATGGCTCATCCTCGATGGCCCGCTTGACTTCCTCCAAAGAGGAGTCTTCCAGCGAGTTCATGAACTGCCTGGCGCAAAGGATGATTCCGCTCGTGCCGGTAATGCCGTGCCGATAACCCCACAAGGCAGCCATCTTGGCGAATGATCGAGTCTTGCCCGATCCCCGGCCCCCGTATGCTCCCCTTACGTCCGCTGGCCCATTGAAGATCGGGATCAGCTTTGGCGGAATGGCTATCTGCGCTGTGCTCACTTGTCTGGCGTCAGCGCGACGATCTCAACGCGAGTGACGGTTTTGATTGCGCCGCCGTCCTCTCCAGTCACCTGAATCGGCAGCACCTTGCCCACCAGACCGAGAAACGCGGCAGCAGTCCGCGGATTGCTCGCACACCCCACAAGGTATTCAACCCCGCCAGCATCGCTGAGCGCCTGAATCACCATGTCCTTGATTGCGGCAGTCGTCTTGTTCACACTGCCTTTCGGTCTTCCAGGCCCTGCACCATTCGCAGCAGCACCTGTGGCCTTTCGTTTTGGTTTGGCTGTCGTTTCTTTATCCATCTCGACTCCTCGAAGGTTGGTCGAATCTCCACCACACCACCCAGCGGCCTGAAAGGAGGCAAAGGCGCTATTGCTGGGGGCGAGTGGTGCTTAGTGTTTGCCCACGACTAAGTAGGGCCAGCCCGGCGCACATGAGTCGCATAATTGGGCCGGGTTGAGGCCATTGCAGGCTACGAAGAAATAGGCGTCGATGGCCGGCGCTGATCTCCAGCTTGAGGAAAGGTTGCTTCCGATACCCTGGTCGGCTTTTAACTTCTCGCATTGCTGCTTACGTGGGCCTGATCCTTCACCCCTAGCGTGGTCATTAGCCCGTCAGCCCGGACACTCATCGACAAAATAGAAAAGCCGCCAGATCGTTAAATCTGCGGCTTTGCCTGCTCGGGGCCAATCATTCAGCTTTCGCTTGGGACGCAATATCCCTGATTGGCTTTACCCACTATGCGTATTCGCTCAGGCGGTAGCGTATTGTATCTCACGTTTCATGGTTCGTGTCAATACCCTATCGAGGATCGTCCTCGCTTCATTCACAAGATCGTTCAATCCTGACGTGCTCACCTTCAGTTCTCTGGCTCGCCTGGCTGGGCTGACGGGATGCACGTAGTGCCATTGGATGGCTTTCCGATGGCTCACGCTTAGCTCTCGAATGGCGTCCTGCACCTTGAGGGCTGCATTCACGTCACAGGGCTTCTTCGGGGCTGCTCGGTCATAGTTGTCCGGCGCGTACAACTCAAACCCTGGGGAAATCCGGATGCCGTGAGAGTCCCGGCACCACCGCGCCCAGTTGTTCAGTTGCTCATCTACCCATTTGTGTTCGGGTGCCACTCGGTGGAAGTCGGGGAGTTTCTTCATTGCGCCCATTCCTAATCCGGCAAGATCGCATCCAGAAACGGAATCCTGGGAGACTCGCCGCGCATCGCATGGTATGCAAGCTGGACCTTTGCTGAAGAAATAATCTTGCCTGCTGTGTTGTTGATCTCGAATGCCTGCTTCGGCTCCATTGTCCCGTCACGCAATCCATTAAAAACAGTGATCAAGTCCTCTCTGATGTCATTGATTGTTGTCATTTCTTAGGCTCCTGATAAATCTATGAATTTGAAGTTGAACCCGCTTGGCCTCAACGAGACTGTGCGGAAGGTTTGGTAGGCCCCCACCATTTTTTGATAGCAACCTTTTGATGTAGCTATCACTCAGTTCATCGCGAAGGATCTTTCTGGATTTGACTTCTGCTGCCCTAAACTTGTCTGTGTTTTCCATTCGCCATTTAGCAGCCTTATCAGGATTTCGCCGCGCCCACTCGCGCGCGGACCGCCTGACTCGCTCAAGATTTGCATTCATCCACTCGCGCCGCTTCTGCTTGGTAGACGCCGTGTTGGCGCGAGCCCTCTGCGCGGCACGCTGACAGCGCTTGCATCTAGGCTGCAACCCATCTGGCTTCGCAGCGCACCTCCAAAACTCACTTTCATGCAGAAAGATCGCGCATCCACTGCACCATTTGCCATTTCCCTGGAGCTGTCTATTCATGCTTTCCTCAGTTCCTTTGCTTTTGCTCGGTAGTGCGCGGCTATGGCATCCAGTTCGTCATCCGAATAGCGGCGCGGCGCGTCGTCAGCCTCCAGCACCTCCACAAACTCAACGCCATGCCGCTTGATCAGGCCCAGGCGGTACTCGATGAGGTTGCCGTGCAGGTACAGATTGCAGGGGGCGCATTGCTTGGCCAGATTGCGAGGGTCTAGTGCCAGATGCGGCGCAGATCCGCGGCTTCTGTAGTGCCCAGCGTGCCATACGCCGTCATGAATTCGCCCACACGATATGCATGGCAGATCCTTGTCCCGGACGTGAACAACCCACCAGTTAATGGCTTTCTGGGCTGCCGCCTTCCGCTGCCCTTTGGTGCGCAGCGCAGCCCTGCGCGTGACAGTCTTTGCCCGCTCTTCTGCCTTGTCCTGTTTGATCTTGCGTACGGCGCACCTGGGCGAGCACACAGACTGCATAGGCCTTGTGGGTGTGTAGTTCTTCCCGCATGCTGGGCAAGAGCGAGGTTTGGGATTGAATGGCTTCAATCGTCCCATCCTTCCTGCGCCTTGAACTTCACCCCTTGCTGAGCGCCGAATGCTTCCATCAACTCCTGAAGTTCCGACATCTCGGCCTTGGTCATCTTGGATGTCCGCTGACCGCAGACCACGAACCCACCATCCAGGCCGGGAACGACCCGCTGACGCTTCAGGGCGGCGGTAAACACATCCTTCCATTCCTCGTCGATCAGGGTATTGCCATGCCAGTTCACCTGTTCGCTGATGTCGCGGAGCATGGCCCATAGGCGGCGGTTCTGCGCATCGCTGCGCTTCTCGGGGCGAATCTCCAGCACCAAACGATGCCCAGCCAGTAGCAGCGACTTGGCGTGGTTCCATGCCCTTATCACCGCCTGATAACCCTGCTGTGCATTCCACAGGGAAAGAGTGATGCGTTCGCTCATCTCGGCACCTCCCCATGGAAATATTTCATCGGCAGCGGCTCCAGCCACGCCGAATAAGCCGTGTACCTCCGGCCCAGCCATGGGCTGCCCGGCTCGATCTTGGCCACCTTGATCACCTTGCCGTTTTCCAGCGCGATCACATCCACACCTCCATGGCGGTAGCGGTGGCCTTGTTTGGCTTCGCCTGTCATGCCTTACCTCGCTTCGGTTTCACTTCAAAATCCCAGCCCATCCAGGCAGCCCACAGGCGGGCGTAGGCGCGGCGCTTTGCTCGATCTATGGCGGCAGGGCTGAATGGCTCACAGGCCGTCAACAGGCGGCGCATCACGCGGCCTATTCCCATTTCCATTTCGCCTCCTCCGGCACAGGCCGAAACCCCTTGGTCCTCTGCTTCACCATTTCGGTGATCCCCTTCCATTGGCCAGACTCGTCCGACTCCATCTCCCTTACCTGATGCCGGGTGTACTGCCACCATCCCGGCTTCTGGGCTAGATCCGCGTAGTACTCGGCTGCGTCCTGGCATGTCACACCACCACCTGATACATACGGTGCCCGCCGATGTGGCGATAAGTCAGCCGCCCGAGTTCGATCAGACGACTCAATACCCGCTCAAACTCTTCTCTGGGCCAGCCGCAGACGCGGCTGAGCTCGTCTTTGGAGATTGGCTCCAGGGCCACTACCTTTTGCATGGCTTCTTCGTGGGTCATGCTGCCTCCCTGATTCCCAGCGCTTCGCGGGCGAATCTCAATGTGATTGGACGAATGCGCTCACCGGCTTCGTGCCGAGCGATGTGTCGCCTTGCCCAGGCTTTGTGGTCGTAGCTCGGTGCCGATGCCGCCCGCCTCATGGGAGCCAGCTTTGCAATTTCCGCCCTCACTCGTTCCGGATCGGCCTTTGGCTCCGGGAGGCGAGGCGCATCCGGGGTTGGCGCCCGCCTGCACAGGCTTCGAAACTGCATCACGTTGGGGGCCGTCTCCGGTAGGTTTTCCAGCGCCCACCCCAAATCATTTAGGCGGTCGGCAAATCCTGAAAGCTCGTGTGCCCAAACGCTTTTCACATCGGACAGGGGCGCATTTCCAAGGGATCTATCCCAGGCCGCTCCATAAGTGGCCGCCATGCGCGCAAACAGGCGATCAATGGTTTTCGTTGACAGGCTCACATTGCCTCCAGACTTAACGGCCTTGGGGTTATGTCGATAACGCTGGGGTTCTGTCGATCAGGGTGAACGCGCCCCGTCATTTCCTCCCAACGCCGCATTCCGTCCTCTCTATCCTGAGAGGCGAACGAAACCGGCGAAGCCCTGGCATTCGACTTGCTCGGCAACATGTCGAAGGCTTTTCGCATCCAATTGCGCCATGTTGCCGGCCAATCCGAGTTGGCAGTCTTGAACGTGTAATCTCGGAATTTCGCGGTCTCTCGGGTAACGTCTACGCCCGGAACTTCCGCAGCAGCCCACGCCTCCAGGTCTTCTGTGACCTCGAAGCCTTCTGGGCAACGCCTGGACGCTCGGGGTGTGCGCGGCGAAGCTGCGCCCCCATCAGACGGAGACGGAGACGGAGACGGAGACGGAGACGGAGACGGAGACGGAGACGGAGCATTGCCAGTTGCTTGCTCGCTTTGTGCTGCGTCCGTGCTGCTAGCATTCCTAATAGCAGCGTACTCTGGTACTAGTAGGTCAGCCTCAGCAACGCCGTGGTGACGCTTTGCAGCATTCCAGCGCGCCTTAGCACTGCGCTTCTCGGCGCCAGCAGCCCAAGGGTTGTGCTCGTGCCAGTCGTGTAGCTTATAGGCGCCTTCTTCTCCATCAAGGAATCGAACCTCTACCAGGGCGTGCACGAATGCGCCATCTTCGCCCAGCCAATCGGCGGCAAGCTCAATGTCCTCCGTGGACATGCCGGATAGATCGCCGTCGCTGCGACTGTCTGCCGCCCAGAGAATGAGGCAGACCAGATTCCAGGCCGAAGCCTGACCAAGCCGCCGAATCAGCTTCTTGGTCTTCGGGTGCGCTGGCAGCGCCGTGCTCAAGCGAGCGTCATCAGCCATTTACACCACCACCCAAACCACAGCCAGATCGCCGCCCAGGGTGGGTCGGGTCCTTCCGCTGTCTTTAATCAGTCCAGCCTTGACCAGCTCCACGCGGCGAGGGCGCTGGGTATTGGCGGGCATCTTGAGCCAGTACTGCATTTGCTCATCGGTAAGACCCAGCGTGCCAACCTTCTTAAGGCACTCCAGCACCTTAGCGCGCTTCGTTCCGGCCTTCGGAGCAATGCGAGCAGCAGCGGCTTTGCTGGTGGCGCTGCCACGGACGTGCGGCGGACTCTTGAAATCAATGGCGATTTGATTCATGCCAGCGCCTTTTGCACCTCGCGCCGGATTTCGATAACCTGAACACCTTGCCATCCAGCCTTCTCCGCCATCTCGGCGCACTGCTGTGCGGCTTCGCGGATCTGGTATGGCTTTGAGCGCACGGGTTTGCCGTTGTGAGTGCGCATGTACATGGACTCGTCCCAAGGCTTCGGCTCATGGCTCTTGCGCTTCTGCTCAGCCTGCTCCAATTCGTGATCCTTCTTCGCCTGGGCAAGGTGATCCACAGAGAATCCGGTTACGCGCCAACCCTTGTGATATGACTGAGGCTCAGGCGGCGGGCGCTTGGCCTTTTCGCCTACCGTGGAAACTTGAATGCCGTGGATGTTGACGAAAGTGACTTCTTTCAGGTGCGCCGTGGGCTTCATGCTGCGATCCTCAGATTGCGAATGACATCCAGTTGGATAAGGTTCTTGTTTTCCAACTGGGCGATGCGCTCTTCCGCTTCCCGGAGCTTTTTCTCAAGCTCTGTTTCGCGCTTGCGAACGCTGGCAAGGTCATATCCCCTGGCGTGGAGCATCCACAGCAGAGGCGCGTCGTTACCGCAGTGATCCATGACTGCGGTCAGCTTTGACCAGATGACGCCCTCTTGTCCGGACTCCCAGCGCGACCACTGGGCCTTATCCATATTGAGAGCGTCGGTCATCTCCTTCGGCTCGTATCCCGCAGCGCGTGCGCATAGGCCGATTGCTGCGCCGAGCGACTTCTCGCGAGCGACTTCAGATGCCGTTACTTCAGTGGGCATACCGACTTGGTTCACAACCGTTCTCCAACTTGTTGAGTGGTGTTGAGAGGCTCAATCGGGCAAAAATTTTTGCCATGGAACACATTCATTCCGCAGCCCTTCGCGGCCTGGCTCACTTGGAGCCCTTCGATGGCCTGACTGCAAACACTCGCTGCGCCTTGACTGGGTCGCATCGACCGGCCTGTCTCATCTGCGTGCGGTACTCACTGGTGCAGTCGGTGCAGACAGAAGCCGCTTCTTTGACGCGGAGCGCGTATGTGCGCCAGCCTTGGTATTGCGCTTCTGACTCGAAGCAAGAAGGGAAATCAGGCATTCGTAGATTCTTTCTCTGTGCGCTTAGCTTTACGCGGTGCAGGGCCTGGATAAAGGGCGGTGAGCGCTCGGCTCCAGCCTTTTCGTGGAGGAGTGGCCTGGCTCACTTGCTGGATGGCGGCAAAGGTCACCTTCCCGTTACGATGGAAGTCCGCACAACCATCAAGAAGGGCCTTTGCCATGGAATCGAAATCGAAACTGACGTTGGAGAACGCAGCCAATGGATTCACCAGTGCCGACTTGGAATATGTGTTCAGCAATGGGGAGAGCATCACAATGCGCTTCCTGATTCCGAAGCCAGCACATGGGGAGTCGTCTCGGACAGTCCAGCAGATCGAAGAGCTGATGCTTCGGAAGACGCAAGAGATTGCCCAGAGCATGCTGGCCGGCCTATAGGGCAAAGGCGCGTAAGCCGCCCCGTAGACACGGGGATAAAGCTCCGCACCGGCTGGCCGCAGGTCGTGCAGTCGGCGGGAGCTTCATCCAACACCGGCCACACCAGCGCCTCAGCCTCTCTGGCTGTCCTGCACTGCTCCAGGCGTTGGGGGGTGGTGCTACGCATGGGTGGGCTCCTTGGTGGGGAGGCGCAACGCCGGAGCGTCTGCCTTCAACTTGCCGCCAGTTGCGAGTTCAACCTGGTACTGAGCGCCATCAGGTACGCAATCCAGCTTCACCCACTCCGCGACTGTCGATTGAGCTCTCCCAAGAGATCTAGCAGCTGCGGCCTGAGACCCGAAGAATTCGATGAGTTCGATTGGTTTCACGGCCCTCATTATTCGGAATACCGAACCATCCGTCAATAGGTTTTCCGAATTAACGGAAGGCCATCATATGAAGATGGAGCAAATCCCTGTTTTCACATCATTCGGCGACCGCCTGAAATGGTGGATTGCCAAGCGCGGAACTAGTCAGAAGGCGCTCGCGGAAGTGGTCGGCATAAGACCTCCATCCATGAACGAGCTTTGCTCCGGTGAATCCTTGGAGCCCAAGGCAGGCACCTTCATGCGGATTTGTCACGAACTTCGTCTAAGGCCGGAATACCTAATTTGGGGCGAAGGGCCTCCAGAGGCCACCGATTTCAAGAGCCTCAGCGGCCTAGAGGCTCAGCTTGTAATGATCTTTCGCAATTTGCCCGACGATGCCAAGCGGGACGCACTGCTGATCGATGTGAACGATTACTACAACCGCCATGTAAGCAAGGGCACACCAACTAAAGCGGACCCTTTCGGCCATGTCGCACCGCCTCCTGCGGTCACACCTCCAGCTCCAGCGGCTCCGAAGGTGAAGGCAAAGCAGAGCGCCAAGAAGGTGACGACGTAGCTTTCCTCGGGCTTTCCTCGGCCCGCTCTGTATTACTCAATGAGATCAGAAAACTGGTATCCAGCAATGCCCCCTTCATTCTTCTGAGCCTCGCAGTCGCCGCACCCAAGCAGCAGGGTCGCTTACATCCGCCCAGGCCCGCCGCCCCCTATTGGTCAGCCGCGCAAAAGCCTCTTCATCAAACACCGGTGAATAGTCTATAAACTCCACCAGCACAGCATCCTTCATCTCTCCAGTATCAAGGTTGTACTTTGCTCGGATGCGTACATGAACGTTCCTGTAGACGAGATTGTCGGTCTCGGCACGGATCAGGTCCCTGTCGGTCTTGATGGTTAGTTTGGAGCCGTCGGGTAGCTTGATGTGTGCATTGGATTTGGTCATCCCACCCAGGTCCATAAGCTCGCCTTGGATGTATCGCTCAACATCGACCCAAGTCTCGGCGTCAATCATCCGGTAATCGGTGGTCCGGTCAATGACGACCACTCCATTCAGAACACTAGAAGTGATCTTGATGACGCGGGAAAGCGAATTTTTGGCGGAAGCCTGCCACTTGGCGATAACGGCCTTACGTTTGCTGTCAATGTGGGCAAGGTCAGCCGACATGCGCAAAGAATTCAGATCTCGAAAAAGATCAGGGGCAACCATTGGCTTGCTCGTCAATGCCAATGATCCGCTCACAACGGCCACCTCAACCGCAGCGGCATCGAAGTCCTTGTCGCTCCCTCGAATGAGCGCCTGAACATCTGCGGCAAACTCGCTGAGCAATCCCAATGGGACGCGCTTAGGCGATACCGCATAGCCCTGCGATTCATCAGCGATAGCAACGGTGATGCGCTCTGCCTTCACCCCTCAATTGTGACCCGAAAGAACCCTCCAAGCCACCCTAGCGGTGGCTTTTTTGTGGGTGCTGAGGATGCTTGCATAATAAATTGCAAGCATGTATGCTTGCGCTTTAAACTTTGCAAGCATCATGGACAAACCAGACGGGAAAAAACAAGCGGCTGCACTCGCGCGCGCTCAGTCTCTGACTCAATCAGAGCGATCTGCCATTGCTAAGAAAGCGGCGAGCGCAAGATGGGCTGCCGCCAGAAATCTGCCTCATGCCGTATACGGGTCTCGGGAAAGGCCATTGCGCATCGGAGCAATTGAAATTGCGTGTTATGTGCTCGACGACGGACGACGCGTGCTGACGCAGGAGGGCATGTTGACTGCGCTAGGTCGCGCGGCAAAAGCAAAGGGTGGACAAGGGGTTAGGACATCAGTCGACAGCTACCCTCCTTTCCTGGCTGCCGAGAACATTAAGCCGTTGATTCCATTGGAAATAACGCTGTCGACAAGCCCTGTTGAATTCGTCACTGACGGTGGGATTATTGCCTTCGGCTATCCAGCTGAATTGCTGCCCGAAGTATGCCGTCTATACCTACGCGCGCGAGACGAACGCATCCTCCTGGCCAGCCAGGCTCACATCGCCCAGCGCTGCGATATGCTGGTTCGTGCTCTTGCAGCTACCGGCATCGTTGCCCTCATTGATGAGGCTACCGGATTTCAGGCGGTGCGCGCAAAGGATGCCCTTCAGGAATATCTGGAGCGGTTCATTCGGAAAGAGCTTGCCGCGTGGGTCCAGCGGTTTCCGCTGGAGTTTTTCCAAGAGCTCTACCGCCTGAAAAAGTGGCCATGGACAGGATCATCTAGACGCCCCGGCGTGGTCGGTCGATACATCAAAGACTTGGTATACGAGCGCCTTGGCCCTGGCGTTCTTGCTGAACTGGAGCGAGTAAACCCTTCCGATGGACACGGTCGAAGAAAAGTGAAACACCATCAATGGCTTAGTGATGATTTAGGCATTCCTGGCCTATCCCAGCACATGCATAGTTTGATCGGCTTCATGCGCGCAAGTGACGATTGGGCATCCTTCCTGGCGCTGTTTAACCGCGCCTTCCCAAAGCGCGGAGACACACTACCGCTACTCTAACCGGTCATTGCTCGTGCTGCTGGCCCACCATCGTCTGTGGGCTTTTTTGCGTCACGACGCTACCTCCCCGCGCATCATAGACAGCACGTCCACCTGCGCATAGATCTCCCCAAACAGAAGCTCATGCGCTGAGACGCAATAGAGCGCCGCCAGGTCGGCCAGTTGGATGGCAGATGGGCAGCTCGCGCCGGTCTCCCAGGCAGAGACTGACTGCCTCGTCACGCCCGCCGAAGTAGCAACAAACTCCTGACCCAGCCTCACACCGAGCCGTGCGGTCTTGAGGCGTTGCCCCAGCAATTTCTTTCGGTCTTTCATCTCAATACCTGTTTTTTTTATACAGTGTTACACAGGAAAAAGGTTGCGCAACCGCAAATTTCCTTTGCGCAAATCTGGCTTGCGCAAACGTGATTTGCATTCCGAGGAAATCCGCTACCAGCTTGGAAACGGCGCTATCAGAACAGTAGATCCTCCAAATAAATTCGGAAAACCTATTGACACTTGATTCGGTTTTCCGAATAATCCATCCCATCGACACAACGAACCCAGCCACAGCGACACGGTGGCTAAGCAGACAGGAAGCAGAAGCGGGAGTCGGTCAGGAAACCCGTCTGTGACGGCTCTGCCTGGCAATAAGTCGATGGGGCCAATCCATCGTGAGCAACCCGTCAAGGTCTTTAAAAAAGTGAGCGAACGCATTGCGGTGGGAAGCCGTGAGCAAGCTGGAAAGCCGTCGCAGGCATGCGGCGAGTGAGGCCATTCGAGCGGGGAGGCCCGTGCCAAGTACAGCCCGAGTCACTTACCTCCAACCGCGTCCGGGGCGGCGAAATGGTGGCGAATGAGCGAGGCGCCACAGGCTTCCCACCACAGTGCGTTTGCGTTGCATCCCTGGCCTCTGATGGCGGGGCACAAGCCGGGAGTGGGGTAGCTCCAAATCCGGATGAGGCGGTCAGCCAAGAGAAGCAAAAGACCAACAGACATGTACAGCGGATTGCGCCGCTCCCCCTTGTCTGCTCGCCCTCTTCGGAGGGCAAAAACCAGAGCCTCTACATAGAAGGTGGGGGCTGTGGTTTATCAACCCGGAGAAGCAAATGCGCACCCTTGACGACCATAAAGTGAACCTAGCGAATGACCTGCTGACCGTCACGGCGGTGGACGAGCCAGGATCTGGCGGCGCTCATCATCACTACGCGATCGACTGCGGAGCCAACGAGGACGTGGCAACCGACATCAAATTCCAAAATGGACCAATTAATGAGGTAGGCGTCAATGGACTGACTCACGAGGTTCTGTTGGCCATCGTTGCCGATCGTCTGCGTTCCTTCCAAGCTGGTCCATTCGCCACTCGCTACAACGCGCTGGCGCTAACTCACATTGAAGAGGCCCAGAACTGGCTCAACCGTCGAACCATCGAGCGCATGCGGCGAGGGGTTGAGGGTACACACAAGGTCTGACCACCCCACCCCAAGGAGAACAGCATGGAAGCACAGCATACGCCGATAGCCCGAGTGGGCGAGCCCCGAATAGGAGAGTCCACCGTCTTATTTCTGCGCAAGCAAGAAGACGGATCACGCTGGCCAACAGGAACGAATCTTTTTGCGGAGACACCGCTAGTCATTGCAGCTCCTGATTTGCTGGCCGCATGCCAGGCGCTACTTGATGCACTGCCATCAGCGACAACACATCCGGCCATCGCGCAAGCCCGCGCCGCCATCAACAAGGCCCATGGCCAGTAAGGAGAGAGATATGGATATCAAGACATTGGAAGCACTTGGGATCAGCAAAGAGGAGCTGGCAGAGCGCATCATTGAGAGCGCCGTCGATCAGCTGCTGAGTTCAACCGGATTCAATCCGGAAACCGAGGAAGAGACCCGCTACGAATCTCGGTTCAAGCGCGAAGTTGAGGCCAGAGTGCAAAAAGCCGTTGACGCCAAAATTGCCGCGCTAGCCGAGGTTCATGTTCTGCCGCGTGTTGGCGAAATGATCGAGTCCGCCGACATGCGAAAGACCAATAGGTATGGCGAGCCTCAGAGCCCATCAATGACATTCAAGGAGTACATCGCTCACAGAGCCGATGTCTATATGACCGAGGATGTTGACTATCACGGCCAATCCAAGGCCGATCTTGAGGCAAAGGGCGAGTCCACATACAACTGGCGCAATTGCGGGCCGAGGCTGACCGTGTTGATGCGTTCGTACATCCGAGATTCTCTGGAGACGCAAGCCAAGGCAGTAATCGCGGACGTGAACAAGGTGATCGCGAAGAACATTGAGCAGGCCGCGAGGGATGCTATCGCAGCCGCAGCGACGAATCTCAAGGTGTCAGTGTCCGCCTAACCCCACCGCCCTGCCCTAGCAGGGCCAAAAGAGCAGCGGCCATACACGATTCGCCAGCATGAGCCGAGTGGTTCAGTCCACAGGCAAGCAACAGTGCATTCTTTTTCGTGTGACACCCCGGAGAGTACGGGGGCCATCATTGAAGCGGCGGCGTTGGAAATCGATGAAACGCTAGGCTCCGAGAAGGCCAATAAAGATCGGTTCTCGGCCGTGGGCAGGTAGGTGGCCCGGTCGCTCTGGGAAGTACCGCAAGGTGAACTAATCGACAGACACATCGCCGGGGTAGCGTCCGGCCCGCTTCAATGATGGTGGACTTGCAGAGCGTCCGGGGACAAGCATGTCGCGCCCGGCCACCATCAACCCTTTATGACTGTGAATGCCCGAGTGGTGATCTGGGCGGACGACAGAGCGAATGGGCGCTAGTCAGACGCATCGTTTGTTGAGAAGCCGGAGATCACCACCGGCCACAGTCACCCATTAAGACCGAAAGCAGACGCTTGCGCGAGTTCGTTGAACCCGTGTGGTTGGCGCAAGTGCAGCGAGTAGGTCACCAATTTTCCAAGCCGGGCCTGGGGCTATGCCTCCTCCTCCAGTAACCCTTTCCCAGGCACTTCATCCGGCTTTTCTATTCATCCCGCCCGCCATGAGCGGGCTTTTCTTTGCACGAAAGGTAAATCATGGCAAACAAGATCGTCATCAAGCATCGCTACACGGGCGAAGCGCTGTTTGAGTACGAGCCCACTGAGGAACAGCAGGCCAGCGGACTGGCGATGCGCGCGGCGCTGGAGGCGGGCATGAAGAGCGGTGCCTACCTGTACGGTGCCGACCTGCGTGGTGCCAACCTGCGTGGTGCCTACCTGTACGGTGCCG
>Ga0209369_1000534_pt1 | contig 43215 bp, 35 predicted proteins | sample EBPBio142010_DNA_FD_185865 | JGI IMG/M metagenome (GOLD analysis project Ga0209369, IMG submission 185865) | Wastewater treatment Type I Accumulibacter community from EBPR Bioreactor in Madison, WI, USA - Reactor 1_10/4/2010_ DNA (SPAdes)... | ecosystem: Engineered > Bioreactor > EBPR >...
CGAGGTGGAGGCGCCGGACAAGGTGTGGGTGACTGACATCACCTATATCCGCACCCATGAGGGCTTTGCTTATCTCGCGGTCGTCCTCGATCTCTTCTCGCGCCGGATTGTGGGTTGGGCCATGCAGGGCCGACCGACCGCGAATGTCGCGTTGCAAGCCCTGCTGGCTGCCGTCTGGCGCCGGAAGCCGAAGAACCGCGTGCTGGTGCATTCGGGCCAAGGCTCGCAGTTCACCAGCATGGACTGGGCTTCGTTCCTGAAACACCACAATCTTGAGCCTTCGATGAGCCGGCGCGGCAACTGTCATGACAACGCAGTCGCCGAGAGCTTCTTCAATCTGCTTAAACGCGAGCGCATCCGACGGAGAGTTTATCGAACGAGGGCCGAAGCACGCCAGGACGTGTTCGATTATATCGAGATGTTCTATAATCCGACCCGGAAGCATGCACGAAACGGGATGCTGTCACCCGTCGAGTTCGAACGGCAGCACAAAGCGCAATCCGAGGGCGTCTAGAAAACTCGGGGCGATTCAACCAGATACGACAAGAACCCGCTCAACTTTCTGGCGGCTATCAAACTCGCGGCCGCGCGCATCTGGATCAAAGCATTATGAGTCTATGGCCTAGTTCCCTTGATAAAGCTCAGCCAAAACTTGATAGCGACGATCGAGACGAAGCCGAGGCAGAATTTCTCACTCTTGTCGAACCAGGTGGCGGCACACAGCGCCTGACCGGATTGCCGACCACATCGCCGGCCTCGACACCGTCCGGGCACAGCGGGATCGTCTTGCTGTCGTTCGCGACTGATTTCACAGTCCGCTCCTGACGAACACGCCAAAGGAGCGAATTTTCACTATACACCAAAATTATTTGAAATATAAAATATCTTCCGTCAAACCCACATCTGGAAAAGGAATGGCATGGCCCTGCTGCACCTCAAGGTCATGGAGACGACGGCGGAAACGCCGATCATACGCCGCATCGCGCTCGCGTCGGCGGATGGCGGCCTTTTACCGAGCTACGAGCCGGGGTCGCACATCACCGTGCATATGCCCGGCATCGGCAGGCGGAAATATTCGCTGATCAACGCCAGCCCCGCGGCGGATGCGACACGCGCCCCGGCGACTTACACGCTCGGCGTCCGGCGCGACGATGCCGGTCAGGGCGGATCGAAATGGATGCACGCGCTGAAACCCGGCGATGTCATCGAGAGCGAGCCGCCGGGCAACGATTTCGAGCTGGCAGCAGGCACGGGTCCGGTGACATTGCTGGCGGGCGGCATCGGCGTCACCCCGCTGATCTCGAAAGCGGCGGCGCTGAAGGCGGCGGGTCGCCCGTTTCATTTCATCTATGCCGCGCGGTCGCGGGGGGAATTTGCGTTTCTCGATGATATCGGCGCGCTGGCGGGCGACAGGCTGACCCTGCACGCCGATGACGAGGCCGGTGCGGTTCTCGACATCAAGGGCCTGATCGACGGTCTGGGGCCAGATGAGCCGTTGTATGTCTGTGGCCCGCGCCCGATGATTAAGGCAGCGATGAATGAGGCAAAGGCTCTGGGCTGGCCAAAGGAACGGCTGCGCTATGAGCTGTTCTTCACCGTTGGCGATGCGCCTGCGCCCGAACCGGCGCCTGCCGAAAACCCCGCGCCGGACGGCGACGGCTCTTTCGAGATCGAGGTCAAATCGAGCGGCGCCGTCTATACGGTGCCAGCGGGCAAGTCTATTGTCGATGTGCTGGTCGAGGCCGGGCTCGACCCCCTGTTCGATTGCAACAAGGGCGAATGCGGCGTGTGCCAGTGCGGCGTCCTCGAAGGGGTTCCAGATCACCGCGACTCCATCCTTTCGGACAGTGAGCGCGCCGCCGGCAAGGTGATGCAGATTTGCGTATCGCGGGCCAAATCACCGCGTCTGGTGCTGGATTTGTAACGCGAATGCCGCCTGCCGCGTTCCAACGCGGAATAAAGACGAACGACATGGGGAGATGTGACGATGGCCAAGTACCGCGGAAATCCCGATTCCGTCCGTAATCTGGTGCGCGAAACCGAGGTGCACCGGGATGTCTATGTCGATCCCGAGATTTTCGATCTCGAAATGGAGCATCTGTTCGCCAACACCTGGGTCTATGTCGGCCATGGCAGCCAGATCCCCAATCCCGGTGATTATTTCACCACCTCCATCGGCGCCCAGCCGGTGATCATGGTGCGCCACAGCGATGGCACCATCAAGGTTCTCTACAACCGCTGCCCGCACAAGGGCACCAAGATCGCAATCGACGGCTGCGGCAACACCGGCAAGTTCTTCCGCTGCCCCTATCATGCCTGGACCTTCAAGACCGATGGTTCGCTGCTGGCGATCCCGCTGAAGAAGGGCTACGAAAACACCGGCTTCGAGCATTGCGAGGCGGCAAAGGGCATGACGCCGGTCAAACATGTCCAGAATTACCGCGAATTCGTCTTTGCCAAGATGAACGACAACGGCCCCGGCTTCGAGGCGTTCTTCGGCGACAGCCTCTCCAGTTTCGACAACATGATTGACCGATCGCCCGCCGGAAAGCTGGAGGTTGCCGGTGGCGTGCTGCGTTACGTCAACAATTGCAACTGGAAGATGCTGGTCGAGAACCAGACCGATACCTGCCACCCCATGGTGGCGCATGAAAGCTCAGCCGGAACCGCCCGCGATGTCTGGAAGCCCTATGAGGGCACGGGCAAGCCAAAGCCGATGGCGGTCGAGATTTTCCTGCCCTTCGTCAGCCCTTACGAGTTCTTTGAAGGCATGGGCATCCGTGTCTGGGACAATGGCCATGGCCATACCGGTGTCGCCCATTCGATCCATTCCGATTATGCCGCCGTGCCGGGCTATTTCGAGCAGATGAAGGAGGCTTACGGCGAGGATCGCGCCAAGGCCATCCTTGGCGAGAACCGGCACAATACGGTCTATTTCCCCAACATCATGATCAAGGGGCCGATTCAGCTTCTGCGCATTTTCCGGCCGCTGGCCGCCAACAAGACGCTGATCGAAAGCTACACCTTCCGCCTCGTCGATGCGCCCGATCTGCTGCTGGAGCGGACGCAGATGTATAACCGGCTGATCAACGCGCCGACATCCGTTGTCGGCCACGACGATCAGGAGATGTATGAACGCGCGCAGGAAGGGTTGGCCGCCAACGGCAACGAATGGGTCAACGTGCAGCGGCTCTATGATCCATGCGAGCGCGATACGCCGGTCGCCGTGGCGAACGGCACCACCGAATGGCAGATGCGGAACCAGTTCCGCGCTTGGTCCAAATTCATGACCATGTCGATGTGAGGCGGCGATGACCCATCCAACAGACAGGGAACTGATTGATTTCGTCATCGCCGAAGCCCGCATGCTGGACGAGTTGCGCTTCAACGAATGGCTCGAACTGTTCACCGAGGATGGCATCTACTGGATGCCCGCCGAATGGGGCCAGACCGATCACAGGCTGGTCGGCTCGCTGATGTATGAGGACAGGTTGCTGCTCACGGTGCGCGTCGAGCGCCTCAAGGGCAACCGCACCTTTTCGCAAAAGCCCAAGAGCCGCTGCCACCATGTTCTGCAGGTGCCGACCGTGGACAGCCGCAACGATGAGGCGGGCGAATATCAGCTTTACACGCCCTTCCATTATGTCGAGACGCGGCTGGATGACCAGTATCTGTTCGCGGGCTGGGCGCGGCATACGCTCGTCCGGCTCGATGGCAGGCTGAAGATCAAGCTGAAGCGGGTCGATCTGGTCAATTGCGACTCTGCCTTCGGCTCCATTCAGTTGTTCATGTGATGCAGTTGTTTTTCGATGATCGACGCTGATACCGTCTTTGGCGCCCTCGCCGCCGCTGCCGCGCGCTGGCCGGACAAGCCGTTTCTCAATGTCCTGCCGGAAACGGCGGCAGTCTATGGCATCGGGCCAGGCGAAATCAGCTATGCCGCAATGAAGGCGGATGTGGATCGCCAGATCGCCGCCTGGCGCGCCGCAGGTCTCAAGCCGGGCAAGCGCATCGGCGTTCTGGTCGAGAACCGCCCGGCATTTCACCGGCACTGGTTCGCGATGAATGCGCTCGGCGCGTCCATCGTGCCGATCAACCCCGATCTGCGCGCCGCCGAACTCGAATATCTGATCGGCCATTCGGAGATGGCTGCGGCCATCGTCCTGCCCGCCCGGCAAGCCGATGTCGCAGCGGCGGCGAAAGCGGCGGGTCGCGATATTCCGGTGGTCGGCCCGGATGATGGGCTGCCCGATTTGCACAACTCCGGCGATGTCCCTGCCCCTGGCGGCGAGGATGGTTCGAGCGAAGCGGAGAACCGGGTGGCGGTGGCCGGGCGCGACGCCGAATGCGCGTTGCTCTACACTTCCGGCACCACCGGCAAGCCCAAGGGCTGCGTGCTGACCAACACCTATTTCCTCAACAACGGCCGCTGGTATGGCACGGTCGGCGGGCTCGTCCGCATCCGCCCCGGCGAGGAACGGATGCTGACGCCCCTGCCCCTGTTCCACATGAACGCCATGGCGACTTCGACCATGGCGATGCTGATGTCGGGCGGCTGCCTGACCATTCTCGATCGCTTCCACCCGAAATCGTGGTGGGACAGCGTGCGAAACGCCCGCGCCACCATCGTGCATTATCTCGGCGTGATGCCGCCGATGCTGATGGGGGCGGCGCCGCGCCCCGATGATGCCGATAACGCGGTGGTGTTCGGCTTCGGCGCGGGCGTCGACAAGCGCCTGCACGGCCCGTTCGAGACACGCTTCGGCTTCCCGCTGGTGGAGGCATGGGCGATGACCGAGACCGGCGGCGGCGTCATCATCGCCGCGACCACCGAGCCGCGTCATCTCGGCGTTGCCTGCATCGGCAAGCCCGACGCCAACACCGAATTCAGGATTATCCGTGAGGACGGTTCGGATTGCGATGTCGATGAACCGGGCGAACTTCTGGTGCGCAGGAAGGGTGAAGACCCGCGCCACGGCTTCTTCAAGGCCTATCTGAAAGACCCCGCCGCCACGGAAGACGCCTGGGCGGGCGGCTATTTCCACACCGGCGATGTGGTGCGGCGCGATGCGGAGGGCTCGATCTATTTCGTTGACCGGCGGAAGAACGTCATCCGCCGCTCGGGCGAGAACATCGCCGCGGTCGAGGTGGAAAGCGTGCTCCAGCAGCACCCCGCAGTCGCAGCCGTCGCGGTTGCCGCGATCCCGGACGCGGTGCGCGGCGATGAGGTTTTCGCCTGCATCGTGCCGAAGGAGAAGGTCGCTGACCCTGCGGCGCTGGCGCGCGACATCGTGACCTATGCGCTCTCGCGCCTTGCCTATTACAAGGCGCCGGGCTGGGTTGCCTTCGTCGATGCGCTGCCTGTCACGGCGACGCAGAAAATCCAGCGCGGCGCGATGAAGGATGTGGTGGCAGGCCTTGCCGCTGACCCCGCCACCATCGACACCCGCGCCATGAAAAAGCGGAGCGCCTGATGGCCGCCGGGACAATCGCCCACGCACCCCGCAAGGGCTATGACGGCATCGTTCTGGCCGCGCCGGTCACGGTGCCCTACGCCCGCTATTCCATCGAAAGCGCGCATTGGTGGATCGGCCGGGCGCTGAAGGGGCTGACCGAGGCGGCAAATATCCGCCGGCAGGACATCGACGGCTTTCTCGTCTCCTCCTTCTCGCTGTTTCCCGATACCGCCATCGGGCTTACGCAGCATTACGGGCTTTCCCCGCGCTGGCTCGATCATATCCCGATGGGCGGCGCCTCGGGCGTGCTGGCGCTGCGCAAGGCGGCCCGCGCCGTGCAGATGGGCGATTGCACCATCGCGGCCTGTGTGGCAGGCGACACCAACCATGTCGACAGCTTCAGAAAGTCGCTTTCGACCTTCTCGCGTTTCGCGCAGGATGCGGTGTTTCCCTATGGATCGGGCGGGCCGAACGCCTCCTTCGCGCTGATCTGCTCGAATTACATGCGGATGTATGGCGCAACCCGCGAGGATTTCGGCAAGATCGCCGTGGCCCAGCGCAGCAATGCGCTGAAAACCCCGCATGCGCTGATGAAAAAGCCGCTGACGCTCGATGAATACATGAGCGCGCGGCTGATCGCCGATCCGATCGGATTGTTCGATTGCGTCATGCCCTGCGCCGGGGCGGAAGCCTTTCTGGTGATGCGCGAGGAGACGGCCAAAGCGCTGGGGCTGCCGTTTGCGCGGCTGCTTTCCACCATCGAGCGGCACAATGCCTATGCGGAGGATGCAATCCAGCATCGCGGCGGCTGGACCGTCGATATTGCCGAACTCTATGAAATGGCCGGTATTACGCCGGACCGGCTCTCCTTCATCCAGACCTATGACGATTATCCGGTGATCTCGCTGATGCAGTTCGAGGATCTGGGCTTGTGCAAGAAGGGCGAGGCGAAGGATTTCATCCGCCAGCACAGCCTCACCTATGATGGAACCTGCCCGCACAACACATCCGGCGGCCAGCTTTCGGTGGGTCAGGCGGGGTGCGCGGGTGGCACATTGGGCACGGTGGAGGCGATCCGGCAACTGACCGGCCAGCAACTGGGCGGCAAGGTCGCCAATGCGCGATACGGCATCGTCTCGGGCTTTGGCATGATCACCTATGATCGCGGCCTTGCCTCCTGCGCCGCCATTCTGGGAGCCGCCTGATGACCGAGCCGTTGCAGCGCCCGAAGCGCAAAGATCCGCTCAAGCGCACGCGGTTGCCGACGCAGCCGCCGGAGTTGCGCTCGCGCCGGTCGCATCTGCTCACCCGCGCCGCCGCCGAGGGCGTGTTCGGCCTGCCCGGCTGCTCCGATTGCGGCGCGCTGCATTATCCGGCGCGCGATACATGCCCCGAATGCCTGTCAGACAATATCACCCTGCTGCCCTGTTCCGATCTCGGCGTCCTGGCCGGGACGACCACGGTGCAGATTTCCAACAACGTCTATTTCCGCGAGCGCAGCCCGTGGCGCGTCGGTCTTGCCGTGCTCGATGCGGGCCCGCGCGTCGTCACCCATGTGCATGGCGATGTGCACGAGGGCGATCGCATCCGCCTGACATGGCGGCTCGACAAGAGCGGCAACGCCGTCGCCTTCGCCGAGCCGGAAAAGCCGACCCCCAACATGAGTGATGACGCGGAGTTGCGCGAGATGACGCTCGATCCGAAATTCCGCCGCGTGCTGGTGACTGACGGGCGCACGGCGCTTGGGCAGGCGGTGGCCAAGGCCTTCGCCGATGCCGGCGCCGCGATCATCTTTTGCGGCATTGCCGATCCATGGAAGCCGTGGCCGGGCGAGGAAAAGCTCAAGGCCATCCCCGGCGTCGAGATCATGCCGCTCGATGTCACCGACACCGATTCCGTCAACGACCTCGCCGATGAGATCGGCGGGCGCGTCGATATCATCGTCAACACCGGCGAGCATATCCGCCCCGGCGGCATCACCGACCGGCGCGGCGTCAATGTCGCGCGCGAGGAGATCGAATCCGGTTATCTGGCCCTGATGCGGCTGGCGCAGGGATTTGGCCCGGCGCTGAAATTTCGCGGCGCCGATGGCGTCAATTCGGCCTGCGCCTGGGTCAACGTGTTCTCCATCTATGCGCAGATGGCGTGGCCAACCTATGGTGCATATTCGGCGCAGCAGGCGGCGATGCTCGGCGCGTCCCTGTCCTTGCGCGGCGAACTGCGGCCGGGCGGCGTGCGCGTCGTCCACGTCTTTACCGGGCCGACCGAGGATGAGTGGTTCCAGCCATTGCCCCCGCCCAAGGTATCGCATGGCCAGATCGCGAAAGCCGTCGTCGATGCGTTGCGCGGCGGCGTCGAGGAAGCCTGGGTCGGCGACATCGCTCAGGATTTCCGCGCCCGCCTTCAGCAAAATCCGAAAGCACTCGAAAGGGAGATCGGACAATGAGCAAACATCTCACAGGATTGCTGGGCGCCATCGCATCGGGCGGCGTCAAGGTGGTGGATTTGACCTTCACGCTCTCGCCGGAATTTCCGACGTTGGTGCTGCCGCCCGAATTTGGCCAATGCGCGCCGATCCGCATCGAGGAAGTGTCGCGCTATGACCCGCGCGGCCCCGCCTGGTACTGGAACAACATCTCGATGTCCGAGCATTGCGGCACCCATTATGATGCGCCGATCCATTGGGTGACGGGCAAGGATCTGCCGAACAATTCGGTCGATACCATCCCGCCCGAGCATTTCATCGCGCCTGCCTGCGTCATCGACGTCTCGGCCAAATGCGCGGAAAATCCCGATTACGCGCTGACCGTCGCCGATATCGAGGCGTGGGAGAAGACCCACGGGCGCATCCCGGAAAAATCCTGGGTGCTGATGCGCTCGGATTGGTCGAAGCGCGATTTCAAGGCCTACGCCAACCTCAGGGAGGACGGCGCACATACGCCGGGGCCGACGCCCGAGGTGATGCAGTTCCTCGTCAACGAACGCGGCATTCTCGGCTTTGGCACCGAGACGATCGGCACCGATGCCGGGCAGGCGCATCACTTCGCCCCGCCCTACCCGGCGCATCACTTTTTGCACGGCAATGGCCGCTATGGCCTGCAATGTCTGTGCAATCTCGACCAGTTGCCGGCCAAGGGCGCGGTGATCTTCGGCGCGCCGCTGAAGATCCGCCAGGGGTCGGGCTCGCCGTTGCGCGTTCTCGCCATGGTGGAGCAATGAGGCATGCCGCGTAAGAAGTGGGAACCGGTTTTGCGAGGATGACATGGCCCATAAACAAGCGCGCACCGCTCTCGTCACCGGCGGCGCGGCGGGCATCGGCGCGGAAATCGTCTGCACACTGATCAATGACGGCTGCCACGTCGTCTCCATCGACCGCGACCGACCTGCGGTTGCCGATCCGAACCGCACCGACATCGTCTGCGATCTGTTCGACCCGGCAGCGACGGCAGACGTCGCGGCGGAAATTTCCAACCGTTTCGCCATCACGCAGTTCGTGCATAACGCCGGGGTCATCCTGCCCAATCTGGTGGAGAGCACATCCGCCGCCGATCTGATGAGACTGGCGCAGCTGCATCTGGGGGCGGCGATCACGCTTGTGCAGGCTACCTTGCCCGCGATGAAGGCGGCGGGAACCGGCCGCATCGTGCTGATGAGTTCGCGCGCCATTCTCGGCGCGCCGACGCGCACGGTCTATGCCGCGACCAAGGCCGGGGTGCTCGGCCTTGTCCGCACCTGGGCGCTGGAGCTTGCGCCGCATGGCATCACCGTCAATTCGGTGGCGCCCGGCCCTGTCGGCGGCACCGACATGTTCCATTCGGTCATGCCCAAGGGCGATCCGCGCATCGCCGCGATGGCGGCTGGCATTCCGATGAAGCGGCTTGGCACACCCGAGGATGTGGCCAACGCCGTGCGCTTCTTCCTGTCGGACGCTTCAGGCTTCGTCACCGGGCAGAACCTCTACGTCTGCGGCGGCGTCAGCGTCGGCCAGGCGGCGTTATAGCGCGGTCCTGTCCACCGTCTCAGCCGTAACACCCTGTTCGCGCAGGGCGAATTTCTGCACCTTGCCGTTTTCCGTGCGTGGCAGATCGGCGAGAAAGACGAGGTAACGCGGCACGGCATGGCGCGGCAATCCGGCGACGCAGAAGGCGAAAACCTCGGCATGGCTGAGGCTTGCGCCCGGCTTCAGCACCAGCGCGGCCATCACCTCATCCTCGGCAAGATCGGACGGCACGGGATAGACCGCCACGGTTTCGACCTCGGGCATGGCGGCGATCACCTGCTCCACCTCGAAGGAGGAAATGTTTTCGCCCCGGCGGCGGATCACATCCTTCATCCGGTCGAGAAAGGCGAAGGTGCCGTCAGCGTGGCGCACCACCCGGTCGCCGGTGTGGAACCACAGATTGCGCCATGCCTCGACGGTCTTTTCCGCCATGCCGAAATAGCCCGAGGCGAAGGCGAACGGATCATCCGCCCGCACGACAAGTTCGCCCGCCATGCCATCTGGCAAGGCATTGTCCGCGTCATCCACCACACGCGCCTCGATGCCCGGCGCGGCGCGGCCCATGCGCCCCGCCACGGTCTCGCCAGCCCTGCCGCCGATGATGAAATTCGTCTCGGTGGAACCAAAGCCATCGACGAGCCGCACCCCCGTGCGCTCGAACAGGGTCTCGTGCATCTTCGCCGGCACGCCGGGGCCGAGCGCGACGCGCATCCTGTGCCGGCGTTCTGCCGCAGTCGCGGGCTGCGCCATCAGCATCGGCACCATGGCGCCGAGGAGATAGCCGACGGTTCCTCCGGTCTCGGCCATCGAACGCCAGTAGCCTGAGGCGGAAAACTTCGGCAGCACCACCTGCGATGCCCCGGTCAGCAGCGCCTGAAAAAAGCAGTTGATGGCGTTGGTGTGAAACAGCGGCAGCGATGTCACCAGCACATCATCCGCGCCAATCTCCAGAAACCGGGCGGCATGAACGCCCCACCAGTAGAATTGCGCATGCGGGCAGATCACCCCCTTGGGCGCACCCGTCGTGCCCGAGGTGTAGAGGATGGCGAAGGCATCGCCCGGCTTTGCGGCATATGCGGCCATCGCCTCGCCCGGCGGCATGGGCGTAACGTCGCGACCGAGGCCCGGAACCTCCGCCGCATCGAGCGACCAGACCCGTTCGAGCGGCAGCCCCGCCAGCGCATCGGGTTCAAGCGCCGCCAGCAGCACGGGGTCGGCGATCAATAATCGCGTGCCGGAGTTTTCGAGGTAATAGCGCAGTTGCCGCGTTTTCACCGCCGTGTTGATGGGCACCGCCACCGCGCCGAGCCAGCCGCAGCCGAGCAGGATTTGCAGCACCTCGGGCCGGTTGTTCGACAGGATGGCGACGCGATCACCGGGGTTGATGCCTGCGGCGGCCAGCGCCCCGGCCATCCGTGCGGCAACGGCGGGCGCTTCAGCATAGGTCCAGCTCGCATCGAGACAACGGAACAATTGGCGGTCGCGGTGTCGCGCGCCTTGCGCCTCAAGCATCGCTGGAACGGTGCGCAGGGCGGGGGGGAACAGCGCGCGCAGATCGGTCATTTGGCAATCAATCATGGCCGCCGAGATAAGTCGCCGTGACCCGCGCATCGTGGATCAGATCGGATGCCTTGCCTTCCAGCGAAATCTCACCCGTTTCCAGCACATATCCGTAGTCGGCGGTCTCCAGCGCCGCCCGCGCATTCTGCTCGACCAGCAGGATCGAGACACCGAGTTCGCGCAAGGAGGAGATGATCTGGAAAATCTCGCGCACAATCAGCGGTGCGAGGCCGAGGCTCGGCTCATCCAGCATCAGAAGGCGTGGCTCGCCCATCAGCGCCCGCCCCAGCGCCAGCATCTGGCGTTCGCCGCCCGAGAGCGTGCCCGCGAGTTGACCGCGCCGCTCTTTCAGGCGTGGAAAGCGGTCATAGACCAGTTCGAAGCTGCGCCGGACATGGGCAGCATCGTGCCGCCGCGTATAGGCGCCGAGCAGCAGGTTGTCGGCGACCGGCATGTCGGCGAACAATTCGCGCTTTTCCGGCACAAGGCACAGGCCGCGCTCAACCCGGTCCTCGATCTCGGTGCCGGCAAGCGCGGCGCCGTCGTAAAAGACCTCGCCGTGCGACGGCAATGTGCCCATCAGCGCGGAAAGCAGCGTGGTCTTGCCCGCGCCGTTCGGACCGATGATGGTGACGATCTGCCCCCTGTCGACATGCAGCGAGACATCGCGCACCGCTTCGACCTTGCCGTAGGACACCGAAAGGCGACAGACATCAAGGAGGTATTGCGGAAGTTGGATCATGCCACGCCTCCGAGATAGGCTTCCTGCACGGCTGGGCTGGCGCGCACTTCCGCCGGGGTGCCCTCCATCAGCTTGGAGCCGAAATCGAGCACGACGATGCGATCCACAAGGCCCATCACGAAATCCATGTCGTGTTCCACCAGCAGGATCGAGACGCCGCGCGCCTGAATGGCTTTCAGCAGCACGGCGAGTGCGTCCTTCTCTCCCTTGCGCAGCCCGGCGGCGGGTTCGTCCAGGACGATCAGAATCGGATCGGCGGCCAGCGCCCGAGCGATTTCCAGCACACGCTGATTGCCGAGCGGCAGGTTGCCCGCAAGCTCCATCGCCTTGCCGCCAAGCCCGACCGCATCGAGTGCGTCGAGCGCCACGCGCGTCGCCCGTCGTTCCTCCTCGCGTTCGAGATGCAGCAGGCATTTGCCGAACCCGGCCTGGGTGCGAATGTAGACGCCGAGCAGGACGTTATCGACCAGCGTCATGCCTGGTCTGAGTTTCACGTGCTGGAATGTCCGGGCAAGCCCCGCGCGGGCGATATCCATCTGCCGGGCGTTGCTCATATCCTCGCCCAGAAAGACAATCTTGCCACTGTTGATTCCGAGGGCGCCGCTGACGAGATTGAACAGGGTCGATTTGCCGGCGCCATTCGGGCCGATCAGCCCGAGGATTTCGCCGGCCTGCAGGTCAAACGATACGTTGTTGACTGCGACGAGGCCACCAAAGCGCTTTGTCACACCCTCGACGCGAAGAATTTCGCTGCCTTTGGCAGGCGGCGTGCGATGCGGCAAGCCCGTTGCTGCGGCGGGCGGCAAGGTCGTATCGCGCGGCACGAACGTGCCGAGCAGCGACAGCACGCCGCCGCGCGCATATTGCAGCAGCAGGATCAGCGACACGGCGAAGGCGACAATTTCAAGCTGTGTCGCGTTCTTCGACAGATGCGGCAGGATGTCCTGCACCCAGTTCTTGAGAAAGACCACCAGCGCCGAACCGACCAGTGCCCCCCAGATCGAGGCAGCGCCACCCGCCATCGCCATCAGGAGATATTCGATTGAGGCGCGGACATCGAAGGGCGAAGGCGAGATGAAGCGCAGCATGTGCGCGTAAAGCCAGCCCGCGAGCCCCGCCAGAACGGCGGCGAAAACGAATATCAGCATTCGCATACGGAACAGATCGACGCCGACGCTCGCCAGCATCGTAGCGCCGCCGCGCAGCGAGCGGATGGCCCGCCCCTCTCGCGAATCGAGCAGGTTGGACACCAGCCACATCGCCTCAGCCACCAACGCGAAGATGAGGTAATAGATCGACGTGTTCGGTGCCAGCGAGAGGCCGAACACGGTGATCGGCGGGATTCCACGAATTCCATCATGCGCGCCAAGGCTAGGGATGTTGGCGAAGAGATAATAGATCGCGATGCCCCAGGCGATGGTCGAGAGCGGCAGGTAATGTCCCCCGAGGCGCAGCGTGGTCGCGCCCAAAAACAGCGCGACGGCCGCAGTCAGGGCGAGCGCCAGTGCCAGCCCGGCAAAAGGTGGCAAGCCCATCACTGCGGTGGCCCAGGCTGCGGCATAGGCTCCGATGCCAACGAATGCCGCCTGACCGAAGGAGGTCAGCCCACCAAAACCCGTCAGCAGCACCAGCCCGAGCGCAACGATGGCTCCGATGCCGATGTAATTCATCAAGGTAATGGTGAAGGCCCCCGCGAAGATAGGCACGACGGCAATGAACGCCGCAACGATCCAGGGCAGAAGGCGCTTGACCCGAGGCGAAAGAACCGGCGCGCTCACGCGATGTCCTCCTCTTCCTCTTCATGTTGCGGTGCCGCCAGCGAGCGCCAGATCAGGATCGGGATCAGCGCAGAAAACACGATTGTCTCCTTGATCTGGCTCGACCAGAAGGAGGCGAAGCTTTCGAGCAGGCCGACAGCAATCGCCCCGAGAGCCGTCAGGGGATAGCTCGCCAGCCCGCCGACGACCGCGCCGACGAAGGCTTTCAGGCCGATCAGGAAGCCTGAATCGTAGTAAAGCGTCGCCACCGGACCGATCAGCAGGCCCGAAACGCCGCCGAGCAGCCCCCCGAGCAGATAGGCAATGGTGCCCGTCACCTGCGGTCGGATGCCAACGAGGCGCGCACCGAGCCGGTTGCTTGAGGTCGCTTTCAGCGCTTTGCCGCTGATGGTGCGCTCAAAATAGAGGTAGAGCAGGCCCGAGAACGCCGCCGCCGCCAGAACCACCAGGAGGGTCTGCGCGCTGACGATAACTCCACCGACATCGAAGATTGCGCGCGAGATTGGCTCGGTGCGGTACCCTTCCGGGCCAAAGAACAGCAGTGCGAGGCCAGAAATAGCGAAGTGCACCGCAACCGCCACGATCAGCAACACCAGCACCGAGGCATCGGCGAGCGGGCGGAAGGCGATGCGGTCGAGCAGTGGTGCGATCGGCAGCACGAGCGCCAGCGCAAGCAGCATCTGAGCCCAGAATGGCAGCACCGTCCCTTGTGACAACCACGCAATCAATGGCGGTAGCACTGGCAATATGCCGTAATAGAGAATGGCCTTCGGGATTTTCGCGGCCTTGCCAGCCCGAAGATGGGAGGTCAATTCCATCAGGAGCGCGATGCCGGCCAGCACGCTGACCAGCATTACGGTGCCCGGCAATTGCCCGGTTTGCAGCATCGCCAGCGTCAGCGCCGAATAGGCCGCAAGATCACCGAACGGCACGAACATGACGCGGGTCACAGAGAAGATCAGCACGGTGCCAAGTGCGATCAGTACATAGATCGCGCCGGTCGCGATGCCGTCAACGGCCAGAATCGAAGCGATCTGGATATCCATGCGCCACCCCCTCGGACAACACCATTCAATGGCACTCGGAAACGGTCAAGAAAATACTTTACGTTTAAAATAATTTTCGCCTACACTCTCGGAACGTTCGAGGAAGGTCACAGCTGATGGCGAAGCCGATCCGCATCTGGTACCAGAGTTATGTCGATTACGAGAACGGCAAGACCTATTGGGATCGGCTGCGCGGACATCTGGCCACCATCGTCGACCCCGGCACCAGCGTCGAGGTGCACGGCATCACGCCTTTCGACAATTACGCCCATGCCATCGTCGAATATCGTTGCGGCCGCGAGGTGATCTGCAACGCCATCCGGGCCGAGCGCGAGGGCTATGACGCTTTCGTCATCGGCCATTTTCAGGATGCCGGGCTCTATGAGGCGCGCGCCGCCGTCGATATTCCGGTGCTGGCCCTGGGCGAGGCGTCGATGCTCTATTCCTGCCAGCTTGGCCAGCGCATCGGCATCGTCACCATCAACACGCGTTACATTCCGTGGTTTCACCATCAAATCCGTAAATACGGGCTGGAGCATCGCGTCACCGGCGTGCACGCCATGTCCTTTGCGCCGGGGCAGATTCTCGAAGCTTATAATTCGACCGAAAAGGCCGATGAGGTCGAGCGGCTGTTCAAGGAACAGGCCGATCCGTTGATCGCGCAGGGCGTCGATGTGCTGATCCCCGGCGGCGGCATTCCGATGCTGCTGTTCTCGGCCATCCACGGCCACATCATCGGCGGCGCGCCGGTGGTCAACGGCATACCGATCGTTGTGAAGATGGCGGAAATGGCGGTCAAATTGAAGAGGATGAGCGGTCTGAGCACCAGCCGCGTCTCGGATTTCTTCAAGCCGCCCAACGAAATACTCGAAGAGTTCATGGCCAACCCGAAAGGGCTCTGACCATCCCGAGGGGAGCGCGGCAATGTCCGCAAGAGGAGGAAAACGCTGATGACCATGCATAAAAAAGCGGCGCTGCTGGGCGCATTGATGGCAACTACCGCATTTTCAGCGGCGCAGGCCGAAATCAAGGTTGGTTTCATCACCTCGATGTCGGGGGCGGTGTCGTCGATCGGCATCCCCTATTCGCGCGGGATCAAGGCCGGCGAGACCTACATCAGCGAGGTTGGCGGCGAGAAGTTCACGGTCATTGCACTCGATGACGCCTCGGACATCTCAAACGCCTCCAAGCTCGCGCGCAAGCTGATCGAGGAGGACAAGGTCGATGTGCTGATCGGCACAGCGGGCGCGCCGGGCTCGGCGGCGATCATGGCGGTGGCGACCGAGATGAAGGTGCCTGTCGTCGGCATCACGCCGGTCGTCTCGGTGCCCAAGAACGACGGCAAGCCCTGGGCGATGACGGTGGTGCAGCCGGCATCCGACATGGTCGGCGCGGTCGTCCAGGAAATGGCGGCGCAGAAGCTCAAGAACATCGCCTTCATCGGCTTTTCCGATAGCTGGGGCGATCTGGTCTACAATAACGGCAAGGCGGCAGCCGACAAGCTCGGCATCAACATCGTCACCAACGAGCGCTATGCCCGCGCCGACACCTCCGTCTCGGGGCAGGTGCTCAAAGTCGTAGCGGCACGTCCCGATGGCGTGCTCAACGGCGGCTCGGGCACCGGCGGGGCGCTGCCCTATACGGCACTGGCCGAGCGCGGTTTCAAGGGGCCGATTTTCGGCACGCCAGCGCTGATCAACCCCGATTTCGTCCGGCTCGCCGGGGCCACCGCCGAGGGCACGATCTGCTCGACGGGTCCGGTGATGGTGGTCAACCAGCTTCCCGACAGCAATCTGTCCAAGAAGATCGGCCTTGCCTTCAAGGAGGTCTATCAGAAGGCCAACGGGATGCCGTCCAACGACGGCTTCTCGGCCTATGCCTTCGATGCCTGGCTGGTGCTTGCAGATGCGTCCAAACGCGCGCTGGCGAAAGCCAAGCCCGGCACGCCGGAGTTCCGCGCGGCACTACGCGACGGCATCTATTCGGTCAAGGAACTGCCCGGCACACAAGGCGTGTTCAATTTCACCGAGGCGAGCCCCTATGGCACCGACATGCGCGCGCTCGTGCTCGTCAAGCTCGAGAAGGGCAACTGGACGTTCTACAAATAACGCCGAGGCTCATGAACCATCTGGCGTGGTGACGGCGGTGCTGAACCGCCGGCGTCATCACGCGCCTGTCGTGACCTAAGGGGCGACACCGGGAAAGGTCACGCCAGCCATGTGGAAACCGCCGGAAAAGATCAGATATGAAACCGCGGTCGCGCGCTGGCCGGGTGCGGCGGAAGCCTCGGGCTCGTTGCTGTTCAGCCGGCTCGACCACAAGGCCCTGTCGCTCGAAAGCCGGACCTGGGTTCCGGCGATGGTGCCATGGCGCGCCACCGACGAGGGTTTCGTCACCCCCGCCAACATCGAATGGTATGCCCGCTTTGCGCGCGGGCGCCCCGGTGCGATCGTGCTTGAGGCGACCGGCATTCGCGATGTGCCCTCGGGGCCGCTGCTGCGCATTGGCCATGAACGGTTCATCCCCGGCCTTGCGAAAATCGTCGAGGCGGTGCGCGATGCCAGCGGCGGCACGAGCCGGCTCTATATCCAGATCATCGATTTCCTGAACATCCGCCGCAGGCCGCCGCCGGAGAAATTCTTCCAGCGGTTCCTGCGCATCACCGACCGGCATCGCGATGCTCTGGGTGCGCGCGAATGGCCCGAGGCGGATGTGCGCGCCGCACTCGCCGCCCTGCCCGACGAGCGCCTGCGCGAGGTTCTGACGGCGCGCGAATATGACGAACTCGCGCAAGGCTTCCGCGAGCGCGTCACCGATACGCATCTTGGTCATATCGCCGAACTGCCAGAGGTTCTGCCGGGTCTGTTCGCCGCCGCCGCGTTGCGAGCCCGCGAGGCCGGGTTCGATGGCATCGAACTGCATTACGCCCATGCCTACACCATGGCCTCCTTCCTCTCGGCAACCAACACGCGCGGCGATGGCTACGGCGGTTCGCTGGAGAACCGGCTGAAACTGCCGCTCGACGTCTATAAGGCCGTGCGCGCTGCGGCGGGCGAGGATTTCGCCATCGGCTGCCGCTTCCTCGCCGATGAATGCATTGAGGGCGGCAATGGCGTGAACGAGGCCGGGCAGATCGGCGTCGCTCTCGCCGGGGCGGGCATGGATTTAATCTCGCTGTCGCGCGGCGGCAAGTTCGACGACGCCAAGCAGCCGAAGGTGGGCGAGGCAGCATATCCTTACACCGGGCGCTCGGGCTACGAATGCATGCCCGGCCATATCTCGGACAGTTTCGGCCCGTTCGGCCGCAATATCGCGGCATCCGCCGCCGTCCGCGCCGCGATCCGCGCCGCCGGTCTCGCCACGCCGGTGGTGGCGGCGGGCGGCATGCACGGTTTCGATCAGGCCGAGGCGGTGCTCGCCGCAGGCAAGGCCGACATCATCGGATTTGCCCGGCAGGCGCTGGCCGATCCCGACTGGTTCGCCAAGGTGCAGGGCGGAAACGGCGCTGCCGTGCGCCTGTGCGAATACACCAATTATTGCGAGGGCCTCGACCAGAAGCACAAGACGGTGACGTGCCAGCTCTGGGACCGGACGGCGCTCGATGCGCCCGATGCGACGCTGACCGCCGATGGCAAGCGCCGCCTCGTCGCCCCGGCGTGGAAGCCGGGCAACGACAGAAGTGACAAGACCGGATGAGTGCCAGGGAGGCTGACATGAAGATCGCCGTTCTGGGCGGGGGGCACGGTTGCTATGCCGCCGCCGCCGATATGAGCGAGGCCGGCCACGAGGTGCGCTTCTGGCGCCGCGATGCGGCGGCGCTGGCTCCGGTGCTCGAAACAGGCCGCATCCGGGTCAAAGATTTCAACGGCGAGCGGGATGTGTTGATCGCCAGCGTTACCACCGATCTTGCCGAGGCGGTGAAGGGGGCGGAGCTGATCCTGTCGCCGCTGCCCGCGCTGGCGCAGACCGACCTTGCCGTGGCGCTGGCGCCGCATCTTGAAGATGGTCAGGTCCTCTACATTCCGCCGGGCACGCTCGGTTCTGTGGCGATGATGCGCGCCATCCATGCCGCCGGATACAGGCCCGACATTGCGATTGCCGAAACGGGCACCCTGCCCTGGCTGACGCGCAAGCACGGGCCAGCGGAGGTCGCCATCACCACGCGGGCGACGCGATTGCCGACCGGCGTATTCCCCGCCCGCCACAGCCAACGCGCGCTCAAGATCATTTCCAGCGCCTTTCCCGGCGCCATCGAGCCGGTGGAAGATGCGCTTTCGGCCGCGCTGATGAATGCCGGACCGATTATCCATCCGCCGCTCATCCTGATGAACGCCGGGCCGATCGCCCATTTCGACCGCTGGGACATTCACAAGGAGGGCACGCAAGCCTCGATCCGTCTTGTGCACGACCGGCTCGACGCCGAGCGCATCGCCATCCGTGAGGCGCTGGGCTATGGCGCGCCGCATTTCCCCCTGGCCGATCACTACAACACCTCCAACTGGATGTATGGCAATCTTGCCCATGACAAGCTGGTGGCCTCGGGCGATTGGCACGAGAAGCTCAATCTGAAAGATCATCGCTACATGGCCGAGGATATCGGCATGGGGCTGGCGCTGCTCACGTCAGTGGCGCGCTGGGCCGGTGTGCCCGCGCCCACCGCCGAAGCGCTGCTGCAACTGGGCAGCATCACGGCAGGCGTCGATTTTGCACGGGACAGCCGCACGCTTGAAAATCTCGGCCTTGCCGGGCTGGATCGCGCTGCCATGACGGCGGTGCTGCGGGAGGGGTTGTGAGCAGCCCGCGCGCCGCCATCGCCTGCGTCGGCGCGGGGCGGATGGGGCGCGGCATGGCGCATGCCTTTGCCTATGCCGGGCATGAGGTGCGGCTGGTGGATGCAAGGCCGCGCGATGCTGAAGCTTTTACGGCGCTTCGCAGCGCGGCGCTGGCGGAGATCGAGGCGAGCCTTGGCATGCTGGCGGCATTGGGCGCCTTCGATCCGGCGCTGACGCCCGCCATCATGGCGCGCGTCTCGGTGGTTCGGCGCGATGAGGCGCATCAGGCGCTCGCCGGGGTGCGCTACATATTCGAGGGCGTGCCCGAAACCGAGGATGCCAAGCGGCAGGCGCTGGCCTTCATCGACGCCTTCGCCGCGCCCGAGGCAATCGTCGCCTCAACCACATCGACGTTCCTTTCGACCCATCTTGCCACGATGACCACCCGTCCGGAGCGCTTCCTGAATGCCCATTGGCTGAACCCGGCCTTTCTGGTGCCGCTGGTCGAGGTCAGCCCGAGTTCAGCCACTGATGCTGCCGTGACCGCCGAGCTTGTGGCGTTTCTCGAAAGCATCGGCAAGGTTCCGGTCGTCTGCAAGGCCAGCCCCGGCTACATCGTGCCGCGCATTCAGGCGCTGGCGATGAACGAGGCGGCGCGGCTGGTGGAGGAGGGCGTCGCTTCGGCGCAGGATATCGACAAGGCCGTGCTCTATGGCTTCGGCTTGCGCTTCGCCGTGCTCGGACTTTTGGAGTTCATCGATTGGGGCGGTGGCGATATTCTCTATCACGCCAGCCGCTATCTCGCTGAAGCAACGGGCGAAAATCGCTTTGCCGCGCCGCAGGTCGTGGTCAGCAACATGGATGCGGGCCGCATCGGCATGAAAACCGGAGAGGGGTTTTACGATTGGTCCACCCGCGATGTTCCGGCCTACCGGCAGCAACGGCTGGCGGCGTTTCTCGAACTCATTCGCGCGCGCGGGCTGATCAAGCCGCCGGTTCTATAAGTTTCTGATTTTCATATTCTTTTTGCAATGCCGCGCCGGTTTCATCGGCCAGTGCCGCCTTGCGCAAGGCAGCCAGCCGCGCTGCCGCGCCCGGCCCGGAAAGCTTCGGCAGCAGCGCCATCAGCGCGTTGAAATTGGCATAGCCGCGCGCATGCGTGTCGCCGTAACCCTTCACCAGCCCGCGTGTTTCGGCAATTTCGAGCGCCAGCGGATAATCTGTCGCGGCGGTTTTCATCACCAGCGCCAGCCATTCGCTGATGCTCTGCTGTTCGGCGGCGTCGCGCAGGTTGGAGTTGCGCCAGTTGCGCCGCCCGGCGATGAGATAGAGCTGCAGGAACCCGCGGATCGAGGTGGTTTCGAGGATTTTGCCGTCTGCGAACAGCCTTTCCACGATGCGGCGCGCCCATGGCGTGTCGAGAATGAAACGACCCAATGAAGCGGGCAGGGTCTCGGCGATCTCCTGCACGCGAGGGTGCAAATACTCTCTGATTTCGAGCAGCTGCCCCGGTTTGAGGCCGACCTCCTGCTTCACCCGGTCGAAGCGGCCAGCGCGTATTTTCAGATCGGCGACCCGGATCGTATCCTCATAGGTCATGGCGAGCGCAAGCTGGCGCGCCACCTCATTGAGAAGATGGAACTTGTCGGAGCCCGACCGCCGTTCCACATCGAGAAACGGTTGCAGCCGCTCAAGATAGAGCCGCACTGTATGGCCGCTGCCCCAATCGTGGCATTGCGCCGCGCCCGCCTCGATCATATCGCGCGCCGCCGCCGGGAAATCGCCGATTTGCGGCGGCGAGCCTTGCGTTGCGCCGGGTTTTGTCTCCTGCACCGTGGGCGGGATCAGCCCGCCCGATCCGGCATCGAAGGCGGCGGAAAAGGCAGCAAGCGACGATTTCACGCCGATGCCGCCCCGCTTGATCGTGTCCTCGAACGCCTGCCGGTCGAAGGGCAGCACATCCGCCCCGGCGGTCGCGCCGAACATCACGGCGGAGATCACGCTGCCCGTCGCATCGGCCATCGCCATCATGTCGAAGGCGATGAACCGCCGCGCCGCCGTGCGGCAGGCGGTCAGGATCGCGGCCTCGTCAACGCGGCCATCGGCCATGGCGATCTTCTCGGTCATGGCGAAGACGCGGTGCGATGAGGCGATCAGCACCGTCCTGTCTGGCGTGACGATGCCGCGCTGGATCGCCCGGCCCGCCTCCATCAGTTCGGATGCGATGACGATATCGACATCGCCCGGCGCCGGCATCTGGGCCAGCACGGGCGCCTGCCCTGCCGGGATCCGGTCTTTCGGAAACAGCTCGATGTAATAGATCGTCGCGCCGGTGCGCTGGGCGACGCCCGGCACCGAGGTCATCTGCGCGACATGTCCGTTCGCTTCGCCCAGATCGACCAGCCAGTTGGCGAGCACGCCGCCGCCCTCGCCGCCCATGGCCAGCACCGCGATGCGGATCGCGCGAGGGGGCTGGGCCTCCGCCTGCACCGCTTCGCTCATGTTGCCACCGCGATTGCCGACACCGCGAGGCGGGCGCGCCGCCGCTCATGCCGGCGTTGCAGCCAGCCGATGATGCGCCCGCGCCATTTGTGCCACCTCAGATCACCGCCGTCGGGGTTGTTGATGATGGATGCCTTGTAGAACGACGGGCAGAGAATGGCGGCATGGCTGACCTCGCCGCAAAGGCCGCAGCCAACGCAGGAGTTGATGACCTTCGTCACCGGTTCGCGCCGCAGCGGATTGGGATTGGGCGCCACCGTCAGCGACGGGCAGCCGGAAAGGCGGATGCAGGAATGATCGCCGGTGCAGGTGTCGGGATCGACGCCGAAGCGCTCGCGCACCACGCGCTCGCCGCGGGCGATGGCGACATTCGCCTGCGGCCTGACGCGGCGCTGTTTGTTCAGCATGCATTCCGATTGGGCGATGATGACCTTCGGCCCTTTCACATCGGTCGTCAGCGCCTCCCTGAGGGTGGCGATCATCCGCTTGAGATCATAGGTGCGCGTGAGCGTGCGCGCCCAGGTGACGCCGACGCCGCGCACGGCTTTTTCGATCGGATTTTGCGTGGACCGGTCGGCATTCGGATGATGGGAGGAGAGAATATCCTGCCCGCCGGTGGCGGCGGAATAGCCGTTGTCGACAATGATCATCACATTGTCGGATCTGTTGAAAACCGCGTTGCCGACCGAGGAGACCAGCCCGTTATGCCAGAATCCGCCGTCGCCCATCACCGCGATGGCGCGCTTGGTCGGCTGCGTCTCCGTCCGCATATTGAAGGCGGCGAAGCTGGCCCCGCCAAGACCGTAACCCATGGTCGTGGCGCCAATGTTGAACGGCGGCAGGATCGAGAACAGATGGCAGCCGATGTCGCAGGCGACATGGTGGGGGCCAAGCTCGCGCTCCACCATTTTCATGGCTGTGAAGATCGGCCGCTCCGGGCAGCCGGTGCAGAAGGAGGGCGGGCGGCCGTGGATGTTGCCGTCGAGCGCGGCCAGCGCGGCCTTGACGCGATTGTCGCCGCTGCCTGTCGCTGCCGCTGCAGCCGCGCCGGGGTGGTAGCTGTTGACGAAGCGAGCGAGCCCCTGCTTGAGCACTTGCGTTGTATATTCGCCGCCCATCGGCAGCGTATCCTTGCCATGCACCTTTGTCTGTATGTCGGCCCGGCGCAGCACGGTGGAAATCGCCTGCTCGATATATTCGGGCGCGCCCTCCTCGACGATCAGCACGGCCTTCTTGCCGGAGGCGAATGCCAGCACCTCCTCGTCGATGACCGGATAGGCCACGTTCATCACATAGACCGGCAGCCGCGCATTGCCGAACGCATCGGCCAGGCCGTTCAGTTCGAGCGCCCGCATGGTCGAGTTGTAAAGCCCACCCAGCACGATGATGCCGATGTCGGCCATCTCGCCATCGAAGACCTCGTTAAGGCCGTTTTCGCGGATATATTTCACCGCCGCTGGCCAGCGCCTGGTCAGCTTTTCCTGCTCATGCTGGAAACTCGCTGGCGGCAGCACGATGCGGCTGACATCGCGGTTGGGATTTTCCAGCGCATCGCGCCGCGTGAAGGCGGGGCGCACATTGTCGCGCGCCTCGAACGCGCCCGTGACATGGCAGGTGCGGATGCGCACCTCCAGCATCACCGGGGTGTTGGAGGCTTCGGAAAGCTCAAAGCCCTTCTGCACGCATTCGACGATCTTGGGCAGATTGGGCCGGGGGTCGAGCAGCCAGAGCTGGCTTTTCATGGCAAAGGCGTGGCTGCGCTCCTGCATGATCGAGGAGCCTTCGCCGAAATCCTCGCCGACGATAATCATCGCGCCGCCCTTGACGCCGCCCGATGACAGATTGGCCAGAGCATCGGAAGCGACGTTGGTGCCAACCGGCGACTTGAAGGCGCAAGCCCCGCGCAAGGGATAATTGACCGACGCGGCCAGCATCGCCGCAGCGGTCGCCTCGCTGGCGCTCGATTCGTAATGCACGCCGAGATCGTTGAGGATGTCCTCGGCATCGGCGAGCACATCCATCAGATGCGAAATGGGCGAGCCCTGATAACCGCCGACGTAAGACACGCCCGATTCCAGCAGCGCCTTGGTGATGGCCAGAATGCCCTCACCCCGAAAGGTGTCCCCCGCGCCGAGCCGGAGGCTCTTGACCTCTTCCTTGAACGAACGTTCCGCCATGGCCGTGATCCTGCGTTGGTTCAGGTCGTGTAACAGCCGACTGCCATTATCAACATCCGGATAAGAACACGCAATCGGGTTATTTCAAGTTTAAAATTATTGACGCCTGCACGTCACATTTCAACGCCTTCGGGCATATCGGTCTTCGCACACAGCGATGGCGAGGTTTTCGAGCATTCGCCGGTGCCCGATAGCCCTGCGATCAGAAATTCGGCCCGGTCGATCCACGCTCCGAAATCGTCATCCGTGATGGCAGAGGACTCATGGCAGGACGGCAATGGCCTGAATTTCGATCTTCGCCCGATCCTCGATCAGGGCTTTCACTTCCACTGCCGCCATCGCGGGAAAATGCCGCCCCATCTCCTCCCGATAAACTTTGCCTAATTCCTTGAGATTTTTGAGGTAATCATGCTTGTCGGTCAAATACCAGGTCATCATGGCGATGTTCTCTGGCGCGCCGCCGGCGGTGCGCACGATATCGAGCACGTTGCGCAAAGTCTGGCGCAACTGTTCGACGAGGTCATCAGTTTCAAAGATGCATTGCGCGTTCCAACCGATCTGCCCGCCGACAAAAAGCGTGCGTCCCTGTCCAACGAGGCCATTGGAATAGCCTTTCGGCGCTGCCCAGCCCTCAGGCTGGATTGGTATGAGAGGAACCATTGGATCAGCCTTCCCGGATCAGTTCGCGGGCAATGATGAGTTTCTGCACTTCGGTTGCGCCTTCATAGATGCGCAGAGCGCGGATGTCGCGGTAGAGCCGTTCCACCATTTCGCCGATCTTCACGCCGCGTCCCCCAAACATCTGGACAGCGCGATCAATGACCGCCTGTGCGGTCTCAGTTGCGGACATTTTGGCCATGGCGGCTTCCTTGGTGGCGGGCAGTCGCTGCACGTCGCGTCGCCATGCCGCGCGATATGTCAGCAGCGCCGCGCCATCAATGCCCGTCGCCATGTCGCCGAGCGCACCTTGCGTGAATTGGAGGTCTGCGAGGGTGGCGCCAAACATGCGACGCTGGCGCGCGTGATCCAGCGCCTCGTCCTGCGCGCGCCGGGCGAACCCGAGCGCGGCGGCGGCCACTGAAGCGCGGAAGATATCGAGCGTGCGCATGGCGAGTTTGAAGCCCCCGCCGGGAGCCCCGACGAGCCTTTCGTCCGGCAGACGACAATTCTCGAACCGAATCGTCGCCAAAGGATGAGGCGAGATCACGTCGATGCGTTCGGCGATCGAAAACCCGGGATCGTCAGGATGGACCAGAAAGCATGAAAGACCGCGTGCTCCGGGCGCTTCGCCGGAGCGCACGAAGACGCAATAGACATCCGCGATTCCGCCGTTGGAAATCCATGTCTTTTCGCCATTGAGAACGTAGAACGCACCCTCACGACGGGCACTGGCTGTCATAGCCGCAACGTCTGAACCCGCCTCCTTTTCCGACAGGGCGAAGGCTGCGAGCCATTCACCGCTCAACGTTTTCGGCAACACGATGTGGCGTTGTTCCGGCGTACCCTCAAGTCCGATGGGGCCCGAGCCCAACCCCTGCATGGCAAAGGCAAAATCGGCAAGGCCATCGTGCCAGGCGAGCGTTTCACGAGCAAGGCAGGCCTTGCGTGAGTCGATTGTCTCTGCGGTGCCCGTGGGATCGGCGACGCAGGCCGCGAGCAATCCTGCCTCACCCAGCCGGCGCGCGAGTTTTCGGCAGGTTGTATCAACATCATGATGGTCAAGTTTTGCGAGCGCGCCCGATCCGGCAAAAGCATCGAGGCGCTCGGCAAAGGCGCGATGGCCGACATCGAAGAACGGCCAGTGGAGGTGCTCTCGGGTCGGGGCGGATCGCATCAATTGCCCTCGAACTTCGGCTTCTGTTTTGCCGCGAACGCCTCGAAGGCGCGGCGGAAATCGCCCGTCGCCATGCAGATCGCCTGGGCCTGCGCTTCGGATTCCACGAGTTCCTCGATGCCCATTGCCCATTCCTGATTGAGCATGGTTTTGGTCATCTGATGGGCGAACCAGGGCCCGTCGGCCAGCGTATGGGCGAGCTTTGATGCCTCGGCCTCAAGAACGTCGCCAGGATGGAGGGCATTATAGAAGCCCCAGCTGGCACCCTCCTCGGCGCTCATCACGCGGCCGGTGAACAGAAGTTCGGCAGCCCTGCCCTGCCCGATGATGCGGGGCAGGATACCGCAGGCCCCCATGTCCGCGCCCGCAAGGCCGACGCGCGTGAACAGAAACGCGGTCTTGGCCGCTGGTGTTGCAAGGCGAAGGTTTGATGCCATGGCGAGGATTGCGCCTGCGCCTGCGCAGATGCCGTCCACGGCCGCGATGATGGGCTGCGGGCAATGATGCATCGCGGTAACGACCGAACCTGTCATCCTTGTAAAGGCGAGCAGCTCGGGCATGGCCATGCGCGTCAGCGGCTCTATAATCTCGAACACATCTCCGCCCGAGCAGAAGTTGCCGCCCGAGCCTGCCAACACGATGGCGCGCACATCCGAGGCAAATTGCAGGTCACGGAAAAGGTCTCGCAGTTCGGCGTAGGATTCGAAGGTAAGCGGGTTCTTCCGTTCTGGCCGGTTCAGGCGGATGGTCGCCACGCGGCCATCCTCGCTGACCTCCCAGGCAAAATGGCTGGGCCGATAGTCCCGGAACGGCCGTTGCGTGGTGCGAGCTGGTGTCGTGCCTGTCATGTCATCACCTCTCCGCCGGCCACGGCGATTGTCTGTCCTGTGATCGATTGAGCACCGCTGCCAACGAGCCAGAGCGCGGCGTCGGCCACTTCGGATGGCTGGACCAGGCGTCGCTGCGGATTTGCCTGGGCAAGTTCGGCGCGGGCTTCCTCCGCAGTTCGTCCGGTTGTCGCAACGATGGTGGCGATCGCGCTGTCGATGAGCGGCGTGTCGGTGAAACCGGGGCAGATGGCATTCACCGTTACGCCGGTCATCGCCAGTTCAATCGCGAGTGCTCGGGTCAGTCCGACAACGCCGTGCTTGGCGGCGCAATATGCCGAGACATAGGCATAGCCCTTGAGGCCCGCCGTGGAAGCGATGTTGACGATGCGCGCGCCCCTGCCGCGCTGCTTCAGATCCGGCAGGACAGCCTGCGTCACCAGGAATACGCCGGTCAGGTCCACCGCAAGCACACGGTTCCAGACATCGAGACTTGTCTTGTGAAAGGGGGCGGTGGGCGCTTCGCCCGCATTGTTGACGAGGAGCGAGACCGGCCCGAAGGCTGCCCGAGCACTCGCAAGGCCGGTTGCGATGGCTGCTACGTCGCTCACGTCGAAGCCGGCGGCAACGTGGGTTTCCCCCGCCAACATCGCCGCAGTCGCTTGCAAAGGTTCGACCCGACGCCCGGCCAGCGTCACCCTTGCGCCCGCCAGCGAGAGGGCGCGAGCGATCTCCGCGCCAATGCCGCTGCCGGCTCCGGTGACGAGCGCATGATGGCCTGTGAGTGGACCGGTGCTCATTTCGTGCTGCCGCCTGCGCGCATCAATCCGGTTTCGTACTGCGCCTTGCCCGCAAGATAAGGCTTTGGCCAATCGATTGCCGCAACGCCCAGGCGGGCAGCCTCGTGCATGGTCCAGAACGGATCGGCAAGATGCGGACGAGCGACCGCGCAGAGGTCGGCTCGCCCTGCCGCCAGGATGGAATTCGCCTGGTCGCCCTCCGAAATCGCGCCCACCGCGATCGTCGGGATGCCGACCTCATTGCGGATGCGGTCGGCGAAAGGCGTCTGGTACATACGGCCATAGACCGGTGAATCGTCCTTCCACACCTGACCGGACGAACAGTCGATCATGTCCGCGCCGGCGTCCTTGAACATTGCAGCAAAAATGACCGCATCGTCCGGCGTATTCCCACCCTCGGCCCAATCGTGGCAGGAGAGGCGCACCGACATCGGCAGCGCCTCCGGCCAGGCGGCACGGACGGCACGGAAGACAGCAAGTGGAAAACGCGCGCGGTTCTCATGACTGCCACCGAAAGCGTCCTTTCGCCAGTTGGTGAGTGGAGACAGGAAGCTGGAGAACAGATAGCCGTGGGCGGCATGGAATTCCAGCCAGTCCGCTCCGGTGGCCGCGGCACGTCGTGTGGCGGCAACGAAGCTGGCAGCAACTGCCTGCATCTCCGCTTCCGTCATGATGTGAGGCTCCGGTCCGCCCGGAAGATAGGGTACCGGCGACGCGGAAACGATCGGCCAGCCGCCTGACGTCAATGGGCGATCCATCGCTCCTTCCCAGGGGATGGTTGTTGAGCCCTTGCGCCCCGCATGACCGAGCTGAATGCCGAATTTCGCACCGGTCTTTTTGTGGACATAAGTGACGATGCGTTTCAGCGCTTCTTCCTGTGCGTCATTCCATAAGCCGAGGCAACCAGGCGTGATACGTGCGTCCGGGGCGGGCGCTGTCATCTCGGTCATGACGAGTCCGGCCCCGCCGTGGGCACGCGTCGCGAAATGTTGAAAATGGAAATCACCGGCCAGGCCTTCCTGCGCCGAATAGACGGCCATGGGCGATACGACGATTCGGTTCTTCAGTGTCACGCCGCGAGCAACATAGGGCGTCAGCATTGGCAGCGGCGGCTTCTCGTTTTCCGGCGCGGCGACACCGGCCTTCCGCGCAAACCAGCGCTCGTATCCTTCGAGCCAGATTGGATCGCGCAAGCGCAGGTTCTCGTGGCTGATGCGCTGCGAGCGGGTGAGCATCGAATACATGAACTGCTCGGGTTCGAGTTGGTCGGCGTAACGCGTACCCGCAACCTCAAACCATTCCATGGCATTGCGCGCAGCGTTCTGGATGCGCGCGACATCAATGCGGCGCACCGCCTCGTATTCTTGCAGCACCTTCGGGACCATGTCCGCGCCATGGCCAAAGCGATCGAACTGGCGTGTCAGTTCGATCGCGTCGTCGAAGGCGAGCTTGGTTCCCGAGCCGATGGCGAAATGCGCCGTATGGGCGGCATCGCCCATCAGCACGACCTGCGAACGGCCGTTGAAATGACTCCAGTTGCCGCAGATCAACCGGTTGAAGTTGAGCCAGGCGGATCCGCGCATGTGGCGCGCATTGGTCATCAATTTCGCGCCGTCCAGCACCTCGGCAAAGACGCCCTCGCAGAAAGTGATGGAGCCCTGCTGATCCAGTTCGCCAAGTCCGTGCTTTTCGTAAGCCTCTTCTGTCGTTTCAACAATGAAGGTCGATGTCGTGTCGTCGAACCTGTAGATGTGTGCCTGGAACCAGCCGTGCTCGGTCTTGCGAAAATCGAAGGTGAAGGCGTCATACGCCTTGTGTGTGCCAAGCCAGATGTAGCGATTGGGCCGGACGACGAGATCGGGTTCGAAGGCCTCCTTGTAGCGTTCGCGGATGCGTGAATTGATCCCGTCTGCTGCGATGATGAGGTCTGCATCGGGAAATTCGAGATCGCTGTCCACGTCGCGCTCGAATACCAGTTCAACACCCAGCGCCTCGCAGCGCTTCTGCAGGATGTTCAGTAGCCGCTTGCGACCTATCCCGACAAAACCGTGACCGCTGGTACGAATGCGTCGTCCCTTGAACAGCAGCTCGATGTCGTCCCAGTGGTTGAAGGCGTCTTGCACCTCCCGAGCCGTTTCCGGATCCCAGGCGCGCATGGCCTCCATCATCGCATCGGAAAAGACAACACCCCAGCCGAAGGTGTCGTATGGGCGGTTGCGTTCGATAACGGTGATGATGTGCGTCGGATGTCGTGCTTTCATGAGGAGCGCGAAATAGAGACCGGCTGGCCCCCCGCCTATGCACACAATGCGCATGTCCACATCTCCCGATATTATTTGAAATTTAAAATAATTCAGGGCAGGCGGATGTCAAGCGCGGAGCCGTTCCACCGGCCCACTTGTCGGGACGCTTCAAGTCTGGAATTTTGAGCCTTCAAGCGAATGAGGGATTCGAGGAGAGGCAAGCAATGGTGGATGTGGCTGATGTGGAGGCCATGGTTCGCGCCGTGCCGGCGGATCGCAAGCCGGAATTGCGCCTGTGGCTGCGCATGCTCTCCTGCGCCAATCTCATCAGCGCGGACGTTCGCCAGCGTTTGCGCAGCAGCTACGGGCTCACTCTGCCTCAGTTTGATCTGATGGCACAGCTTTATCGCGAGCCGGAAGGCCTGCGCCTGTCCGATCTGTCCCGGCGCATGATGGTTTCAAACGGCAATCTCACCGGCATTGTCGAGCGACTGGCGGAGGAGCGGCTGCTGACGCGCGAGGCGATGCCCACCGATCGCCGCGCCTTCGTCGTCTGCCTGACGGAGACTGGCCGCGCAGAATTCGCAAAGGTAGCCAATGCGCATGAAAAATGGATCAAGAATCTCTTCGCTGAAATGGACGAGCACACGCTCGCGAGCCTCACACGGGATCTCGGCCTCCTGAAGGCGTCGGTGCAGCAGGGCGTGGAACCTTAAGTTCCCGATTCAGGAATTCGCGGACCGCTGGACAGCCGCGCCGTATCGCGCGGCGGGTCTCTTTGACACCTTGTTCGGTTGCGTGTTTGCCACCCGCCGGCCCCGTATGCTCTTTCGTCAGTAACGGGAACCGGCCACTCCCTGGATCACAACCCCGATTCTGTGCCATCGGCGCCGACGGGGAACAGGCTGCGTCGTCATTTAGGTTTCGTGGACAAAGGTTGACGTGAGACTCGGAGATTGATTCAAGGCTTCTTTTTGGAGGAATCCTTGGGCGAGCGGATTGGTCTGACGGACGACGAGTGGGCTGTGATCGGGCCTTTGCGAGGCTGCCGCCCGGCGCAGAATAACCGCCGTTATTTTGAGGGCATGATGTGGCTGGCGCGAACAGGCGCGCAGTGACGGCATTTTCCCGACGAATACCGGGTAAGCATTGAACGCTTGCATCCATTTCCGCCATTCGTCCAGCGATGCCGCGACGGCCACAAGCAATTCCGTTAGCAAGGTCTGATCTTCGGAACCGAGCGTCGCATCATCTTTCAAGCGTGATACGGTTACAAACGCACAACAGAAGCGCAAGCGTGCCGATGAACTTGCTATCGCCAGAGAAAGGCGGATGCCCCACTGGAAGGGCGTTCGCCACCTCGAAAGCTAACCAGCCTTGTTTGATGCCATCCACCGCCTCGACCAACTGGGGAAAACCGAACCGCGCCAAGCAACGAACCATCTCGGGATAGAGCAAGCCCTGCTCAACTGCGGGAGCGATCCGTGGCCACATTGCGGCGATTTTTTCCCAATCCTCCGTAGCGTCGGCCTGATCGAATGCCTGCATAAATTCGTGTTGCCATATCGGAGGCAAAGGACCGCCGAAACGGTATGCGATCTGTCGCTTTGCGATCAGCACAGAAAGCACCTTCATAAATTCTGCGCTTGGCGCATCGTCATCGTCCAACAGACTCCCAAGATCCGCATCGCCAGCCGAAGAGCTTGGCTTGCTCAAGCCGAGCGTCAGCAACGAATCCATCCTTGCTGCGATGCTTGAGCACCCTGTGCTCGTCAACCGCCCGATCGTCTGCACGCCAAAGGGCGTCAAGCTATGCCGCCCCAGCGAAGCAGTGCTTGACCTGCTCGACTGTCTGCCGTCGGGCCACTCGCCAAGGCGGATGGCGCGCTCCTTATCAACGAGCATGGGCGGCGCGTGGGATGATCGTGCATTGTGGGGCTCTGATGACTCGAGCCGCATGTGAAGGCCCCATATCACCAGGAGCAACTGGCAAATCACTCGTCTGCTTCAGGTCCGCCGCCGTGTACGCTTTGGCGGCAGAGCGCCCGCATTGCTGACATTGTGCTCATATCCAGAATTAACGGAAAGCGGTCATTCGACGACAGCAGGGCAATTGGCGACCATGAAAAGGGCGGTCATCCGGCGTTGCCGCCAGGGTCGACCAGCAGGCTCCTGAGCTTTCGCACGGCGCTGTGCGGTGTCGTCAGGACCGGGCGCCCGTATCTTGCTGCAATCAGCGGGGCAGCACTTGAAAGGCTGAATTGCGCCAGCGCGATGACGTCGCAGTTCGCCAATTCGGCGGCAGCGTTCGTGGCCAGCCGGTCATGTTCGTCCCGGTCGCCCCCGTCCAGGGCGGTTAACGCCGCAGCGGCCAACGTCGGCTTGACGACAACGTGGTCGGGAAACTCTCCCGGCATGGATCGCAGCGTCGGCTCGAAGGTGGCCAGCAACCCGATTCGACCGCCCAAGGTCGCCGCCTGCTCGATCATCGCCTCGTTCGGCTTGAGAACGGGGATATTCGGGTTTGCCGCTTTCACCGCATCAATGCATGGGCCGAAAGCCGAGCAGGTGAACAGGATGGCGTCCGCCCCGGTGCGTCGGGCGTAGCCGGCAAGGTCCAGAAACCGCTGTGTCATCGCCCGGGTAATCGTGCCATCGCGGGCAAGATCAGCCGAGAGGCTGTCATCGAGCAGGTTCATCAACCTTGGCTCGGGCCATAACTCCCGGAAGGCAGCCTCGATCGGTGGCGGTGAATGGCGCAAGGCGTGAATCAGGGCAATGCGGGGCATCAGCGGCCTCACGTCAGTGCCGGGACGACCGGCGCATTCTCCGGCTTCCGTCGAAGCTGGGCGAGAACGATCAGCCCGAGCAGCAGGAGCGCCGGTATGAACATGACATATCGCGACATGCGATCTGCCGGCCGCTCGACATTGAGGAGGCGGTCGCCTGCATCGAGGCCGACCTTGTTGGCCAATCCGCCAAACCGCGCTTGCTGAATGCGCACGTCATCGCCGGAACCCATGAGCGTCAGTCCGACCGATCGAAGCCGCTCGGCCGTGGTCTTGCCTTCGGCGAGGGCAATGCGGATGACCTTCTCCGTCTCATCGCCCTGCCGATCCTGCGACATGAAGCGCAACTTGATAAAGCCCTCGGAAGCGGGACGACCCAATTCCTCAGTCCAGGCATATGCAGGCAGCGTCTCGAACGGCGGCTGAATGCGATCAAGCCAGAATCCCGGGCGGAACAGGGTAAAGCTCACGAGCAGCAGGGCCACGGTCTCCCACAGACGGTTCTTCGTGAGAAACCATTGTTGTGATGCGGCGACAAAGGCCATCATTGCCAGAATGGCGCTGGCGAGCACGATCAGAAAATGCCCGACGCTCTGGACGCCGATCAGCAGTAATTCGGTGTTGAAGATGAACAGGAACGGCAGCAGGGCAGTCCGAATTTCATAGCGAAAGCTCTGAACGCCTGTTTTCACCGGATCGCCGCCCGAGATGGCGGCGGCGGCATAGGAAGCAAGGCCGACCGGGGGCGTAACGTCGGCCATGAGGCCGAAGTAGAAAACGAACATGTGCACGGCGACCAGGGGGACGGCCATATCATTCTGCGCCGCAAGCTCGACGGCCACAGGTGCCATAAGGGTTGCCACCACAACGTAGGCAGCCGTGGTGGGCATGCCCATGCCGAGAATGATGCAGATCACCGCAGTCAACAACAGCATGCCGATGAAGTACCCACCCGACAGCAGTTCAACGACCTCTGTCATCACCAGGCCGATGCCGGTGAGAGAAACAGCGCCGACGATGATGCCGGCAGTGGCGGTGGCGATGCCGACACTGGTCATGTTGCGAGCGCCTGCGATCAGGCCATCGATAACATCACGAAAGCCGTCAAGCGCGCGGGCTACGTAGGTTCCTTCGCCGCGAAACAGCGCTGTCAGCGGCTTCTGCGTCAGCAGCAATCCGATGAGTGCAAGGCAGCCGTAGAAGCCGGAAAGGCCGGGCGACATTTCCTCCAGCATCAGGCACCAGATCAGAACAATGATCGGCAGCAGGTAATGCAGGCCGCTGCGCAGCGTCTCCCAGAACCCGGGGATCTCCACGAGTGCCCTGTCGGGATCGTCGATCACCGGATCTGGGTGCTGTGCCCGCAGCCAGAGGAAGGCGAGATAGAGGCCGATGCCCAACGCGCCGAGCGCCCAATTTGCGGCGCGGCCCAGAGCATGGCGGAACGGCTCGAGCCCGAAATGCACCAGCGCGAACAATCCGGCGATCAGCAGGAAGCCGAACAATGTATTCATCAGGCGCACGATGGTCGCCTGCTTGTGGCTGACCGGCAGTCCGCGCATGCCCGCCTTCATCGCTTCGATGTCAACGATGTAGAAGAGCGCGAGATAGGTCACGAAGGCGGGCACGAAGGCATGACGCACAACATCGGCATAGGTAATGCCGACATACTCGGCGATCAGAAACGCGGCCGCACCCATGACCGGTGGCATCAGCTGGCCGTTGACGCCGGCGGCGCATTCGATTGCACCAGCCTTTTCAGCTGAATAGCCAACGCGTTTCATCAGCGGGATCGTGAATGTCCCGGTCGTAACGACGTTGGCGATGGACGAACCCGAGATCATGCCCGTCATCCCGGAGGCGACAACGGCGGCTTTCGCCGGCCCGCCGCGATACTGGCCAAGCAGCGAAAAGGCGAGCTGGATCATCCAGCTGCCGGCACCGGCCTTTTCGAGCAGATTGCCGAACAGAACGAACAGGAAGATCACGCTGGTGGAAACGCCAAGCGCGACGCCGAACACGCCTTCCGACGTCAGCCACAACTGTGACATCGCGCGCGACAGGTTCGCGCCCTTGTGACTGATCAGGCTCGGCATGTAGGGGCCGAAGAAGATGTAGCCGATCATGATGAGCGCGATGACGGCGATGGCAGGGCCGACAGCGCGGCGCGCGCCCTCAAGCAGGACGGCGATACCGATGACCGATGCGACAAGATCGAGCGTCGTCGGCAGACCGGGGCGCTGGATCAGCGCCATGTAATTGACGATCAGATACCCTGTGGCGAACAGGCTGGCGGCAACCAGCAGCCAGTCGTACCAAGGCACCACGCGGCGAGAAGCGCGGGAATAGGCAGGAAAGGTGATGAAGGCGAGGGTCAGCGCAAAGATGAGGTGGATGGACCGGGCCTGCGTATCGTTCAATACGCCCCAGCTGAGGGCGAACGGCAGCGGCGAGGCATACCAGAGCTGGAACAGCGCCCAGGCAAGGCAGATGACAAAAACGAGGCGGCCGACAACACCGACCGGTTTGCGGCCGCCTGTATCGGCTTCCTCGACCATGCGCTCGAGTTCATCGCGTGTTGCGATCTTTGGCTGTTCCGTCATGTGCTTCCACCGGCTTTGCGAACAGGCCGGGGCGCATCGGCCCCGGCCAAAGCGTGTCAGGGCCTATTTCAGCCAGCCTTTTTCCTTGTAGAATTTGGCAGCGCCGGGGTGCAGTGGCGCAGAAAGCCCGTCCTTGACCATCTTGGCAGGATCGAGGTTGGCGAAGGCCGGGTGCAGTTTCTTGAACTCGTCAAAATTGTCGAACACGGACTTCACCAGGGCATAAACGGAATCGTCCGGCACCTTGGAGGAAGCGACCAGGGTTGCCAGAACGCCATAGGTTTGCGTGGCGTTTGGATTGTTCGCGTAAAGGCCGCCGGGGATCGACGCCTTTGCGTAATAGGGCTTTTCCGCAACCAGTTTGTCGACGACGGGGCCGGTGAGCGAGATGAGCTTGGCGCCGCATGCCGTCGTCGGATCCTGAATGTTGGCGGAGGGGTGCCCGACACCGTAATAGAAGCCGTCGATCTTGTTGTCGCACAGCGCGGGGCCGTGCTCATCGGCCTTCAGCTCCGACGCGAGCGCGAAGTCGGACAGCTTCCAGCCCATCGCGCCCAGCAGCTCTTCCATCGAACTGCGCGTGCCCGAGCCGGGATTGCCCACGTTGAAGCGCTTGCCCTTGAAATCCTCGAATTTGGTAATGCCTGCTTCCTTGCGCGCGAGCACTGTGAAGGGCTCGGGGTGGATGGAAAACACTGCGCGCAGGTCGCCATGGGCGCCGCCATCCTTGAACGCGCCAACGCCCTTTGTCGCGCTGTACTGCACATCCGATTGCGCCATGCCGAAATCGAGATCGCCGGCCTTGATTGCATTGACGTTGAAAGCTGATCCGCCGGTCGATTCCACCGAGCAGCGCAGCTTGTGCGACTTCCGTTCCTTATTCATCAACCTACAGATCGCGCCGCCCGCCGCATAATAGACGCCCGTCACGCCACCGGTGCCGATGGTGATGAACGTCTGCTGCGCCTGTACCGGTGCTGCAATTCCGGCTGCAAGCCCGGCCATGCCGAGCCCGATGAGAAAATGTTTCATGCTGTCGATCCTCCCTTTGGATTTTTTGATGATATGCGGACTAAGTGCTGGCGGCGCTGCGGCCGACCGAGGCGATTGCGGCGTCCATGGCTTCGCCGAAGCGTTCAACGATGGTGTCGATGTCGTTCTCGGTGCAGATGAACGGCGGTGCGAGCATGTTGTGATCGCCCAGCTTCCCGTCGATGGTGCCGGGCATGGCATAGCAGGCAAGGCCCCGTTCCATCGCCTCACGCTTGACCCGCCCATTGAGCTTAAGCGCCGGATCGAATGGTGTTTTGGTCGAACGGTCGGTCACATATTCGACAGCCCAAAACAGGCCGCGACCGCGGATATCGCCCACATGAGGATTGTTGCCGAAGCGCTCGCGCAAGCGACGTTCAAGGTGCGCGCCCTGCTTGCGGACATTGGCCAGTAGATTGTCGTTCCTGATGACCTCCTGCACTGCTTGCGCAGCCGCGCAGGCCAGCGGATGGGCAAGATACGTATGACCGTGCTGGAAGAAGCCGCTACCGGCCTCAAGCGCGTTGAAAATTTTACCCGACAGCATCACAGCACCGATTGGCTGGTAGCCGCCGCCAAGTCCTTTGGCGATGGCCATGATGTCGGGCGCAATCCCTTCCTGCTCGCAGGCGTGCAGTGTGCCGGTCCGGCCCATGCCGCACATCACCTCATCGAGGATCAGCAGAATGCCATAGCGGTCGCAGATCTCGCGAATGCGCCTGAAGTAGCCTGCCGGCGCCGTGGTACAGCCCTGTGTTGCGCCGCCGACCGTTTCCGCGACAAATGCGATAATCGTTTCCGGTCCAAGTTCGTGACATTTGGCATCGAACTCATCGGCGAGCCGTTCTGCGTATTGGTCAGAATTTTCACCCTCGCGCTGGTCGCGATAGGCGTAAGGCGGGGCAACGTGATGCGTCTTGAAAAGCATCGGCGCAAATTGCTGACGCCGCCACAGGTTGCCGCCGACTGCCAGCGCGCCAAGCGTGTTGCCGTGATAGCTCTGCCGGCGCGCGACGAAATTCACACGCTGCTTTTCCCCGCGTTCGGTAAAATACTGCCGCGCCAGTTTCAGTGACGCCTCGATCGCCTCCGAACCCCCTGAAACGTAATAAACGTGGTCAAGGCCCTGGGGCGCGTCGGAAATCAGCGTATCGGCGAGTTGCTCGGCAACGTCGGTTGTGAAGAACGAGGTATGCGCATAGGCGATCTTGTCCAGTTGCCGCCGGATTGCGTCCCGGACATGCGGATGACCGTGCCCGATGCTGGACACCGCAGCGCCGCCCGAGCCATCAATGTAAGCCCTGCCGGTGGCGTCGATGATCTCGATGCCGCGCCCGCCAACAGCGCGTGGCATTGCATTTGCCCCGGCAATCTGCCGGTGCAGAATACGCGTCGATTTCGCCGGCGCATCGGTCATTCGTTTCCCCGCTATTTGTCGTCGTAGTAAGAGCCGAACCGCGTCAGATGCTCTTCGCTGGCAGCCATGGCTTCAACAGCCCGCCTGCCACGCCGCGCAGCCACCAGCGCGGCAATGCTTTCGACCGCAATCAGGCTGGGCGCGACGGTCTGCAGGAATGATGGCGTCGATGTCGGCACGACGACGGACACCGGCGCGAGCCGTGCAACGGGCGATGCAGGGCTATCGGTTATTGCGATAACCGCCGCGCCTTTCTCCTGCGCGTAACCAACGGCCTCTACCGTCACCCGCGTGTAAGGCGCGATCGTGACAGCCAGCAGCGCATCCCGCGCGTCAATGCCGCGCAAACGGTCCAGGCTGGTCGCCCCCGTCCCCTCGACCAGCAAGGCGTTCTCGCCGATCAGCGACAAAAGGTAAGCGCCAAGATGCGCACTGGCATAACTGGAGCGCGAGCCCATGCAGAACAAGCGTTCCTTCGAGACGATGATGTCTGCCGCGCGCGCAATCGCCGCCAGGGTTTCGCTGCTGCTCAATGCACGGATGTGACCGGCCAGGCCCGACAGCAGGTCGGATGTCAGCGCCTCATCGCCGTCAACCTCGCGCCGTGCCTGCAGGTCGGCGGTGCGCCCGGAAAAGCTGGAGCGCTGCCGCAGCGCCGATGAACTGACCGCCCGCAACGCCTCGTAACCGGAGTATCCCAAGCGTTGCGCCAGGCGCGTCATGGTGGCCGCTGGCACACCGGCGCGCTTGGCCTGCTCGCGCATTGACAGCAGGGCCACATCCTCCGGGTGATCCAGAATCCAGCGTGCTGCCGAACGATGACTGATCGTCAGATCATCGAAAACAGCCAAAATCTGTTCGTTCAGCGAGGCTCCCATGCCTAATGCTAGCACGCTCGACAACGGCTGCAACATTTGTTTCAAAAATTATAAAACTGAAACGTTCGACGCAGCTTAGAGTATCACCCCACCAAAGGGATAGGTTGCACCGGATGCACCGCTGTGGCTTAGCGAGCGTGCAAGCCGGGCGCTGAGGCTAGCCAGCTAATGTCGCTCTGCACTGCTTCCCCACCGGCTAATGGCTCTTCTGCGCCCGCTTTGCGGTCGTTCGACTGACACTTGAGGCGTCACGAAAGCCGACATGCCTTGTAGACAAAGTGCGCCACCTGACCGGACAGGATCATCACGGTGATGGCGCGAGTGCGTTCTTGCGCAGCACCGCTTGCATTTGCAACTGGCCAGTTTGCGGATGGGCGTCGGAAATGATCGCCACAGTTATTGGTAGCTCGAGGCCAGCACGTCCCAAGTCCAGATGGACGGAATCATCAAAGGCAAACGCAAGCCGCTTAGACAGTGTGGACAAGAGACTTCTCATGATCCGCTCAGGGGCCGAGGAGGTCAGCCGTACCGTCGCGTGTGGATCTCGATCAGCGCTTTGCGCGTGAGCGCTTTACATGGCGAGCGGTCGCAGCCTTACAAATCTTCTTCTCGTCTCGTGCAATCGCGCGTTCGGCTTGCATGAGCGTACGCGGAATACGATCGTGGAGTTTATTCAGCGCCATCAGTTGCGCGGTCTTGTCGAGCGTCCATGACGTCGGAAGCAGACGCATGGTAATTTGCAAGAGGCTCAAAGCCAGGTTTTGACCCGGCTCGACAAATCCCACATTGCTGGCGCCTGCGATGACCGCGTAGCGGTAGTCGAGTGATCCGAGCCGATAGGCGATGCCCTTGGTGCTCGCATGAACATTGTGGCTCGCCATCTTATAGTGCGAGCGCATCATCTCTCGGCCCGCGGTATCCTTGATATTGCTGAAATTGGGCTTTAGGTTCCCCAGATGCGCAGCGACCCAGCCATAGTCGTCGCCAAGCTCTTTGCCGTATCGGCGGATCGCAACGGCATAGTCCTTTTCAATGCGCGCGGACGCACGTTTCGCGAAGGGAGCGTAGCCAAGGCGCGTATGGCATTGCTGATATTGCCCAAGGCCCTTCTTCGCCTCAACGATCTCATACGCGAGGTAGCGCTCGGCGAGCGCTTCGCTGCCATCGTCAAGGATCATCGCAACGCAGGTAACTTCGTGAAGCGTGCGCCACCGCGCCGTCGGCATAGCCGTTCTCCATCAGCGTCATGATTTCGGACGCGATCTGGATCGCGCGGACATGGAGGTGGGAGAGTGCCTTGTTCAGGTGCGCGCGACGGCGCGACCGCGAGCGGCTGGCGCGACGGTGAAAATCTGTGCCAATGTATCGCGACAGCTCAATCAGCATCCGTAGGGCATCGAGCCTAGGTTTCGTGGACAAAGGTTGACGTGACACTCGGAGATTGATTCAAGGCTTCTTTTTGGAGGAATCCTTGGGCGAGCGGATTGGTCTGACGGACGACGAGTGGGCTGTGATCGGGCCTTTGTTGCCTGCCGAGCGCGGGCGAGGCTGCCGCCCGGCGCAGAATAACCGCCGTTATTTTGAGGGCATGATGTGGCTGGCGCGAACAGGCGCGCAGTGACGGCATTTTCCCGACGAATATGGCAAGTGGAACAGTATCTTCCGTCGTTATCGACGCTGGCTGGAGGTCGGCGCCTTCGACGCCATGCTGGAGAGCCTGGCGGAGATGGTCGAACGAGACCCCACCGCTGACATGATCGATAACACCATCGTCCGGGCGCACCACTGCGCAGTCGGCATAAGAAGGGGACTCAGCAAACCGAGGCGCTTGGTCGATCGCGCGGCGGCGGCTTCACCACCAAACTCCACGCGCGCTGTGACGCCAAAGGCCGCCCGCTCGGCTTCGTCCTGACGAGCGGAGAAGCGCACGACATCAAGGGCTTCGCGCCCTTGATGCGCATGATCGTCGACAAGATCGAGGCCATGCTGGCCGACAAGGGCTACGACGCCGACGCCATTCGCGAGCAACTCTCCGATGCGGGGATCGAGGCCGTCATTCCGGCCAAGTGCAACCGCAAGAACCCCGCGCCGCACAACGCCGAGAAATACAAGTGGCGCAATCTCATCGAGCGGCTCTTCAACAAACTCAAGAACTGGCGGCGCGTCGCAACCCGCTACGACAAAAGCAAGGAGTCATATCTCGGCTTCGTCGCCATCGCCGCAGTCAAACTCTGGCTACCCTTTGTCCACGAAGCCTAGCCCTCCAACCAATGGACATCAGCACGGAACGCCCTGACCAGGAAATGGTCCGGTGTGGCGCGGCAGGGCTGCTCCAAAATATTTTAGACTTGAAATAATATTGAGCCCATGGGAGCATTTGGGCAAAGCTGCGCCAAGACGCAGCACGACAGGGTGTGGTCTTTGCGACGCGGCAGCCAGCTCACGAGGAAAATATGCTCAAGCACTCCGCACATACCGATACATTCGCGCGGGACAATCTTCCACCTGAAGACCAATGGCCGGATTTCCTCCTCGACGGCTTCGAATATCCCGACCAGATCAATGCGGCGGTGGAATTAACCGACCGGATGGTAGAGAAAGGTTTCGGCGACCGGACGGCGTTGATCGGCAACGGACGGCGGCGTACCTATAAGGAACTGTCGGATTGGACCAGTCGCATTGCACATGCGCTGGTGGAGAACTACGGCGTAAAGCCGGGAAACCGCGTGCTCATACGCTCGGCCAACAACCCGGCGATGGTGGCCTGCTGGCTGGCTGCGACGAAGGCCGGAGCGGTGGTGGTCAACACCATGCCCATGTTGCGGGCAGGCGAACTCGCCAAGATCGTCGACAAGGCCGAGATTTCGCTGGCACTATGCGACACCCGGCTTATGGACGAGATCGTCGCCTGTGCCAAGGACAGTGCCTTCCTGAAGCAGGTGATAGGCTTCGACGGCACTGCCAATCATGACGCCGAACTGGATCGGGCAGCCCTGAACAAGTCTGTCCGCTATGACGCCGTGCGCACCGCGCGCGACGATGTCGCACTTCTCGGCTTCACCTCGGGCACAACGGGCATGCCGAAGGCGACGATGCACTTCCATCGCGACCTGCTCATCATCGCCGACGCGTATGCCCGAGAAGTGCTCAGCGTCACGCCCGATGACATCTTCGTCGGCTCTCCACCGCTCGCCTTCACTTTCGGCCTCGGCGGCCTCGCGATCTTTCCGCTGCGCTTCGGGGCGGCCGCCGCGTTGCTGGAGCAGGCAACACCGCCGAATATGATCGCCATCATCGAGAACTACCGGGCCACGGTGTCGTTCACCGCGCCGACGGCCTACAGGGCAATGCTCAAGGCGATGGACGAGGGGGCCGATCTGTCATCACTGCGCGTAGCGGTATCTGCCGGCGAAACCCTCCCCGGACCGGTGTTCGAGGAATGGACGCGCAAGACCGGCAAGCCGATCCTGGACGGGATCGGCGCCACCGAGATGCTGCACATCTTTATTTCCAATCGCCTGGAAGACAACAAGCCGGGGTGTACGGGCAAGCCGGTTGGGGGCTACGAAGCAATCGTCGTTGACGATGATATGCGGGAGGTCCCGCGCGGGACAGTGGGACGGCTTGCGGTACGCGGCCCGACGGGCTGCCGCTACATGGCCGATGCGCGTCAGCGTGACTATGTCAGGGATGGCTGGAACCTGACCGGCGACCGCTTCGTCCAGGACGAAGACGGCCATTTCCATTTTACCGCACGGTCCGACGACATGATCATCAGCGGCGGTTATAATATCGCCGGGCCGGAAGTCGAGGGGGCCCTGATCGCACATCCCGACGTCATAGAATGCGCTGTCATCGCCGTGGCAGATCAGGAGCGCGGGCAGATTGTGGAAGCGCATGTCGTCTTGGCCGCTGGCGTGCCGCGCGATGCCCTGACGATCAAGCGGCTGCAGGACCACGTTAAGGAGACGATTGCGCCTTACAAGTATCCGCGCTCGATCAAATTCATCGACGCCCTGCCGAAGACTCCGACCGGTAAGATCCAGCGCTTCCGCCTCCGCGAGGACGGATAATTGTACAGGGCCGTCAGGCCCGCTCAAAGGCTCCGCACAACACCATCAAGTCGCAGCTTGAACGACAGGACATGCTGCGGCGTTCGATATTTTACCGTGAACCGTGGCGACGCGATCAGCCGGCTGACCAAATGGACGAGCAGTTGGCAGCCGGCATGAGCGAAGGGCAGATAGCAGAGTTTGTCCAAAACGATGAAGTCCATGCGAGTAAGACAATCGGCCATCCGCCCCTGTCTGCCATGACACGCTTCCCCTTCGAGGGGGGCCAGATCGAGGGCGTTGAAGAAGCGGCCATGCGCGCCGCCGCGGATGCAGGAACGCGCCGGTTCTATGACGGGCGTCTCATTTCGATCAGATCGATACTGAACAAATAGGAGCGAAAGGACTACCAGCCCAGTTTTTCAGAAGTTCGGGCGGCTTTGTCATTTGGTCTTCATGGCCGTCGCCGGTAAGAACGCCCACAAGCGCGCCTGTCTTGGCAAGCTGCGAGGGTTTCTGGAATGGCTGAGTCGCGACCTTCTTCTTGAGTGCATCGTAGATGCTGTCTTCGCGCGGCTCCCGCCCGGTAACCTTCGCATCACCGAACGGGGCTACCCGGTTGCGGAGGTTTCACAGCGATTGGGCGTCAGTCAGCATTCCCTCTACGAGTGGCGGAAGAAGTTCTCGAAGCCCGCAGCGGGTTCGGG